>Ga0207037_10433_pt2 | contig 9590 bp, 9 predicted proteins | sample Alteio_BWMinCont_75_FD_153268 | JGI IMG/M metagenome (GOLD analysis project Ga0207037, IMG submission 153268) | Enriched cells from forest soil in Barre Woods Harvard Forest LTER site, Petersham, Massachusetts, United States -... | ecosystem: Environmental > Terrestrial > Soil > Temperate forest >... | reverse complement strand
TTCCGATAGCCATAACCTCTCCCACACTCTTCATTTGTGTGGTCAATATGTCTTGAACTCCGGGAAATTTTTCGAAATTAAATCTTGGAATTTTTGTGACGACATAATCGATGCTGGGTTCAAAACAACTTGGGGTGGATTTCGTAATGTCATTGAGCAATTCATCAAGATGAAATCCTACGGCAAGTTTTGCTGCAATTTTTGCAATCGGAAATCCCGTGGCTTTACTTGCCAAAGCTGAACTTCGTGACACACGGGGATTCATCTCGATAACAATGCGATCACCGTTTTTTGGATTCACGGCAAATTGTATGTTGGCCCCGCCCGTTGCAACCCCTATGGCGTCAATAACTTTCCTGGCCTCATCACGCATGGCCTGATATTCGCGATCGGTGAGAGTCATGGCGGGAGCAATTGTGATACTGTCCCCCGTATGCACACCCATAGGGTCAAAGTTTTCGATAGAACAGATTACGACAAAAGTTCCTGCGGTATCTCGCATAACTTCGAGTTCGTACTCCTTCCAGCCCAAAGCACTTTCTTCGACAAGAACTTCAGTGGTCGGAGATTCTCGAAGACCAAATTTTAACATTTCTTCAAATTGTTTTTCATCATGGGCAATTCCGCCACCGGACCCTCCCATCGTAAAACTCGGTCTCAAAATTAGGGGATAACCTAATTTTGATGCACAAGCTTTACCTTCTTCAACGCTGTGAACGGTGAAACTCTTTGGAACTTTAGCTCCAATTTGTTTCATTATATTTTTGAAAAGTTCTCGGTCTTCAGCTTTTTTAATAGCCTCGACAGAAGCCCCAAGAAGTTCCACATTGTATTTTTTTAAAACACCGGCCTCATGAAGTTTTATGGCCACGTTTAGAGCCGTCTGCCCACCCAAGGTGGGAATCAAAGCCTGAGGCCTTTCTTTTTCAATTATCTTTTCTAAGTATTCTACTTCAAGGGGCTCAATATAAACTCTATGGGCTGACTCAGGGTCGGTCATTATTGTTGCAGGATTTGAATTGACGAGGATAACTTCATACCCTTCTTCACGAAGAGCCTTACAGGCTTGAGTTCCCGAATAATCAAATTCACATGCCTGCCCAATAACTATGGGCCCACTCCCGATCAGGAGAACGCGCTTAATATCTTCGCGTTTGGGCAAGGTTGACCTCCGTTAAATTCTTAGCTTTCCATCGTTGGAGTAAATAAAGTCCAAGCGGATATGTTTATACTGCTCAAATTTGTAGCGCATTTTTAAAAGCTTAAGCATTAAAGCTTCTTTATGAGAATGGTCAAGATGGCGCACTTGTTTAATCTCTTTTTGAATAAATCGCGTGGCCTCCAAAGGATGAAAACAAAATCCCCGAGTAAAAACCCAGGTTTTTTCAAATGGAATAATTCTCGCCTCAAAAATTTCTTCGGGATTAAATCCGGCGGTGATCGCCGAGTCTTGGAGTACAAATTTCTTCTTTGAAAATAAATCGTAAATTGTGATATCGGATTCACGTAATTTTACAAATTCAAAGAGACTATGAATACTTTGGGTGAGATTTTCGTAAAAAATCAATGTTTCAGGTTCAAGATCGGCTTTATGTTTTTCCAAGAAAAGTTTCACCGGAGGCAAATGAACAGTGGAGAGTTCGCGAGAGAACATATACCAATCCAAAAATTGCGACATTCTTGTCTCAAAATTGATAGCTTCTTCATCAACGATGCCGGCGCGCTCAAAAAATTCGCGCTTCGCTTCAAGCACTTCACGCTGATACTCCGGGCCCGTGAATTGCTGAATCAGTTGTTCTATAATTTTCTCGTACGTCGTCATTTCTTTATCGAATCCGCAAAGTAATCAAAAAGTTTCCGGGCGTCATGGGGACCGGGGCAAGCCTCGGGGTGATACTGAACACTCCAGACTTTTTTTGAAGGAACTTCAATGCCCTCGATAGTTTTATCATAGAGATTGATTTGACTTAATTTTACCCCTGAAGGCAAGTCCTCATCCACGGCATAGCCATGATTTTGAGAGGTCATATAGATTTCGCCGGTTTCAAGGTTTTTAACGGGGTGATTTGCGCCCCTATGGCCAAATTTGAGTTTAAAGGTCTTCCCGCCTAGGGCGAGAGCTAATAATTGATGCCCCATGCAAATTCCAAAAATCGGAACCTGACCTAAGAGTGTTTTTATTTCTCCAACTGCACTCTCCACCCCTGCCGGGTCTCCCGGGCCATTTGTGAGAACAACTCCATCGGGGTTCCAATCTAAAATTTCCCTGGTCTTAGTTCGAGATCCAAAAACCGCAACCTCTTTGAATCGATTTTTAAGTTCGTTCACGATATTATACTTTGTTCCAAAATCAAAGACTGCAACGCGACCTTTTGTAGCGGCTCCTGTGTGAAACTCATGTGTTTTCACGGTGACCTCATAGACCCAGTCACTTGGAACTGCCTTTTTCTTCTGAGAGATAAGATCGAGACCTTTTTCAAAAGCCAAATCTTGAGACGGCGCCGTTACAAGAGCGCCCCACGGAGTTCCCTGAGTGCGCAAATGCAAAGTGAGGGCGCGAGTATCCACATCAGACATCGCTGGCCTCGTAGCCCCTGCAAGTTCGTCAGAAAAATTTTTTCTTCCCTGAGTAAACGAATTATTAAGTTCAACACAGACGAAACCCTCGGCATAAACTTGGTTGGACTCTTGATCTTCTATCGAAGCACCATAATTCCCCTGCTCAGGCGTCGTCATCACGATAATTTGTCTGTAGTAGCTGGGGTCAGTGACTATTTCTTGGTAACCCTGCATGGAAGTATTAAAAACAACTTCGCCCACACCACTTATTTCTCTATCGCCATGCCAAAGGCCAGAGAATATTTTTTTATCTTCTAAGACGAGATAACCCCTGGACCCTTCGGTTACAGACATATTCCCTTTTCGATATTAAAAATTTCTTCCCCGCCAACAATGGTTTGAGTCACTTGAGATTTTAGGTCCCATCCATTGAACGGCGTATTTCGGGATTTAGAAAAGAATTTACTGGAATCCACCTTCCACTCTCGCTTGAGATCCACAACGGCAAAGTCAGCAAGCATTCCCGCCTTCAATTGCCCGCGATCATTAAATTTAAAAATTCTTGCAGGCGAAGTGGTTAAACTTTCAACTAACCTTTCGAAAGTCAACTCTCCCCTTTCTACAAGTTTGTAGCAAGTTGAGAAGGCCGTCTCTAATCCGACGATCCCGTTAGCGGCGCATTCAAATTCCACATCTTTGTCTTCTTCGCTGTGGGGGGCGTGATCGGTAGCGATGCAATCGATCACGCCCGATTGAAGGGCTGCTACGAGTGCTTTTCTATCGGCTTCAGTTCTTAAGGGCGGAGCCATCTTAAATGATGTATCGTAAGTGCGAAGGGATTCATCGGTGAGCAATAAGTGATGGGGAGTAACTTCTCCAGTGACCTTTAAACCGCGAGCCTTAGCATGGGCAATGGATTCTACTGCGCCCTTGGAAGAGAGATGGGCTAAATGCAATGGCCCGCCGGTGTGCTCGCTCAAACTTATATCACGTGAAACAATGACATCTTCGGCGGCATGGGGGATTCCTCTTAAACCAATTTGCGAACTCACCAAACCTTCATTCATCACACCGCGACCGACGAGGTGTTCGTCTTCGCAATGTTCAATCAAAGGTATTCCATAACTTTTTAAATACTCTAAGGTCTTTCGCACAAGATAAGCATTCATCACACATTTGCCGTCGTCGCTTAAGGCAACACAGCCCGCTTGGATCATGCCATGAATTCCCGCCATGGCATTTCCCTCGAGATTTTTACTTACAGCACCTATGGGGTGAACTCTCACCACACCTTGTTGGTGCACTTTTTCCATAATATATTGGGTTACAAAACTAGAATCATTTACGGGGTTTGTATTGGGCATACAACAAACGGTTGTAAATCCCCCTGCTGCTGCGGCACGAGTTCCAGTCCCAATTGTTTCTTTGTGTTCTTGTCCTGGTTCTCGAAAATGAACATGGAGGTCAACAAACCCAGCCATAAGATGTTGGCCCTGAAGATCAAAAACCTTCCCTGAGTCAGCATTTTTATCTTTTAGAACTTCGAGAATTTTTCCGCCTTCTGTGACAATGCTCCCTTTGACATTTATTCTTAAGGAGGGGTCAAAGAGGATGGCGTTTTTAAATGTGGAACTCATAGCGGAGCCCCTAAAAATTCTTCAAGCAGAACAGTCCGCATCAAAACTCCATTCTCGACTTGGTCAATGACTTGGCAGCGCGGATCACGCATCACAACCGACATAATTTCCACCCCTCGATTTACCGGGCCGGGGTGAAGAATAATGGCGTCTTTTTTAACCAGTCCCAAGCGTTCTTCAGTAATTCCAAAACGCGTTGTGTATTCTTTCAAGGAAGGAACTTGAAAAGAACTTTGTCTTTCCATTTGCATCCTTAAAGCCATGACCACGTCCGCAGAGCCGAGATTATCATCTAATTTATCAGTAACTTCGACACCAAGTTCTGTCGCAAGGGGTGGAATCAATGTTGGCGGCCCACAAACTTTAACTTTGGCCCCCATCATTCTTAAAAGGGAAATATTACTTCGAGCCACCCGACTATGGGCAATGTCGCCAACAATAAGAACATTTAATCCTGATATTTTTCCAAACTTCTCATGAATCGTAAAGGCGTCGAGTAAGGCTTGAGTGGGATGGGCGTGAAACCCGTCCCCTGCATTAATCACAGGAATTTTTAAAAGTTTAGAAATTTGGAGAGGAATTCCGCTTCCCGAGTGTCTGATGACCATTCCATGGGGCCTAAGAGCCTCTACGTTTTTTGCTGTATCGTAAATGGTCTCGCCCTTTTGAGCGCTGCTTGATGTGGCATCGAGATTTAAAACACGAAAACCTAAGCGGAAAGCTGCCATTTCAAAACTTGTTCGTGTGCGGGTAGATGGTTCAAAAAAAAGGAGGGCGACACTTTTTCCGCTGCCTCTTGGGCTGGGCAAATCACCCCGGGAATTCTCTTTTAAAGATTTCGTTTTGGTGAGGAGAAAAACGATTTCCTCACGGCTTAAATCAGAGATATCTGTGAGGGAACGACCCGAAAGGTTCATCAAAACTAAACCCTAATGAACCCGGAAGTTTTTGTCAATGAATCTATATTTTTAGTAAATGACGGAAAAAAGGCGTTCCGTGCGAAGACTTGGAAAGCCTAACCGGCGACCCCGGTTTTCCCAATCTAAAGAGCACCAGATAAGAACCGCCCGTCCCTCCAGGTTCTCGAAAGGAACAAGGCCCCAAGAGCGGCTGTCATCTGAAGAATCGCGATTATCACCGAGAACAAAAAGTTTTTTATCGGGGATGACCACGGGCCCGTAGGAGTCATCATCCTCGCCTCGGCGGTACATGACGTAGTGACGATGGGTTCCAATGGTTTCCATTTGTACAATGTAAAGTTCCATCATGGGAATATCTTTAAGCTGTGAATCGCTCGGCGAAACCGCTTCGTACTTTAAAATTTTATCGTTAACAAAAACTCTTTTTTGTCTGATCTCAATTTTGTCACCGGGCCCTGCGATCACTCTTTTCACAAAAGAAATTTTTGGGTCTTCGGGGTATTTAAAAACAATAATATCTCCCCGCTCGGGCTGCCTGGGAGAAAATAAAACATAATGTGTAAATGGAATATGAACTCCGTAAGGGAGCTTCCACGCAAAAAGACAATCGCCAATTTTTAGAGTGGGAATCATACTCCCTGTTGGAATCTTATAAGCTGCAATAACGAAAGTGCGCAAGACAAGGGCGATGACCACAGCCACTACGAAACTTTCAAAGTACTCCCAAAAGACGTTACGTTTTTTTCTAGCCACGTTTTTTATTGAACTTGGTGAAAGAAACGCTTGAGCCGAATCGAAAGGGGGTTACATACAAAGCTCAGTGGGCCGGGCAAAGTCGAATCGCAACTGAGCCATACAAACATGGCACGTCCTAAAATATTATTTACGGGAACATACCCCCAGAACCGACTGTCGTTGGAGTTATCTCTATTATCACCCATAACAAAGAGTGAATCTTTTGGAACCTCTTGATTGTCCCACTGAACGTGCATGGTTTCTTTTTTGACGAGTATGGGGTGCTTATGGGAATTTAAATCTTCCTGTAAGACTTCATAAAAGTCTTTTCCACCGGACATTTCGTCGTCTTTTAATATAGACATGAAATAATCTTTTTCGGGATTCGGCTGGGTCGGAACTCTTTCCCCATTCACGGTGAGCTGAGTTCCATCCCACGAAATGCGATCGCCGGGAGTACCGACAACTCTCTTAATGAAAAAAGTGCTCTCGTCTTCGGGGTACTTAAAAACAATAACTTCGCCCTTCTCGGGGAGACGAAATTTAAATAACCATTCTTTTGAAAACGGAACTCGAATTCCATAAATAAGTTTATTAACAAAAATATGATCTTGAATAAGTAAAGTGGGAAGCATACTTCCCGAGGGAATGACGTAAGCTTCGATCAACGCCCACCGGATGGCCAAAGCCACAAGAACTGCGAGAACGAGGGAGCCCATTCCACTACCCCACGTGCCTCTTTTGTCGGTGCTATTCTTTGATGCCATTATTCCTCCACTTTGAGTATCGCTAAGAAAGCTTCTTGAGGAATTTCAACGCTACCAACTTGCTTCATGCGTTTTTTTCCCTCTTTCTGCTTCTCTAAGAGTTTACGCTTACGACTGATGTCTCCGCCATAACATTTCGCTGTAACATCTTTTCGCAGCGCGCCAAGGGTCTCGCGCGCGATGATTTTTGCCCCAATGGCCGCCTGAATAGCGACTTGAAACTGTTGTCGACTTAAGAGTTCTTTTAATTTTTCGGTGAGCTTTCGCCCACGATTATAGGCCTTGCTCTCATGGACAATTAAAGATAACGCATCGACTTGGTCGCCATTGATAAGAATGTCGACTTTAACCAGGGCACTTTCTCGAAATTCTAAGAATTCATAATCAAGGGACGCATAGCCTTTGGAAATACTCTTGAGTTTGTCATAAAAATCAAGAACAACCTCATTGAGGGGCAACTCGTAAATAATAATGGCTTTAATAGCTGTCACATATTCCAGTTTTTTTTGAACGCCGCGCTTATCTTCACAAAGTTTTAAAATTCCACCGATAAATTCCGTAGGGCAATGGATTGTCGCCGTAATAATGGGCTCTTCCATTTTTAAAATATGGGTTGTGGGAGGAAGGAGAGCCGGATTTTCTAATTCGATGACCTCATTATTTGTTTTGGTCACGCGATAGACAACACTCGGTGCTGTTGTGATGAGGTTGAGCTTATACTCTCGCTCTAGACGCTCTTGAATGATTTCCATATGAAGCAAACCCAAAAACCCGCAGCGAAACCCAAAGCCAAGGGCTAAACTTGTTTCGGGCTCATATGAAAAACTTGAGTCATTGAGAGTCAGCTTATCAAGGGCATCTCTCAAATTTTCATAGTCTGGTCCGTCCACTGGAAATATCCCGCTAAACACCATGGGTTTAACGAGTTTAAAACCTTTGAGCATGCTCGTTGTGGGTTTTTTTGCATCGGTGACCGTGTCACCAATCTTGGTGTCATGGACATCTTTAATATTGGCGATTATAAAACCAACTTCGCCGGGATTAAGCTCCGTCATACCGCGGGCAAATGGAGCAAAGGCCCCGACCTTCAAAACTTCAAAGTCTTTACCCACGGCCATAAGCCTAATTTTCATGCCTGGTGCGCATTTCCCGTCCACGACCCGAACCAGAATAACAACACCCTGATAAGGGTCAAACCAGCTATCAAAAATAAGGGCCCGTAAAACACCGTTTTTATCTGTCTGCGGTGGGGGGATTTTTTTTACCACGGCTTCCAAGATTTCTCTTATTCCGATTTTTTCTTTGGCACTGGCAAGAATGGCCTCGCTCGCATCAATCCCGATTGTATCTTCAATTTGACTTCGAACACCTTCGGGGTCAGCCGCCGGCAAATCAATTTTATTTAGAACCGGAATAATCTCCAAATTATTTTCTATGGCCATATAAACATTGGCTAAAGTTTGAGCTTCAACCCCTTGAGAGGCGTCGACAACCAAGATTGCCCCTTCCGATGCCGCAAGAGATCTTGAAACTTCGTAACTAAAATCCACATGTCCGGGCGTGTCGATCAAATTGAGCTGATATGTCTTTCCATCTTGGGATTTAAAATCAAGGCGCACCGTTTGTGCTTTAATTGTGATGCCACGCTCCCGCTCTAATTCCATATTGTCTAAAAACTGGTCTTTAAGTTCCCGTTTGCTTAAGGCACCCGTTTCTTCGAGCAAACGGTCGGCAAGGGTACTTTTCCCGTGATCGATGTGGGCGATAATTGAAAAATTTCTGATGTGTTCAATTGGGGTGAGTTCACCACCGGTGTTGTTCAAGGTTTTTTAGCCTCGCCGGTGAATTCCATTTGCCCTGGGAGACGAGATTTATTTTTTTCCAGAATAAGATCGATCCCTTCGCGAATAAATTCGGCTACCGGAACTTTTGTTCTGCGGTTAAGCTCTTTGAGGAGTAAGTTTTGTTCCTCAGTGATGTAAACCGTTGTTGTTATTTTCTTATTTGCCACAGTCCATATAACTACCATATGTTGCTATACGTTGCAATACGGGACTTTTGGAGAGGTTTCTTGGCAAAAAAAAGCCTCCCAAAACTGGGAGGCTCCAAAAAAAGCAGAACACATGTTCCACTAAACTTTATTTCATTGCTGTACCTTCAAGAGTAATGCAAGAAGCACCTTCGTAGGAATAGTGGGCGTCGCTGATGTAGGTCGCATTCTTTTCATGCTGAGCTTTCATCGTGACTTCATCCATAAGACCGACGGTGTCTCCGTGTTTTGTCGAAGCCTCTTCACCATAGCAATATTTTGAATTTACCGGACCCAAATTTGTGGGCTTGTAATCTGGTGGGAAACTTGGATTGGTCATTGAAACAGCGGGCACCGACAAGAGCGGTGACGTTGTCGCACAACCGGTGAGGGCAAGGCCCCCAATTACGATAACACTAGCTAAGTTTTTCATTTGTATCCGTTTCCTTTCACGACGAGGCATTCTTTGCCAACAACAACGGCGTTAAATCCGTCATTTTGTGTGCTCACATTATTAATGTAGCGCAACGCATTGCCGTTCAAAGTATCTTTTGAAGACTTGAACGTATCGGTGATGCCCCCACCGGATTGGGTTCGAGCGTTGGCCATAGCTTTGTCTAAAGTGGGAAAACCGCCCATCTTGTATCCAAATATTGACCAAATACAATCTTCGCCGCGAATCGGGCCCACTGATGTTCCTTTTGCGACGTTGTCATCGAAAGAAACCATTTTTACGTTCTGTGCGATGGGGTACGACGTACAACCCACCGTTCCCAGAACGAACAAACTGAGAATCCCTATCTTCATCCTTCTATCCTTTGCTTAAAGTTAGATTATTTATCCCTAAAATCAAATTTTTGGACTTTGGGAAAGCGTAGGCTAACCCTTTGATGGCAGTCAATGAAAAAGAATAGGGGAATCGTTCCAAACTGCGATTCTACAA
>Ga0207037_10455_pt2 | contig 9690 bp, 10 predicted proteins | sample Alteio_BWMinCont_75_FD_153268 | JGI IMG/M metagenome (GOLD analysis project Ga0207037, IMG submission 153268) | Enriched cells from forest soil in Barre Woods Harvard Forest LTER site, Petersham, Massachusetts, United States -... | ecosystem: Environmental > Terrestrial > Soil > Temperate forest >... | reverse complement strand
AGATTATGATTCCTTAAAAAAAGTAGACTGGGGTTTGTCCTTTGAAGGCCGGGCAAATTTTGGCCAGCAAACCCAGTTCACGCTGATTGAAGGATTGGTGAAAGCACGCGCCGGTGTTTTTGAACTAAAGGTGGGGCGCTCAAAAGATATTATCGGCCTGGTTGATTCAACTTTATCATCGGGTTCATTCTCCATATCCGGCAACGCATTGGGCGTACCCAAGGCAAGCATAGGCGTGCCGCAATATTACAGCATCCCTATATTTGGGAAATTAATTGCCGTTAAGGGCCACTTTGCCACGGGCTATTTAGGCGATATCGGCGTGCAGTATGATAAAAAACCTAAAGGCTTTGATGGCTATTATTTGGAGAATGACCTCTATTTTAATATTGGGCTGCCCGGTTCGCGCTTCCATTTCCAGTTTGGTTTTAATCATGAAGCGGTATGGGGCGATGAACAGGAGGTTTTCGGCTCCTACTATAAGCTATCGCCCTTAAAAACATATTGGTACGTAATTAGTGGCAAAACCTATAACGAATCAAAAGTGGGTAATCACCTGGGCTCACTGGACTTTGGGGCCGATTATCGCTTTGATGGCGCTACCCTAACTATTTACCGTCAGAATTTTTACGACAAGGGTGCATTGTGGCACCTGGCAAACTTAGCCGACGGCTTAAATGGCATAAGCCTCGCCAATAACCAGGCTAAAGCAGGTAATTTCTATTGGAAAAAATTCCTTTTTGATTTTTTGTATACTGCTAACCAGGCTGGTTATTTGAGTTCAAAATACACCAAATCTGGTGCCGAAGATTATTACAACAACTATGAGTATTTGCAGGGATGGTCGTACAAAGACATGGGATTAGGTACGCCATTTATAACACCGACTTATGATGCAAAAAATAAATCGAGTGCTCAGGCCAATGAGTTTTTTATAAACAACCGGGTATCTGCCCTGCACGCAGCGGCCGAAGTTTATGCCTTTAAATGGTATTATACGGGTAAAATATCCTATTCAAAAAACTACGGCACTTTTGAAAATGGCGATGAACCCTATCGTAGCGCCGGAGGAATACTGGATGGGCACGGCGACCCGCCGTTTGTGGAAGTAAATCAGGTATCCCTTTACCTGGAAGGCATGAGGCCGTTAAAAAATGGATATACCATTGGTTATGACATTGGCATTGATCATGGGCAGTTATTAAACAATTCGCTGGGGCTTATCTTAAAGGCATCAAAATCATTTTTATAAAATTTTTGATATAGATGCGTACCTTGCTTAAAAAATGCTTTATTTGATGCTTAAAAGTGAGTGTTTTTTGATTGGTTAAATTAAAAACTGCGATCATGATATTACCCGGAATAGAAAAAAGCGAACAGGTATACACTATTAACGATGATGATACAGTAGTGATGCTAATGCCTGGTGACGACGACGATATAGCAGACGGCGAAGGTGATTGGTCGGATATTGACGACGAGGACTTTGAGGATATGGCCGAAGATGACGATGATTTTCACGAAATGGAGCTCGACAACAATATCGATGACCCATATGATGACGATCACCTGCCTGATGATGATGACTAAGTCTTGAGTCAAAAGTTTTTAGTCTTAAGTCAGCATATCGAAAACAGACTTAGGATTTAAGACTAAAAACTTTTGACTCAACACTAATTATCTATCTCGGCAAATAACTCATCCAGGCTTAAAACAAAACCGGGAAGTATAGGCGTAGTAACCTCATCGCCAATAGTCAACATGCGCGAGGATTGGAACTGACCATTAATCAGAATATATTTAAAGAAAGTTTTTTCGAGCGGATGAATGATCCAATATTCTAAAACGCCGGCTTCTTCATATACTTCATACTTGTTTTGAAGTTCTTTTTTGTTATTACCGGGCGATAATATCTCCACTACAATATCAGGTGCGCCTAAACAACCTTTATCATCAATTTTGCTGCGGTCGCAAATAACGCATATATCGGGTTGTACAACGGTTGTAATATCCTTATCGTCAACTGAGCGTCTCGTTAACCGCACATCAAAAGGAGCAGAAAACACCATACAAGGCTTGCCTTTTAAATAATTAAAAAACTCGTTGAATACTGTTCCGGAAATCAATTGGTGCTTTGACCCCGGTGCCGGGCTCATATTAAATATCTTTCCTTTAATTAACTCCAGCCTTTCGTCAAAAGTCCATTTCAGGTAATCGGCGTAAGTGTAAGTCTTTGTTAAATCAAGGTCTGATAGCTGCATATTCCTATTCGTTATACACAAATTTAGTAAATTAAAATTTAAGCTGCGCGATCCCCTTTCAGCTAATTACACACACCGCTTTCAACATTACCATATTGTTACTACCTTAGTGGCTGTGGATAATTTTATAGTTTCGGCACGCAAATACCGCCCGGCTACTTTTGAAAGTGTTGTAGGTCAGCAGCATATAACCAACACTTTAAAAAACGCTATTAAAAACAATCAGCTTGCGCAGGCATTTTTGTTCTGCGGCCCGCGTGGCGTGGGCAAAACAACCTGTGCCCGTATCCTCGCCAAAACTATCAATTGCCTGGATTTGCAGCCCAATGGCGAAGCATGCGGCGTTTGCTCTTCGTGCCTGTCGTTCCAAAACGGCAACTCTTTTAACGTTCATGAGTTGGATGCTGCCTCCAATAACTCGGTCGATGATATCCGCAGCCTGATTGAGCAGGTGCGCATACCGCCGCAAGCCGTTAGGTACAAGATTTATATTATTGATGAGGTGCACATGCTATCGCAGGCTGCTTTTAACGCGTTCTTAAAAACGCTGGAAGAGCCGCCTCACTACGCCATATTTATATTAGCCACTACCGAAAAACATAAAATACTGCCGACTATATTATCGCGCTGCCAGATATTTGACTTTAACCGCATCCGGGTGGAGGATATGGCGGCGCACCTGGCATCTATCGCCCAAAAAGAAAGCATTAGCTACGAGCCCGATGGCTTGCACATTATAGCACAAAAAGCCGATGGCGGTTTGCGCGATGCCCTTTCTATGTTTGATCAGATTGTAAGTTTTTCGGGCGGAAATGTAACCTACCGTTCAGTAATTGATAACCTGAACATATTGGATTACGATTACTATTTCAACATCACCGAAAGCCTGCTGAAAGAAGACAGTGCTAAAACATTGTTGTTGTTTGATGAGATCTTGAACCGCGGCTTTGATGGCGCACATTTTATATCGGGCCTATCTGAACATTTCCGCAATCTGCTGGTAAGTAAAGATCAGGCTACCGTAAAACTATTGGAAGTGAGCGATGGCATCAGGAACAAATACCTGCAGCAATCTGTTGCTTCAACGGTCTCTTTCCTGCTTTCGGCCCTTAATATTGCCAACCAGTGCGACCTAAATTATAAACTGAGTAAAAACCAGCGTTTACAGGTGGAGCTGGCGCTGCTTAAAATGTGCAACCTGCTCTCGGTCTTTAATCTTGTAACTGCACCCATCAGCGCAATGTCCCAGTCAGAGGGGCAATTAAAAAAAAAACCTGATTCCGCAGCAATAGCCCCTCTATCTGATGCTAAAATGCCTGCCGAAGTTTCGGTAGCCAGTGATCCGCAGGTAGCATATCAGGCTATTAAAACACAGGTTACAGATAAGCCGCCAGTACAGGAAACTAAGCCGCAGCCTGCTGAAAAACCGAAGATATTTATCCCTGCTCCCAGCAGTGGTATTATTCCATCGTTAAAAGATGCCGGTAAAAAGACCGAAGCAGAAGTTGAAGAAGAGGACCCCTATATTAAAGGCGAAGCACGCGAAGATTATACGCCCGACGACTTTTTAAAATGCCTCAGTGATTTTGCCGTAAAGCTTAAAGCCGAAGGCAAAAAGAATGCCCTCACCATTTTTACATCTAATGCGCCCAAACTAATTGCTCCAAACAGCTACGAGGTAATAGTCGAAAACAAAGTACAGGAAAACCTTTTCAGGGATGAGCGGCCCAACCTGCTTAACTTTTTGCGCAGCAACCTTAAAAACTTCGGCATTGAGGTAAGTGCCAGGATTGATGAAAAAGAAGTAGTTAAACGCCCTTACACCGCAATAGAAAAATTTCAACACATGGCCAGCAAAAACCCTGCTTTGGTCGATCTTAAAAACAAATTCAATCTTGATTTTGATTAAGACTCTTTCCTGTCAAAATCCATTCTAGTCTCCGCCAAAAGCTTGCCTGTTTCATCTCACAAAAGAGCGGAAAATCACAAATAAACATTTGTTTATAATATTAAATACCGCAAATAATATAATTTTATTTCGTCAAAAAATAATTTATAAATTACAACGTAATTAGCTATTTATCAATATATTAACTCACGTAAAACTACGCAGCTGTTTTATTAAAATCCCGTAAAATTACGTATGCTAATTAATAATATCCCTCCTAATTTTACTCCCGTAAACCACCTATAATACATCTACTCCCCTAAATATTTTTCGGCTCTCTGTAATGGTTTCTTAAAACAACCTGCTAAAAAATATATTTATGATAGACCTGGCACTAAATTTTTTAAATACCCAGCTGGATAACTACCTGAGGGCAAAACTCGATCCTACCAATATGAGTCCCTTTATCCAATTGGCCAACATTGCCTGGAACGATACCGACACGTCACCAGCAACAAACGGGGCCAATGCCTCATCAAGCGCCTTTATAACACTGGTAAATATTGAGGAGGATCGCATCAGCAAATCGCCGGAAGCTTATATGCGTCAAACCAATAATACAGCCACTTACCAGAACCCTACCATTTTTTTAAACCTGTTTTTGCTATTTTCTGTAAATGTTTCCTCCTATCCGGAATCGTTAAAGCGGGTTTCTTATATCATCCAGTTTTTTCAGTATCAAAACGTTTTTACGCCGCTCAATTCACCGGGACTGCCTGCCGGAATTGAGAAACTGATCCTTGATCTGTGCACCCTCTCGTTTCAGGACATGAATAACCTGTGGGGCATACTGGGTTCAAAATACCTGCCTTCGGTAATGTATAAACTAAGGCTCATCACCATAAGTGAAGAATTTGCACAGGGCAATGCGCCATTGCTGCATGAAATAGTTATTAACGATAAAAGCTTACAAACCATATGACCGACGTAAATTTTGCAAGCCTCTTTACTGTTGAACTGCTGCATAAGTTCTATTCAGATCAACTGTGCCCCGATTTTACTATTACGCCGTCGGCATCGGCCCTTAATATTTTAAACGGACGCAGGGTAATTGTAAAGCAATATCAAAACATGTTGTATACCGGCATTCAATCAACCAACAGCCAATCTTTTATTCCGGTTGAAAACGGCATGCAGCTCACATTTTTCCTGCAATTAAACAATCCGCTGTTTTTCAATTACACCAATTTGCCTGCTACTTTTAACACCAATCAAATTTATTACTTCACCAACCGCAATGTTAACGCAGCCAACGGCAAAACCTTTTTATCGGCTCCTGTATCAGCATATAACAGCGCTAACGCTTACGCCCCGGGCGCACTTGCCGCCGATGGAACAGGCATAACTTACCGGGCCATCCGCACCAGCCAATCGTCAAACCAGCAAGCGCTAACCCAAACCGCTTACTGGACCAAGGTCGATAACAACGGCTATGTTAACAGCAGTGATTTACTACAGTTTCAGCCCGGCGTGTCAACCTATACTTTCGCATCGGCCCAGCCAGCGGCAAATATTTCGGTATTGGGGTATAACGGCACATCAAACGATTATACCTTATCGGTGTTAGCAAAAACCATCACCTTTCCGGGCCCGTCAAATTCGTTCACGCTCGATCTGTCCACATTAAACCCAGGTAAATATTCCCTAACCGTTAATGGCCAGCAACAATGGATATACCTCAACAGCGAGCTAACCGGCATTAAACCATTTGCCGTTTTTGATATTTTTAATGCGCCTGCACCGGCATCCTGCAACCTGATCAATAATACCGGGCAGCTTTTATCGCCGCTATATTCCATCTATTTCTTAAACCGGGCCACTTTGTGGAAATACGTTTTGCCCGCAGGCAAAACCGGCACTATAAGCGATACAACAGGCACTTTCAGCTTTACAACAGCGACAAATGATATTACATCTACAACACCTATCCCTTTAAGCAATGCTTTATTAAATTTTCAACTTACTATAAACGGTACGCCGTTTACGCCTATCCCCTGTGCTGACCCATCGCGGTTTACGTATTTAACGCAGGCCGGAGATACATATGACTGTTCAGAAATCTACATAAATTATTAATTAAAAAACCAAAAAATATGTCACAGATAAACGAAAGCACCATTCAAACTCCGGGGGTCTACATTAATGAAATCCCTTCCTTCCCGCCATCTATTGCACAGGTGGCTACCGCTATCCCTGCATTTATTGGCTACACCAAATTTGCACTCGATGGCAACGGAAACAGTTTGACAAACGTTCCAACAATGATAAGCTCAATGCTGGAATATGAATTGTACTTTGGGACGGGTCAGCTCGAAACAGGTATACAGATAAACTATACCCAGGTAACCAATGGCAACGTATCAACCGATACCATTAATTTCTCATGGTACGGCGCACAGTCGCGGCATATTATGCACTCCTCTATCCGTAACTTTTACGCAAATGGTGGTGGCGTTTGCTACGTGGTTTCTATAGGCCCGTATAAAGCCAATGTTGGCGATGCCCTGGTATTAGCCGATTTTTATAATGTTGGAACAGGCGTGGGATTGGAGGCAGCTGCCAAGCAGCCGGATGTAACCCTTCTTGTTTTTCCCGAAGGGCAAAATTTACCATCGGCCGCTATATATTATGCATTACAAGGCGATGCTCTTGCCGCTTGCGGAGCATCACAAGACAGATTTTGCATATTTGACCTGTACGACACCGGCACTGCAATAAAAACTTCGGCCGAGCTAACAACAGCGTCAACAGCGTACAGAACAGATTTGAGCACCAATGCACCTAACTACGGTGCTACCTATTTTCCAAACCTGGTTACAGTATATGCCTATGATTACGATGCAACAAAAACCAAAATCATCCATCAGGTAAACGGTGCATCTGGTACGCTAAATGACATGATGTTGTCCGCAGTAAGCACCGCAAATTCCGCAGCATATAATACGCTTTTGGCTGCTTTAACCAATCAATTCCCTGTGGTATTGCCTCCAAGTCCGGCTATGGCAGGTGTTTATACCTCTGTTGATGGTTCGCGCGGAGTTTGGAAAGCACCGGCAAACGTTGCCCTGCTTGATGTTACCGGAACAACTTTCCAGGTGACTGATGATTTACAGGCCAACCTAAATATCGATGCCACCTCTGGTAAATCAATCAATGCCATCCGCTCATTTACTGGCAAAGGTATATTGGTTTGGGGCGCCCGCACTTTAGATGGTAACAGTAACGATTTCAGGTACATTTCTGTACGCCGTTTTTATATTATGGTCGAAGAATCGGTAAAACTGGCCGCAATGCAATATGTATTTGAACCTAATGATGGCAACACCTGGGTAAAAGTGCGTGCCATGATTGAAAACTACCTTACCAACTTATGGCGTTTAGGTGCATTGGCCGGATCAAAACCCGAACAGTCATTTTATGTATCAGTTGGCCTGGGGCAAACCATGACATTTGATGATATTCTGAATGGCAAAATGATTATTGAAATAGGTATGGCCCCTGTGCGCCCTGCTGAATTTATCATTCTGCGTTTCACTCAGATACAACAACAATCTTAATCCAATCAATTATAAACTTTATTTAAAGAACATAATATTATGGCTAATTACCCTCTACCCAAGTTCCATTTCAGTGTTGACTGGAGCGGTACTAACATAGGTTTTACTGACGTAAGCGGGCTCGATATCACCAACGATGTAGTTGAATATCGTGATGGCGCCAGCCCGGAATATCATAAAATAAAAATGCCGGGGCAGCGCAAATTCAGCAACATAACGCTTAAACGCGGTGTATTTAAATCAGACAATGAGTATTATACCTGGTTTAATACCATCAACATGAATACCGTTACCCGTCGCGACATTACCATAAGCCTGCTCGACGAAAACCTTACGCCTGTTGTGGTTTGGAAAATAAAAAATGCATGGCCCACTAAAATTACCTCAACCGATTTGAAGGCTGATGGTAACGAAGTGGCTATTGAAACACTTGAACTGGCACACGAAGGCTTAACTATTCAAAACGACTAAGCATCATGTTTGATTATCCTTATACCGGGTTTCATTTTTTGGTAGTATTTGAGATCTTTCCGCAGGTGCCTAACGATTTCCGTTTTCAGGAAGTTACCGGGCTCAGTGTGAATGTAAACCTGGATACTTATCCCGAAGGTGGTGAAAATCGCTTTGTGCACCGCCTGCCGGGAAGAAACACCTATACCGACCTGGTTTTAAAAAGGGGATGGACACTGGTTTCGGGCATTACTGCCTGGTGCCTGGATTCGATTGAAAATTTCAATTACCAGCCCACCAATATGCTGATATCGCTGTTAGATGAAAATCATTTACCGGTATCATCGTGGTATGTAACCAATGCTATTCCTATCAAATATGAACTCTCGGGTTTAAATGCCGAACAAAGCCAGATTGTAATTGAATCAATAACCCTGCGCTACGAGTATTACAAAACACTAAACCTTTCGGCAGCTGTTGGGGCAGCCGTGGGCGCGGTAGCTGGATTGCTTGGTGGTGGCGGTGCAACTGCAAGCGCCAGTATCAGTGTACCGTAAAAGGGGCTAAAACTTTTTAAATAACACATCAATGCCTGTAGAAATACGTGAAATACAGATCACCGCCGCCGTGCAGGATTCGGGGGGCGGTAAGTCTTCGGCTCAAGCTTCGGCTTCGCCAAAGGGAGGCAATGAAGATATGATTGCCAAATGTGTTGAACAAGTGCTTGAAATTTTAAAAGAACAAAAAGAACGCTGATGGACTCCGGACAATTGCAAAAAATGACGCTGGTAGCCTATGAGGATGCCACCTTTCAAACACCTACGGGCGACACGTATTCGGTACTGATTAATCCGGAATCGTACGCGTTGACCTATGCTTCAGAAATTAACCAGCAAAGTGCCCAGGGATCGAGCGAAAGTGTAACATCTTTTAACAAACGATCACCGCAATCGCTCACTTTTAAGTTTTTGTTTGATGGTACGGGCGTAATTCAGCGGGGCGGCGGCGGCTTGCTATCGGGTTTAGCCGTACCGGGTTTACCCGCCAACAAGCCCGACGTAATGACGGACTATGAAGCCTTTAAAGCCGTAGTTTATCAATACGGCAGCGATACGCACCAGCCAAATTTTGTGCAGCTGCAATGGGGGGGCCATTGTTATACAATTGCCAGGCCACCAGCATGACCATCACCTTTAAATTGTTTAATCCTGATGGTTCACCATTACGGGCCGAAGCGCAGTGCACCTTTCAAAGTGTGATAGACCCAACAAAGCTGGCGGCAATTGAAAACCGGCAGTCGCCCGATTTAACGCACGTGCGGACGGTAAAAGATGGCGACACACTGCCGCTGATCTGCTACCGCGAATATGGCGACAGCAAATACTATTACCAGGTGGCCCAGTTTAACGGCCTTACCGATTTTAAGAAATTACAGTCCGGAACAAAAATTATTTTACCACCAATTGCCTCGTAA
>Ga0207037_10377_pt2 | contig 9704 bp, 7 predicted proteins | sample Alteio_BWMinCont_75_FD_153268 | JGI IMG/M metagenome (GOLD analysis project Ga0207037, IMG submission 153268) | Enriched cells from forest soil in Barre Woods Harvard Forest LTER site, Petersham, Massachusetts, United States -... | ecosystem: Environmental > Terrestrial > Soil > Temperate forest >... | reverse complement strand
GCTTAGAACAGGTTCATCCCGATGAGTGAAATGGATCCCGTCAGTGCTCTCCGCAAAGGAGATCGGGTGGCGTTGATAGGCTTCGGCACCTTCTCGGTGTCGCAGAGAAAAGCGCGGAACGGGCGCAACCCGCAAACCGGCGCTACCATCAAAATCGCTGCCCGCAAAGTCGCGAAGTTTAGCCCGGGAGCCGAACTCAAGAAATCCGTCAACAAGAAGTAGTCGGAGCAAGCACGCAAGATCGCAAAACGGCAGGGGGTCGGCCCTGCCGTTTTTTACTGCCCAGCGAGAATGCCCGACGCAACAGGAGTGATGCAGATGCCTCGTTTGGTTCGCTCCAGAATCTGGATTGTGCTGGGGTTACTGACGGCGCTGGCCGCGCAAAGCAGCGGGCCGTTGCCGTACGGCGTTTGGCGCCGTGTGTCTGAAACGCCTGTGATCGCACCACAGGGCAGCGGTTGGGAAGCGGCGGGGACATTCAATCCCGCAGTCGTTATCCGTGGGGAGAAGATCGTGATGCTCTATCGCGCCCAGGACAAGCAAGGCACTTCGCGACTGGGATATGCGGAGAGCACTGACGGGATCCATTTCACTCATCGGGATGAACCTGTTCTAAGCCCTACGGAAGAATACGAGAAGGACGGCGGGGTGGAGGATCCACGGCTCGTCCAATTCGGCGATACCTACTACCTGACGTACACGGGCTACAACAAGAAAGACGCGCAACTCTGCCTAGCGACATCGCGAGATCTGATTCATTGGGACCGCAAGGGGGTGATCATTCCGGCCAACCAAGGAAACTGGAATGTAAAGTGGACGAAGTCGGGCGCCATTGTGCCGGAAAAAATCGAGGGAAAATACTGGATGTATTTTCTGGGTACGAATGCGGATAACAAGGATCAGGCAGGGCTGGCGAATTCGCCGGACCTGTTGCATTGGACCGAAGCCACGCAGACTCCCGTGCTGCCGGTGCGGCCGGGGAAGTTTGATTCGCGCGTCGCGGAGCCGGGGCCGTCGCCGATTCTCACATCGAAGGGAATTGTCCTGATATACAACGGCGCGGACGACAAGCTGGTGTATCGGACAGGAATTGCCGTCTTTGACCGCACCGACCCGCGCAAATTGTTGTCGCGGACCGATGAGCCGCTGTTCTTCCCCAAGAAGAAATGGGAGACCGTCGGTCAGGTACCCAATGTAGTTTTCGTAGAGGGCTTGGTGCAGCAGCGGGATCGATATCTGCTCTACTACGGGGGCGCTGACACCTACGTGGGTGTGGCGGAGTTCCCGATCATTCATTGAAGCGGATTCGCTTGACCCGGCTCGTGCTGGATAATTTCGGCCGTTCCCGAAGAAATCTTGCGCCCACGCTTTCCGCTCGCGCAACCAGAGACAGAAAAGGATTACACTCAGCAAATTGCCACCTTTGTCGAGTTCGACACCTCGCGGTGGGTCGAGGGTCGATGCAATCTTTCGAAAGGACCCCGATGAGTCATCTTGTGCGTCGTATGTTCTACTGGATATTGGCAGTTTCGTTCTTATGTTTGTCGCTGCTCACGGCCGCGCAGACCGCAGGCAAAGCCACCGCCGCCAAAGGCCTGGACGCAGAAGGTCACCAGTGGTGGCAGCATGCCGTGTTTTACGAGATCTATCCGCGCAGCTTTGCCGACAGCAACGACGATGGAATCGGCGATCTGAAGGGCATTACCTCCAAGCTGGACTACTTGAAGGACCTGGGCGTGGACGCGATCTGGATCACGCCGTGCTTTCCTTCGCCGCAGGTAGATTTCGGCTACGACGTCTCGGACTACGAAAACATCGATCCCATGTACGGGACTTTGGCGGACTTCGATACGCTGGCCAGCGAGGCGAAGAAGCGCGGCATCCACATCATCCTCGATTTTGTTGTGAATCACACTTCCGATCAGCACAAGTGGTTCCTGGATTCGAAGTCGTCTCGAACCTCGGAGCATCGCGACTGGTACATCTGGCGCGACGGAAAAGGGCCGGGGCAACCGCCCAACAATTGGACTTCTACTTTTGGCGGCTCGGCGTGGAAGCTTGATCCAACGACCGGTCAGTATTACTACCACTTCTTTTACCCCGAGCAACCCGACCTGAACTGGCGGAATCCAGCGGTGAAGGACGCGATGTTCGATGTGACGCGCTGGTGGTACCAGCGGGGTGTGTCTGGCTTTCGTCTCGATGCGGTGGATACGCTGTTTGAAGATCCCAAGCTGCATGACAATCCAGTGAAGCCAGGCACAAATGCCTTTGGCGATCCCATCGAAGAGAATAAGTACAACACCAAATTGCCCGAGGTGCATGACGTGCTGCGCGGATTGCGCAAAGTGGCGGACGAACACAATGCAGTGCTGATCGGAGAGACCTGGACTGCCGACATCGCGGAACTCAACAAGTATTACGGCGAGGGCAACAACGAGCTGCAGCTGCCCATGGATTTTCTTTTCACCACGGTGAACAAGCTTTCGCCCGCCGACTTCCGCAAGCAGATTGCTGCCGTCGATGCCGCTTCCGGCTGGCCAACATTCGTTATCAGCAACCACGATATCGTCCGCTCCTATGACCGCTATGGTGACGGCGAGCATAACGATCAGATCGCGAAGCTTATGGCCGGGCTGTATCTGACTCTGCGCGGAACTCCCATCATGTATTACGGTGAAGAGATTGGGATGAAGACCACACCGCCCACGCGTAAGGAAGATGTCAAAGATCCGATCGGCCGCACGGGCTGGCCCAGGGAGAAGGGGCGGGACGGTGAGCGTACACCCATGCAGTGGGATAACAGAGAGAACGCCGGGTTTTCCAAGGCTATACCGTGGCTTCCCGTGCCTCCGACGGCCAAGACCCACAACGTCGCCGACGAGTCTAAAGATCCGGAGTCGGTGCTCAATTTCTACAAGAAGGTGCTCAAGCTGCGCCATACGAATAAGGCCCTGCTGGATGGAACCTATACTGCGCTGAATGATAACGATCAAAACGTCCTGTCGTATATGCGTACGTACAAGGGCCAGGCGGTTCTGGTGGCCCTGAATATGTCAGGAGCGGAGCGGAAGGTGAATTTTGAATTGAGTAAGGACGGGTTCTCGTCAGCGAAGAGTCTGGTGGCGACCGGAAAATCTTCGGCTACCGGAACTGTCGTGACGCTGGAGCCTTACGGAGTTTTCATCGGCCAGCTTTCGAAGTGAGGGGATGGAGGAGTATTGAACTTCCATTCGCAGCCACTGGCAGAGCAGAGAGCGGTGGTAAAGACGTAGAGCAAGCCATTTCACGACAAGGGCAATGCGCTGCTTGCGCCGTGGGCGAGACGCCCACGGGACAGCCGGCGAGTCGCCGGCGCTACTAGAAGCCGTACTTGGCTACGATCTTCTTTTCTTTTTTTCCAATCACGACAATTGCGGCGTGTTCCGCGGGCAATGTGAACGCAATCGGCACGCCGGTGGACTGGTCGTGCAGGCTGATATTGGTGTCGTTCGCAGAGTCTGAAACAAGGACGTAGAGCACGGAGTCCGCCAGGACGGTGGGAAATATCAGCACCCCGGGCGGCAGAGGCGTTTGCTGGCTGAACATCGGCGTGATGTTCAGCCTGGTTGCGACATAGGCATAGAGTTCGGATGCCCCGTGCAGGTCCTCGGCGAGTTCGACCGGGTAGGATGTCCAGAAGATCCGGCCTTTGCCGCGAGAGAGTTCTTTGAAGTTCGATCCATCGTCGAAGCGCAGGGAATCCAGCCAGTTTTGTTGGGGCTGACCAAAAGCCAGGGCTAGCGAACGGTCCGCGATGCGCACTGTGGCGTTGTGATAGGTCAGGGGTTCGACGTGCGCTGCGAGTCCAAGTTCGGCGGCTCGATGGACGATCTGCCAGTGCTCGTCGCGATCGACTGGACCCGAGACCAGGAGGTTGCCGCCGGCGTCCACATAATTCAGCAGAGCCCGCCATGCGGTTTCGGTCAACGCTTGCGGGGAGGGCAGAATGGCGAGCTTGGGTGAGCCGAGTTTCTCGATCTGATTTTCCGCGATCACATAAGCGGGCAGGTGGGCGTCATAAGCGAGGGCACGAACCGCGTTCTGTTGGGCTGCCACTTGGAAATCGGCGAGGACGGAGAACTGTGCGGCCTGCGATGTGACGATTGCGATGGAAGGCAGCTGCGGGTCACGAAGGTGCTCGTGCAACGACGGGGCGAATTCGGCGAAGGCGCGCAACAGCGTGGCCTCCGGCTTCTCGGTGTAGTCGGTCCGGACGGCGCCGATCGGGGTCTCGTTGCTCTCCGTCATAGCGGAATTTGTGTTCCAGAGCCATTCGATGGCGCCGGAACCTTGAATGAACGACGCGGCAATTTTTCGTTCGAGAAGAGCGGCCTCGCTCTCCGGCGTGCGGCGGGCGATCTCGTCGATGTTTAATTCGCGCTGCAGTCCTGTTTCCTGAATCAGCATCGCTTTACCGGGCTGCTTGGCTGCGAGCGAATCCCACAGGATGTGGTCATTGAGCCACCAGGAATGATTGGTGGTCAAGTCGACGGACTGGCCCCAGAAAGCGGGTGAGAGACGATCTTGAATACCGCCTTCATCCTGGCCAACGGTTACGAGTTGTTGAGAGCCCGTGGACCGGATCGTGTCGCGCATGGTGCTTGCCCAGTGGGCGAATGATTCCTGAGCGAACAGAAAATAGTCATGCAGGCGCAACGAGTTCGTTCCGGTGTACATGCCGCGCGGGGAGAACTCGTCTTCGCGCGGTAGAGAGATCATTCCCGCAACGGAGTCGGGAGGAGCATTCCATAGCGCGGCGAGTTTTGCGCGATTGGGATACCGTTGGCTCAGCCAGTTGTTCCAGGCCGCGAGCTCGATGGCATCGCCGTTAGGGCGCGTCTTCCACAGATGCTGAGAAAAACTCGGCTCGTTGATGAGATCCCACGCGAGGAAGGGCACGTCGCGGAAGCGCGCGACAACAGACGAAATCAGAGTCTGCTGACGGCGGACGGCCTCAGGGTCGAGGAAGGCGTTAACGCCTCCGAGAACGTCGGGGAGGAAGGCAAAGAAATTGAACTGCACCGGCAGGCCGTACTTGCGGGCAGTCATTAAGTAAGCTTCGAGCGTGCGCAGAGTGCGTTCGTAAGGTTGGCCGTTTTCGTCGCAGAATTTGTCCCAGCCGGTCCACCATCCGGTGCGGATCATGTTGAGCCCGGCATCGTGAATCTGGCCGAGATCCTGGTTCCAGACATACACGTTGGGATGCTCGAAGAAGAGGCGCTGCACTTCGCTCGACATATACGTGGTACCGACGATGGCGAGAGGATGGCCATCGAGTTCGAAGTAATCGTGATTGACGCCGAGATGCGGGCCGGAGCGGAGGAAGGATTCGTCGCGGATCCAGAAGGCGGAATGATAGATGGCGCGAATCCGTGTTCCTTCCACCAGCTGCGCATTGATGATGTAGAGGCCCTTGCCTGACGGCGCAGGCATCACGACGGGATCGTTGGATGGAAGCGCAGCAGTGACGGTGGAGCGATTCGAAGGCTGGGCTTCGGGGAAGGAAGTAATCTTCAGGGAGACGGGAGCCTTGGGTGGTGCTGCCGCATGCCATTGCACTCGCAGTTCGACGGACTCGCCTTGCAGGTAGAGCGGCAACGCTGGGCGGACGGTGAACTCCTCGGCGCCCTGCAATGCCCGCTCCGCAAGGGATTGCAGGAGCGTGGCGTTATCGAAGAACTCGCGCGAAAGTTCCGCATTGACGAAAATCCAGCGTCCGCCGTCGAAACCGTTTCGGTAGTGATCGACCTGGAGGACCGGCGCGGATAATTTGCGGCCCTGCTTGACGCCCCAGGCGATTGTGTCGAGGCGGGCGTCGATGGAGCCGGCGGCGCCGCCGCGCTGGTAAAGATCGACCGCGCTCAGACGAATCACTGGGCTGAAAGCGCGCTTCCATGCGAACGCGGGAAGCTGCCAGGGCAGTTCGGGATTGGGCTGGAACTGCAGACCGTCGGAGCCGGGGGTTTCCTGGTACTGGTCGATCATGAGCGGGCGAATGAAACGGACGCTGTAATCGCGCAGATGCCAGCCGCCGGAATCGCGGTAGGCGGCGCGAGTGAAGGGCATTCCACCGAGCACCAGAAGATTGCCTCCGCGGTCGAGAAACTGCTTGATCGCCGGCCAAGCTTCCTCAGGAAAGGACGAGCCGTAGGGGAGAACCAAGAGGCGGGTTGACGGTGTGGCCAGAGCGTCGCGAAGGTGGTTTGCGTCGGTCTGCTCTGCCCCCGGCGGCATTGCGGCCAGTTGCTCCGGGAACGGGGCGGCGGAGTCGGCTGCCGGAAATCCGGGTTCGCTGAACACGACCACGGTGGATGTGCCGGCTTGGGCAAAGAGTGCGGATTGGCAGACTAGAAAAGAGAAGGCGGCGACAGCGAAGAGCACAGGTTCGCGCATGAGTGTGGCCTGATGAGGAGAATTCGACAGGCGGAGACGATTGCAGTCTCCGGTATGGGGCTTGGATTGTCAAGCTAGAGAAACGATTTTCTAGAGTATCAATTCGATATCGAGTTAAGAAAAATGCGTAAAAGCAAGCTCTGGCGATGCTATGATGGCCGCGTTCTTCGATTTGTGCAGCTGATTCGCGCAATTTGATTTGCGCAAAATTTGGAAGGGTGGATACAGCACTCATGGCAATCGCAGCCCCCAACACTTCTACTACGACCACGGCGCCGGGGGCGGGGCAGAGCTACGGCGCTCCGCTGGCGACAGTGACAACGCTATTCTTCATGTGGGGATTTCTTACCTGCCTGAATGACATTCTGGTTCCACATCTGAAATCGATTTTCGACCTGAATTACCGGCAGTCCCAGCTGATTCAGCTCGCATTTTTTGGCGCATATGCCGTCTTTTCCATCCCGTCGGCGAAGGTTATTGACTGGATCGGCTATCAACGGTCCATGGTGGTCGGCCTTCTCACCATGGGTGTCGGTGCGTTCCTGTTCGTGCCCGCGGCCAGCGCTGCTTCGTACCGGTTGTTCTTGGGTGCACTCATCGTTTTAGCAGCTGGGATTACCTGCCTGCAGGTCGCAGCTAATCCGTACGTTTCCGTGCTGGGGAAGCCAGAGACCGCATCGAGCCGGCTGAATTTGACTCAGGCGTTTAATTCCCTCGGAACGTTCCTGGCGCCGTTTTTCGGCGGCCTGCTGATTCTGAGCGCCGCCCCTAAGACGATGGGTGACATACGAGCGATGGCGCCAGACGTCCTCCAGGCTTACCGCCTGCACGAAGCTGCGACGGTCAAGACGCCGTATGTCGGTCTTGGAATTGCTCTAGTCGTGCTGGCGGCTGCGATCGGCAGTTTCAAGTTGCCAAAGATCGAACATGCGCAGCATAAAGTCGGGGAGAAAGTGAACGATTCGATCTGGAAGCATCCAAGTCTAATCTTCGGTGCCATCGCGATCTTTGTGTATGTCGGTGCCGAGGTCTCCATCGGTAGCTTCCTGGTGAACTACTTCAGCCAACCCGATATCGGGGGATTGACGGAAAAAGCTGCCGCCAACCTCGTCGCCTTCTATTGGGGAGGCGCGATGGTAGGCCGTTTTATTGGCTCCGGACTCCTGCAAGAGATGAAAACCGGACAATTGCTCGGCATTTGCGCGGTGAGCGCCGCTGCCCTCGTCGGAATTTCTATGCTGGCTACGGGACACCTTGCGATGTACAGCATCATCCTGGTTGGATTCTTTAATTCAATCATGTTCCCCAGCATCTTTACTCTGGGTGTGGCCGAGCTCGGCCCGCTCACCGGCGACGGTTCGGGATTCATGATCATGGCGATCGTTGGCGGAGCAATCATTCCGTATGCGCAAGGCGCGATTGCCGATCGGATCGGCATTCATCACGCGTTCTTCCTGCCCGTCGTGTGTTACCTGTATATCCTCTTCTTTGCTTTGAGCGGATCGAAGCCGAATAGCCAACGCTATGCAAAAGCGTAACCGGTGCGAAGAGCAGGATCGGCTCTTAGCTTCGCTCGGAATGGACAGCTTGTGTATGTGGAATCGCTGACTGGGTACTGGGATTTGTTAGGATATTTGGCCCGGAGTTTGCGACGTCACTAATTGAGACGACTTAAAAGATCATGGGGCAAATTAAGAAGCCTGGCCAAAAACCAGAGGTCATTACCCTCAAAGCCGTCGCCCAGCATATTGGACTGACTCCCGGCACGGTCTCGGCAGTTCTCAACGATTCACCGTCGGCTCGATCCATTCCGCAGGAGACCAAGAACAGGATCCATGCGGCGGCCAAGGAACTCAACTACCGGCCCAATTTTTTTGCGCGCACGTTGCGCAATAAGCGTACCTATACCATCGGAGTGATTGCGGAAGAGATTGGCGACTCCTACAGTTCGCCCATCATCAGCGGCATTGAGCAGTACTTGAGGAAGCGCGAGTATTTCTTTCTGACGGTGGTGCACCGGCACGATCCGGTGTTGCTGACTCGATATTCGCAATTGTTGTCTGAGCGCGGAGTCGAGGGCATCATCACCGTGGATACGACCGTACAGGAGGCGCCCGCGCTGCCGACGGTTGCCATCGCCGGCCACAAGAAGCTGAAGGGGGTTACCAACATTACTCTGGATCACGTACGGGCGGCGGTTTTGGCTCTGAACCACTTCAAGGATCTATCGCACGAACGGGTTGCCTTCATGAAAGGGAATCCTTTGAGCTCGGATGCGAAGGACCGCTGGGACGCGATCTGCCAGGTGGCTGGGGAGATTGGGATGAAGATCGATCCCGAGTTGACGGTGCAGATTGACACCGACGATCCGACGCCGATGTTGGGTTATCCCTTCGCCAAGCAACTGCTGGCCGGCAAGAAACCGTTTACCGCGCTTTTTGCCTATAACGACATTTCTGCGATCGGAGCGATTCGAGCCATACAGGAGCAAGGACTGCGGGTTCCGCAGGATATTTCGGTGATGGGCTTCGATGATATTCCGGGCGCGGCGTTTTACACTCCGAGTCTGACCACGGTGCAACAGCCGTTGAATCGCATGGGAGAGGTGGCGGCCCAGGTCCTGCTGGAACGGATTGAGGGGAAGAAAGAATATCCCACAGACATCGCGATTGAGCCTGAGTTGGTCGTGCGAGAATCGACGGCGAAGGCTTCGGGGGCCTCTTAGCATCGCGGTTCCGATATAGTAGCGGCAGAGCGTGTCTCGCCATTGATGCCCCCCGCTGACTCACCAAACGCCTTTACTTCAATATCCGCCAAAGCGCTTACCTTCGCTGCGTATGCTTCGTTCGTGCCGATCGGGATCGCGACCGTGCTTCTCGGTCCGATGCTGCCGATACTGTCGGCGCGATGGTCGATGAACTATTCCCAGGCAGGTCGTCTGTTTCCGGTCCAGTATGTGGCTTCGACCTTGGCCGTCGCTCTCTCGGGGGTGGTTGTTTCCCGCTGGGGATTTCGGTTCGCGATCAAGGCTGGACTCATGCTAATGAGTGCGGGGGTGGGTCTGCTGCTGGCTGGTCCGAAGGTGCTGGGGATCGTTTGCATCGGAGCATACGGAGCCGGCTTGGGCCTGGCAGTTCCAGCAGCGAATTTGCTGGTGGCGGAGGTGAATCCGGAGGGTCGCAGTTCAAAGCTGAATCTGCTGAACTTCTGCTGGAGCGCGGGTGCGGTGGCATGCCCCATTCTTGTGGCAGCGGCGGCGAAGAGCCACA
>Ga0207037_10469_pt1 | contig 9715 bp, 6 predicted proteins | sample Alteio_BWMinCont_75_FD_153268 | JGI IMG/M metagenome (GOLD analysis project Ga0207037, IMG submission 153268) | Enriched cells from forest soil in Barre Woods Harvard Forest LTER site, Petersham, Massachusetts, United States -... | ecosystem: Environmental > Terrestrial > Soil > Temperate forest >... | reverse complement strand
GCGATGTGATGGGCGTGGAGGAGGAGGGGTTCCCAGGGGCCATGAGACTGATCTCCTACAATCGGGATTCCGGCAGATTGGGCATGGAGACGGATTTGATGCGTGCGACCGGTTTCTGGGATTGCCTTCCACAGGTCCTGTTTTGCATGGATCGAGCGCACCCACTCAAAGCGCGTGCGGGCCGTTTTTTGGCCGATGGGCGTTGAAACCGTGAATTCCGTGCGTGGGGCCTTGTGCGCCGTGACAAAGAGATATTCTTTCCCGACGCAGCGGCTTTCAAATTGGGATGCAAGGGATCGATTGGCTTGGGCACTTTTCGCGAGAATCAAAACTCCCGAGGTTTCGCGATCCAGCCGTTGATGGATGCCAAGCGCCCTCGCATGAGAGAGCCGATCTTGGAGGAGCTCGACAATTCCCCACGGTGCGTCCGCCGCCGCGGCGTGAGTTCCGATCCCGGATGGTTTATGGACGACGATGAGATCGGAGTCTTCGAACAAAACGCAGGGCAGGATTGGCATGGAGACGGGAGCCTCCTAGGCCGCCTGGGTTTCGAGGATCTGGATTTCATCCAACCAGAGCTCGCCGGGGCTCGTCAAGATGATGGAAATACTGATATCACCGTCGCGCGCGGGTTCGAACTGAGTCCTCTCTTCCTTCCATTCGTCGATGAGATCGTAGGCCAAATTGCGAACCGCCACTCCCGGAATGCCGACGCGAAGACTCACTTTAATGGGATCGCTTCCCGCACGCGCGTGGAAAATCAGCGTATATTTTTTCCCGGCCTGCACGTGGAGGGTTCCGTTGATGCCATTGCGATATTTCAGCGTCTGGCCGGCGGCCGGATGCGAAGCGATGCGCAGCACCTGCGATCCATCGTAGGCTTCCAATGTTTTAAAAATTTCCCATATTGCTGCGGTTCCATCGGGAGTGACGTATTGGGTGGTTCCCGACCAATAAGGGTCTTTTGCCTTCTCGCCTCGCGGGACCGTCTCCTGGATGTAGGCTTTCCATCCTTGGGGAAGGCTGCCGGCTGTTTCGTGGTCAAAATCGTTTTGAAGCAGAAGACGCGGTTCCGTGGCCGATGGGGCCGGAGTGCGGGCCATCGCCTCAGGCTGCGCTGGAGTCTCCGCCAGTTTTTTTTCGTTCGCGACGATCGCCTCGGGTTGTGCGGAAAGAGGCTTCGTCTCGGTTTCGACTGCTTGGGAAGGTGGAGTAACGGGTGCAGAACCCATCGGCTCTTGGGGAGGGAGGGGAGCCTTTGGAGTATCGATCACCGCTTCCTTCGCCCCTTGCGTTTCCATTTTGCGGGCGACTTCGTTTTCACGGGGAGCCTCGAGCACGCCGGCACGTCGGGCGAGTTCCTCCAAATCCGGCTTCGGACCTTTTGCGACGGGATCTATTTTCGGCGGACGCAGGAGGAAAAACCAGAGCACGCCGCTCAGAAGAGCGCTCAGGACGATGGCGATCCCGATCGCACCGGCAATGCGATTGGCCATCATGGTTGGCGGAATGGTGTAAATCGAAGGCTGAGGCTGGCCTGGAATGCTTTGGCTGGGAGCCTGTTGTCCCGTGAACACGGAAGGCGCAGCCTGATGGGGCGCGCCCGTCATTCCAAGGGCGCTTGGCGCAGAGCCGAGCTGGGTTTCTGCGAGCGCGGGATCTTCTTCCAGGTGCTCGGGAACTTGGACAGAGGCATTTACCTGCTCTGTCTGGCCTGTCTGGAGGAGCGCAAGAACCTCATTCACTTCTTCCATGGTTTGGAAGCGTTCATCGGGGTCTTTCGCCATCATCTTGTAAATGACGCGGCAAAGACTTTCGCTTAAATCCGCCCGGATCGTTTGTGGCCAGGGAAGCGGTTCGGTGAGATGCTTGGACATGATTTCAGCGGAGGACGTGCCACGATAGGGGATCACTCCGGTCACAAGATGAAAGAGCGTGGCGCCGAGTGAATAGATGTCCGTGCGACTGTCGACGCTGCGGGCGGCGCGGATCTGTTCGGGCGAAATGTAGTAGGGGGTGCCCATCACGACGCCGGAGACGGTAAGCGACATGTTGTCGTCCTGGATCTGTTTCGCCAGGCCGAGGTCGCCCACTTTGAGCTCGCCCTGGTCAGTGAGGATCAGATTTTCCGGTTTAATGTCACGGTGCACGATGCCGGCCTTGTGCGCGTAGGCGAGTGCCATCGCGCTTTTTCGCACAACGTCGATGGCTTCGTTTTCGGTGAAAAATTTACGTTCCTTCAGAAGCTTTGCTGCATCCCGGCCCTCGACGAACTCCATTACAAAGTAGTAGACGCCTTCTTCGCAACCTGCGTCATAAACGGCGATGATGTTGGGATGATTGAGCCGTGCTGCGGCGCGCGCTTCACGCAGGAAGCGGTCGACGTAATCGCTGTCGGTGGCGAGCTGGACTGCCAGGAATTTGACGGCGACGGCTCGCTCGAGCGTCATGTGGCGGGCGAGGTAAACGACCCCCATCCCGCCATGTCCGAGCTTGCGAACGATCTCGTACTGGGCGACGCGTTGTCCAATGAGCGGATCGGTGTCGGACATGTAAGAAAAGAATAGCCGGATGCCGAAATGCGTTCAATGCAGAAGGGAGGGTGCCCCGGAACATCGGTTGATATTCCTATCCAGTCTCCTCGCGTGGATTGAAACTCGAAAGGCGCGCCAGCTGTTCCCAAAGTTCGCGTTCCTTGGCTGTGATAGAAGGGGGCACTTCGATGTGAATTTGAACCAGCAAATCGCCAGGTGGTCTTCCCCTGGGCTTGAAGCCCTGGCCCCGGAGGCGCAAGCGCTGCCCATTATGCACGCCTTGCGGCACCTTCAGGCGCAGTTTTTGATCCAGCGTCGCAACGGTAACGGCTGTGCCCAAAACCGCCTCCCATGGCGCGACCTCGAGATCGTAAACCAGGTTGTCTCCGTCGAGCCTGAGAAAGGGATGTGGAGCAAGCCGCACGCGCAGGTAAAGGTCGCCGGTTGGACCTTCGCCGATCCCGGCCTCGCCGGCGCCGCCCAAGCGGATGCGTGAGCCGGGTTCGACGCCTGCGGGAATTTTCACCTTGTACGTTTCCGTCTTCTTGCCCCGCTGGACGGTGATCGCCCGGGTGGAACCATGAAACGCCTCATCGAGCGTGATCATGATATCGCCTTCCACATCCTCGCCGCGACTGGAATATCCTCTTCCAGCACCACCGCCGCGCTGAAAGCCGCGTCCCGCTCCGAATACCCTTTCGAAAAAGTCGCTGAAGCCTGTTCCATCGAAACGAAAATCGAAATCCTGATCTCCCACGCCGCCAAACTGGCTTTCATAACCAGGGGGCGGACGGAATTCCTGACCATGCTGCCAATTCGAGCCGAGCGCGTCGTATTGATGGCGCTTCTCGGGATTCGATAGCACTTCGTGTGCCTCGTTGATCTCCTTGAAACGCTCCTCGGCCTTTTTATCGCCGGGGTTGAGATCGGGATGATGTTTGCGCGCAAGCTTGCGGTATGCTTTGCGGATTTCTTCGCCGGAAGCGCCCCGTGGCACTTCAAGAATCTTATAATAATCTTTGTAGCCTGTTGGCATGCAGAGAAAAAGGGTAACGGAGTTCAGTCCAAAATTCAAACCGGCCTTATTCCAAGTCGCTGGTTTCGCTGCTCAACTGCAGGTAACCCCATTCTGATGGGTCGTGATAGGCGTGCGCGCCTCCTGACCAGATGAGCTGACGGGCCCGGTGGCCGTCGCTACTGTCGGTGATGGTGACATTCAGGCGGATGCGCCCGGATCCTGCCGGTGAGAAATCCAGTGCGCGCCATGGGATGCTTCCGTAAATGCGGTAACTCTTTCCGTCGACGCCGAATTGTGAGTGAACTTCCAATCCGTCGATTTTCGTCCTTATCACGCCGCTGGAAGCCTGAATCCACGCGATGGCGGGTTGCATGTGGGAAGCGTTGCCGGGTGAAATTTGCAATCGTATGCAATTGCGAAGCTCCACGGTGTCGGGCAAGCCCGTTGCTCCGATGGCAATTTCGAGGTTGTCACCATCCCAGATTTTTCCTGGCTCGAAGTAACATTCGCCGACAGAAGCATCGTCCACCTCGCACCAAAAAAGGAGATTGGATGGATTCCATCCGAAACGGATTTGACCGGAGAAGTTTTCGAGCCTTGCAAGATCCTGACCAACCAGCGTTACACCGGGAAAAGCGAGATGCAATGCAAGACTCCCTTTGAGCGCTGTTGGAACCGATGTGACCGGAATCTCGGGGAGGAAGGTTGCTTTCCAGGTTGGAAGCAGCGGGGATATTGTCTTCGCGTAGCCGAACCATTGGAAAGGCCAGAAGGGGCGGCGAACCAGCTCCTGAATGCTCAGAGGCTCGCGCGGGTCACGGAGGATTTTTTGAAGGAAGCGCATATCGGCGTCCTGGAGCGGATGATCGCCTAAGGACGTAAATACCACTCCCTTCACACTGGATCCCGAAGACATCAAAAGCTGGCTGAGACCCTGTCCCATTTTTTCTCGGTCGGCATCATTTCGCGGCATCGGAATATCCGTCAGAAGGACCGGTTTTTTGGGCGCGAGCTGTTTGGCTTTGCGAACAGGAAACCCGTACAATTGCTCCAGACTCAATGGAAGATCGGACGCCGCGATTCGATTGAGGTCGTAACCTTCGAGTGCGACGAAGTCGACGAAGCTGTTGCCTGGAAAAGCATCCTCCCAATTGTTCCAGCCAGTCGGCGGTGAGGGAAAAATGTGGGGGCACCAAACCCATCGCACGTTGCCCGCCCCGCGATCGCGGAAGACCTCGATGATTTTTCGGAACGCCTCAGCCACATGCGTGGCATCTTGTTGCTGATTGGCGCTGCTCCAGGCAACCTGCGAACGGTTGAACTGCCGCAAAATCTCAATCAGCACAGGCTGTCCAAACTGCGCTGCTTCATCCGCCCACGATTGAAGATAGGAATCGAATTCTCCACTGAGGATGGAATGCAGAGAGATCGTTCTCGGAGATCCCCCACCGGTTTTAAGGTCCCACTTGATCAAGGGGAGGCGGTGAGCCGCCCAGGCCTGAGCGCACGATTCAAGAGGAAAACGATCCATGAAATCGGCATGCCACGCAACGATCGTGGTTTGCGCATCCGTGGCGGCCTCGAATGTTTTCACGCGTGCCAACGCGTCTTTGGGAGCGGGCTCATAAATTCCAAACATGCAGCGTTTCTCATCGCTGAATCCTGTGCTTATGAAGAGGAGAAGGCCGAGAAGCATGCGGCAAGGCATCGGGATGGCATCCAAAACATGGAGCATGCGCCTTTGGCCTGGTCTCATGGTTTTTGCCACTGTAGCAAATCCTCGCGGGCCTGTTCGGCAAAGGGACTGGGCGTGAGCAGGACCGTTTTCTGAAGCTCGAGGCGTGCCTCCTCGAGCTGTCCCATCCTCAAGTAACAGATCGCCAGATTGTAGTGTGCCCGCGCGTCACCAGGATTGAGCTGGATCACCGCCTTGAATGTCTGGATTGCTTCCTCGATTTTTTCGCCGAAAAGAAGCGCGGTTCCCAGATTGTCACGCACGCTGAGAAGATCCGGGGCTGAGGTGAGCGCCTGGCGGTAGTAACTTGCCGCTTCGTCAAACTTGCTTTGCTTCAGGAGGGCGTTGCCCATGTTATTGCAAAGCGCCGCGTTGTCCGGTTCCACTCTCAGTGCGGTTCGATAGAACTGGATGCCATCCTCAATTTTTCCGAGCTGCACAAAGATCACGCCCAGTTCACAGGCCGCTTTGATCGACATCGGATTGATCTTCAGCGCCTTGCGGTATTGTTCAATTGCCTTTGCGATCTGATTTTTTGCCGAATAGGCGGAACCGAGGCTTGTTGCCATGTCGGCATTGTTTGGGGCAAGCGAGACAGCCTGTTGATATTCTTGGATGGCATCGTCGACGCGTTGCTCATCCATCAGCATGTTTCCGTAATTCCAGTAGGATTGAACTTGCGCGGGCTGGATAGCGATGGCCTCCCGGAAATGCTTTTCCGCCCCCGTGTAGTCTTTTTGTTGCGACAAAACAACTCCGAGGCTGTTGTGAATCCAGAAATTGTCGCGCGTGACCTTGAGAGCCCGTTCATAGAGCGAGACACTATCCCTCCAAAATCCCACCTGATGATGGGATGCGGCCGCAAAGATCAAAGCGACGGCTGCCATGGAGACGCCGAGTGCCGCCCGCCGAGCCCCGCAAATCACGTTCCAGGCTGGCAGGGACCATGCGACCATGATGCCCAATCCGATCAAGGGGAGATAGGTGAAGCGCTCCGCCCAGGAGATTTCCTTCAGCGAAAGGACCGGTAGAAGCGTGACGAGAAACCATCCCCATCCGACAAGCAGGTGCGGATGACGGCTATGCTCGCGAATCGCGACGCCTGAAATCAGGATGAGGAGAGCCGCCGCCGCGACTGCGGGCAGGAGAGAAACTTGGTCGATGGCGGGGTGCCAGACGCAGAGTTGGGTAGGAACGATGCTTTTGATGACATACGTGGCAAGCGAAAATGCCATCGCGGCTGGATTCAAGGAAGTTTTTAGGTGGTCACTTTGCGCCCGCAAGGCGATCGCAGCAGAAAAGGCGGCGAGGACGAGCAGTGGAATTTTTTCCATCAGCCAGGCGCGCAGGGGAAGTCCGTCGCGGGCGATAAAAGGAGCGCGCTGAAGAGGCCAGAAATCCATGAGGATCAGCACGAGCGGCAGCGTCATGCCGATGGGCTTGGACATCATCGTGAGGAGGGTGAACGCAATGACGGCCATGTATCGCGGCGGGCTGCGAAGCGCGGTGTATCGCACGTAGCTCAAGAGCGTGAGCATCCAGAAGAAGCCGCTGAGAACATCTTTGAGGGCAGTGATCCAGGCGACCGCCTCCACATGAAGCGGATGGATGGCAAAGAGCGCCGCGACAAACGCGCTGCGCACGTCATCACGCGTCATTCGCCGGAGCGCTTCATAAAGAAGGAGTGTGTTTGCCAGGTGAAAGAAGAGATTGACGACGTGATGCGCTCGGGGATTGAGGCCGAAGAACTCGACTTCGATCATTCGGCAGAGCCATGTGACGGGCTGCCAATGATCTGAGTTCGGCGAATCGAAGGTCAAACCCGCCGTGAAAGCCCAGCGAATGCCTTTCCAGGTCAGTCCATGCTCGATGAAAGGATTGTTGGAAACGTACGCAGGATCGTCGAATGTGATGAAATCAAAAGAGCGGACGGGCTCGAAAGTGAGGAGGGTCAGGGCGATCAAGAGCCCGTAGCAAACGCGTCGCATCATGGATGAATCTACAATCCAATCTTCGACGCGGGATTCAAGCAGTTTTCGATCCCCGATCCGAAAGTCTGCCGCCGGCCGAAAGGTTTCAGGGAAGAAAATCTATTCTTCGCGGAGGCCTGGGGAGATGACAGGCGCGAGCGCATTGGGATCGATCGCAGGAGCAGGAGGAGGCGTCATTTCCGAAGGTTGATCTGCGGCAACGGTGGGCGATCCGTCGGGCTTTTTCGATTTGTCATTCCAGATTTTTGCATTCATACGCTCAATATCGTCCACTGTCCTGAATTGGTCGAGGGGCTTGGCATTGCCTACGAGATCCTTCTTGTACGCGAAGCGGCCATCCTCGTCGTTGTCACGGAGGCGATTGTACTGGTCCTCAAGCCCGGTCTGGCCATTGGTGCCGATGACGGTGGGGGTGATAAAGATCATCAGGTTGCGTTTGTTTTTTGAAAATGACCGGCTTCGGAAGAGTTCGCCGAGAAAGGGAATGTCGCCAAAAAAGGGCACCTTGGTATAGCCGCGGGTATTATTGGATGAGAGGAGGCCGCCGAGGGCGAGCGTGTTTCCGCTTTTTACCATGACACGCGACGTCAGCGTGCGAATGGAAATCAATGGAATGTCCACCGATCCTCCAGGCAGCGCAAAGGTCTTTTCCTGGTCGCTCGTGCTGACTTCCGGCGTGACATCGAGAGTGATGTTGTTGTCGCGGTTGACGTGGGGAGTGACGGTGAGAATGTTGCCGACGTCCTTGTAATCGAATCCGGAAATGACGAAGGATGCCGTTTGTTGGTTGAAGGTGAAGTTCGGAATAGGCTCCTGGGTGGCGATGCGGATTTTTGCTTCCTTGTTGTCCGTGGTGATCACTTTGGGACTCGCCAAAAGTTCGGTGTCACTATCGGAAAGGAGAAAGCTCAAGGTCCATTGAAATTGGGGCGCGGAAAGCTGGCCGAAGACGGGGAAGTAGTTGGCGTCCAGACCTTGCTGCAAACCTTTCAAGAGTTTGATGCCTGTCGCTCCCGCCGAGTTGATGGGGGCGCTAAAGTTGCCAAATGCAGTTGTGGAGGTGGTTTGCAGCACGGTGGTGGTGCCGACGGTGCTTTGGGCGACGGTGAGGGATTGCACGCCTTGGGCGGAGACGGTGTAACTGGAGAGCGACTGCCAGTTGACGCCCATATTGAGCGTAGGAGCCTGCGTCGTTTCGAGCAGCTTGGATTCAATAATCACCTGGGGAGTTGGAGTATCGAGCGTTTTGATGATGGGCAGAACTTTGGCAAGATTCGAAGGCACGTCGGTGATCACAATGGTATTGCTGCGCTCATCGAGCTGGACGTTGCCGGATTTCGTAAGTAGTTTTTCCACGGTGGGCTTGGTTTCCTTTGCGGAGGCGTTGACAAATTGATAAATCTCGGTCTTGGTCGGCTCAGCCGCGATGGAATCCCGGCTTTTGATGCGATAGACGCCATCGAGTTCCACGAGTGAAAAGCCCTTGTCCTCAAGAAGGGTGCGCATCGCCTGTTCCGGGGTTTTGTTTTCGAATCGGGCCGTCACGGTGCCCTTGACGTCATCGGGGATGATGATGCTCATGCCGGATTGCTTGGCCATGGCTTGAAGGACCTGGCGCATATCGGCGTTTTCAAGGCTGAGGATGTTCTTCTTTTTGGGTGCGACGGGCGCGCTATCCGCAGGCGCGGCGGGGTTTGTGGTCTGCGCATTTGGAGTCGAAGCGGAATCGACCGTGTTCGTGTCTTGCGCCCGAAGTGAAAAAGCCATGCTCATGGTCATGCACGCGAGTGCGCCGTACCAAACGAATCCTCCGAGGCGCAGCCGCTTGCCGCGTCCAGCACGTGAGAAGTTGAGATGGGTTGTTTTCATCATTCTTCCTTTTCTTTGAACATATCCAGACTCTGGTTGGACAACGTAAATTCGTAATCCTTGTCTTCGAAGTTCGCGATGACGCTATCCTCTGTGATGCGAACTACTTTGTACGTCACCGTGGTTTTTCCATCGGTCGCTTTGAATGGATAGGTTCCGCCGGGCTCAATGATCTGGCCATTGTCGAGCGTCGCGGAGACCTCGGTGCCCATCATGCTGATGCCTGTGACCTTCAGCTTGAAATTCACCGTGGGTTTGGCCTCCTGCTTGACGGGGCCGGAATTCAGCGGCCTGACATAGCCGACGGGAGAGAAGGGATCGCGACTGGCTTCTTGGAATTCGGAGCGCACCGTGGCATTCGTAAAAGGCGAAACGAGTTCGTCCGCGAGGCCAAGTGTCGCCATCGTGAGCAACGCCAGCGCACTCAAGGCAGAATAGCGAAAAAGAGGAGTCTTCATGATTTTGTCACCATGGAGATGCGTAGGGATACGGTGTGCACGTCGGGTGCGACCTCGCTGCCCGCTTTGATCGTAAAGTCGTCGACTTCGAGCAAAGGCATCGAATTCTC
>Ga0207037_10468_pt1 | contig 9717 bp, 9 predicted proteins | sample Alteio_BWMinCont_75_FD_153268 | JGI IMG/M metagenome (GOLD analysis project Ga0207037, IMG submission 153268) | Enriched cells from forest soil in Barre Woods Harvard Forest LTER site, Petersham, Massachusetts, United States -... | ecosystem: Environmental > Terrestrial > Soil > Temperate forest >... | reverse complement strand
GTTGTAGAGTTCGTACAGAAAGCAGTTGCTGTTATCAACTACCAGCACGTGGCGGTCACCGTTGCCAGGATTGGGATAGCCCTCGATTTGGGCATTCGCCGGAATCGGCATGGGGCCGGGATCGCTTTCGTCGCCGTAGGCCGTAAAGTTGATGTTTACCGGGCTCTGCGATGCGCTGACCACGCTGTATGGAATGCCGATGCTCGATCCCGCGTAGAGGCCGGCGCCGAAGTCGGGATGCAAGCCAATGCCCGGACCAATGAAGTTGATGATGGCGTCTGAGTTCGGGTCGACTGCGGTGCTGGAGATGTCTTGATTCCAGGCATTGTCGGCGGGGAAGGGAACGAAGCCGTTCAAGCTCGCGCCCTGGCCTGTGGAGACAACATCACAAGGACCGTTCTGCGTCCCGCCTCCACCTCCACCACTCGACTGGGACGGTCCGGATGAGACGCCGCAGCCAGCCAGTGCCAACAAAAGCAGAGCGCCTGCGAGGGACGTAGCGAGGCTTGCAGGTTTCTTCCGCAATAGAAAGTTTCCCATACACCATTTTCGCCGGATGAAGTCTTCTGGCGAACGGCACATCAGATCACTGGCTCGGCGAAATTGGGACATGTACAGACGATCGGTTGCCAATCTGGAGATAAAGCGTGGCCCCTCCATCCTATTGCTTGTACACGACCCGGCCATGCACGATGGGGAAGTCTCTGGCAAATACGCCGCCCATGACGCCACCGAGAGTCCCCAGTAGGAGAGCGCCTACCTGGCGGCTGTCCGGAGTGTTGTGAGAGCCGACCGTGGTGCCGATTGCCGCTCCTGCGCCCGCGCCGATTGCGGCTCCGATGGCGGCGTTAGACTTGTCGCTATGCTCAAGGCGCACCTCTCGAACAGTTTTGCGACGGTATGTGAACATGTGCACGGACGGAACTTGAAAGGAGGCAGGACCATTCCAGATGCGCTCGCAGACCAGCGTGTCGTCGGTTACATGCTGGACGGTGCATAGGGTGTGCGCGAAAAAATGCCCGGCCTTCACCGAGATATTGGTGCCGGGCGCGAGACCCATCACCGCCTGCCAGTCCCCGGTCTGGGCCAGCGCGCTAGGTATCAACATTAGGAAAGCAAAAGCGGATTGAATGATTCGTCGTCGCATGGAAGGATGTTAGCGACAAGGTTGGAACTGCGAGAGCAGCTTGTGACAGTTTCGAGAGTGTCACATCGACTAGGAGACAAGCGGGCTGCGGACAAACTCCTGGTAATCCCTCAGTTCCGCAAGCGTAGCCTCCGAGAGCAGCGAGAACAGCACCACTCGAGGCGTCTTGGGCAATTCCCTCGCGGTCACCGAGTCACAAACTACTGCAGCGGTCTGCCTTAAGCCTCGATGCCAGTTCGGTTCGCGGGCATCCCGCAATACCAGGGTGTCAGGATTGAATCCAGCTGCGATCAGCATGGTGCGAGCCAGTTTCAGAAAGTCCGGCCACCGCGATGCAATGCCAACCAGCGCGTCGGAAGGAGCAGGCAGCCATCCTGCAAGCGAAGACGGCACGGAGCGAACCTGCAGCGTAAGCAGCTCGGTCCCGGCAGGCAGGGCCTGTCGTACTGCACTCACCTTGCTGGGAAGCGCGACTGGAATAGCGCCCTCCAGGGCTTCGCGGAGGTAGAAATCTTTCAAGCCACAGGTTCGGACCGGCAGCGTGACCGCTTGCTCGATCTCCGTCGCCACAATTTTTCTTAGTTCTTCATCCGGCTCAATCAACAGAAAATGATCGGGGGGCTGCATTTCCAGCCATTGGCGGACGCGGGAGCGCAAGACGGGTAGCGGAACGCCGAGCGTGCGGGCTGAGCGAAAAAGATTCGCAATGAGTTGATCCAGCGCGAGTGCAGCCGAAAGCGTCGCTTCGCGTTTGCGGGCGCGCTCCAGTTCCCGAAACCCCGCACTCACGGTATTGGGATGAAGTCGAAACCGTCGCGCCAGATCGCGGGTGCTGGGCAGGCGCTGCCCAGGAGCAAGATCGCCACTCAGAATACCAAGAATAAACTGCGTGACCAGTTGTTCACGGATGGTAACTTCGCTGCCGTGGACAAACCAGAGTTGCATCGCGCCTTATTCTAACCTGTGGTCTCGGATCAAGAGGTAATCCAAAGGCTGTGAAATTCGGGGCCATCGTTTTCCGTTAGACCGCTGGGCATTCATGGTCCACGCTAGGTTGTCGCGCCCGCCCTGCCTTTGTCGCAATTCTCTCCGGAAACAATAGTGTCCGATGTAATTCGTCTAGGTGATCGTTGCGCCGGCGGAGGGCTGCTTTTTTTGCGAGGTGTCGTTTCGTCGGAAAAGCGTCCAGTTCCTGGACAGGCCAACGTTGAAAAATAAAGGCATTCACTTTTTTCTTGACATGGTTATGTTACTGAGCTAAAAGTCCACGCAGTTTTTACCGCATTACTTTTTTGCGCCTCTTTAACGTTCAATCGCTCGTTTGCTCTCGGGAACCAAGCAGGTTTTTCTTGAGTGCCTTGCACCGTGATCGAAGCAACGATAAGGAGCATCACATGAGAACCGCAGGAAGCTTTGCGAACAGGTGGATGTTTGCCGGGAGCCTTCTTGTTCTTCTGGCTTGGTGGTCAGGCGCGCCCAACGGGGCGCAGGGCCAGCAGGGCGACAATGCGGTATACAACGCGTCAAGCGCTTGCTGTCAGGCGTCCACGGCGTTCATCGACGCCACGGCTTTCTGTGCCATGCCTGGTGGTTGCACCACTTCCGACGATTTCTGCTCGGTGGTGAATCAGGCTTTGAAGACCCTACCTTCCACTGGCGGAGTGGTGGATGCGCGCGGGGTCAATCCTGGAGCAAACAACACCTGCGTGAACAGCCCCTTCACAACCCCGAATTCCATCACCACACCGTCCACGGTTTTGCTTCCGCCGGGCCCTATCTACATCCACGCGCCCTGGGTGATGCCCAACCAGACGCGGATTTCTGGTGAGGGCCGCAAGACACTTGTCATCGCCTGTTCCTCTACTCTTCCTGTCACTCCCACCAACCCTTGTGGTTCGTCGAACTTCAACTTCGATTCAACGGATTCGATAATCGAAATGGGGTCGGCTTCTCTGTGTTCGACTCCATGCACGGGCGTATCGATTGAACACGTACTGGTGGAGGGAAACAATATCGGGCCCGCTCTGACCGGGATATACAACGCGAGTTCCGGAGACGGAAGTTACGTGAACGACGTCACGGTTAAGTGGCTGGAAGGGAATGGCATACTGGCAAGCGGGGCGAATGCAGCTGCGTCCGGGCCGTACACCAATCTTGATATCGAGGCGGGCGGCTCGGGGGGCAAAAAGAATAACAATAATCCGGCCGGACCGTGGGGAACAGACTGCACCCTGCAAACCACGCTCCCCTGCGAACAGACCACAACCGCCTGCGTACAACTGGACACGCCGACTCGAGGTTTGCACGGAATTACCTGCACCGCGGACGGAGTCCCAGAAGCAGCGATCTACGTGGGAGCGAACACCAATACGGTCGAAGATGTTCACGTCGAGGGAAACATCGACAGTATTCGTGTGGGCGACAACGCGCTCGCCTCGGGCAATACCGCCAACGCAGCAGGCATCACAATTCTCGACATTACGAGCGCGTCCGGCGGCCCGACCTCGGGAAGTGTGCAGACTGGAATTCACATCTGCGCGCCCGGTTCCAGCACGTGCAGCTCCAACGCGGGGCAAGTGACAGACGTGAGCGTGTACCAGACCCAGATGTTCACCACGTTCAACAAACCGGTGATTCAGGACGATGTCACCAGCACCACATTAGAAGGGAATAACGCGAGCCCAGGTATCGCGGAGTACGAACTGGGACAACCACTGGCCGGGGGGAATACGAGATTCACCGTAGGGGGCGATTCGGTTTCTGCCTCAACCGAAGTACCAACTTGGGGCGTAGCTGCTCTTGGGAATAGCACATCGCCCTCGGGCAACTGCCAGCCAGGAACCATACTTTCAAACACAACCGGCACGTCTCCGTTGGGAAACCCGGACACAATTTGGGTCTGCAATCCCAGCAACGTCTGGAAGGCAATCAAGTAGACGAAAGCTCGCAAATCGGCAGCCAGTCGCGGACAAGAAGAATCACGAGGAGAAACGTCATGAGAGTGAGGAAGATAAATCGATTCGCTCAGTACCTGCTGCTCTTCGGGACGCTGTTGCTGCTTACCGTATCGTGTTTGTTAGCTCCGGTTCCAGCGGCCGCGCAGGCTGGGAACAACGCAATCTATCCGGGATCGACGTGCTGTAAGCCATCCCCAGCCTTCGTGGATGCAAGCGTGTTCTCCGGCACCGATTTCTGCGCTAAGGTCTATGCCGCGATTAGCGGTCAGCCCGCCGGCACAGTGATCGACGCGCGTGCTGTGACCCCCTTGACCTGCACCAACACGCCCTGGTGGAACGGGACGACATCCATCGTGACTCCGACAACCATCTTGCTGCCCTCCGGAACCATCACGATTTCAACTACATGGTTCGTGCCCAACTTCACGAAGATTTCTGGCACCGGCAGCAGCACCGTGATTGCGGCTGCCAGCGGCTTCCAGCAGCCCACGGGCCTGAACTACAACAGCAACGCCCTCATCGAGATGGGATACGATTACACCAATGCCTCCGGTCAGAAATGCAGCCCGTACGGAACGTCGCCGTGCGTTTGTGGAACCGCGAGCAGCAGCGGCGCTTCCTCCGATTGTCAGAGCGTGCAGATTGAGCACATGACCGTTGACGGCACGAACTATTCGACGGGCAACGGCATTTACAATAACGCTTCGCAGGAATTGAGCTATGTAAACGATGTCACCTTCAACAACATCGGTGGCACCGGTCTCATCGTGGGCGATGTCAATTCCAGCCGTAACCCCCTGGGACCAAACGGTGGTCATTCGGGGCCGTACACGAATCTCCTGTTCAATGCAGGCAGCAATACGGTCAGCGGGACTGCGTGCGTTGAAGTAGGAACCGTGACTTGGGGAGTCCACGGAATTACCTGCAATGCAAATGGAGAAAACGCGCCCGCCGCGGCCATTTATGTGAACGGCCTCAATAGCTCCATCGAAGATGTCCAAGTCGATGGCTTTGTGGACGGCATTCTCGTAGGTTCCGTGAGCGGCTTTCCCGCCGGCAACAACGTTATCTTTAACGTGAATGGCGCGAACTCACATAACGTTTCGGGATTGAAGAACGTGGTTCACATTTCAAACGCGAATGCTACCAGCGATCTCATGAGCGATGTCGCGTTCATGGGAATCACTAGCTCGGCGTCTGGCGTACACACCGTGCAGGACGACACATCCACCCCTTCCACAGTCATTACCGACGCCAATCTCGCCATGTACATGCTCGGCGAGTCGACTGTGCTGGGTTCGAGCGTTAACTGGCAGTCGAGGCTTACCACGAGTTTGTCGGTGCCATCATGGGGAATGGGGCCAAATATACCTGCAGGTGCTTGTTCGTCGAATGGGAGGCTTTTCTCGAACACATCCGGGAGCTTGGGCAGCACGCTTTACGCCTGTGTTAACGGCTCCTGGACGAACATCAAGTAGACGCTGATCTGCCCTGGCGAGGGACGGCAGGATTGAGTCAATGCACCCGAAATCAACCGTCACGAGGAGAGATGGTATGGCAAGCACAAAGACGTTTTCATCCCGTTGCACGCTCTACGCAGCGCTAGGTCTTGGCCTGGTCGGTTTGATGACTTCCCCAAAGCTGGTGAAGGCTCAGGCAGAAGGCAACAACGCGGTTTACAACTCGGCAGGGAGTTCGGTCACGTTTTCATCGGCTTTCGCCGACGCCAGTGCTTTCTGTGGCAGCGGCGGGTGTGCAGGCAAGGATTTCTGTTCAGTCGTTAACACCGCTTTGTCCACCGTGGTTGCCAGGAACCAAACCTTGGTTGTCGACGCACGCGGAATCAACGCGGGTGGCACCAATACCTGCTCTGGGAGCCCACTGTTCAGCGGAATCACCAATGCGTCGACCGTGTTGCTGCCCGCCGGGACAATCAAGATATCTTCAACCTGGACGTTGCCGGGCGGCACCAGGCTACTCGGAGATGGACAGAGCCAGACCACGATTCTGAATAACGGAGTCAGCACTTCGATGATCTCGATGTGTTCCAACACTTGCAACGGAGTTTCAGTTGAAGATCTCACACTCGATGGCGGGGCCGGAAACGCAGCCAATTTCGCCGGTGTGCTGAACTTCTTTGCGCAAGAGCTCAGCTATGTGAAGAATGTAAAGCTGTACCGAATTCTCGGCGCAGGTATACGGGTGGCAGCGGGGGGTTCGGGCTCAGGTTCGAACTCAGGCCCCTACTCAAATATTAAGTTCGACACTGGCGGTCTTGCTACGCTGTCGACGCAAACCCACTGCGTCGACATCGAAGGAGTTGCCACCCGCGGATTTCACGGACTCACCTGCCTTTCCGAGAGCACGACGAAACCCAATGCGGGAATATTGCTGAACGGGTCCAATAACACGCTCGAGGACGTTCACGTCGATGGTTTCCTCGATGGCATTAAGGTCGGTTCTTTGGCTGTGGCCCGTGGCAATGTGCTGTTCAATATCAACGGGTCGGACGCGAGCCACGTCTCTCCGAATAGCGTGATCCGGATCACCAACTCTGCGACAGCAGGGGTTGTCAACGTGCGCGACTTGGTCATTCTGGGTGCGACCAACTTCTCAACGTCAACCTTGAAAACTGTCGAGGATGATTTGACCTCAACCAGCCTCTCTGATGCTTCATTGGCCATGTATACCCTGGGCGAACCGGTGATGAATAGTCTGGGCACGTCTACAATCGGGTATTCGCGCTTTACCAGCAGTCCAAATACAACCACATGGGCGGTAGGAGGTTCCGCTCCAACCACGACCACCGCGTGCATGACAGGGAGCATGTTTTCGGTTACGGGCAGCGCCCCGAACTGGTACGTATGCACTGGCACTGGCACCTCGGCCACATGGTCGCATATTCCGTAGTCACGAGGATGGGTGAATCGCTGGCCAGGTTTCAGAGGAGAGGTCCCGATACTACTGCTTCTGAGGGCTGCGGCGGGAGGGGGATTCGGACCCCCGGTACCGTTTCCGATACGGCGGTTTTCGAGATGTACGTCTCTTCGCCGCCCTCACTCGCTTTCGAGGGCTTAGAATCAGGCCAGAATACCTGCGAGTTGGACTCAAGCTATTATTTGTGCTCTGCTTTGTGCGCCAGATTAGATTCATACCCGCATGATCCGGGCTCCCTCGATTGGGCCGACTCCGCTCCCCGACACCGACAGTATTCAGTTCCAGACGGGATTCCCTTTCTCGTCTCGCAGGACGAATGTGTCGCTGCCTTTCACCACTTCCCGCGCCAGGAAAAGGTCTGCCTCGCCCTGTTTCACTTTCGAGCCGGTGAGGGCGACCTCGTCTCCCTTGCTGAAACTCATCCCCATGTCGTCGAAAAAGGACTTGGGGCACAGGTACACATCGACGGAGTCCGTTCCGCTCTTCACCAGCAGATGGGCGCCATCTTTCTCGCTGCCCTTGGGAGGAAGTTTCACCTCATCAACGGTTACTTTCATCTTGGTCTCGGTATGCAGATCGTACTTGGGGAGACTGGGTTCTTTGCTCTTTTGCGCGGTTGCCGGTAGAAGGCACAGGAATGCAATAAAGACGGCAAAGAAAGGAATCCTGCAACAACGGTCCTCACTTCCATCACACATGACTCCCCCTTCTCGGGAATGCGCCAGGAGCCGGGCGCGGACTATTTGAGATTGACCGGTTCCTGTCTCCTTATTCACGACGTAGTATGAAGCCAACGTTCCCGGCACCATAGTACTCCACTTTCAGTGTCAGAGATCCTGCGGGTTGCGCAGGACTCTCGTTTCTGAGGGGCGCTGAGATTGAGAGGTTTTGAAGACAAAGGGCGGCGCCCTTTGGAGCTGGAAAGTCGCCGGCTCAGGGACAAACGAAAGCAACCGGACTGCTTCCGGATTGCCGACTACACATGCTCGATTAGCACACTTCGGCTGTGTAGCTGTTAGTTTGCGGGTCCAGCAAACAACAGCAGATTCCCATCCGGATCCTTGACGACGAAATTCTTGGCGCCCCAAGGCTGCTTTTTCAACGTCTGGTGAAAGGCAACACCAGCGGACTGAAACTCAAGAAACAGCAGCTTGATCTCGTCCGCTGTAGCGACGGTCATAGATGCCGACAACAGTTCCTCCCGATCGCGGATCGTCGACTCGATTACTGGCCGCTCGACGCACCTTAGATTGAGACGCGCCGCGTCGCGGCCCAACTGTGCATAGTAGGGAGGTTTGCCGTAACTGAATACAAGCGAAAAGCCCAACTTCTCCCCGAAAAATTCGCACGATCTATGGATATCGGTGACCAACAGTTGCGGCTCGGCACTGACAATCGTCGCTTTGGACGGCGATGATTTGACGTTGAGCGACGTGGTCGAAAGTCCAGTTTTCAGGGCTTGCCAACTATCGAAGCCTTGCTGTCTCGCAACAATTTCTTGCGCATCGCTCAGCTTAAAGCTCGCCGCAAGAATCTCGGCGTCGGGCATATTCAGGAAACAAGGCAAATGTCTGCGGATTTGCGCAGCGACGGGATAGTGGCGTTCGCGATGCCACCGCAATATGAGCTTGGCTTGAGGTTCTCTAGATTGGGCATGTGGCCTCCACGATGAGATCGTAGGTGGGCATTGCCCTTCGGCGGCGTGCCGTTGCATCCTACATGCGCAGATTGCAGTATCTGCGACCGTGTCAGCAGTTGTCAATTGAGAACGACGCCGCGCTCAACGTTGTCGGGCCGCACTTACGCTTTTGTTGTATCAGGGCAAACCGGAACCAATGCTTCGCCACACAAGTTGGAACCCACGCGAACCAACGCCTTCAGATGGGATGCGCTGAAAGCCACGCCGCCGCAACCAAACATGCTGTAATCACCATTGCGAAAACGACAGGGAGGATAAAGAGGTATCTCCAACTCACCACCGTGATGGCGGCAAAGCAAACCGCGAACGCCCACGCCGTGCCGCGCATGAGCGCTAAAGTCCCTGCCGGAAGGCCGCCGAGTTGCCACGCTAATATCGCCGCAAAAAAATAAAACACGCCGACCGAGAATCCAGCCGCAACAAAAAGGTCCCAGTAGGTCCGGCTAGACCCCTGCACGTCGAAGTGAATCGACCGCATTGAGCCCAGCAGGGTATCAACTCCCCAACTAGGATCGGACTGGCGAAAACCAAGGGTATGTGCGACAGCAAAAAACAGCAGAAGAACAGCGGCGATCCGATAAAACAGAGAGGCCTTCATGTCTTATCTCCTGGGAGAACCGCTGAAGTGTACCACTCGGGTCGCCCTTAATCTGGAGGGCCCGATTGAGTCCAAAAAACGTTTCCGGCGCTGGCTTTCACTTCTCCGCGGCCGATTGTTTCGTGACCTGCTCGTACCAGAGGCGATGATGGGTTCTTGCCCAAGTCGCGGTAACTTCTCCGCGGATGATCGAGGTGAAGCCGCCGCGGACCATGGCCGTGCCCATGTAAACGTGAATAATGAAGGCGCCGATGGTCGCCAGGGCGGCGACCACGTGGACCGTAACTGCCGTGTAGCGCAGCCAGCGCAGGCTCCACGGAATCGATTCTACAAACCACAGCCCCAGGCCTGAAATCACCAGCAGGATCACGCCATAAAA
>Ga0207037_10466_pt1 | contig 9747 bp, 8 predicted proteins | sample Alteio_BWMinCont_75_FD_153268 | JGI IMG/M metagenome (GOLD analysis project Ga0207037, IMG submission 153268) | Enriched cells from forest soil in Barre Woods Harvard Forest LTER site, Petersham, Massachusetts, United States -... | ecosystem: Environmental > Terrestrial > Soil > Temperate forest >... | reverse complement strand
AATTCTGAAAGCAACTTCTGTGAAAAATGAAGGCCTGCTGTCGGCGCGGCGATGGCTCCCTCCCGATCCGCGAATTCCGTCTGATACCAGACACGATCCTCCGGAACATTCGACGGACATTTGCGCCGCTTCAAGATATAAGGCGGCAACGGCATATGCCCTTCATCCGAGAGCAATTCCCTCCATGTGATCTCAGGTGGGTCGATCACGAGCTCCCATTGCCCGGCTCCCGTCTGTAGATTCGCCCGGATCGATGTCTCACGCCCTTCGGTTTTCATGATCATTCCAGGGCGGAGCTTCCTCGACGGAGACACAAGCGCATGGCTTACCTCTGAATCAGACGCATCCAGGATAAGCATCTCAAAGCGTTGAGGCCCCGTTCGTGTGTATAGTCGTGCGGGAGTCACACGTGCCGAATTGAGAACCATCAAGTCTCCGGCCGACAGGTAGTGCCCGAGATCCGTAAAATGGCCGTGCTCCATGCTTCCATTCGAACGATGAACGACCAGAAGCCGGCATGACTCGCGCGGTTCCACGGGTTTTTCGGCGATCAGCTCCTTTGGCAATTTGAAATCCAATTCCGAGATATGCATGTGGATTTATGTTAACTGGCGGAATGCCTTGAACGCCAAATCTTTCGCAACGCGGACTTGTCCGGATTCATGAAAAATCTTGTGTGCCGCCGGAATTTTATCAAACTTGCCCCCTTACCCAAACGTTTATGAAAATCGTCCTTGCTTATTCCGGTGGTCTCGACACTTCCGTTCTTCTTTCATGGATCAAAGAAAAATATGGCGCCACCATGATCGCGTTCTGTGCTGACATCGGCCAAGAAGAGGAACTCAAAGGCCTCCGTCAAAAAGCCGCCCGCACCGGGGCATCCAAGACTTATATCGAGGATTTGAGCGAAGAATTCGCCCGGGACTTTATTTTTCCGATGATCCAGGCCGGCGCGATCTACGAAAATCAATATTTTCTCGGGACATCCATTGCGAGGCCTCTCATCGCCAAGCGCATGGTGGAAATCGCTCGCAGGGAAGGCGCCGAAGCCATCGCCCATGGCGCCACCGGCAAAGGCAATGATCAGGTGCGCTTTGAGCTCACGGCGGCGGCATTGGCCCCCGAGTTGCAAATCATCGCACCATGGCGGGAAACTGATTTCCGGGCTGAGTTTCCCGGCAGGGCGGAAATGATTCAATATTGCAAAGAGCACCATATTCCCATCGAGGCGAGCGCCAAAAAACCTTATTCGATGGATCGCAACCTGCTTCACATCAGTTATGAGGCCGGCATCCTTGAGGATCCCTGGCTTGACGCCTCGGCCCCTGAACACAAGGCCATGTACAAACTTTCGGTTTCGCCAGAAGACGCACCCAATAAGGCAGAATATGTGCTCCTCGATTTCGTGAAAGGAATTTGCGTTTCCGTGAATCATAAAAAACTTTCACCCGCGGACATCATGCGCATGCTGAATAAACTGGGCGGCAAACATGGGATCGGACGCGTGGATCTGGTCGAAAATCGGTTTGTCGGAATGAAGAGCCGCGGTGTCTACGAAACACCCGGCGGTGCGATTTTGCACTTCGCTCACCGGCAGATCGAAACACTCACGATGGACCGCGAAGTGATGCATCTCCGGGACTCTCTCATTCCGAAATATAGCGAATTGGTTTATTATGGGTTCTGGTTTTCGCCCGAGCGCGAAGCGCTTCAGGCGTTTGTCACAGAAAGCCAAAAAAATGTGACCGGCACCGTCCGGATTAAGCTCTACAAGGGAAACATCATCAACGCCGGACGCAAGAGCCCCGTGAGCCTCTACAATCCACATATCGCAACGATGGAGTCAGATCCTACAAAAGCGTACAACCAGAGTGACGCCACCGGGTTCATCCGACTCAATGGCCTGCGGCTCAAAGTTGCCGCGCAGGTTCATAAGAGAAAGCTGAAGTAGGCCCATGCTCTATTTTGGAACGGTCGCTCGAAATTCCTCGAAGCCTTTGATCACATCCTCGCGCATGCGATCCCTGCCAATGCTATGGCGCATTCCGCTCGCAAATCCCGCAACCTGATCCGTAAAGGTGCGGTTGGAATAGAAAATCAACGTGCCGTTCCAGGCGGGCAGGCATCCGGCCAGGATTTGGAGAGAATCGTACGAGTGGCCGACATAATATTGACATTCTGCCATGAAGGCGCCTTCAGGACGCACATAAGATAACCGGTGGGCTAGGATAAAGGTAGGACGGTTTTCCACATTTTCGTTCAACCAAAAGAAACGATGCGTGATGCCTTCCGCCTGATTTTTCGGGTAATCGAGGAGCGCGCGTTGAAGCTCCGGAAAATAAGCGGCGAGAAGCTTCGATTCATTCAGCGATCCTTGGATTTCATTGCCGGGAGCGGTTAATTTTCCATTGCCGCGGTCGTAAGGCTCGATCGCATTCAATCCGCCTTTGCGATAGGCCTCATAACGCTGGAAAAGGACATTCTGATAAAGCTGTGCCGCCTTTGCGGGATCATCGGCATTGGAAAGATCCCGAAATTTCTGAATCTCCTCGGTACTTAGATTAAAGTGCGAACCAGGCTCGGATTTCATCAAATCCCGCGCTTCCGTCTCGGCGAAGGATACCGCGATCTCACCTGGCGTCGCATTTTCTTTCAATTCACCATACGCGATCAGATCATGATCCAGTGCGAACAACTTTCCTCCACGAACGTTGCTGACGAGATCACCCATGGGAACCGGCAGGAACATAACAAGGCCGACAGCAAGTTCCTTGTCGGACGCTTCCGTCACGTCTGTACTCAGGATCTTTCCGGAAAAAAGTTCCTTTTGTTTTAGCGGATCGATCCGCAAATAAGACAAGAGCTCTCCCACACTTGGCGTTTCCGCTGCTTGCACGGCTGAAAGAAGACTTAGCAGGAAGACGAGAAGACGCACTCCCTCATGCAACGGCATGGCGCCACATGAGTCAATGACGTTTAAGGAAGGATGGCGCTGAAACGCGCCATCCTCTCTCAGGAGCATTTTAATTCAGCTATCAGACCAATAACCGGGCACCCAGTTCCAACCGCCGCCCTCGCGGACCCATTGGCCTGGAATCCATTGCGTTTTTTCATTCGGGCGCAACTGCCACGATCCTGCGACCCATCGCCAATCGTCATTACGATATTCCCAATGGCCATCCACCCAGACATATTGATCGGAAGGAGCGACCGTACGACGTTCGAAGCGGGCCTTCGGAGGAGCCGCCTTGACTGTATAGGCTGGCGTGTCCTCATAAACCGTCGTCTGGGTTGTATGGGTGGTGGTGGTGATTTGGCTGGTGGTAACCGGTTCAGGGGCCGTGGAGCAGCTCGTCAGAAACATCGCAAGGGATGCCGCTGCCGGAAGAACGAAACGTTCCCTGCACCATATTCCGTGAAAAACTTCGTGGGTATTCATGATAGTTCCTTTTTGAGTAGGTTCGAACGAATCTACTCTCGATACAGCCGGTCGTCATCGGGAAGAGCCCTGAAGAGAACTACAGAGATTCCACGAAAACAGGCGCAGAGCCTGTCGATTTATCGGCGAATCTCGACAATCTGGCCTTTGAAAATTTCGAGTGCTTTTTTGATCAGCGGGTCATCTTCAAATTTTTTCGCGTCATCCAAGGAGACGCGCGAACTGGCGGGAATGGATGGACTGGAGGGAGTTTCGTCCCCTTGCGGAATGGAGGGATCGTCTGCAAAACCCACCTTGATGGTCATCATTTTGCCCGTGATCTCACGGATTTTAGACTGGATCATTTCGCGATTTTTCGGGGTGTCGACGAGTTCCTTCTGAAGTTCAAATTCCGGGTCAAATCCGATGACCACCAAATCTTTGCCGACTGAAAGCAAGCGTCCTTCCATGAGCGAGGATTTGAGCATCGGGAACGGTTTTGCGATCTGTTCTAAAAGCTGTTTCCATAATTCGTCTGCCGAGACGGTTGCGGCAACGGGAGGTTCTTTGGCCTGCAATGCAGATCCCTTCTGTGATTCACCGGAGGCCGAGGAAGGGATCGAAGCTGATCGGACAAGGGCTGGAGACAGGGCTACTTGCGGTTTTTGGGTTTCGGTTCTTTGGTCAAGGAAGCCCGAAGTGGGAATGCTTTCCGCGGTTTCCTTAAGTTTTGCAATCAGATCCGCGAGCAGCACTTCGTCCTTGGTCTCGACTGCCTTGAGCAAGGTCACTTCAAACAAAACTTTTTTTGAAAGCGTCCAACGCAGCTGATTTTCCGCCTCGGTCAATATTTCCAAGATGCGCAACGTTCGCCCCCTCGGAATCTTCCGTGCATGCTCCTTCAACTCGGTCATTTCCGTCAGAGTCGCGTCCGTGACGTCAGCTCCCGCCTGGAGTACGAGCACATTGCGAAAATGCTCGATCAATTCGCCCAGTAGCCGCCCCAAATCCTTGCCTTCTTCATGAAGAGCGGAGGCGAGATTGACGATCCCCGCACGTTCGCCCTCCAAAATACCTTGGGTCAATTGGCTGACCTGCTCTCTCGCAGCGAGACCGAAAATCGACAAAATATCAGCTTCTTCGATGTTGTTTCCGCAAAAAGCGATGATTTGGTCAAGCGCCGACTCAGCGTCGCGCATCCCCCCGGAAGCGCCACGAGCAATCGCCAGCAATGCTGAGTCTGAAATGCGAACTTTCTCCAATTCCCCGATTTTCTTCAGATGTTTGATGATGAGATCGTTGGGAATTCGGTGCAGGTCGAAACGTTGGCACCGCGAGAGAATCGTCAATGGAATTTTTTGCGGATCCGTGGTTGCGAACAAAAACGTCACATGCGCAGGTGGTTCCTCCAACGTCTTGAGCAACGCATTGAAGGCTGGCGTCGAAAGCATGTGAACTTCATCAATATAGATCACCTTGAATCGTGCGCTCGTCGGCGCATAACGCACTGTTTCGCGCAATTCGCGCACCTGTTCCACGCTGTTGTTGGAAGCTCCGTCGATTTCCAATACATCCATCGAATTCCCGGATGTGATTTCCTTGCAGTTCGAACATTCCCCGCATGGGGTGACAGTCGGCTCCTTCGTTTTGGAGCAATTTAACGCCTTTGCGAAAATACGGGCAACCGTTGTTTTGCCCGTGCCTCGAGGGCCAACAAACAAGTAGGCGTGCGCAATCCGCTTGGCTTTAATGGAATTCTCGAGTGTACGAACGATGTGATCCTGTCCAACGATTTCGGAAAATTGTTGGGGTCGATATTTACGGGCTAAAACCTGATACGCCGACATGGCCTCATTCTGGCGAAAACCTGGGAGAAAAACGAATAAAAAAGGATTTCAGCCGAAGAGCAGGATGCAATGGAACCGATTCCCGGAATGGGATTCTTAGGTCCGCTGATCTCGGCCGCGGATGGATCCTGACAGCAAAATCATCCGCAGCAATTGCAAGAGCGCGGAAGCAAGACCGGCTACATACGTCAGGGCGGCCGCTCCAAGCACCTTCTTGATCGCCTCGCCTTCTTCACGGTTCACAAAGCCAAGATCAGCTAAAACCCGTTTGGCTCTCGCCGAAGCGTCATATTCGACCGGAAGGGTGATGAACTGGAAAACGACGATGGCGGAATAAAGCCAGATTCCAACCTGAAGCATCCATCCGCTCCGAAACATGTAGCCAATCATGAAAAGAATCATGCCGGCATTCGTCGCGAAACCTGTGATGCCCACGATTGCCATGCGCGCTTCCAAAGGAGCGTATTTTTCCTTGTGCTGAAGCGCGTGACCGGCTTCGTGGGCTGCAACGCCGATCGCAGAAAGTGATGAAACCTGAAAATTAGACTCGGAAAGCCGAAGCACACGATCTCGAGGATCATAGTGGTCGGTCAACTCCCCCGCTATCGGTTCGATCTGAACCTGCGTCAAGCCGGCATGATCCAGAATCTCACGGGCCACTTCCGCCCCTGTCATGCCGCGGCTTTGGGGAACATCCTGATATTTGGCGTACACGGAACGCAGTTTGAACTGGGCATAAAGCGCCAGAATAAAACCAGGAATAGGAATTAAATCGAACCATCCAAAATAAAACATAGCATGCTCCTTTTCCAAACATAAGGCGTCATCACGGTAATTCAAGGCGAACCGGAAAGTGGCTCAGCCGATCCGCTCCTCCCCTGCGGATCGCTGCCACGTCCTCAATGCGCACTCCCCCAATATTCCCATAATATAAGCCCGGTTCCACAGTCACCACATTTCCGGTTTGAAGTAGTTGGGAAATTGAGCTCACGCGCGGTTCCTCGTGAATGTCGAGCCCCAGACCGTGGCCCGTTCCATGAAAGAAGCCTTCATGCCGTCCCGATTTGTTTCCCGTCTCATAACCTTTGCTGCGAAAATAAGCCGTCACCGCTTCGTGAACAACGCATCCATCAACGCCGCTTTTCAGCCGGGCAAAAGCAAGTTTTTGTCCCTGATGAACCGTCTCAAACAATCGGCGCTGCGCCTCGCTTGCGCGGCCTTTCACAACCGTCCGCGTCATGTCGCCCCAATAGCCCGTTCGCAGATCGCGTGGAAAAACATCGATGATGATCAGTTCGTTGGCGCGCAATGGACCGTGGCCCCGTTCATGGGGATCACAAGCCTGCCTTCCACCCGCCACGATGGGATGAGATGCTTCAAATCCCCGCTTAGCCGCTTCCATTCGAATTACCGACTGAACGCGCTCCGAGGTGAGAGACGATCCGCCGAGTCTTAAAACGCGGTTCTTTCCCACTCTCGAATGACGAAGCACCGCGATCGCAACTTCAAGAAGGCCGGCCGTCACGCGCAGCGCAGCTCGTAGATGCTTCAACTGGTCACGATTTTTTCTAAGACGCTCCGGGAAAAGAGTCTTTGTGGCGATATCCGCACGGATTCCCCGTTTGCGCAAGGCGTCCGCCAAGCCCACGGGAAAATCGGGGGATAGCTGCACCTTGCGCACATGGTGCCGCCGCAAAATCTCAACGATCCAGTTTGCCGTTGGGACTCGTGTTGCACCCTTTTTTTGCAGGCGATCCACAATCTCACTGAGATTGTGCACACGATCGACACACGCCTGTTTCACGCCCCGGTCGTATTCCAATTGGCTCAGGACGATATGGCGTTGTTTGCGGCTTTCAAAATAAAGAAAAGCGTCGGGAACAAAAAACCCTGCGGCAAAAAGCATGTCGGCATCGTGTTCGCTGGAAGCGTAATGAAGGCGGTTCATAAAAGGGGATTGTGAATTGAATAAAAATCAAGGATCATTTCCCGACCCAGGAGCAGCTGTCTTTCAAGTGTTTTTCAAGGGCCTTCGCCATCTGAGAGGCTCCTTCCATTTCCTCATAAATGACCTGGTTCGCCCCTGCCCGGCGCAGCGGTTCGATTTGCGTTGAAAAACGCGCCCTGGCCAGAATGAGAATGTCCGGGCGCCGCAACCGCGCCTCGCGCACCATGGCTTCCGCCCCCTGCAAGTCGGGGATCGTCATGACCACCGCCATCGCTGTCTCAAGTTGCAGGGAATCCAAAATCTTGAGATTTCCCGCCTCGCCATAAATCGCGTCATATCCGGCTTTTTGCAAATGTTTCACAGTTTGTGAATTGAGATCGAGCACCATGCATCGTCCTCCATGCAAGTGCACGGAATGCAAAACCACCTGGCCGAAGGGCCCGCAGCCAATGAGAATCACGTGATCGTGTATTTTCTCCCCCTGCACATGATGTTCGGCCGCATAGCGCTGGATCTCCCACTCCTGCAAGAGCGGCCGCTGCGCCGTCCATGCCGCGAATTTCTGAAACGGTTTCCAAAGCGCAGGAACCACAATCAGAGTGAAAAGGATGACAGCCAAAAAAAGCTGATAACGGTCCGGACTCAGGGTTTGCTGGTGCAATCCCTGGCTCAGCAACACAAATGAAAACTCCCCCACTTCGGCGAGACAAAATCCAGCGAGCAGCGAGGAACGGATTGAAAACCCGCACGCAAGGCAGGCGACTGAGCAGATCGTTAATTTCAAGACAAGGCCGATGGAACCCCATGCGAGCACTTCGCCAAGATGAAGTGCCACCCAGCGCACATCCACCAGCATGCCGACCGAAATAAAGAAGAGACTGAGAAAGCAGTCGCGAAACGGAAGAATGTCGGAAAGGATTTTATGGCTGTAGATGGAACTGCTTACCATTAAGCCAGCAACAAACGCACCCAACGCGAGCGACAATCCGAGCGATTGCGCAAGGAGCGCAATGCCAAGACAAACCGCGACTGCGGAAATCGTAAACAACTCCTTGCTTCGTGTGCGCGCAATTGCGTCGAGGAACCAACCGGCCACGATTTTGCTGGCAAACCAGCTCGCTCCCAGAAAAACCGCGGCTTTCCCGAGAGAATGCGTGAGGCTCAGCATGGGATGAGCCGAATCGCCGCCAAACGCCGACAAAAGAAGCATCAGCGGGACGACCAGAACATCCTGATAAATGGATACGCCGAGCGCTGCGGTTCCGTGCGGCGTATGTGATCCGCCTGTCTCTTCCAGCAGTTTCAGCACGATGACCGTGCTGCTCATCGCCAAAACGCAACCTGCGAAAAAACCTTTGTACCAATCCCTATAAACCAGCCAGGAAATCATCGTGGTAGCAAGCATCGTCCCCCACAACTGAATCGTGCCACCCAGGGCGGCTGGGCGTTTTAATCGGCGAAGTTGCGCCACGGAGAATTCCACTCCCAGAGTGAACATGAGCATGATCACGCCAACTTCGGCGAGATTCTGGACATCTTGACTTTCGCCCACGAGTCCAAGCACGGAGGGCCCGATCAGAACCCCTGAAAGAAGATAGCCGATGATCGTCGACTGGCGCAGACGATGCATGAAGGCGGCAATAAGCGAAGCAGCCAGAAATGCCACGGTCAAAGCCTTGAGAAACCCACTTTCCATCAAGCGACACCAGAACACGAAAGGCGGAAGCGCCGCAAATCAAATCGCAGAATCGGCTTGCAGCTTGTTGCCGACTGCTTATCGCTTAGGACATGTCCATTGCCACAAAAACCGGAGACGACGGCTCGACCGGCCTGCTTTTCAATCGGCGTGTTCCAAAAACTCATCCGCGCGTGGAAGCCTACGGCTCATGCGATGAACTGAACGCGGCTCTCGGCCTCGCCAAATCCTTTCTGGCAGCACCTCCTTCGTCTGCGACGCATCAGGAAATGCACGCCCAGCTTCATCAAATTCAAAAAAAACTTGTCGATCTTATGGGCGAACTTGCCACCCTTCCGGATGATCGCGAACGCTATATCAAAGCCGGACATCAATTCATTGGATCAACGGACGTCCATCTTCTGACAACATGGCTTGATCAAATTGAAGCGCAAAAACCCCGCTTCGATGGATGGTCCACTCCAGGCGCCAATGCGGCATCTGCGGCACTCGATATCGCCCGAACCACCTGCCGGCGCGCGGAACGCCGCGTCGTCTCGCTCGGAGAAGAAGGCATTCAATTTCATGGAGAAGTGATTCGATATTTGAACCGTCTCAGCGATCTTCTTTGGTTAATGGCGCGCAGCATCGAATCGGAACTCAGCTAGCTTGAGCCAAGCTCTTTGCAGGCGTCATCAAATCAAACCTGGCGGTTTTGCGGAAGCCACCCGGAATGCAGCAACTTTGAAGTGCTGAATGTCAATTGAACTACTCCCGATCAAAAGTTTTTCACGTGCTTACGACCGGTGACGAACGGCTTCCATGAGCCGCCGGCCGCGCAACGTCACCTCGTTCCGGG
>Ga0207037_10464_pt1 | contig 9769 bp, 6 predicted proteins | sample Alteio_BWMinCont_75_FD_153268 | JGI IMG/M metagenome (GOLD analysis project Ga0207037, IMG submission 153268) | Enriched cells from forest soil in Barre Woods Harvard Forest LTER site, Petersham, Massachusetts, United States -... | ecosystem: Environmental > Terrestrial > Soil > Temperate forest >... | reverse complement strand
GCTTCGCCTGCTGCCCGTCCCGTTCCTCCAGGTCAACCGGCACAGCGTCCACAGCCTTCTGCGATGCGGCCCGCTGCGGCAGGTACTGGAACGCAAGCACGTCCAGGTGCGCCTCCTCCTGCAAATCGTCCTGGCGCTCCAGCGCGTCCGCCGCTTCCTACGGGTAACCGTGGCCCGCTTCCCACTGGCAATCGTGGCCCGCTCCCGACCGGCAATCGTGGTCCCTTGCCCAGTTCTCCAAGCGGCCCGCGCCCCGGCCAGCCTATGCGCCCACAGCAGCCCGGGCAGGGTCGGCCGTACTCTGGTCGCCCCGGTTCCGGACCAGGTGGCGCGCCGAATCGCCCTTTTGAGCAACGCCGTGGTCCTTTGCCGACAGGCACCCGTCCCGGCCCTCGCCAGCCCGGACGTCCTGGAATGCTTCCTTCGATGCCGGAGAAAATGCCGGCCAAGGCCGAACCAGGCAAGCCTCTTTATACCCGCAAGCCTACCCAGCGCCAGCGTCCAGTCGCCGACAAACGCGAGATGGAGGGTGAGCGCAAGCTGCACCCCACGCGCCAGCGTCCCGGGGCTGGCGGAAGGGGGATTGCCGCAGTCATTGCACCTCCCGAGCCGCGTCCTCCGCGGGAAGTCACCCTCACCGAAGGCATCACCATCCGTGAACTGGCGGAAAAGCTCGACGTGCGCGCCAAAGATCTCCTAAAGAATCTTCTCGACCGCGGAGTCTTCGCCAGCATCAACCAGGCGCTCGACGTGCACACGGCCACCACACTCGCCGAATCCTTCAGCGGGGTAGTCAGCGTCGTGTCTCTTGAAGAAGAAATGGTTCTTGAGGTCGCCAAGGAAGAGACCAAGGAAAGTCTCAAGCCGCGTCCTCCGGTGGTCACTGTCATGGGCCACGTTGACCATGGCAAAACCAGCTTGCTCGATGCTATTCGCGAAGCCGACGTTGCCGGCGGCGAAGCTGGCGGCATCACTCAGCACATCGGCGCCTACAAAGTAGTCGTAAACGACCGCAGCGTGGTGTTCATCGATACGCCGGGCCACGAAGCCTTCACCCGCATGCGCGCCCGAGGCGCGAAAGTCACGGACATCGTCGTCCTGGTAGTCGCCGCGGACGACGGAGTCATGCCGCAAACCAAGGAAGCCATCGACCACGCCCGAGCCGCTAAAGTCCCCATCATCGTGGCCATCAACAAGATCGACAAACCCGATGCACAAATCGATCGCGTAACCCGCCAGCTCGCCGATGTCGGACTGATGTCCGCCGAATGGGGCGGCGACACGGAATTCGTGCAAGTTTCCGCCAAGCAAAAGAAGGGCGTCGACAAACTCCTCGAGACCATTCTTCTGGTCGCCGATCTACGCGAACTTCGCGCCAATCCCGACGCCCCCGCCAGCGGCACGGTGCTCGAATCGCGTGTGGACAAGGGCCGCGGCCCGGTAGCCACCATTCTCATCCAGAACGGCACGCTCAAGCCCGGCGACTTCTTCATCTGCGGCTCTGTCTTCGGCAAAGTCCGCGCCATGTTTGACGACCGCGGCCGCACCAGCGAAGATGCGCCGCCTTCGACACCCGTCGAAGTCTTGGGTCTGCAAGGCGTTCCCGAAGCTGGCGACCACTTTCAAGTCACCGACGAAGCCAAAGCGCGCCATATTGTCGACTACCGTCAAGGCAAGCAGCGCGACGCCGCATTGGCACGCAGTAGCGGCGCTCGAATCACCCTTGATCAGCTCCACGAACAGCTCAAAGCCGGCGACGTCAAGGAACTCGGCATCGTCATCAAGGCCGACGTGCAAGGCTCCGTCGAAGTTCTCAGCGAAATGTTGCCCAAGCTGTCCACCGACCAGGTCAAGCTCAAGATCATCGGATCGGGCGTCGGTGCCGTCACCGAAAACGACGTGCTCCTCGCCGCTGCTTCTGGCGCGATCGTCATTGCCTTCGGTATCCGTCCGGATCGCAAAGCCACCGACCTCGCGCAGCAGGAACACGTGGACATCCGCAGTCACACCATCATCTACGAGGTTGCCGACGAACTTAAGAAAGCCATGGAAGGCCTGCTCGAACCTGTTGTAACGGAGACCTATCTCGGCCGCGCCGAAGTGCGTAATACGTTCCGCGTTAAGGGCACAGGAACCGTTGCTGGGTGCTACGTTGTCGATGGCATCCTCAAGCGCGACGCCCAGGTTCGCGTGCTCCGGGATGGCGCCGTCATCTACACTTCGAAGCTCAATTCGCTCAAGCGCTTCAAGGACGATGCCAGCGAAGTGCGCACGGGCTTTGAATGCGGCGCGGGGGTAGCGAACTTCAACGACATCAAGGTTGGCGACGTCCTCGAATGTTTCAGCGTCACCAAAATGAGCGCCGCGGAAGCTGCCGGTCAGAGCGGCGGGTCCACCGGCAAGAAATAATCCGTAAAATTTGATTCGCGGAGCCGCTCATGCCGGTCGGCTTACTCACCCTTGAGTTGCACATCCCCGACGCGCAATCGTTGAAGGACAAGCGCCAGGTATTGCGCAGCCTGAAGGACAAACTGCGGCGCGAATTCAACGTGGCCGTCGCCGAACTAGAGCATCATGACACTTGGCAGAGATCCGTGGTGGGAGTGGTGACGCTTTCGAATGAGGAAAAGCACCTGAGGGAAGTCTTGCAGAAGGTTTTGGACGAAGCCGACAGCATCCTCGGATCTTTTTTGATCAACCAGGCGATCGAAATTATTTAGCACCAATTCTTATTGAACGGATTTATAGAGAACGCCGATGAGCCCAGCCAATCACCGCCACGAACGCGTAGGCGAAGAGATCGCCCACGAAATCAACGCCATGTTAGCCGGCGAATTGAAAGATCCCCGCCTGGAAGGCATGGTCGTCGTGAGCGAAGTCCGCGTGCAGCAGGACATGAAGCACGCCCGCGTCTTCATCAACGCCCGCGGGACCAACAAGGAACAATCGGACGCCATCAAAGCTCTCGAACATGCTTCCGGTTTCATCCGCCGCGAACTCGTCGAGCGCCTGCAGCTTCGCCGCGTTCCCGAGCTGCACTTCACCCTCGATCTTTCCCAGGAACACGTTGAGCGCATCGAACAGCTCCTCAAGGAAATGAAAAAGGACAAGCCGTCCGCTCCGTAGCGAATGTCCCCAAATGCCCCGCCAGCCACAACCGGCGCCGTTTGACGGCGCTCTCGTCATCAACAAGCCGAAAGGAAAAACGTCTCACGACGTGGTTGACGCCGTCCGGCACTTAGCCGCCATGCGCCAGATCGGCCATCTGGGTACTCTCGATCCGCTCGCGACCGGCGTCCTCGTCCTGCTCCTCGGCCGCGCTACGCGCCTCGTCCAGTTCTATAGTGGACGCCGGAAACGCTACACCGCGGGATTCTGTTTTGGTTTCGCGACAGACTCCTATGATTCCGATGGCGAAGCACAAGGCCCCGATGCTCCACCCTTGTTGGAAGCCGAAACACTCCAGAAATTTGCCGCCGAGCGCATCGGCCGCTTCGATCAAATGCCACCGATCTTCTCCGCAAAAAAAATAAAAGGCCGTCCAGCGTACGAACTGGCGCGTAAAAAACAGCCCGTCGAACTGAAAGCGGTCGAAGTCGAACTCTTTGAATACCGTCTCTTGGGGATCGAAGGGAGCATCGCGCGCTTCGTGGTCGAGTGTTCTTCCGGCACTTACATCCGCTCGCTGGCGCACGAAATGGGCCAGCAATTAGGATGCGGCGCTCATCTCGCTGAAATCACCCGCACCGCCGTCGGTGAATTCACTCTGGATCAGGCCATCCAACTCGAAGAGCTTGCGGAAGCGGCGCGCGCGGGGAAATTTGCGGATTGCCTTATCGGCCTGGAAAACCTCTTGCCCAGTTTCCCGCGCGTAAATGTCCTGCCGGTTATCGAGAAGCGTGTGCGCCACGGCTCAAAGTTCAACATCGCGCTCTCCCAGCTCCAAACAACCCGCTCGGAACCCGCCCCCGGCGCTACCACCGAACTCGATGGCGGCGAACCCAAGCCTCCGCGGCTCCGCGTCTTCAATCAACAGGACAAACTAATCGCCATCGCCGAAGCCGTAGTCCCGCGCACCTATCAACCCATTGTCGTCTTCGAACCGCTCCCCTAGTCAGCCCCGTTGTATACGGGGGCAACTACGGATTCGTCCGTTCCCTCTCCGAAGGCAACGAATTCGGATTCCCAATCGGAGCCTGCTCCCCGCGTCCAGAATAGATCGTCCGCGTCTTCCGCTCCGGACGCCGCAATCGCCGCGGCGTAATCAGAATCAACAACTCCGTATCCGCCCGTGTATTGGTGTGATTTCCGAAAAGATACCCCAGCCCTCCGGGAATTTCCGCAAATCCTGGCAGTCCAGTAATTGCTTTGGTCTCCTCGTTGTCCGTAAGCCCGCCGATCAAGGTTGGCTCATCTTCTTTCACCCGCACCGTTTGCGACAGCGTACGATTCGAAATCACCGGTATGCCATTCACGGTGGAACCAGCCAGAGCGCGAATCTCAAATTCCAGCTGCAGCGTCACTTCGTTGTTCGGATGCAGAGAAGGAGTGGCCTTGATCTTTACGCCCAGATCCTCAAATTGCGAGCCTGGATAGGGCTGTTGTCCCGCGCCGGTGGTCCCTGACAACCCTGCTACGGCCGCAAGGTTCGCGGAATCCAGAATCACCGTCACGTCTCCCTGGTTCGCCGTGCTCCCTGCCGCCAGCAACGCAAGATCGGGAAGTCCGGAGCTTGAGAGCGTGGCGCTGATGAGCGCCGTCGGGCCTGTCGGCGTATTCAGTTCGATGCGCTGCGCAAAAGTCCCCTGGCCCAGTCCCAGGTAAACGCTGACGGTGCTTGATCCCTGGTTCGTGACTGCAATGTCCGGCACGGCCCCACCCGCAAAATTCGCGATGACAATTCCTGCGGGGCTCGCGGCCGTCGGCAATGGCGATCCTTGCGCCGGACTAAATGTTCCATTCGCGTTGCTGCTGCCCAGCAAAATGGTGATGCCCGAAGCTTCATTGGTGGCTGAATTTCCTTCACTCACCACTGCAAGATCGACGATTCCATCCCCGTTCAGATCGCCCGCGGCAAGCGATACCGGTGTCGTTCCTACAGTGATCGGTGAATTCGCTGCTTCCGTGAACGTAACATTCCCGCTTGCGTCCACCGCGCTCAGCAGGATCGATACGTTATTCGATGTCTGATTTAACACCGCAAGGTCCACTTCCGGCGCGTTGTTCGTCGTGCTGATGATGCCATTCCGGAAATTGCCGGCGACCATGGCGATTGGTCCAACCTCCGGCGTCAAGGCGCTATTCGTCAGCTTGAAGGGAGACCCCGGAAATGGCGTGAACGTTCCGGTTCCATTGCCTTCGAAAAGCGAGATCGTATTGTCTCCCCGGTTTGCCACCGCAATATCCGGGAAGCCATCGCCATTAAAATCGGCGATCACCACCGAACTCGGATTTGCTCCCACTGCGATAGGCGAACCCGGCGCTTCGGTAAACGTGCCGTTGGCAGCGCTATTGGCATCCAGATTTCCCAGCAACACGGAAATATTGTTCGAAGTGGAATTCACCAGCACCACATCGGGCGGCTCAAAGGTCGGAGTAGCATTGTTGAAACGCAGAGTTGCCGTGGCGATGGCCACTTGTCCGGTTTCATTGCTGCCCAGGGCGATCGGGGCGGGCACAAATTGCAGGAAACTCCCGTTGTCCTGATTTTGCAAAATCGTGAAGGTATTGACGTTGGGGCCGTTAAACACCACCGCCAGGTCCGGCAAAGTGTGTCCCGTGAAGTTGTTCGCCACCAACGCGGAGGGATTCGCTCCCACAGTGAAGTTAGTTTGCGGAAAGGTCGTTCCCCCCGGCACACCCGCGAACCCTAATCCACTTGCCACGTTTCCGGAAAGCAGGGATAGCGTAACGGGGAACCGGTCGCCTACAAAAAATGTTGCCGGTTTTCCGTCCTGCGCTCGCAGCAGCACTTGTCTCCCGCTGCGCACCAGCGACAGCGTATCGGAGAAGCTGGCGGATACCGTGGGAATGGTAAGCAGAAATGTCGAAACGCCTCCGCCCACCGGAACCACCGCCGGAATTCCCGTAATTCCTTTTCCCGCGAACACTTGTTGAATGTTCGTCAGCAAATTCGCAAGGTCGGTGGATTGTGCGATTTGCGCGAGATCCCGTTTGCTCAACGAAAACAACTGCGTCGAACTCGGCGGCGTAATTCCCAGCGCGCGGGCTTTGTTGTGATCCACCTCGAGCAGTTCGATCTCCAGCAATACTTCGCCCCTCGCCTTTTCGAGTTCACGAATCAGGCTGCCGGCCAGCGCAAGTTTATCCGGCGTGTCGCGCATGGTAATCGTTCGTGTGTGCGTATCCAGGTTGATGTGCGTCGCTCCCGTCATGTCGCGCACAATGCGCAACAGTTCCGGCATCTCTTCCGGACTAGCCACCGCCGGCAAGGCGAACGTCTGCTCTGCCTCCAGTCCATATTGTTTCCGCTTATCCGGAGTGTCCGCCGTCACGAAGAGCAGCTTGGCATCCAGAGGCCGCCAGAACGTGGCGGTCTGCGTCGCTAAAATCGCCATCGCGGTATAAAAATCAACGTCGTCCACGCGCAGCCGAACGTTTTTTGCCGTCAGGTCCGGGTCGAACGCAGTCTTCACGCCGAAAATCTGCCCCACCTGCTCGTACACCGTCTTCGTGTCTCCCCGCAAATTGAAACTGTGTTTGCTGTCGTCCGGTTGGAGTTGCGGCAACCCCGGAATTCCCGTGTCGGGCCCGGCAGCGGGCTTCTCGTCCATGGACTGCATCTGTGCCAGTCGTTCCCGTATGATTGTGTCTCCGGGATCAATCAACAGCGCGGCACCCAGCTCTTCGGTGGCCTTGGCCATCTCTCCCGCCAGCGCGTCGCGTTCCGCGGCTTCCACGTGTGTCCGTACCAGCTTGGATCGCAATGCCGCTGCTCTACCAACGATCGCCACATCGCGAGGCGCAAACCGCGCGGCCTCCTCATAATAGGCGAGCGCATCGGCGTATTTTCCTTCGGCTGCGGCTTTGTCGCCGAACTCGGCTGCCTTCTGAGCGCGTTTAGGATCGGGACGCACTGTTCCCTCGGCTTGTAACTGATTTTGCGCGGTGGGCGGTTGTTGCGCGTCTGCCAAAGTGCAAACCAGCAGAATCGCAGCGAACCAGGCATGCGATAGTACGCGTGACGGGGAAGCGCTGGAGCGCCAGAAGCGGTAGGTCATGGTCGGATGTGCCAAACCCTCATTCTACAGTGACCTACGCCAAAAACCGGTGGCTTGACGGCAGGAGCGGTGGGGCGTACACTGAGAACGTAGTTGCAAATCATTTACAACTGGAGAATATTTGCTTTCCGCTTTTCTCATTGCGCTTCGTGAGGGCGTTGAAGCGGCTCTCGTCGTCGGCATCATTCTCGTCTATCTCTCCCGTACTGGCCGCGCGCATCTCGCCAAATTCGCCTGGTATGGCGTCGCTGCCGCTTCAGCTCTGAGCCTCGGCGTGGCCATCCTCCTCGATCGCTTCCGGATCAGCGAGGATGGCTTTGAAGGCCTGATGCTCCTCGTCGCTTCCGGCTTTGTAGTTACGATGATCGTATGGATGAATCGCGTTGCGCGCCACCTGAAAAAAGAAATTGAGTCAAAAGTCGAAGCCTACGCCGCCCGCGCCGGAAATGCCGCCGGTTGGGGCATTTTCCTCTTCGTATTCCTGATGGTGGTGCGCGAAGGCGCGGAGCTTGCGCTTATTCTACGCGCCGTCGAGCTTTCCAGCGAAGGCTTGCAAACCTGGATCGGCACTATCCTTGGCATCGCCGCGGCTGTAGCTGTCGGCCTGTTCTTTTTCAAAGGCACTCTTCGTGTCCCGCTGCATCGCTTCTTTGCCGTTACCAGCGTCATCCTCATGCTGGTAGCCTTTCAGCTTGCCCTTACCGGCTTGCACGAATTGAGCGAAGCGCAGTGGTTGCCTTCGAGCAAAACCGAGATGGCCATTCTCGGCCCCGTAGTCCGCAACGAATTGTTTTTCTTCGTCTTTATCTTTGGCGCGGCCGTCTTGTTGATCCTGCGCGAATGGCAGTCCGCCACGCACGCAAAAGCCGCCAATGAAACCGCCGGCGAAGCCGAAAAGCGCCTACTCGAATCGCAAAACCGCCGCTCGCGTCGCTGGATGATCGCCGCGGCCACCGCCTGCCTAGCAGTGATCCTCGTCCTCACCGCCGATTTCATCTACGCTCGTGCCAACTCTGCCCCGCCGAGCGCGCATCCTGTAACCGCCGTGAACAACACGGTGCGCATTCCCCTTGGTGAAGTACAAGACGGCTCTCTCCACCTCTATACCATCGACGTCAATGGCCAATCTCTTCGCTTCCTGATCATCAAAAAACCAAACGGCTTCGGCACGGCCCTCGACGCTTGTCGCATCTGCGGAGCCGAAGGCTACCGCCAGGATGGCCAAAACGTCGTCTGCCGCCACTGCGGCTCCGCCATCTACGTCCCCTCCGTCGGCGACCAAGGCGGCTGCAACCCCATCGGTGTCCCGTCGCACACCGATGGATCGGATCTTGTCCTTGATGTTTCCGCTTTGTCTCAAGCCGTGAAGGAGATTCCCAAGTAGGGGTGCGATACATCGTGGCCCTGATTTTTTTCGTTCACTACCAATCACTAAAATGTTCCTACGCCTAGTAGCCGATTCTTTTAGCCGCCGCCCGCGCCACAAACTCCTGACCGGAGCTGCCCTAGCCCTAGGCATGGCCGTGGCCACGGCCGCACTAAGCGTGTCCCTCGACATCGGCGACCGCCTCTCCCGTGAATTCCGCAGCCTGGGCGCCAATCTCCTGGTCACTCCCGAAGCCGACTCCCTCCCCCTGGAAATCGGCGGCGTCGACTATCGCCCCGTAAACTCTGGCGCGTATCTCCCCGAATCCGACCTCCCCAAACTAAAATCCATTTTCTGGCACAACAACATCATCGCCTTCGCGCCCGTCCTCGAGGTTCCGGTTCAATCTTGGACGCCTGCATTCTCTCCAGCCTCGGCCGCATTCATAAAACCTGCCGCGAGCGGAGATTCCGTCTTGATTGGCTCATGGTCCGACCATGAAATAATGCTACCCGACGGCGGCAAGTTCATTACCGGGCTGCCCAAAACTCAGCCTTGGCTCCAGTTGGAGGGCACATGGTTCCAGGACGGAGCAGGTGAGTGTGTCGTTGGAAAGAAATTCGCCGATAGAAATTCCCTGGTAATTGGCGCGCCTCTGTACCTCAGTCGCGGCTCTGCAAACGGTGAACTCCCTTTACGCGTCACCGGTATCCTCTCCTCCGGTGGCCCTGAAGACGAAGCAGTCATAACCTCGCTCGGCATCGTGCAGCAATTCATCGACAAGCCCGGCCAATATCGCAAGCTCTACGTTTCCGCGCTGACCAAACCCGAAGACGAGTTCGCCCGCCACGACCCCAAAACCATGAACGCCGATGAACTCGAGCGCTGGTCCTGCAGCCCCTACGTCTCTTCGATCGCTTACACGATCAAGCAGGTTCTACCTGGCACCGAGGTCCGCGTCATTCACCGGGTCGCTGACGGCGAAGGCAACATCCTAACCCGTGTCCGGCTGCTTCTCTGGTTAGTCACCGGTGCCGCTCTTTTGGCTGCTGCTCTTGCCGTAGGCGCATCCTCCGCCGCTTCTGTCATCGAACGCCGCACGGAAATTGGCCTGATGAAGGCCTTGGGTGCCGCCTCCGGTAGCGTAGGGGTCCTTCTGGCC
>Ga0207037_10463_pt1 | contig 9804 bp, 4 predicted proteins | sample Alteio_BWMinCont_75_FD_153268 | JGI IMG/M metagenome (GOLD analysis project Ga0207037, IMG submission 153268) | Enriched cells from forest soil in Barre Woods Harvard Forest LTER site, Petersham, Massachusetts, United States -... | ecosystem: Environmental > Terrestrial > Soil > Temperate forest >... | reverse complement strand
AGGATATCAATGAGCAAAAAACCGAGGAAGAAGAAGACGGAGCGCAGCAGGTCATCGTTGGTGGAATGGATTTGCGGCAGCCAGGAAGGGTGCCACTTTTCGAGCGCCCAGAGCGCGACGGAGCCGAAGAATAATAAATCGATGATGGGAGAAATGAGAGGAAGCGCAAGTTGAAAGACGAAAATGTTCGGAAGAGCGATCCAGCCGAGGGTGCCGTGCTTGGGGCGAAAGAGCGTGTCGCTGTGCTTCCAGAAGGATTGCAAGGTGCCAAAGGTCCAGCGGAAGCGCTGGCGAATGAGCTGGCTGGCTTTTTCGGGCGCTTCGGTCCAGGCGATGGCTTCTTCGTCGTAGCTGACGCGCCAGCCGAGACGGCGAATAGCGATGGTCAGGTCGGCGTCTTCGGCGACGGTGTCGGCGGTGATGCCGCCGGCGGCTTCGATGGCTTTTTTGCGCCAGGCGCCGAGCGCTCCGGGAACGACGGTGATGCAATTCAAGAGGTCGAAGGCGCGCTTCTCCATGTTCTGGCTGGTGATGTATTCGAGGGCTTGCCAGCGGGTGAGCCAGCGCGAGCGGTTGCCGACTTTGACGTTACCGGCGACGGCGCCGACGGTGGGGTCGGAAAAATGGCGGACGAGTTTGCTGATGGCGTCGGATTCGATTTCCGTATCGGCGTCGATGGTGACGACGACGTCCGTTTCGGCCATGGACAAGGCGAGACGCAGCGCCGCGGCTTTTCCGCGATTCACTTGATGAATGATTCGAACGCGAGGCTCGTGGGAGAAATTCACATCCAGAAGCTCGCTGGTCTTGTCGGTGGAACCGTCATCCACGACGATAATCTGCAAGTCCGGGAAATCCGAAAGCAGGACAGACGTTACCGTCTGCACGATCACATTTTCTTCGTTGTGCGCGGGGATAAGCACGGCGACGCTCGGGGGCGGAACGGACATCACGGCATGGTCGGGGCGCAACTTTTCGATCAGCGCGAGGATGCCAATGATCAGCGCGCGGCCACTGACGAGCACGATGCCGAGGATGAAGATGGTGGCGATGCTCATTCTGGCCCAGTGATAAAGACCGAAGATGAAGCCGTCCGCGCGAGCCTCGAACTGCTCCTCGCTGGTGAGCGGAATCATGACTTGCGCGCGGGTCTTGCCGATGAGGTCGGGAACGGAAACGAAGCTGTAGCCTTGGGATCGAAGCTTGTCAATGATTTGAGAAAGGGCGAGGACCGTCTGCGTGCGGTCTCCGCCGCCGTCATGAAAAAGAATAATGTTGCCGTCACCGGCCTGGCTTATGGTGTTATCGACAATCTCCTGGGCCGAAACCTGCTTGCCATTTTCGATTTTCCAATCGTGCGGATCGATCTTCTGCCCAATGATGAGATAGCCCATGTCCTGGGCGAGAGGAAGATGCGAGACTTCCTCGGCGTATTCGGGCTGATGGTCAATGCCAAAGGGCGGGCGGAACAAAATGGACTTCACGCCCAGGATACTTTCGATGAGGCGCTGGGTGAGATTGAGTTCCCAGCGGATTTGGGTCGGGGAGAGATTGGGATTTTCCCAGTCCGGATGCGTGTAGGTGTGGTTGCCGATTTCGTGGCCTTCGCCGTATTCGCGCCTGAGGATGTTCGGCCACTGGCTGGCGTCCACGCCGATGACGAAAAAGGTGGCGGGGACATTTTTTTGCTTCAAGACGTCGAGGATTTTGGGGGTCCAGGTAGGGTCGGGGCCGTCGTCAAAGGTGATGGCTAGTTTTTTGGAGGCCGCGCCGAGTTGATCGATGTGATAGGAAAGCGGGTAGGAGTCGTATTTTTCAAAGGTGAAGAGGTCGGTGGCAGCATCGTAGGTGAAGCTGCGGCTGCCGTGCTTTGGCGTGTCAATGAAGTGCCAGACGTCGCCGTCGCCTTCGAAGATTAAATCAGGCCCCGGGGGAACATCCGCAAGCTTTTGGCGAGTGGCATCATCGGGCCGCGTGGCATCCCAGATCGGCCACATGGAAGTGTCCGAGGAGCCCAGGCGCCAGAGCGCGGTGCCCTGCACCCCCAAGCGCTCGCTAGCGCGCAGCTCGTTGTAGGCGGTCACCGCATCAAGCATCCAGACCTGGTGGACGTGGTTGTGTTCATCGGAATAGGAGTAGTGGGGATTCAGGGAGACGGGGTCGAACTCCACCGGCGTTTCGGATTCGTAGGCGTGCAGCAAAGCATCCTGGATGGTGAGCGATTCCGCAGACTCCTTGGCTTTTTTCCCCACTTCGGGCCAGTCGTACGCATAGTTCCCGATGGTCACCACGATTTTCCGCGCGGGCACTACTTCGAGGACTTGGCGGAGGTTTTCGACGAACCAATCCTGGGAGGCGATGGGGCCAGGGCCGGAAGTGAGCCAGTGCTCGTCGTAGTTCATGAGTACGATGGCGTCGGCCTGCTTGCCAAAGAATTCGTAATCGTAAGCGTCGTCGCGGGCGGGGAGAGCGATCATCAGCTTGAGGCCGGCGGTGTGCAGAGAGGCGGCGAGGGCGGCGGAAAAATCCTGAAAATTGTCCTGACTGGGGTCAGGAATTTCCTCGAAGTCCACGACTATGCCGGCCTGGTGCGATTGCACGGCGTATTCGGTGAGATCGTGAACGAGGCTCTGGCGCGCGGTGGGATTCGCGAGCATTTCGGCCATTTCCTTGATGCGCCAGGTGGTGCCGTCATAATTGTTGACGAGGCCCATCATGGGAATTTCGACCGGAGGGTTCAGCGTTTTCATCCATTGATGAAGCTTGTCTTCTTTCAGGATGGTGATGGCTTGCGAGGCGGAGGCTTTGACGCGCTGCTGTCCGCGTTCGTAGTCCACCACGGTGATCGCGCCGTCGGCGGAAACCGCGTGCAACTGCTCGGGAAGGAGGAGGTCGATGTCTTTGTAATGCTTCTTGATGGACGCCATGCTGTTGGGGTCCCAGCTGACGAAAAATGCCGCACGCAGGGGATCGTAGCTGGCGGGAACGGTTCCGAGGTTCGCTACGCGGCGCCGGCGGCCTTCGCGAACGGCCACGGGTTTCTTTTTCGCTTTCAGCGTGAGCGGATGATAGCCGGGCTTGGTATCGGGGAGAAGACCAGCGGGAAGATCCACGCTGATTGCGATGGTAACGAAGAAATAGGCGAGCAGCAGAGTCAGCAGCACACCGGTGATTTCCATTGCGCGGCGGGTGCGGCGCCAGCGCACGCGCTCCGCGTCATAAAATATGGGTCCGCGTTCCTTCATCGCACCTTTCGACCTGGCAGCACGGAAGGGAAAATATATCAGGCTGGGGCTGAGTCCGTCTGCTCGATTCCGTCTGCCCTATTGTAAGATGCGGGGCATTGATGAGGCGAATTTTCTCGAATACCTTTGTTGCACTGGTTGCGGGCCTGTGCCTGCGGCTGTTTTTCGTGCTGAAGTATCCCGCAAGTTCCGGCGACACAATTCTCTACGATCAGATGGCCACGAATTGGCTGAAGCACCATGTCTACGCAATGGACGTGGGCGGGACGATTACGCCGGTGGATTTGCGCATGCCGGGGTATCCGGCGTTTCTGGCGATTGTGTATGCGCTGACCGGCCGGACGGGAGAGGGCGCGCGCATTTGGGTGATGCTGGCGCAGATCGGTGTGGATCTTCTGGGATGCTTGCTGATTGCGCGGCTGGCGGAGCTCCTGGCGGCCACAACGCAGGGCGTTCCCGCTAACAAGCGTGTGCGGTCGGTCGCGTTGTGGCTGGCGGTGTTGTGCCCTTTCACGGCCAATTATTGCGCGGTGGAGTTGACGGAGGTGTTCGCTGGGTTTTGGACGGCGCTGGCGTGCTGTGCGGTCGTAGTGGCGCTGCGGCGAATTGAGAAACCTGATTTTCTGGTGAGAGGGTCGCACATGCTGCTGGGGAGGAGCGCGGAATATTCGGCGCTGGTAGCGGGATTCATCGCGGGGATGGGGACATTGTTCCGACCGGAGACGCCGCTTTTGTTGGTTGCCGCGGTGATTGTGTTTGGGGGATTGCTGTTTCGTATGCAGAGTTTCAAACGGTGGGTAACGGTGAGCCTGGCGATGGGGCTCGGTTGTTTGATGATGCTGTCTCCTTGGGCGACACGCAATCTGATTACCCTTGGTGAGGCGCAATTTCTGGCGCCGAAAAATTCGAATTTGCCGGGGGAGCTGGTGCCGTACGGGTTCATGGCGTGGGAAAAAACCTGGCTCTATCGCATGAAGGATTGCTACCTGGTGTCGTGGAAATTGAATGGCGAGTCCATCGATGTGGAGCAAATTCCGGCGCGCGCGTTTGACACCCCGGAGGAGAAGCAGCGCGTGGCGGCTATTCTGGAGCCGTATAACAATGATTTGACGCTGACAGCGGAAGAGGATGCGGAGTTCGCGAAGCTCGCGCGGGAGCGCACGGCGCGGCATCCGCTGCGGACATATATTTCGCTGCCGGCGGCGCGCGCGGCCACGCTCTGGTTCACGCCGCGGATTGAACTGATACCGGTTTCGGGATACGTCTTCCCGCTGCGGCAAATGCGGGAAGAAGATCCCAGGGATCAGGAAATCACGATCGTGTTTTTTGCGATCAATTTATTTTATGTGGGACTTGGTTTGTGGAGCGGCGTCCGGCTCTGGCGATGGAGTTCAACGGCCCGGCCTGCGGTGGCATTCCTTGCTTTGTTTATTCTGATGCGGACGGCGTTTCTGACTACGCTGGAAACACCGGAGCCGCGTTATGTGCTGGTTTGTTTTCCGGCGTTGATCGCCATGGGGGCGCAGGTGTTCGCGGGGCGGGCCGAGGTCCAGTCGTAGGGGCTTCCACTAGCACTCAGACTTCTCGCTTTGAAAAAGCGTACAGGGTAAATCCTGTACTGCTACTTTTCCTCGAAGGGTTCAGGATGGATGGTGACACGATTGATTTGCGGGAATCTTTCTTTGACGCGGTCTTCGAGGGCGGCGGTCACATCGTGGATTTGAGTGATGGGCAGGGCGCCCTTCATGGTGCAGTGGCAGGAGACGAGAATGTGGTGTTCGACCTGGCGGACACGAACGTCGTGACAGTTCACCAGTTCGTCGAATTCGAGGGGCAAGCCGTTCAGAAATTCCTCGACGGCGCGGGAGAGCTGCTTCATTTCGCCGATGCCGGTGTCGGGAGTGGCGATGTGGCGTCCCAGCGGCTCGATGTGAATGTTGACTTCCACGGGGCCGTCGCGGAGTTCGCGAATTTCTTCTTCGAGGGCGCTGGCCTGGCGATGCGCGTCGCGCAGGCTTAGATTTTCATCCACTTCGAGATGCAGTTCGATGAAGAGGCGGCCATCCTGCTGGAGCGCGCTGACGTCATGGATGGCGAGGCCGATGCGCTGAGCCACGGCACGAATGGCTTCGAACAAATGCTCGCCCTGCGGGGCGCGTGGTTCGGCGTGGACCATCACGTCGGAGGGAACAATTTCGTTGATGCGCTTTTCGATGGCGTCGCTGAGAGCGTGGACTTGCTCAAGGCTGGCGGTGCGCGCCACGCTGACGGTGGCGTCCACGAAGTGGCGATTGCCGGCGCGGCGGACGCGCACGCGATCGACGTCCAGAACGCCGTCCATACGAGCGACAGCGCGGGCGATTTCCTGCTGCAAGCCTTCGGGCGCAGCGTCCAGTAAGGCGTCGAGTGTGCGGCGGCCGAGTTGCGCGCCGACCCAGAGAATGACGGCGGCGACGGCAAGACCAGCGAGAGCATCGGCGTAAGCGAGCCAGGGCAGATTCCAAGTTTCGCCGGCCCAAACGAGGGCGATGCCGGCGATGACCACGATGGTGCTCCAGACGTCGGTGGAGAAATGCAGGGCGTCGGCTTCGAGCGCGTCGCTGGAATATTTTTTTGCGACGTTGGTGAGGGCGCGCGCGCGCGTCATGTCAATGGAGAGCGCGACGAGGAGCACGAGGATGGCGGTTATGCTGGGTTGAATGTGCACGCTGCGGAAAAAGAGGCGCGCGAAGGCTTCGTAGATGATGTAGAAGGCGGTCAGGGCCAGCAGAGCGGTCTCGACGAAGGCAGAGAAATTTTCGAACTTGCCATGGCCGTAGGGGTGGCGCTCATCGGCGGGCTGGTCGGAGACGCGCACGGAGAGAAAGGTGATGATGGCGGCGATCAGATCGAGGCTGGAGTGCAGAGCTTCCGAGAGGACGCCCAAGCTGCCTGTGCGGACGACGAGAAACGTCTTGAGGGAGACCAAGAGCAAAGCGGAACCAACGCTCAAAAGCGCGGCGCGCTTCTTTTCGCGGCCTTCCTCGATGTGGGCCAAGGTTTCCACAGCCCGCCTAGACTACCTTAAGTCGGCATTTTTCCTGAGTCGCGAGCATCCGCGCGGATCGGCTGACCAGCCGGGGCGGCAAACGTGCGAAGAATCGGAATCGCAGGAATTTTCACCTTCGGGGACTCCATGTTTGTTGCGCTGTTTGATTTTCGGCTTTTACACTATACTGGCGCTAGTTCTTCAAACATCAAGTTATCGGGAGACAACGTGCGAATCCGATGCCCGCGCGTCCTTTTTCTCAGTACTCTGCCTTGCGATTACCAAGATGGGCGCACCTTGCCTGGCCACAACGCACCCGCGGGACCTTCGCGAAGCTACTCAGGAATCATCCTCCGGGTGACAGCGATTCTCCTGGTGTTCGTCTCCCTTGCGCGGGCGCAGTCTGGAGCGAATTCCGATCCTACTTACGTGGCTCTGCGGAATCAGGGATTGGGAAATGAAGCCGTCCGTGTGACGAATTTCGATCTGAAGCGGGACGCGGGAACGTTTCGCCTGCTATCGGGGACGATTTGCTTTGTTCCTCCCGTGAATGGAAAGGTGACCGGCGGGGTATTCGCGGGCGACGGCATCTTCCTGCTTACGCCTCCGAATGAAGCGGAGCGCAAAAGCCTTGCGTTTCTGAGCAAAGAGGTGGAATTCAACGAAAAATTCGAAAGGCTGGTTTTGCGTTTTACGGACTCGACGTACGAGGAGGTCAAGAAGGCGGGCACGACTACCACTGAAAGCTGTGATGCCGGAATGCTCAAGGACAGCCAGACCACGATGCGCCGCAGAATAAAACACAATCTGGAGATAGAGATTCTGGGCGAGGTGCTGAGTCCCGAGCCGCGGGGGATATTCGTTGCCTTCATCCACGGGAAGCGCTACGACGATAAGGAAATCTATTCGCTGGACCCGAATCAGGACAGGGATCAAGTGGACTTCTGGACCTACGACGAGAACAAGTGGGGCGATTGGGCTTCCTTCAACTTTACAGAGCGCCACACAAAGGACTCCGTCGGCAGAAACATCAAAATTGAGCATCACATGCTGGACACGTCGTTCGAAAAGAGCGGCGAGCTCACCGGCAAAGCTTCCACCACTTTTATTTCGCTTCGCAACGGATTGCGAGTCGTTCCGTTCTCGCTCTTCCACACGCTGCGGGTTCAGTCCGTCTCCGCGGATGGCCAGCCGCTCTCCTTCATACAAGAGGAAAAAAACGAAGATTCGGATTTCGCGGTGATCCTCCCGAAGCCGCTGGCGGCAGGCGAGAAGTTCACCATCACGACGACCTATAAGGGGAAGGACGCGGTCACCAACGAGGGCGGCGGGAACTATTTCCCGGTGGCGCGTCAGGACTGGTATCCGAATAGCACGGCCTCGGGGCTGGGGGAATATGCCAGCTACGACATGACCTTTCGAATTCCCAAGGGAATGAAGATCGCGGCGACGGGCGCGCGGATCAGCGATGCGAACGAAGGCGGCCAAAACGTCAGCGTGTGGAAGAGCGAGGCGCCGCAAACGGTAGCCGGATTCAATTTCGGGAGATTCAAGGTTGAGGAAGCGAAGCTAACCAAGCCCGAGATGGATATTCAGTCGTTTGCAAATGAGGAACCACCCGGCTGGGTTGACGCCCTGCAGCACGTCGCAAACGGCGACTTGCCGGGACAAAGCGCTATGACTGGAGTGGCCCTGGGTTCGATGAGCACGACGTCCCTCAACAAGAAGGCGCTGGCCGAAGGCGAGCTCGCGGTCCAACTCTACACGGACTATTTCGGGCCATCGCAGTTCACACACTTGCAGATTACGCAGCAGACGGCGTGCAACTTCGGCCAATCGTGGCCCAGCCTGGTGTGGATTCCGATCTGCTATTACTTCGACACAACGGTGCGGCACCAACTGGGGATGGATTGGGGCGATCGCGGCTATTGGAAGGTGGTTACGCCGCACGAAGTCGCGCATCAGTGGTGGGGACACACGGTGGGCTTCAGTTCCGGGCGCGATCAGTGGATGAGCGAAGGATTCGCGGAGATGTCCGCATCGCTTTATCTGAGCATGGTTGAAAAAGATCAGAAGAAGTTCCTCAAGTTTTGGAGCGATGAACGAGAATTACTTCTCGAACGCGACCCGCAGGGTTACCGGGCCATTGATGCCGGCCCGCTCACGATGGGATACCGCGCCAGCAATTCGCGCACGGGCGGGGGCATCACGCGGCGGCTGATTTATCCAAAGGGCGCGTACGTGCTGCAAATGATCCGCATGATGATGTTTGACAACCGCGAGGGAGACAAACAGTTCAGGGAGACCATGAAGGATTTCGTCAACACCTATCGCGGAAGAGCCGCCACGACGGAAGACTTCAAGGCGATGGTGGAAAAGCACATGACGCGCGCGATGGACCTGGACGGGAACCACAGGATGGACTGGTTCTTCAACCAGTATGTGTATGGCACAGGAATCACGCAGTATGTTTTTCGGGCGTCGGTAGAGGCGACTCCCGACGGGAAGACGCATGTGAAGGGAGAACTTACGCGGACAGGCGTCCCTGAATCATGGAAGGATGTTGTGCCCATCTATGCGCGCCTGGGGGATAAGACCTTCCGGTTAGGAACGCTCGGCGTGACGCATCCTACCGAGCCGCTGGATTTCACGCTGCCGGGAAAATTTGACCGCATCACGATCAACGATTACGCCGATCTGCTGACGGACATGAAGCAGTGACGGGACCGGGGCGGGATGAGCATTTCTATCGCTGACGTTTTTTGTTCGGACGAACTACTTCAGGATTTCTCTTGAGCGGCTGATCCCCTAAGAATAAATCGCAGAGCGGCGGAGTTCATGCAATAGCGGAGGCCGGTGGGCTCGGGGCCGTCAGTGAAGACGTGGCCGAGGTGGGCGCTGCAAAGAGCGCAATTCACTTCGGTGCGGAGGACGCCGACGCTGAAGTCTTTTTTCTCGCGAACATTTTCGCTGGCGATGGGTTGCCAGAAGCTGGGCCAGCCGGTGCCGGAGTCAAACTTCGGCGGTGGCGCGGGCACCGGAGATCGCCTTCCGCTGGTCGTCTATCGCATCTACCCGGATGACGGACGCGAAGAAATGATCCGCGGTTCGCGCATCATCGGACTGAACACGCGCGCGCTGCGCAACCTCGCCGGCATCGGGAACGACAATTTTGTTTACAACTACATGCAGAGCCAGGTGACCGGATTTGCCGGCACCGCCCTCGGCGCCTTTGGCTCGGCACAAAACGGTTTGCCCGCCTCCGTCGTTGCGCCCTCCTTGTTTTTTGAAGAGTTGGAAGTGCGCGGCGCGCGTGGAGAAGCGAAGCGCCTGCCGCTTCTGCCTCCGCCGCCCATGAGCGCCGGCAACTAAGGAATTCTTCTCTGGACCGCTCGCTGTGAACGAAATCACCAGACGCGGACTTATTTTTGGCGCAGCCACCGTCGCAGCCTGCGGCGTGCTTGTCGGCGTGGAACGCGTCTGCCTCTCTGCCTTTGCCGACAACCAAGAGCCGGACGACGACCCCGGCCC
>Ga0207037_10462_pt1 | contig 9845 bp, 11 predicted proteins | sample Alteio_BWMinCont_75_FD_153268 | JGI IMG/M metagenome (GOLD analysis project Ga0207037, IMG submission 153268) | Enriched cells from forest soil in Barre Woods Harvard Forest LTER site, Petersham, Massachusetts, United States -... | ecosystem: Environmental > Terrestrial > Soil > Temperate forest >... | reverse complement strand
TCTGTCGGCGCAACTTGGCGTCGCGCGCGGCACCGTCGACGCGGCGTACGACATGCTGGCCGGCGAGGGGGCGATCGAGCCGCGGGGCGCGGCTGGCACGGTGATTTCAGCCCAGTTGAATGGGGTGGGAAAGGCGCCGGTGCAACGGGCGCTGGGGTTGGCGAGGCCGCGGGTCGCCGCTTTGGCCGCACCGCTGCCGTTCCAGCGCGGGTTGCCGGCGTTGGACGCGTTTCCGCGCAAATTGTGGTCGGCGCTGACGGCGAAGGCGGCGCGGGCAATCACGGAGGCGGACCTCAGCTACCCGGATGTGTGCGGTTCGGTGGCGTTGCGGGAGGAGATCGTGGCCTACCTCGGTCTCGCCCGCGGCATCGCCTGCGCGCCGCATCAGGTGTTCGTCACCACCGGCTATCAGGGGGCGCTGACTCTGGTGCGCCAGGTGCTGTTGCGGCCAGGCGATCCGGTGTGGGTGGAGGATCCGGGCCATCCGCAGGCGTTCCAGGCGCTCGAGGTCGGCGGCGCCAGCCTTGTTCCCGTGCCTGTGGACGCCGAGGGGATGCGAGTCGCGGCGGGTGTGGCGGCGGCGCCTCGGGCGAAGCTGGCGGTAGTAACGCCGACGCATCAATCGCCGATGGGGGTGTCGCTGTCGTTGCCTCGGCGGATGGCGCTGCTGGCATGGGCGGAGGAAGCGCGTAGCTGGGTGCTGGAGGACGATTACGACTCGGAGTTCCGCTACACCGGGCCGACGCCGCCGGCGTTGAAGTCGCTGGACCGCGGCGACCGGGTGCTGTTCGCCGGTAGTTTCAGCAAGACATTGTTCCCCGGATTGCGGCTGGGCTACCTGGTCGTTCCGGACTCGTTGATTGAAACGATGACGCGGGCGGCTCGGCTGATCACGCGCGGGCCTCCGTTGCTGGAACAGAACGTCGTCGCCGCGTTCATGGCGGGCGGCCATTTCGCTCGGCATGTGAAACGGATGCGCGGACTTTACGCGCGGCGGCGTGCGGCGTTGGCGGAGGCTTTGTCGGGACATTTTCCGGTGGAGCTGGCGGCCGGCGGGATGCACCTGCTGGTGCGGCTGCCTGAAGGCGTCGATGACGGCGACGTGGCGCGGCGTGCGTTGGCGGTTGGGTTGGCGCCGTTGGGCCTGTCCGGATTGTCGATCGCGCACCATCCTGGGCACGCGTTGCTGCTGGGGTTTACGAATGTGCGGGAGGAGGATGCGGCGCGGTTGGTGGGAAGGTTGGTGGGGGTGGTTGGCCGGTAGATGGGCCTCATCCTTCCGATGGGATGAAAATTAGCAACTCCCGTGCGTTGACGACCCGTGCGGCGCCATAAAATATCGGGGGAGAATGTCGTCGTTTTTGTTGGGGCCGTTTGCAACACGCATTTATGATCGGACCGTAGGCCTATCCCATATGGGCGCCAGTCATAGGATGATATCCGAGATATTCGAGCAGAATGATAACCGCCCAGGCGCCCCAGGTCATGGCCAACTCCAGAATGCAGAATGCCCAGAGAAATAGCCAGATACTCAGGAACGCGCCCGACCGCATCATGAGCCAGAGCGGCTTCTTCCTCACAGGACTCATCTCAACCCGCCTTCTGACCGCGCCGATGACCCGAGCCTCATTGCCCAGGTGGTTACGAAGACCGGCGACAAGCACGTTGGTGTCGATAACGGCCCGGATCAACTCGGCTCGTTTCGGCGCTCAGCGCGTTTTTCGCGCTGGTAGGCCTCGATCTCCTCGTCGATTTCTTCCATGGTCATTTTGTCCAGGCCACGCGCTTCGGCATCGGCCCAAAGGCGTTCAAGCCAAGCGGGCGGCGGCCCAACAAGGCGGCTGAATTCTTCCTCGGTCATGTCGGCCAGGGATTTGGGCTTCGCGGCGGCCGAGGTAGTCACGCGATCTGCCATACGATGGCACTTTTCGATGAGGTGGAGGTACCAGGATGGTGCCTACCAGGTTCAACATTTAGCAAGATACCGAGCTTTCTTTAATGCCGGAGGTGGCATGCCGCGGGGCAATCGCTCGAACCAGCAACTGAAGTGCCGATGGCCCCGAGCCACAGGCAACTCTGGCAAAGGGAAGCCAGTTCGCCACAGATGCACACAGATTTACATGGATATTCATGGGATTTTCCACCTCGGCCCAATACACTGGTCGGATTGAGAAATCGCCCGCGAAATTCCCATGAATATCCGTGTAAATCTGTACTACTTACCCTACGAATCATCGCGACCCGCGAGGAATTTGCGATAAGGGTCCGATGGATCGGCGATTTTCTTGATGGTTCCCGACCTGGCATTCCCGTGCCATTCCCGCGCCCGCGCCCCCCGCGGCACTGCAAGAGGAAACGCAAATGCACGCGGAAAAGCAGGGATGCACGCAAATGGTGCGCTCGCGCGGCTGGCGGTTGCACGTGAGCCAAAGTCAGTGCAACCTGAATCTGCGTTCATCCCTGCTTATCCGCGTGCATTTGCGTTTCCCCTTCCTGTTGCCTGAACAACCGTGGGTCAATGCGCTGCCACGAGGGTGGTCCGCCGGCGAAGCGACCCGGGCCGAGTGCAGTGTATTTGAATCAAGAACTCAACAATCCCGCCCACTGATGATGATCGCGAATCATGACCAGGTCTGCGTTGCGTTTGGTTGCGGCCATGGGCTGCGTTGTGTGCATCTGTGGCGAAACTTTCCTGTCTTGCCGCTTCTGTGCCGAAATCAACTCAGGCGATTGCCCTGTGGCATGCCGCCTCACGGCTCTTGCTTCACCAGCACCACATCCCCCATCAACGACGAATTGTCCCACGGTATCTGCTTGTTTCCCGTTGCCTGCGCCACCTCGGCGCGAACCCGGGTCAACACCTGACGGATTTCCAGACCCGGAACGCGAATATTATGCAACAGGCTCGTGGTGAACGGACTGTCCGCGCCCTGACCATCCAGAGCGGTTTGTCCCGGCGCGGTCGCGTAGGCGATCAACGTTCCGGTTCCAACCGCCGAGTAAGCCGCCAACCCGCTCGGCACCGCCGCCGACCGCGACGCCGGCAAATGACTGGCGAAACTGCGCGCCAACGGATTGTCGCGGCACGCGTCCAAAAGGATGATATTCGTACGGCCGGGATCGCCGAGCGAATCCAGCAATTTGTCGATCTCAATGGTTTCGAACGGTAAATCGCTCGGCTCGGCGAGTTTCGCGTCGACCGGAATCAGATAGTTCCTGCCGTCTACCTGCATGCCGTGCCCGGCGTAGAACAGCAAGACAATCGACGCGTTGGACGCCTTGTGCAGGAAGTCGCGGAATTGCTTTTCCATCGCCGCGTGATCCAGATTGACGCCCTCGATCACATCGAAGCCGATCTCGCGCAACGCTCCCGCGATGGCGCGCGCGTCGTTGGGAGGATTGGGCAACTGGTTGGCGTTGACGTAAGCGCCGTTGCCGATGACCAGAGCCACGCGCCCGCCCCGCGCGACGTTCGATGCCACGGCGTTTGAGGCCGCGACGTTTGAGGCCGCTGAGACGGCGGTTGCCGGTGTGGCGGCGGGCGGGGTGACGGCAGTTGTGGTGACGGCGGGTGGGGTGACGGTGGGCGAAGTCACGACATGTGCGGCGGCTGTCGCGGCCGCCGTCGATGCCGCGACGGCCGTCGATGCCGCGGCGGCGGCTGCTCCCGATGTTGAAGCCGGCGGCTCGGTGGCGTGCGTTGCCGATGAAGCGGCTGGCGATGGTGAGGTACTCGCCACGGCGACGGCACTTCTGGTCTCGATCCGCTTCAGGCCGTTCAGAGCGTCCTGATTCTTCGGATCGAGGCGCGCCGCCGCGTGGAAGTCGTTCCGCGCCGCGTCGGTATCGCCGGCGTTGTCTTCAGCCCCGCCACGCATCGCGAAAAAAACGGGCGCGTTGGGACGGATACGAATGGCATCGGAAAAATCAGCGATGGCGAGCGCGTGATCGCCCTTGTCCTCGTACGCCTGACCGCGGTGAACGTGAGCCACCGCCGGGCCGTAACCGAATTTCGTTGGGCCCTTCGCGATGATCCGCCCGCACGCGGCGATGGCGGCGTCCGGATCGGCGTCGGGCTTATCGCAAACCAGTGCGTCGCTCGGCAGCGCCGGAGGCGCAGGCCGATTCGGTAGGATGGAGTGGCGCTCAGGCATATACGCGGGCATCGACCCACGCTCATGGAAACGCCGGGGGAAGCGTTCGTCGTTCCGATATTGCGCGTGCGCGGATACCGCCAGAATGAGGATCGAACAGGCCGCCAGGATCCATCTCGCGAGCATCGCCCCCTCCAACCCAGCTAGTACCTCGTGCGATTCGATGGGGCGGAATTTCGTGCCACCATACGGACGCCAACAGTCCAGGTTCGCCTCGGCGTGGCGCGGGAATACAGGTGTCCTCCCGCTTATCGGGGTTTAATGCAACGGCCGGCACGGCGCAATGATTAATCTCGTGCTGTGAGACGTGCTGGCGGCGGTGGGGCGTCGCCGCCTGGTTACGCCAGACCGGCATCGCCTCGCGCTGGCCAACATGCGATCGAGCGACCGCCGCGGTGGGAAGCCCCGGCAACGGCGCCCCGGGTGACCCGGCAGACGGCCGGACCCCGTCCCCGATCGGCGCGGTGTGATCCAACACCGCCGTATCCGGCCGAACCGGTTGCTGGTCCGGTGGAGCCTCAGTCCGAGTGCCGATGAGCGGTGCCTTCAGCGCTGGCGCCGCCGGTGCATTCGCCGCCATTGGTTCGGCCACCGGCGGAGAACCCGAAACCGCATTCGCTCGCGCTGCCTTCAGCGCCTCTGCCGCGCGAGCCTCCTTGCGCTGTTTGATTCTCTCGAGTTTCGTGACCCACTGGTGCAACGTCCTGCTGGTTGAAATCGCCCCGGTCCGCGCCCGGCTCAGATCGTCGAGGGGGAGACGGGTATTGTTGGCATCGCGCATCGTGCTGTTCGACAAGAAGTGCAGTTTGATGCACTGGCACGCGATCATCGCTTCCTCCGTGCCGGCGGGATCGTAGCCGCGGAACATCTCCGAGATCGCCTCGCGGCGGGACTGCGCGTTGGCGGCGGTTTCACCGGGCGGGGTCGTCGCTTCGGCGACGCCGTTGAGGAGGTATGCGTTGATGTCCATGGCGCGTGATCCGGTTATGGTTGTCAGTAACGTTAGAATAATTAACGTCAACGGCCGCGTCAGCAAAAAAATGCGTGGCGGATCGTCTGAAAAATGATGGCGTCCTGGCGCGGTTCGGTTCGCGTCTGGTCGCGCCAGGTTGTCGCCGCTCCGGGTTGCTGCCAATAAGCGGCCGGACCGCCGCACCCGGGAACGCGCTGACGGCAACAGGAGGACACCACCATGCTGTTCACTTGCTTGCCTGAGGGCGCTCGCATTCCCGGCCGGTTTCCCGGTCCGCCGCATCCGCGCGGCAAGCACTTCACCATCGACATCCACTGTCATCTGCTGACGGAAAAGGCGGAGACGATGTTCCACGACGCCGGTCTGGTCGACCGCCGGCCGCGCGACGTGTTCGCCAATGCGCGTACCCGCGAGGTGAACCGGGAACAGGCGAGGCGGACGCGGACGCAGTTTCTGTCGATCGAGAAGCGGCTCGCGGACATGGACCTGATGGGGATCGACATCCAGGCGATCACGCCGGCGCCGAACCAGACTTACTACGATACGCCGCCGGATTTTGGCATCGCTTCGGCGCGGGTGATCAACGACAACATCGCCGGGATCGTGGCGGATCATCCCGACCGGTTCGTTGGTTTGGGGACCGTGCCGTTCCAGGCGCCGGAGCTGGCGGTGGCGGAACTGGAACGGCTGCACCGGTCTCTGGGCCTGCGTGGGATCGAGATCGCCACCAACGTCGCCGGCGCCGATCTGTCCGAGGACCGGTTCCGGCCGATCTTCGCCAAGGCCGAGGAACTCGGGCTGGTGGTGTTCATGCATCCGACGGGGTTCACGGAGGCGCGGCGTTTCGGCGATCATTACTTCACCAACGTGATCGGCAACCCGTTGGATACCACGGTGGCGGTGCATCACCTGATCTTCGGCGGCGTGCTGGAGGCGTGTCCTGGGCTGAAGCTGGTGTTGTCGCATGGCGGTGGGTACTTGCCGGCTTACTCCGGGCGCATCGACCACGCGGCGTCGGCTCGGCCGGATTGCTGTGAGCTGATCAGCGAGATGCCGACAACGTATTTGAAGCGGCTGTATTTCGATACGCTGGTGTATACGCATTCGCAGTTGGAATATCTGGCGCGCGAGTATGGCACCGACCACCTTCTGGTGGGCACCGATTACCCCGCCGACATGGGCGAGATCGATCCGATCGGTTTTATCGAAAGCGCGCCCAACCTCAGCGCGGAGGACCGGGCGGCGATATTGGGCGGCAACGCGGCGCGGTTGTTGGGGGTGGAGGTGGGGCGGGGTCGAAAATGAATCCGCCAGTGATATCGAAACGCTGATCCAGCCGGTGGCGTCCGGTGAAAGTCACGGGCGTGATTCGGACTGGATAAGCGCCTTCCACCGGCCTATGTTGGTTTAGTCATGGGCACCATTGCCGACAAGACACCGCCGGGCTGGGTCACGGAATCGCTGGAGCGCAGCGAGGCCCAGATAGATTTCGGGCAAACCGTCGCGCTTGAGCCGGTCCTCGACCGACTACGGGCAAGTATCGCGGAGCAGGTCGCCCGCCTCCGACCTGAAATCGAACGAGACGCTCTGGCATGGAACGAGGCCGTCTCGGAATTCGATTCTGATGCGGCACGGTAACACCGTAACGGCCGCCGCCGCCGGTCATCTAGAGTTTGTCCGGAATCATCTTATTGAAAAGTCGGAATTATTGTGGTCTCTTTGATGTTTCTCGGGATTGGAGCATGTTCCGAAAACGTCTGCGTGCATCTTAGCTTATCCCCTACTTATCTGCGTTTGATTCCTTTGCCGATCCAACCGCCAAAGGTTGGACCACGATAAGAATTTTAACGCAGATAAGAAAGGGATGGACGCGGATTCACGCAGATGGGCCCGTGCTTATGGCGCTGCTGGGACAAGACGAATCTTCAATCCAGAATTGCCAACTCTTATATCATCGCCACGGTGATATGAGATGATGACTACATCAAAGATATGGCGGCAGAACTCGCATCCCGAACTCTCCTGTGAGAGGCGGCTGGATTATGGGAATAAACTGTATCTTTCCATCATGGATGAGCGAATAGTAAGGCAGGGGCTTTTCGCTACACCGCAAAGGGTGGTTTCCTTTCGCTTGTGGCCCGAAGAACGCTCCAGTGTTGAAATCTTCGGGAAGTGTGAGATTTCCGCCGACGGCACCTTCCGCCCACTGATGGGCGCCGGGTACCTCAGGCCATTGAAACACTCCCGCCGTGAGTTGCCGGGGGTACAATCCTATAGCCGAATAAGATACCTCAATAAAAATACACGTCTTCAAGAGCGTCAATGGTGGTGTGTATACCTGCGGAAGCCACGCGCCAGAGGGGAATTGATACACAAAAGCGGTATCTGTATCGCCAAGAGTAAGCGAGCCATTTGCGCGTGTATGAAGCAAATTAGATGTGTCGCATGGGATGTTTATCGGAGCGCCGCCGGCTGGAATATCATAAGTGCCTGCTGGTATGTCGAAACCTCTCACTGTCACTCGACGCCCCCACGAATCGACCTTAAGTATCAAGTCCACCCGACAGATAAAGTTTGCGTTCTTAATCGGTATAAAAACGCTCGCATTTCTGATAACAAACGGAAGGATCAGAGATGAACCGTCCGTCGTATCCTTCGGATGAATTTCGGGAGAGGTTGGCCAAAGAGGACCTCCAAGAATCGATGAGAGAGTCACTGCGAGAGCCGCCGCCCCACCTATCAGCGTCCCAATGCTCAGAATCACAGCAACGACTGGGTGAGTGCGTAATAGTTTCCATCGGGCTTGGATGGGTGACGGCGATTGCTCTTGCGACATTATATTTGTTGGCTGCGTTGGTCCTGGCGCGTTGATTCTCTCAATGTCCGTACGAACGCCGCACCCCATCCTTCTCGCATGCCCAACAAAGCGACACTATTGGCCAGGGCAGAGTCCTTGATCGGGTAAGGCGCCGGCAGGCGAGCCGAAAATCCGTAGGCTAACGCTCGGCGCTCGATATCGCGCCACATGTAATTGGTTTTGGCTGTCCCAGCGGGAAACGGCACGAAATTCCGTTCCTGCAACAATGTGCGAAAGTTGAATGGCCGCCAACCAACCGCGACCCCGGCCGGCCGGGTCACCTCCTCCAGCCGCATGATGGCCAGGTAGGCGTACGTACTGCCCATGGTAAACCAGAAATCCATCGGGACTGGTTGCATCGTTCTGCTCCGTCACCGAGGCGATGTAACATTACCGCGCCGGCCGTCCCCCCGGCCACACCGGGTTCCTCGCCAGATCCGGCCATCCCACCGGCGCCCCCGCGACGTAAGCCGCCTGATCCGCCGGCAACGCCGGATCCCAGTTCGCCGCGATGAACCGCCGCCCGGTCACCCCCGCCGCCTTGTCGCTGAACAAATAGAGCATCGGCGGCGCCATCTGAGCCGGCTTGATCAACGAGGCGCGATCATAGCCGCTCTCCGGCGGCACCATCGGGGTGTCGGCCGGACCTCCCGGGACCACCACATTCACCGTGATGCCCGAGCCATCCAGTTCGGCGGCGAGGCTCGCGGTCCAGGCCTCCAGGCCGGCCTTGGCCACGCCGTAGGGGTAGAATCCCTGGCGCAGCATGGTGAACATGCTGGTGGTCACGTTGACGATCCGGCCTCGGCCCGCCTTGCGGAACCCCGGCATCGCGGCCTTCGCCATATGGAAGGCCCCGCTGAGGTTGGTGGCCATGAAGCGATGCCAGACCTCGACCGAGACTTCCTCGAACGCCACCGGCCGGGTCATGTGGTCCTGGCGGATGATGCCCATGCCCAGTCCGGCGTTGTTGACCAGGGCGTGGAGCGGGCCGAAGCGGGCGGTCACGGCGGCGATGGCGCGCTCGCAGGACGCAGGGTTGGCGACGTCGCCCTCCACCGCCATCGCCCGGTCGGCGCCCAGTTCGGCCGCCAGGGTCAAAGCGCCCGCCGCGTTGACGTCACAGACTCCCACGCGCATGCCGGCGGCGGCGAAGGCGCGGCAGAGCGCCTGGCCGATCCCGCCCGCCGCACCGGTTACCAACACAACGCGGTCCGCTAAATTGGTCATTTCGGGCTCCCTGGACATCCCTGGGCGGCGGTCATCGATCCGGACAATGACCGCTTTCTATGTCGGTTGTGTGAAGCATAGCAGGCAAACGGCCGGCCGCCACGGTTGGGACTGTCATTCCGGGCACATCCGCCCTATGTGTGCGCCGCACCATCTGAATTCCAATCTGACCCCCTCGGGGAAGCCAAGGCTATTATGCAAATTCGCAACGTCGCCATTATCGCCCATGTCGATCACGGCAAGACCACACTCGTCGACAAACTCCTCTCTCAATCCGGCACCTTCCGGGAGCATCAGCACGTCGCCGAACGTGCGATGGACCGCAACGAGCTGGAGAAGGAACGCGGCATCACCATCCTCGCCAAGTGCACCTCGGTGCTGTGGAAGGACGTGCGGATCAACATCGTCGATACCCCCGGTCACGCCGATTTCGGCGGTGAGGTGGAGCGCATCCTGAACATGGTCGACGGCGCCATCGTGCTGGTCGACGCGGCCGAGGGCGTGCTGCCGCAGACCAAGTTCGTCGTCGGCAAGGCTCTGGCGCGGGGGATCCATCCGATCGTGGTGGTCAACAAGATCGACCGTCAGGACGCGCGCGCGGACGAGGTGCATACCGAAGTGTTTGACCTGT
>Ga0207037_10311_pt3 | contig 9912 bp, 7 predicted proteins | sample Alteio_BWMinCont_75_FD_153268 | JGI IMG/M metagenome (GOLD analysis project Ga0207037, IMG submission 153268) | Enriched cells from forest soil in Barre Woods Harvard Forest LTER site, Petersham, Massachusetts, United States -... | ecosystem: Environmental > Terrestrial > Soil > Temperate forest >... | reverse complement strand
TGACGAGGTCGGCTTCGGATGGGAGGATGATGCGATCCTTGCGAATGTGCACGATGACGCCTTCCTGCAGAAGGCGGTCCATGATGCGCTTGACGTCCTTGCGCTGCTGCGGCGGGATTTTGAGTGCGGCGAGCAGTTCGCTCACACGCATCGGTTTGTAACCTGGCGTGGAAAGAAGGCTTTGGATTCTTTCCTTAAGACTGTTAAAATGAGATTTCATGTCAAAGCGCGCCATCCAAAAGCTCTTTTGGACTCTCCTGTTGGGGATTGTATTTATCGTTTATTGGATTGCGAGTCGAGTGACATATCTGGAGAAGCTCCGCGAAGAGGAGACGCGCGTCAATATCGAGCTCCAGAGCGTGCTGCAGCGCAACCGCGTGTTAAAAAGTCAAATCGAACTCAGGAATAATGAGCAGCGCGAAGAATCAGCGCGCGCGGCGATAGAAAAAAACATAAGCGCTTTGCGGGAGCTGCCATTTCTAAAGCCCGTCGAGTACAAGCGCATTCCCAAGTCTGAATTGAGAGCGTACATCCTCTCCAAACTCCGGATTCAATATTCGTCGGATGAATTCAAAAATTATGAGATTGCGCTCAAGCGCATTGGTTTGATTCCGAGAACCACCGATCTCATGCAGGCCATCACAAGCCTGCTTTCCGAGCAGGTGGCGGCGTTTTACGATCAGGACACCCACGAGCTTTACACTTTTCCGGAATTCAATCTCGGCAACAACATGGAACGGATGATCCTGGCACATGAGCTAGTGCATGCTTTGCAAGACCAGAACTTTACACTTCAGAAGCTGCCCTTGCGCACGAAGGATAATGATGATGCAGCTCTTGCGGCGGCGGCGCTTGTCGAGGGCGATGCGACCTACCAGATGGGGGTTTATCTCCGTGAAAATTACAACGCAGAGCAGTGGCTGGGCGATTTGCAGATGCTTTTCACGCAACCCATGGATCAGATGCAAGCCGCCCCTGCGTATTTGCGCAGCTCCCTTCTCTTTCCCTATCAGGATGGACAAATTTTTATTTCAGACCTCCATGCGAACGGCGGAAATGCCGCCATCGATGCGGCATTCAAAGATCCGCCGGAAAGTTCGAAGCAGATTCTGCATCCTGAAAAATATATGGCAGTCCCGCGAGATCGGCCTCAACCCGTGGTATTTACGTTCAAACCAGAACCGAGCTGGAAGAAACTGCATGAAAATGTCGTGGGTGAACTGGGGATTCGCGCCTTATTCGAAGATCAGCTTGGAGTGGAGAAAGCGCAGCGCGTCGCAGCGGGGTGGGGTGGAGACCGCTACGTTCTCTATGAAATCACCCGGGATCGCTGGGTGTTGGTGTGGCAGACTGTTTGGGATGCCCCCAAGGACGCACGCGAGTTTTTTAATGCGCTCGACGAATTGTACCATGCGCGTTACCGAATGGAGGAGGGTCTTGGAAACAAAGGAGAACCTGCTGATTCCATCTTCTTTTCCGTGGCAAATCAGAAACAGAATATCACCCTTTTTGGGCGAACGGTGGTGCTTCTGGACGTGCCCGATGCGCATACCATGGCCCCGCTGTTGCAGCACTTCTCAAAAATAAAACATTTATAAGGGATAATTCTCTTGTCAACTTGCCTTTCTGGCGTTTATATCCGCTTCAGGATCAGGTTGTTAAAAATGAACCCGTATAATGCGACTGGCCCGTCTTTTGCAGTCTTAAAAGGAGGTTCGTTGTGAAGCACATGGTATTCGCAGTTCTCGGTTTAGGGCTCTTTATGAGCATCAGTTCGGCCCAATATGAGAAAGAAGATACCGCTTCCAGCGATATCAAAATTCGGAAAATCGAAGCGACTCTGACAACGGCTCCGCGCTACTCGCTTCAAGGGGCTCTCCCAGCGGCTGATCCCAGCCGCAAGTGGCTGGTTGTGGAGGCTGATTTGCTTGTGGCGCCGGAATGGGCGGACGAGGTGACGCTGAAGTTTTTTGTGGCCGCCTTTTACGGATCGAATGCAAAGAGCGCATCCGAGGACGGATATGACGTTCTGGCGACCTCCGTGACAGTGGTTCACGTGCAGCGCAACGTCGCCAGCGCGCGCCGCGCTTTGGTGCCCGTTTTTCTCGATCCGAACTCGGTCAAAAAATATGAACCCAGTGGAATTGATAAGTTTATCCAGGATGTTGTTGTTCAAGCTTACTACAAAGGCGTGTTGCAGGATACGAAGTGGATGAAAAATCCGGACAACGGCCGTTTCTGGGAAAAGAAGCAGCCGCGCTTGGGAATTTTGCTGGATCTTCAGCAATCCCCCTGGTTTCCCGCATACGTGGATCATTACGAACAAATGAAACCTGCACTGACAAGTCCTGGATTATAATGTGATGAATGTGGTGGAGTTCGCGCCAGGGCTTCTTGAAATATGAGCGTTCAGCGTTTCCTCGGTGTTGATATAGGTGCCAGCACCCTCAAGGCTGCAGAGTTCATATCCACAGGGAATGGCAATCTGACGCTCGTCAACTTCGGGCTTCAGCCGCTCGACGTAAATCCCACGTCCGACGAGGATCGAAGCAAAGCAGTCACCGACGGACTCAAAAAGCTTATTGCCGAAAGACAATTTAAAACCCGACGTGCTGCGATTTCCGTTTCGGGTCAGGCTGTGCTGACGCGTTTTATGAAGCTGCCGGCTGCCGATGAAAATAAAATCCGGCAAATGGTGCGTTTGGAAGCGGCGCAGAACGTACCCTTTCCCATTGAAGAGCTGGTCTGGACCTATCAGGTGCTGGGAGGCAAAACCCAGACGGAGATGGAAGTCATTCTGGTGGCCATCAAGAGTGAAATCATTGAGGGGATGAACAAGGCGTGCGAGGCAGCCGGGCTGGATGTGGAGATCGTCGACATCGCACCCCTCGCGCTCTACAATGCATCGCTCTACAACTATGAAATGAACAAGGGCTGCACCCTCGTCGTGGACATTGGGGCCCGAACGACCAATCTTATTTTCATCCAACCGAACAAGGTGTTTACCCGCAGCATTCCGATTGCGGGCAATACGATCTCGCAAAGCGTGGTACAGGAGTTTGAAATTCCGTTCGTCGAAGCAGATTCTCTCAAGATCAGGCAGGGTTTTTGTGGTTTGGGAGGCGCTTACGAAGAGCCCGAGCTCGAATCCGCCGCTAAATTGAGCAAATTGATCCGTAATGTGATGACTCGATTGCATGCGGAAATCGCTCGCTCCATCAATTTTTATCGTCAGCAGCAGGGAGGCTCCGCTCCCAGGAAGTTGCTGCTTTCGGGTGGAGCTTCGATTATCTCATACACGGATTTCTTCTTTAAGGAAAAAATGGAAATCGAAGTGGAATATTTAAATCCATTTCAGAACGTCGCGGTCGAATTCCCGGCCGATGAGAAAAAAAAGGAAGCCTTTCGCCAGCATTTGGAGGAAATCGCTCATTCCATGGGCGAGGTGGTGGGGCTCGGATTACGTCTCGCGACGGAATGCCCCATTGAGATTAACTTGATTCCTCCATCGATTCAGCGTCGCCGCCAGCTGATGAAGAAAGTTCCGTTCTTCGCGATCACCCTGGCCGGTGTCCTGCTGATGGTTTGGAGTTGGTATCTTTATTATTGGAAGGTCACACAGCTTTTAACGAAGCATTTGAACGAAGTGACGGAAGAAGTCCAGAGGCTGACCGAAATCAAGGTCCAGCTCGAAAAGGCGGAACGCGAGGCAGGAGATATCAGCCGAAAATCCGACCAATTGCAGGCTGTCGTGAGGCTGCGTTATTTCTGGCTTGAGTTTTTAAACGATCTGAATCAGCGCGTGCCGAACATGGTGTGGATCACGCAGCTCAATATGCAGAGTAATGGTAAGACTGTCACTTTCTCTAGCGGACCCTCAGGGGCTGCCGTTCAGTCGGGTCAGGCGCCTATTCGACGCCGCTCTACAGGCGATCCCACGCCTCCTCCGGCAACTGCTGCGGGGAAACCTGAAAGCAACGCAATCACCGAATTTGAGATCCGGGGACTTTGCCTGAATAATCGGGACTCCGATAAACCGTATCAGTTGATCACCGAATTTCAGAAGCAGCTTCAGGCTTCGCCCTATTTTAGTTCGGTGCAGATTGTGGAAACCGGCACCCCCGCGCCGGAGGATTGGACCTTCGCTTATGTTCTGAAAGCCACGTTGAAGACGCCTCTGCCTTATTGATATGGATTTCCTCAAAAAATATCTGCCTGTGCTTGCTTTGGTAGGGGGATTCGTGGCGCTTTCCATTCCCAGTTTTTTCCTCCTTCGCAATAAGATTTCGCAACGCGAGTCGGTCAAGGTGATGCTCGACGACAAGATTAAGGAACGGCAGGCCCTGTGGGATCGCAAGCCTTTTCCGTCGAAAGAGAATGTTGAGTTGATTAAGAAGGGCGCCAAGGCTCAATCGGAAAAGATCGAGGCGATCCTTTCACTTTTGCAGCAAAGTCATGTCGCTTTCCCTCAGAAATCGGGTTCCGAAGTGAAGGAACAGCTTGTTGTCGCGTGGCGGCGTATGACGCAGATTCTTGACGAGGGACAGGTGAAGCATCCGGAAAAATTTCAATTTGGCTTCGAGAGGTACAACAATGTTCCGCCAAAGGATGTCGACACCCCCTTCATCCAAACGCAACTCGAAATTGTCGAAGAATTGATGAAGCTCCTTGCCAAGGCGCGCATTCCTGAGCTCTTGAGCATTCGCCGGGTGATCTTCGAGGACGCCCCTAAATCCGATCCAAAAGCGCCGGTTTCGTCCCCGGGTCATTGGGAGCCTGTCGTCTCGTCGGGAGGCAAATTTGCGATCGTGGAATCCCCCGAATATCTCTACAAAGTGTTTCCTTTCGAGATGGAGTTTTGGTGCGACACCGATTCTTTGCGATCCTTTTTGAATTCCGTGGCAGTTTCCAAACATGTGTTTTTGACGCGAGTTTTGAATATCGAAAACGAAAAGAAAGACCCGATCCTTGCATCTGCAATCCCGGTGCCTCCGGGAACGTCGCCTGCAGCAGGGGGCGTGCCTGCTGCAAAAGTGGATCCGAAGTCGATCGATCCTTTTCAACTGCCCTTTGTCATGGGAATGGAACGGATTAAAGTGGGAATGCGTATCGAATGGCTGGATTTCCTTCCCGAAAAAATCAGCGGAAAGGGAGGTTCGATGACATTGAAATCTGCGCCTAAACCTGGAGCCGGGAATGCGCGATAAGTTCAAGGCTTACCTCAGTTTACTTGGACAATATTACGAGCGGATCCTTGTGATCTTGGCCCTGATCGTTTTGATCGGTTTTGCGATCTGGCTTTTTCTTCTGGTGAACGGGCTGCAATCGGAAATCAAACGCGAGGATAATGCGCGACCAAAAGGCGTCGACTCCCAAGTGGGCGACGTGAAGCGTCTCGAGAGCGTGGAAAACGCGCTCGAGCAACCTGTTCAATGGGAGACGAACGATCACCGCGTTTTCATCGCGCCGCTCATGAAACAGTCGGATCCCAACGATCCTTTTCCCAAGATATGGAATCCTGAAGTGGCGGAAGGAACGTTGACGCCGGAAGGCCTTCCGATTGGCTGGCTGCAAAAATACGGACTTCCCACCACGGTTCCGATCGCCAACATTGATTCTGACAATGATGGATTTACCAACCGCGAAGAATATGAGTATGGCACCGATCCAAGGGATCCCAACAGCCATCCAGATTACGTCTTAAAGTTGCGCACGACACAGATCATTCAAAAGCCCTTTCAGTTCATTTTCAATGGCATTGCTGAAAGCACCACTGGTTTGAAGTTTTCCATTCTGCGCCGGGATGGCAGGGTGGATTATTATGTCAAGATGGATGAGATGATTCCTGATCCGGAAGCACCCGATTACAAAGTGATCCATTACGAAGAAAAATATCAAAATCAGGAGGATCCCACGATTCGGGGGGGCGACGGCAAGCCGCTCGTCACCAAGCTCAATGTTTCTGAGCTCACGCTCCAACGGGGGAACGAACCCCCTGTGGTTTTAGTCAAAGGCAACGTGGGCACGGTGGGCGACCTTTTTGCCAAGGTTTATTTTATTTTGGAGGACCGTTCTTTTGAAGTGGGCAAGAACTCTATTTTTACGGTGCAAAACACGCAATACCAAGTGATTAGCATAAAAAAACTTGACGGTCAGAAGGCTGAAGTGGTAGTAAGAAGATTGGATAACGGGAAGGACTTTTCACTGCGCCAACTCATGCCCGAGGACATCAAGAAACATCCCTAATCCTTTTCATTGCTCGTCTTTATGAATCTATCCCTCGTTCGACGCGGCTTATGCCTTGGTTGCGTTCTTTTGCTTGTTTTACCGGTTGAAATGCGCGCGCAGGATTCTCGATCTAAGGATGCAGCCATGGAGGGTGTCCAGGCTTCGCAGGCGGAGCTGGTTCGTCGGCAGGAAAATCTGCTTCGTGCCCGATTGATGATCAAGGACGGTCAGGATGTTCTTGCTCAGGGGGACGATGCGAAAGCATTGTCGATCTTTTCAGACGCTCAGAAACTTATCAACGATTCGCCGGCGACCGCCGCGGAGATGGACCAAATTCAGAAGGGGATGTCGGTGGCTCTGGATCACCTGGCAAAGAGCGCTTACGAACACAAGGATTATGCGCAGGCTCGCGCTCAGGCCGAACAGGCTTGCCAGCTGGATCCTGAAAATCATGAGGCCCGGGATATTGCCGAGCGGGCTGCCCACGATCTCGATAAATTGGAAAAGAGTAAACAGAATGAGCAGAAGGAACTGGGGGAGATGCCGCCCGAACTCTCCAACTCTGACTTTGTCAACAAGCAGAAGAAAGTTCTGGAACTCTATCGCACTGCTGAAAATTATTATAAGAGCGAACAGTTTGATCAGGCGGAGTCTGCGTTGAAAGACATTCTGCGCATCGATCCTTACAGCGCCACAGCCTACCATCGTCTTCGCGAAGTGCAGTTGGCGAAATTCAAAAAGCTCGAAACTGCCCAGCAGCAGGCAGAAACGGAAAGCCTTCTCGACGTGCAGAAAGGCTGGGAGATGCCGTTGCGCCGCGACCGGATGGTCACTGCTCCTAAAGAGGTGTCAGAGGACGATCTGGGCAGTCTGGGTGGCAAGACCCCGATTTTGAAGAAGCTCAATAACATTCTTATCAAGAAGATTGAATTTGAAAACACGCCGATCCTAAGCGCGATCAATTATCTTGTGAACGAAAGCCGTGAGGCGGATCCAAGTCCGGGCAAAGAAGGGGTGAACATCATTCCGGCTTTCGAGACGGATCGGACGGTCAACGCTCCCGCGGTGGCGCCTGGCGGTGATACGGCACCTGGTGCAGCCCCCGCTCCAGCAGGAAAGCCCGAGGATATGGCCAGCCGCACGGTGACGCTCAATCTGCGCAATGTTCCGCTCCTGAACGCAATCAAATTTTTGACACAGGTGACCGGGCTAAAATACCGTATCGAGTCCGATGCAGTGATGATTGTTTCTGCGGAAGGAGTGACGCAGCGCACGCAAACACGAACATTTAGTGTGGCTCCTGGTATTTTTCACACCGTGATCGAGAGAGGTGGCGGTGCGGGTGGGGCGGGTGCTAAAGGCGGCGGCGGCGGCTTTGTCGGTCTTGGCGGCGCGGTGACGATGCACACAGACGACGTGAGGAAGACCTTCGAAGATTTTGGTATTTCGTTCCCGGCGGGAACGAACATTTCGTATAACGAAGCCTTGGGCGTTTTAGTGGCAACCCATACCAATGACGTGCTGGATCAGATCGAGCAAATCATTTTGAAACTGAACAAGACAGCCCCGCAGGTGCAGATCGAAGCCAAGTTCATCGATGTCGAACAGACAAATCTGGATGAGCTCGGTTTCAAATGGGCGTTTGCTCCCACGTCGCAGCAGCAAGTTATTGCAGAATCAGGGGCCGCTCCTCAATTAAGCAACCTGCCGATCGGTGGACCCTATTTGGGACAAGGCAACACCATGTCGGGTGGTTTGCGCACTGCCTCGACGATTGGCGCCAGTGCGCTCGACGCCTTGCTCGCGGGCGGCAGTGGAAACTTGGTCGGGGCAGGCGCCGATACGGTCATGACGGTTACCGGTATTCTGACGCACCCCGAGTTTCAGGTGATGATCAATGCGCTTGCGCAAAAGGGGATGAGCAATTTATTGTCGGCGCCTCGCATCACAACCACGAGTGGTGAGCAGGCGAAGATTTTAATCACGCGTGAATTTCCGTATCCATCCTCCTATACGGACGCCCAGGTGCAGGCTGGAACTTCCTCCGCCACCGGTGGCACGGGCAGTGTCGGCATTACCTTTCCGAGCCCTACAGCATTTACGACTCGGGAGGTGGGCGTTACACTTGATGTGAAACCAACGGTAAGTAGTGATAGTTATACCATAAATCTTAGTTTGTCCCCTGAAGTCGTGGATTTTGAAGGCTTTGTGGATTATCAAAGCTCCGTGGTGGCCAATGGGTTGCAATTTAATTTTTCGATCCCTCAACCGGTCTTCAATAAACGGGTGATCAACACCAATGTGGTGATTTGGGATGGGCAGACGGTCATGCTCGGCGGTTTGATCCGCAACGACGTCACAAAAGTGGATGACAAAATCCCGATATTGGGTGATATACCTTTTCTCGGGCGCTTGTTTCAAAACAAGATCGAAAACAATATCAAAAGGAATCTGATTATTTTCCTCACCGCCCGGATCGTCGATCCCGCCGGCAATCCGATCCGCAAGCTTGACGAGGCGAAGTTTACTCCTCCGCCTGTCGACGTTCAGTAAAAAAGAAGCGCCATGAACTTCTGGACCACAAGAAAGTTTGGGATTGCTCGATACTCGCTTCTCTTGCTGGGTGGGTTGTTGGTTTCTTCCATTCTGATGGTCTCAGCCCAAACTCCTGCGAAGGTATACAGGACCCAAGCTGCGGCGAGTGCCAATGGAGGTATTTTCGTCAACGATTTTACGCCGCGTTCCATCTCTGCTTTCTTCCCGCCCGGTGTTAACACCAACAACCAGACGGTTACCACCACTTTTGCCACCACCTCGGTCAGCACCAACCTGGCGGGTGCTTCCATCACCGACACAACCACGAACTATTCCTTGCAGGCCACGAATGTGGTGTCCTTGACGACCCAGACGGCGAGCGAGGATCTCCCTATCCGCAGTTTGACAGTCACGGTGGTGTTTCAAGCTGAGTTTCCGGTTGGCCTGCCTGGCACCAGCGGATTGATCTTCTCGCTGCAGCGAGGAACCGATGCGCCGGTGACCATTCTGCAAACGGGACCTTCTATTTATGTTCCGCTTGTGCCTTCGAATGCCGTGGGTTTCATTGATACCATCACGATTGATGCGAGCTCGGTTCAGGACATTCGCCAAAGCGTCGATCTTGCTGAGAACCAAGGAAGTGTCACGGCGACCTTTAAGCCCATCACGCAAACTGCATTCGACAGTTTTACAAATGAAAGCAGCCTGGCCACTTGGACCCTGCAATTGAATAATCAGACCACGAATCCGAATGTTTGGCTTCTTGGATTTACTGTGAATATCATTTCGGATCCGAATGGGGTTACGATAACCCAGAACGGGGCTCCGGTGACTTACGAAACAGGAGCGCGTGTGACCGAAACTTTTGAGCCCGAAGACCCTAATGAAGCCAGCGAACTGTCAATCCCGCTGCCTCGTTTTTTGACGGAGCGATGAAGTCGCGCGCCTTCACGGTGGTTGAGCTCATGGTCTCGGTTGTGATTGTTTCCATTCTCGCTGGCCTTTGCTTTCCGGTTTTTAAAAGTTATCGGGAACGGGCTAAAGTGGCGCGTTGCCTTTCCAATGTTCGGGGTATTGGAAACGCCTTGCAGATTTATGCGGCAGAGAATTCGAGCAAATTGCCTGGCCTCACCCCGGACAATGTCCAAA
>Ga0207037_10460_pt1 | contig 9927 bp, 10 predicted proteins | sample Alteio_BWMinCont_75_FD_153268 | JGI IMG/M metagenome (GOLD analysis project Ga0207037, IMG submission 153268) | Enriched cells from forest soil in Barre Woods Harvard Forest LTER site, Petersham, Massachusetts, United States -... | ecosystem: Environmental > Terrestrial > Soil > Temperate forest >... | reverse complement strand
TACCAAAATAGGGAATTCTTCACAAATTGATTAACAACATGATACGTAAAATTACGCTCCTATTGCTGTTATGCGCTGGATTGCATAATACTGGTGTTGCCCAGTATTCCGGTTTTGAAAGTGCACAACAACGGTTATTGACTACAGACCCTGCATATGCCCAAAGGTTGCAACAGATGACAACCAACTGGGTGAACTGGAATAATACCCAGCCTAATATAAGTTCTTTAGTAGTGAGCGGTGGCAACAGCCCGGTTTTTCAGATACCTGTTGAAAAAGTACACCTACCAGGAAGCAAAGGAACAGGAACTGAACCTGGGTCTTGACCTACAGGGCGGTATGAACGTGACACTGGAAGTGAGCCTTGATGAAATGGTGCGCTCTATGTCTAACAACCCGAAGGACCCCGTATTGAACAAGGCAATAGCAGATGCAAATGCAGCAAAAGCTAACAGCCAGGCCAATTTCGTGACCCTTTTTGGCGAAACATATCAAAAGGAAAACCCAACCGGCAAGCTGGCATACCTGTTTACAAAACCTTCTGAAAAGGAAATAACCCTTACTTCTACCAACAACGAAGTATTGGCTAAGATCAATAAAGAAGCAAAGGATGCCATCAAACGCACTTACAATGTGTTACTGACACGTATAGATAAGTTTGGGGTATCTAACCCTAACGTGAACCTTGATGAAAATAAAGGTATCATAACGGTAGAGCTGGCAGGCGTGCACAACCCAGAGCGCGTGCGCAGCTACCTGCAGGCAACTGCCAAGCTGCAGTTCTTTGAAACCTATTCTAACATGGAACTGATACAGGACCTGCAGCCCGCAAATGATGCATTGGCTGCATACCTGTCTGGTACAAAAGATACCAGCTTAACCGCCAAAGCAACAACTGCAAAAGACAGTACAAACGGCACAGCAAAAGCAACAAGCAGCGATACTGCGAGCTTGTCTTCACTGATGTCTTCAAATACTAAAACTGCCAGTACAAAAACTGCAGGTAGCAAGACTGATTCTGCATCGATGCAGATGGCAGAACAGCAGAAGAAAAATCCGTTGTTTGCTGTTTGGTATCCAAACATTACCCGTGAAGGCGCTGCTAATGACGGCCCTATTGTAGGTATAGTAGCTAAGAAAGATACAGCCAAGCTGAATGCATACCTGAACCTGGATGTTGTAAAAAACAAGTTCCCGGCCAATGTGCGTTTTGTATATGGTGCAGAAGATAAAAAAGAAAGGCACAATCCTAATGCGCCTTTATACATGTATGCAATCAAAACAGCGCCTGGCACATCTGAAGCTAAGCTGGAAGGTGATCGCGTAACTGATGCACGTATGGATTACAACCCGCTTAACGGCCAACCTGAAGTATCTATGAGTATGGATGTTGCCGGTGCACGTTTGTGGAAGAAAATGACTGGTGATAATAAAGGTCGCTACGTTGCCGTAACACTGGATGATAAGGTATATTCTGCCCCTATCGTAAATGACGAAATATCTGGTGGCCGTACATCAATAAGCGGACACTTTACTGCAGAAGAAGCAAGTGACCTTGCAAACATCCTGAAATCTGGTAAGTTACCTGCCCCGGCCCGTATTGTGCAGGAACAAGTAGTAGGTCCTACCCTAGGTGCTGAGTCTATTAAAGCAGGCTCTTACTCATTACTTATATCCTTCATTGTTATCTTCTCATTGATGCTTATCTATTACAATACCGGTGGTATTGTAGCTAACATCTCTCTTATACTCAACATATTCTTTACTGTAGGTATATTGTCTGCATTGCATGCCACACTTACTATGCCTGGTATTGCGGGCCTTGTGCTTACAATAGGTATGGCGGTGGATACCAACGTTATCATCTTCGAGCGTATTAAGGAGGAGCTTGCCTCGGGCAAAAGCTATTCGCAAGCAGTGGCAGATGGTTATAAACGTTCTTATGCACCAGTACTTGATGGTCACGTTACTACTTTGATCACAGCTATTATTCTGTTCATCTTCGGTCTTGGTCCTGTACTTGGTTTTGCTACTACACAGATCATTGGTATTTTACTTTCATTGTTCTGCGGTATCCTGGTATCACGTCTTATTACAGACATGTACACTAAACGTGAACGCCACTTCCAGTACTTTACAGGATTATCAAAATCCATCTTCAAAAAAGCACATTTCAAATTTGTTGAAGCTCGTAAGTACACTTATGTTATCAGTTGTTTCGTACTTGTACTAGGTATTGCATCCTTTATACATGGTTTTGACTATGGCGTTGAGTTCTCTGGTGGTCGCAGCTATACCATCAAATTTGATCAACCTTACAAAACAGATGAAGTACGTGAAAAACTGAAACCTTACTTTAGCGGCGAATACCCTATCGTGAAAACAATAGGTACCAGTAATCAGCTGAACATTACCACCTCTTACCTGATAAAAGAGCCAGGCCAGCAGGTTGAAGCACAGGTGCAGGAAAAACTATATGAAGGTCTTACAAAAACAAGTCTGATACCAACAGGTACTACTTTCGATGTCTTTACATCTAAGTATATGCAGAGCTCGCAGACAGTATTACCTACCATATCAGACGATCTGGTAAATGGTGCTAAGTGGGCTATTATTATATCCATGCTGGCCATCTTCTTGTACATACTCATGCGTTTCCGCAAATGGCAATATTCAATGGGTACCATACTTTCTTTGTTGCACGACGTTTGCGTTACGCTTGCTGTATTCTCTTTCTTCCGCGGTCATGTACCTTTCGCTTTGGAGATCGATCAGCACTTCATCGCAGCTATTCTGACAGTTATTGGTTTCTCAATGAACGATACGGTAATTGTATTTGACAGGATACGTGAGTACTTCCGCAAATCGCCTAATGAAGACAAGAAGAGCGTTATCAACCGCGCTATTAACGATACACTGAGCCGTACCATTATGACATCGCTTACCGTATTCCTTACTATCCTTATACTATTCATTTTTGGTGGTGAGGTAACACGTGGTTTTGCCTTTGCAATGCTGATAGGTGTGTTCACCGGTACTTATTCTTCTATATTCGTAGCAGCACCGGTACTTGTTGATATGGACAGGACCGACTCCCTGAAACAAGAAGTTGATCGTGAAGCACGCGTTGAAGAACTTAAAAAGCTTGCATAAATATTGTTGATAGTGACATTTACGAAAGGCGCCCATTGTGGCGCCTTTCTTTTTGTTCAGCTTTTACTGACATTAATTTTGTTACCTTTCCTGATTACATTTGCAATATGATTAAGCGGTTTTTTGAGCATTTTGGGCGTATTATACTTATGATCAATGAAGGCTTACGTAAGCCTGAAAACATACGTATATATTGGATAGAGTTCATGGAGCAATGCAATGATATAGGCATACGTACACTGCCTATCGTAATCATTATTTCTCTTTTTCTCGGGATGGTACTTACCATACAAACTTCTTATCAGCTTATTAGCCCATTGGTACCCAAACCTATTATTGCAGGTATAGTACGCGATTCTTCTATACTAGAGCTGTGCCCTACAGTTATCTGTATTGTGCTTGCAGGGGTAGTAGGTTCTAAAATAGCATCAGAGCTAGGTAATATGCGAGTGAGTGAACAGATAGATGCATTGGAAATCATGGGCATCAACACCAAAACTTACCTGGTACTACCCAAAATAATAGCTGCACTCATTATTATTCCGTGCCTTATCATTATTTCTATTGCCATAAGCATCTGGGGCGGTTATCTCGCCGGCATGTTTTCTCATATACTTACCCGACAGCAGTTTGAGGAGGGGCTTACCACTAACTTTATGCCTTTCAATCTTTTCTTTGCTGTTATTAAGGCATTTACATTTGCACTCATTATTTCAGTTATACCATGTTACTATGGCTATTACGTAAAGGGCGGTGCACTGGAAATTGGTAAGGCTTCTACTACATCGGTAATAGTCAGTTGCATCCTTATTTTGTGTGCCGATTATGGGTTGTCTATTTTGCTGTTGTAAGTGCCGGCAATCATCTGACTTCCTCAATTATACCAATCAATTTTGCAGCAGCATAACTGCCTAAAGCGACTCCCATACCACCCATACGAAAAGCACCAAATACCCTGCCGGAATAAGCCTTTATAATAGGCCTTTTAGTAGCTCCAAATGCCATAATTCCTGACCAGCGACTGGCCACTTTGAAATCCCGTCCGGGAATGATAATGTCTTTCAGCTTCTGTTCCAGGTGGTTTTGTATTCTATCATTCAACGCTATATCTGTTGTAGTCTCCCCCGCAAAGTCAAGATTCCTGCCTCCACCTATCAGTATCCTCCCATCTATTTCCCTAAAATAATAATACCCTTTATCAAAGTGAAAAACACCTTTAAAGAGACCAGGAATAGGTTCTGTAACCAGCACCTGCCCCCTGCCAGGAATCACATCAACATTGGGCAGTAGCTGCTTTGTAAATGCGTTAGTGCATATGCTTAGGGTTGTACCATGCAGAATGTATTTATCGGTCTTATAAGGATCTCGTACAACGACATTCACTGCCTGTTCATCTTCATCAAAGGAAATAATTTCTGCGCCGGTTTTTATTTCTATTCCCAGCATCATGGCATACTCTGCTAATGCCCGCATCATTTTGCCGGTATGCAGTTCGCCTTCACAATTGTTTTGCACCAATGCTTTGGTATGTGCAGTAGAAAACCCAAAGGATGCAATATGATCACTCGCCACTGTAAAGGCCAGCCTGTTGGTAACAGGAAACAATAAATCATTTAGGTATTGTATCTTATCAAGTGCCCCCAATTCTTCTGCACCGATGAGCTCAAAGCTGCCATTTTGCTTATAACCTATTCTGTCATCACCTAATCTTCCCCTAAGTATCTCTAAACCGGCTTTACGGTCATTGAATAATTGTATTACTTCCAGCTCTGTCATAACCTGTAAGTCATCAAGCAGCTCTGTTGCACTACCCATACATGCAAAACCTGCATTCCGCGTGCTGGCACCTACCGGCAATAAGCCGCGCTCCAGCACCAAAACGCTTTCTGCTGGATAACGTTTTTTGAGCTCTATTGCTGTGCTTAACCCTACAATACCTGCCCCTGCTACTATATGATGATAATGTAAAAAGCTTTGTTGCTCCCAATAACTATACATACTGTAATGATGTTGAATAGTTAAAGTTAATACAGGCATACGATGTATATCATATCGGTGCTACAATAAACTACGTAACTTTGGTGCAATGATAGAGGAGCAAGAGCATGTAGTGCGTCTGTCGCACCTACCCACGGGTAAAAGAGCGGTAATAAAAAGCCATGAAGAAAGTGATTTTCAGCTCACATTGATGGAAATGGGTTGCATTCCCGGCGAGCCCGTGTGGATAGAAATGATTGCCCCAATGGGTGATCCACTTGCTATACAAATAGCCGGATACTATCTAAGCATTCGGAAGAAGGATGCCGATAAAATATGGGTTTCTGTTAAGTAAGCTTCTAATATCAACGCTATTATTTTTTAGATTCACATAATCGATTCTCTATCTGTTAACCGCTTTTGTGTAGCTTTGCAACATGCATATCGGGCTGTATTTCGGTAGTTTCAATCCTATTCACACTGGGCATCTCATCATAGCCAATCACGTTACAGAACATACTGAAATCGATAAGATCTGGTTTGTTGTTTCACCGCACAACCCACTGAAAGATTCACATTCACTATTAAATGAGTACGATCGGCTACACCTTGTTAACCTGGCCATTGAAGACAACCGTAAATTCAAGGCCAGCAATGTGGAATTTCATTTGCCAAAACCCTCTTACACTATAAACACACTTACCTATTTGAGTGAGAAATTTCCCCTTGAAAAATTTTCATTAATATTAGGTACAGATAGTTTCCAGAATATACATCGTTGGAAGAATTTTGAACAGCTGATTGCCGACTATAACTTTATTATATACAAAAGACCTGGTTTTGAAATAACAGAAACACATGGAGCTGCAATAAGCTTGCTAGAGGCACCGCTGCTGGATATTTCATCTACGTACATCCGTAAACAGGTGAGAGAAAAAAAGTCGATAAAGTATATAGTGACAGAAGGTGTGCAGAAATATATAGAAGATAACGGGTACTATACCAAGTAATAGTGGCAGGTGTGCAACTTTTGGCACGATTTTGATGTTCTATTGGTACCAATTAATTAAACCACAAACAAAAAAATAAATTTATGGCAAACACAGGCAAAACAGTCGCAACACTTCTTATTGGCGCAGCTATTGGCGCAGCAGTTGGTTATGTATTAGCAACAGATGCGGATACACGCCAGGAAAGCATTGAAAAACTTAAAGATGGTCTTAATACCCTTAAGTCAAAATTTGAAAAGAAAAGTAAGGACATCGAAGAAGAGATATATAACGCTTAATTGATAATGATGAACATTATCAACGAGTGGAAAGCTAAGATAGCCAGATATTTGGATGTAAATGTGAAATTAGTCAAGCTCAATTTCATACAACATGCATCGCGGATATTTGGCTATTTTATTTTTGTAATGATTGGCTTTCTGCTGGGATTCGCCATACTTATGTACCTGGGGCTTGCACTGGCCGAGTGGTTTACCGTGCTGGCAGATGGTTCTCGTATAGCTGGCTTCTTTATGACCGTAGGGTTTTATCTTTTATTGTGTGCTGTATTGTATGCTTTGCGCAAGCCTATAATAAAGGCTTTTGCAGGCAAAATGATAAAGATGCTCACCGAGAACCCCGACAATGAAGACAAATAAACACAATTCATCTTTATATTGAGCTGTACGCTTTATGAGACTTTATCCTAAAAAACTGAACAGCACCGAAGAGTTGATGGCTGAAAAGCAGGCACTGCAGGCACAAATAAGCTTAATAGATCCTGATGGAATATTTTCCCTGAAGGTTGATGAAAAAGTGAAAGCTCGGGCTACAGAAAAAAAATCAACGGCTAATATCCTGGGAAGCTTATTGGGGTTAGATACTATAGATATTGTTTTAAAAATGCTCCCGTTGATCACCGGCAGCAAAAAAAATAAAACTAGCCCAAAAGGGCCGAACATCCTGGTTAAAGCAGGATTTGAATTTATAGGCGGTTATCTGAAGTGGAAAGCAATAGAACTCTCGTACAAAGGAATAAAAAAACTAATAGGCGTAAGGAAAAAAAATGACTGATCTGAGATCAGTCATTTTTTATATTAAGTGCTTTTAAAAATACGTGCCCTATAGTAGTAAGGATGATCCTGATATCTAACATTATACTCCTGTGCTTGAGGTAATAGATGTCCCACTGTATGCGCTTCCGCAACTCACGATCGCCATTTATCTCCCCTATATAATTCTTTATCTGCGCCATGCCAGTCATTCCAGGCTTGGTTTGATGCCTTAAGTTGTAATAAGGTATGCGTTGCGAATAGAATTTAGTGTGATAGAGCATATGCGGACGTGGTCCAACTATACTCATGTCTCCCTTAAGTACATTGAGAAATTGAGGTATTTCATCAATATGTGTGATCCTTAGAAACCTGCCGATCAACGTTATTCGTATATCATTAATGGAGACCTGTTTTGTATGGGCATCATCATTCACATACATCGTACGGAATTTATAACAATCAAATTCAACACCTTGATAACCAGTACGTTTTTGTATGAACAGTACAGGTCCTTTTGATGTAAGTTTTATAAGCAAAGCAACAATAGGATACACCCAAGACATAAAAAACACTAGAAAAAACAAAGAAAAAGTAGCATCCATAGCCCGCTTCATTTCAAAATACTTTGAAGATGGCGTATGCACCATGTAACGCTGGTTTATTTCATGGAACATTGATCTGATTTTTGTAATATCAGAATCAATGACGGTTTGTTGTGGGGATCTTTCTAAAGTAACGTCTATCATTAATTTATTGCTTTGGCAATTGCCTTTGTCATTTTGTGTTTACTATATCAAAAACCGTGTCAGATTTTTGATTTTCCACGATTTTGGCGAAAAATAACAAATTTGGAGGAGAATTTTAAAATATCCTTACGAATAAAATGTGATAGCAAGGCATCTATAAATGGTAAAATAATATTATTGCCTATGCTAAAAGTCTATATTTTATTGGATAAACAAAAAAAAAGCGGCTCACAAATAGAGTTATCATGTATTACATTTTACAACTAACTTAATAAGCAAATTATAATATCGGGGGATTATCTATCGTATCAATTTGAGATTACTATACCATATTGATCGAATAGATTTTATGAGAACCAGACAAGAAATAGAATCATAACATGTCAACCAGATAATTGTAATTGTGTTTTATGTTATCTAATCCTTTTCTCTACATCTACAAATGTAAATTTATTGCCATCAAACAAGCCCTTATCACTTAGCTTTAGAGCAGGTATTACCAGTAAAGCCATAAAAGACAGCGTCATAAAAGGTGCTTGTAATTTGGTACCCAACTGTTTTGCCATTTCATTTATCCCGGCGTACCGGGCAGCTACTTCGTAGCCATCATCACCAGTCATAAGCCCCCCAATGGGCAGAGGCATTACTGCTGTACCTTTTTCTGTATCCGCACTTACAGCAATACCTCCTTTACAGTCTATGAGCATATTTACAGCCTTGCAGATATGCTCATCAGTTACCCCTACAGCAATTATGTTGTGGCAATCATGAGCCACTGTTGACGCAAGTGCACCAGCTTTTAGTCCAAAGTTTTTAATAAATCCTATTGCAACTGGCTGATTGCTATATCTGTTCACTACCGCTATTTTCAATACGTCTTTATCTGTGTCGCTTATGATATTACCACCTCGCACTTTACCTTTATATTCCAGATCATTGGTCACAAGTTGCCCTTCTATGGCCTCAATAACTCTTATAACAGGCTGCAGAGAGATTGCCGGCAATACAAAATCAGCTACAGTTTTCTTTTCGCAATTAAAATTATTAATAGCGAGCGCCTCCACATCCGGTAATAATGGCTTGCCTTGCTCTGCTACAAGCTTGCCATTAATGTAGGTCTGCAAAACATCTAACTGCAGCAGATCATTTACCACTATAAAATCTGCAGGATCATTTGGTCTGAGTAGTCCCACCGGTATCTTATAATGTTGTACAGGATTTAAAGATGCCGCCCTGAGCACATGAAACAGGTCATAGCCCTTGCGTAAGGATCGTTTTACCAGGTCGTTAATATGACTCAATACCAAGTCATCAGGATGTTTGTCATCGCTGCAAAACATTACTTTATCCGGGTGAGTATGCAGAAGACTTGAAAGGGCCTCATAGTTCTTAGCGGCACTCCCCTCCCGTATAATAATGCTCATGCCAGCCCCTATTTTATCCAGGGCTTCTGCTAATGTAAAACATTCATGATCTGTAGTAATACCCGCGGCCGCATATTGTTCTGCATCTTCGCCCCGCAATCCCGGAGCATGACCATCAACAGGCTTGCCTGCATTTTTTGCCGCTCTTATTTTAGCCATCACTTCCGGATCGTGATGTAATACTCCCGGGTAATTCATCATTTCTGTGAGGTACCAGATATCCCGACTTTGCAATAATTTAGCAATGTCAACAGCATTGATAACAGCGCCTGCTGTTTCAAAAAAAGTAGCCGGCACGCATGACGGCGCCCCAAAAAATATTTTAAAGGGTGTCTGCTTACTATTATCAATCATGTATTGAACACCCATAAGTCCATTTACATTAGCTATCTCGTGTGGGTCTGATACTGTAGCCACAGTACCATGTACTACAGCCAGGCGGGCAAATGCAGTAGGTACCAGCATGGAGCTTTCTATATGTACATGGGCATCAATAAAACCGGGCATAATAAACTGTGGGGGAGCCTCAGCAACTTCTGTTATAGATGTAATGATCCCATTGTCAACCACTACAACACCTGGG
>Ga0207037_10412_pt1 | contig 9937 bp, 7 predicted proteins | sample Alteio_BWMinCont_75_FD_153268 | JGI IMG/M metagenome (GOLD analysis project Ga0207037, IMG submission 153268) | Enriched cells from forest soil in Barre Woods Harvard Forest LTER site, Petersham, Massachusetts, United States -... | ecosystem: Environmental > Terrestrial > Soil > Temperate forest >... | reverse complement strand
AATAATTAATAACAAGAGCAATATAGCCAATGCCGCCCTTATTTCAGAACTGGGATTTCTGCGTTCGCAGATCAGTCCGCATTTTATTTTTAATGTGATAAACAGTGTGGTGGCATTATCGCGCTTAAATCCGGTTTCGGTTGAACCCACACTAATCCAGTTTTCAAAACTGATGCGGTATATGCTTTATATTAATGATAAAGACCATATTACGCTTCAACAAAAAGAAGATTATTTACGCAGTTATATCGATTTGCAGCAACTGCGCTTTAGGGACGCAGTAAAAGTAAATTTTCATTTTAAAATTGATTCGCCCCAAAAAACAATTGAGCCCATGCTGTTGATACCTTTTGTTGAAAACGCCTTTAAACATGGCATCGGCGATGTGGCAAACCCCTTTATAGATATTACTTTACTAACTAATGAAGATATACTGGTTTTTATGATTGAGAATGCCTATAACCCCAATGATTTAAATAAAGATGAAAGTCATGGTATAGGCTTAAACAATGTAAAACGCAGGCTGCAATTACTTTACCCCAAAACACATAGGTTATTTATAGAGGATAGCAATAACATCTATAAGGTAAACCTGCAAATACACTTAAAATGATACGATGTATACTGGTTGATGATGAACCCCTGGCACTCGACCTGTTGGAAGACAGCTTAAAACATGTAAACTACATTCAGGTAGTAGCACAATGCCGCACCGCCAGTGATGCCTTAACGCTGCTGCAAAAGGAAGATATCGACCTGATATTTTGCGATATACAAATGGCCGGGCTTAACGGCTTACAATTAGTCAGGAGCCTTATTAAAAAGCCGATGGTGATATTTGTTACCGCTTATGAAAAATTTGCCATAGAAGGTTTTGAGTTGGATGTAATAGATTACCTGGTGAAGCCCGTACCATTAGAACGCTTTTTGAAGGCTTGTTATAAAGCTCAAATTCAGTTTGATCTCCGAAAAAAGACACCGACAGAAATAATTAATAAAAAGAACCATTTTTTTATTCATGCAGATTATAACCTGGTAAAAATCAATTTTAGCGATGTGGAGTATGTTGAGGGACTGAAAGATTATGTAAAAGTAAACCTGGTGAATCAGGCTAAACCAATTTTATCGCGTATCAGTATTAAATCATTGCAGCTACAGTTGCCTTCCGGGCAATTTTATAGGGTGCATAAGTCGTACATCATCAATATTGACCATGTTTTGTATATCAGAAGGGGCAAAATAATTACTACCAATGCAGAATTGCCCTTAAGCGATAATTACCGCGATGTTATTCATAAAATGACGAGCGATAAAACGGAATGAAGCTGCACATATCGCCATTTTGTCGGCGCTTTAAGTTCGCTTATCTCATTTATTTTCTATCGCTATCCATATACTGCACTTTCGGTTGACTGAAATCAAACTGAATGAAGAAATTATTACTGCTCTTATTATTTGTTGCTGTTGCTTTTTGTGGGTTTTCGCAGCAATCACAAACTCAAAAAAATCTTAAAGAAAAATTCTATTAGTAAATTCTACACCTGCTCGCTCGATAAGATGCTGGATACCCTTGCGCTCGATTACCATCTGAACATCGTTTTCGAGCGCGATTCGCTGCAAAAGATGGACGTTGTGGAGCACTTTTTTAACGATAGGCTACAGGATGCACTCGGTAAGGTATGCAGCGAGTTTGGTTTACATTATTGGATAGAAGCCAATGGCATAATTTATATTCTGCAAAATACGGATGACCTTGCCCGGCTAAAAAAGACAAACAAAAGCGATAATATTGCCTCCGGCGGTATTAAGCCTGTTCTGTTGCCCGATCCCGTGGAGCCCCCGAGCCATTTTATGTTTAGCATAAGTGGCCGGGTGGTGGATCAGGGTACAGGCGAACCGCTGCCATCTGCATCGATAAGTATCCGCAACACGCATTTAACAACCATTACCCGGAACGACGGAAATTTCATTTTGTTTAACATTCCTTCGGATACCTGTGTGGTTGAGATAACCAATTCAGGCTATCAACCCGAAAAAATAAGGCTCGATGCCAAAAAAATAAAGGAGCCGCTGGTAATTGAATTGTTTACAGCATTAAACACCTTGAATGAGGTAACCATTACCGGGAAAAAAAGCGGCGTGATGAATACCGATACCAAAAAGGTTGGTGTATTAGAGTTAAATCCGGCCAGCCTGGATAAGCTGCCAAATATCGGTGAAAAAGATATCCTCAGAGCTTTTCAGCTGATGCCGGGGGTGGCGGCAACTAACGAATCTTCTTCGGGGGCCTATGTACGCGGTGGCACCCCCGATCAGAATTTGGTTGTTTTTGATGGTTTTACAATTTACCAGGTTGACCACCTTTATGGGTTTTTCAGTGCCTTTAACAGTAATGCGGTAAAAGACGTGCAGCTATATAAAGGTGGTTTCTCGTCGCAATTTGGCGGTCGTCTTTCCAGCGTTACCGAAATTAATGGCAAGGATGGCAATAAAAACGATGCCAGTTATGGTGTTGACCTGAGCTTGCTGAGTGTTAATGCGTTTGCCGAAATACCAGTAAATAATGAATCAACACTGGTGCTCGCTTTCCGCAGGTCGTATCAGGGGCCTTTATACAATAAAATATTCGATCAGTTTAATACGTCAACCGTTCAAGGAGGAGGTCCCGGCAGGGGTGGTCCCGGAGGACCGGAACAAACTACACCGGCATCACATTTTTACGATGCCGATTTGCACTATAATTACCGTATCGATCAAAATAACGTGCTCACCTGGAGCTTATATAATGGCGAAGACGAAACCAATAACAGCAGGGCGCTGCAAATACCTTCATTTTTAACGTCATCAGTTAATAGTATTAATATAACCGACTATACCAAATATGGCAATTTGGGTAGCAGCGTAAAATGGTTTAAAAAATGGAGTAAAAACGTCTATTCAAATACTTTCATCACCTATTCATCCTTTTTTAATGATAGAAACCGGTCAACAGCCGGAACAATTGACGATAGCAATGGCGATCCGGTGAGTTTTGAATCGGGTATTGTTGAGAAGAACAGCCTGAACGATGTTGGCGTAAAATCTGAATGGAACTGGGAAATGAACAACAAAATGAAGTTTGCCTATGGTGGTTTCTTAACGCGACAGGGTACAAATTATAATTATGTTCAAAACGACACCAGCACGTTGGTTAATGAGCGCGAAAGTGCTTTTTCGGGAGGCGGCTATGCCGAATTGCTGATAGACCCTAATGATAAGCTGCACTTGCAACCCGGTGTACGCGAGACATGGTTTGGGCCAACCAGCAAATTGTACACCGAACCACGTTTTTCTGCCAGTTATTTGCTTACCGATCATTTTACACTGAAGGCAGCTACCGGGCAGTTTTACCAGTTTATGAACCAGGTAACGCAGGAAGACATTTTAAACGGGAACCGCAATTTCTGGTTGTTATCCAACAATACCAATATACCTGTCGGCATGGCGAGGCATTACATGGGTGGTGTGAGTTATGAAACTGACAAGTTTTTGATTGATGTGGAAGGATATTACAAAACGCTATCGGGCCTAACAGAATATACCTTGCGGCAAACAAATGCTTTCCCCGGAAGTATAGCTACGCTTACCCAGGATTTTTACAACGGCACAGGGTATGCAAAAGGAATTGAAGTTTTACTGCAAAAAAAATTGGGCAACTACACCGGGTGGATAAGTTATACCCTGGGCCAGGCCGAAGACAAATTTGCTGTGTTTGGAAACAATTATTTCCCGGCCGATCAGGATGTAAGGCACGAGTTTAAAACCATTAATATGTATCACTATTACCGATGGAATTTCTCAGCAGTTTGGTTATTCAGCACCGGGCATCCTTATACTGCGCCGCTTACTACCTATACCATTTCTACACTCGATGGTAATGCAACAACGGCGTACACCGTTAGCGGCAAAAATGAATTGCGCCTGCCCGATTATCATAGGCTCGATCTTTCGGCCACTTATGATCTATTAAAGATAAGTGGTAATAAAATAGGCAGTATAGGGATATCACTCTTTAATGTGTATAACCATACCAATGTATGGTACAAAGAATATCAAATTCAAAATAATGCTGCTATTGCCACCAATGTTGATTACCTGGGTTTTACCCCAAACATTACACTAAGTTTACGATGGAAATAAAAAAACACCCAATAAAAAATATCCTGTTGCTGTTAATTATGGCAATAGTACTTAATGCCTGCAAAAAAGATGCTACTACTAATGCCAACACCAATTTACCGGTAGTACAGGGCTACCTGGTAGTCGGTAAGCCTATCAGCGTAAAGGTATTTATGCAAAAAGTACTTACCGATACTGCAGTATATGGCACAGCAATTAAAGGATTAAAGCTGAATATTTCAGATGGCAGTAATACAATACAGTTGGCTGAGTCAACAGCCGGAACATATACTTATGCTGATTCCACTTTTTTAGCAACGGGCAAAACGTATACCCTAAAGTTTAACTATTTGAGTTACGCTGTTTCGGCACAGACAATTATGCCCGCCAAGCCGGTTAATTTTACAACTCAGCATACTGGAATGACAATTGATGCTTTATTAGGGAACAACAATCCTTTAGATACGCTTAATGTTGTGAGCTGGGCCAACCCCGACTCGCTTAACCATATATTGGTGTTTAATAATTTAGATGGTATTTCTTTTCCGGCCAGTACCCGTTTTGGAAACGCAACAACCAATTTTGAATTAAATACCAACCGCGCCGCAGCCTATCCGTTTACGCAGCGCACGTTTGCTTATTATGGGCATTACCAGGTAATACTTTGCAGCGTAAACCAGGAATATATTAATTTGTTAACCAGCAATGCTTCGGGCTCAACATCTTCAAATCTGTCAAATCAGCCAACTAACGTGGTAAATGGGGTAGGGATTTTTACGGCTATGCAGGCCGATACTTTGCAATTTTTGGTGCAGTAATATCTGCTTAAAAGTAAAAGCCCGGACAATTTTTTAACAGTCCGGGCTTTTTGTTTATTAATTAGCTCCCTTTACCCTGTTTTTCTCTTCATCGGCACCGGTTTGATGCTGCCGGGCCTTAATTGAATTGTTGCCAAAGTTGTAGGTTAACGTTAACCTGGTAATGCGGCTTTCGCGTTTTTGATTAATAGCCAGGTTATTATCCTCGTAATTACTGGTAACATTATTGGTGAGGGTATTAAATATATCGCTTACTGAAAGCTTTACATTTAGTTTCTTATCCGCAAATGAGTGGCTTACACCCGCATCTGTTGAATATTGAGGCTTCACATAAAACAGGCCGTAGGTTAATGCTGATTGATATTGGGTGGTTGTTTCAAATTTAAATCCTTTTAAAGGGGTAAGCGTTTGTGTTGCCCTTATCTGGTAGGCCCATTGTCCGTTGTCCAGATTTCCGCCTTCCAGGTCATTTGATTTAAAGCCAAGGTAAAAGGCTGTTGCATTTACATTGCCTTCCCACCATTTGGCTATCGTGTATGGTGCGTACAGGTTAACATTATAAGCATTTTGTTCCTGTAAGTTTTCCTGTGTCACAAATGAAACCTTGGTTGTTGGGTCAGTTCCGGGTATTTGGGTAATTACATCAGTAGTTTTGCTGTATCCAAGTGTTAGGGTGATGCTTTTATTATAGGTATAATCAAACTCAAAATTATTGGTATACTGTGGCTTTAAGTAGGGATTACCTTTTTGATAAGTATAAGGATCAAGGTGATAAACAAACGGATTAAGGTTATCATATTGCGGCCTGTCAATGCGGCGGCTGTAAGAGAAACTCATTTCATTTTTATCATTAATGGTATGATTAATAAACAAGCTTGGGAAAAGATCAAAATAATGCCTCGGGATACTTTGAACCACGTTTGCTGAATCGCCTACTGCAGATGATTGGGTATACTCACCCCTTAAGCCGGCTTTTACCGAATAACCTTTAAAATCCTTGTTTAAGCTTACGTATCCCGCATCAACTTTCTCATCGTATACAAAATGATTATTATCTACATAAGGATCTGTTTGTGATTCTGTTTGAAATAGATTGTTATCTGTTTTTACATCGCTGTATTTTAAACCGGTTTCCAATTTTAACGATTTGGTTAAAGGTTTTGCATAGTCAACTTTCCCGGTCCTGATGTCGATGTTTGATGGTGTAATGTTCCCTAAAAACTGTTGGGGTTGTTGCACAGCTCCATTCGGCAAAAAGAAATCGGTAACGTAAGAGGCTATTGAGCCATTTCTGAAATTTGAATAGTCCAGATCTGCGCTTATTTCCTGGCCGGCGGTATCTATTTTGTACGAATCATTTAAATTAAATGCGATGTCATGATAAGTTTGATGAATAGCTGACACGGTGTGCAATGATGAATCAACTTCGGTAAAGCTTTTGCCTATGTTAGTATAATTGTTAAAATTATCATCCTCGCCATTAAAATAACCACTTACCACAAAACCAATTGTGTTTTTGGATGATAGATCATAGTCGGCCCCAAGGCGGTAGCTATTATTATGATTTACCTGCGGCATGGCAGTAGTTTGATTAAAAAACGTTTGGTGCCCGGTACTATCAGTAATGATGCGCTTTAGCCCAATTTGCTGTGTGTATTTATTATCGTTATGACTAAAGGTGCCAAATACATTCAGGTTGCCGTCCTTATGATTTAAGGTAAGGGTTTCATTGTCTTTCCAATATTGGCCATAGCCGGTACCCGCTGTAATGGTTCCGTTTGTGCCCGCTTGTTTATTCTTTTTTAGTTTGATGTTGATGATGCCCGAGTTACCCGCAGCATCATACTTTGCCGAAGGGTTAGGGATAATTTCGATAGATTGAATAGTTGCCCCATCAGTAGAGCGAAGCAGCGTTGCCAGTTGTGCGGCACTGAGATAGGTTAACTTATCATTTATCATCACGGTAACGCCTTGTTTTCCCTTTAGGCTGATGTTATCATCTTTATCAACCGATACACCCGGTGCCCGTTCCAGAATATCCATGGCCGAATTTCCTGCTGCCAGCACACTATTCTCCACATTCATCACCGTGCGGTCAACCTGGTGTTCAATTAATGGTTTTGTTGCAGAAATAGTAACTGTATTTAGAGAGCGGCTTGCCGGATGCATTTTTAACGTCGCGGCAATAAAACCTGGCTTTATAGCAGTTGTGGTAAAAGCAGCGCTTTTTACGGCGTCGTAACCTACCGTTGTTGCTTTAATAATATAATTGCCTGGTGCAATGTTGTCAAAGGTGTACACGCCGGCATCATTGCTCAATGTTCCTTTAACCATCGATGAATCTGCGGCTTTTAGCAGGCTTACTGTAGCGTAGCCAAAAGGTTTGCTTTGCTCATCAAGCAGCGTGCCCGAAACCGTTCCGGTTGGTTTGGCAGTTTGTGCTGCTGCGGCTCCGCTAATAATAAGCAGGAGCAGCAGGTATTGTATTTTAGTAATAAGTAGTTTCATGTTTTAGTTTATTGCGTTTTGTTTTTTATATCCTTTTATTTTGATGCAAAGATTTGTTGTTTTATTTTTTGCAGAAACTTTTTTGACCAGCGGACAAGTTTTGATGACCAGCGGCCCGTTTGTATTATGTTTTTTTGGGCAATAGCAAGCCCTTTAGAAGAGTGATCTTCTTTTTTTAATAGTTTAAATATGTGTTTTGGATTTTATCCAGATTTAAATCCGGATTGTTATTGTATTTGTACTAAATAGGTAGTGTGTCTTCTTATTAAGTCTTTACAAAATTTTACCCCCAAAAATCCCCTAAGAGGCTTGCCCTCTTTTTTTCAGAATGATCTTTTTCAGATGATCCTGATTTATAACCCCGAAATGTGTATTGTTGACTATAAGATGCCCGGATAGGGTGAAAGGTTACATCTTATTTAAATTTTTTAATACAGGGAAGAGTTTACCGGCTATTTCTTTAAAAAAGAGCGCAGCGACAGGCGCAGTATTACAAGGCGTATGGATTGTACCGGTTTTTGTAACCAAATTCTTTTTAAAATGATCATCTCCTGATAATTTATGAATTCCGGAATTATAAAAAGGTAATATGAGCCCGCTGAATAATAGCAGGCTCATATATTTAATAACAACTTTCATTATTGTGCATTTTGCGCGCTATCAGCAGGTTGTTTGCTTTTAACACTATCTGGTTTTGCAGTAACAAGCGTATCAACTTTACATTGTAACCCGTTATCGGTCATTATAAATGTTGCCGAGGTTTCCTTTTCTTTTTTATTATCTCTTTTGCAACCGTATATATCTATATCTGCAACCATATTAATCAGGGTTTCATCAATAACCAGTTTGGTATTTAATGGTATTTTTAAAGTGATGTACAATTCTTCATTGTGCCATAGCTCATCGTCATTTGCATAAAGCCTGTAATCAAACTTTAAAACAGAATCCTGTTGGGTAAAAATGTACTTAATGTTACGTGCATTGAATAAAGCGTCGCCGTAAGTGCGGCCCATTGCGCTGTATGATTCAACCATAACGGGCTGGTTAACATCGCTTTTTTCTATATTGATATGTACCTTTCTGTACTCAAAATGATCAAAGTCATTATATTCATACGGATTATCGGTAATTTTTACGTTTGGTGATAAGGTTTTAATATCCAGCCGCGTACTGTCATCGTGTGTAAAATATTTTAAATCGTTAAGCTTGAGATAATAGGTGCCGCTTTTTTCGGGTTTTATGTTCAATGTTTCTGTAAACTGGGCCGACTCCCTGAAATTGGCCGCCATTTGCGCACTATAAAATATAAGTACTCCAAGTGCACATAACCAAACCACCAAAATGGTTGAACCAGTTGACCGGTTAATAGAGCCTGTATTAAATATCCCCTTTAGAGTTAACAGGATAATACTTAATAAAGGAATAAATGCCACCAGGAATGCTGCCGAATAAACCAGATCGGCATGGTTATGCCTTAATAAATTAAATGGCGTATTATTGAAAGGAGTGAAGTGACCAAAAGCTACTAAAGCTATAAAGGCAACTATAGTAAAAATAATAACGCTCATGCATACTAACAGAATAAATACCCCAACCAATTTTACCAGGATCTGGCCGGTCCCTCTTAAAAATATCCCCAGGTGATGGAAAAAATCGCCTGCAAAATCACGGGCTTTATAAACAAATGGCCTTGCCTCGTTACCGAAGTTAGAAAGGTTTTGCCTAACACCGCTTAATTCGTCCTCAAAGTTCTTTTTAAAGCCCTGCAGATTTTGCTTTTCGCCTTTCATGGCCATCCTGTCGGCGCGGGTAATGGCTTTGGGTACCACTATCCATAAAATAATGTACAGAATAAGGCCCGATCCGGCAAAGACAAATGACAGAGCAAATGCAAGCCTTATCCAAACGGCATTAATATCAAAGTAATTGGCTATGCCCGAGCACACACCTCCAACCAGATGATCATCCGGATCACGAAACAGTCTTCGGCCTTCGGTAGTGTAAGTATGGGTCGTTGAATCAGCTTTGTTGTTATCTTCTGCAAACTCAAAATCCGCCACAGTACCCATTTGCTCAATTATGCTGTTTACGTCCTGCTCAACAATAACCTGTTTGTTTTCGCGCGCCAGTGTTTCCGCAAACATTTCGGCAATCCGGTTTTCAATATCGGTGGTGATTTCAAGACTGTCGGCCGAGCTCGAAAAGTGTCGCATAACATCAGGAAACACAAACTTACTAGTAGAAGTTTTTTCATGTTTGTTAATAATAAGATCAGTTAATAGTTAATTAATCATAAAAGTAGTGTTACGTTATCAAATTGTCAAGCGAAAACTAAAAAAAAACTGCTTTTTTTTAAAAAAAGACAACTCTATACTACAAAAGTGATAATTTTAGTACTATGTATTGCATAATACAATTTAAAACATATATCTTTGTCTTATGATTGTTGAAAA
>Ga0207037_10442_pt1 | contig 10019 bp, 8 predicted proteins | sample Alteio_BWMinCont_75_FD_153268 | JGI IMG/M metagenome (GOLD analysis project Ga0207037, IMG submission 153268) | Enriched cells from forest soil in Barre Woods Harvard Forest LTER site, Petersham, Massachusetts, United States -... | ecosystem: Environmental > Terrestrial > Soil > Temperate forest >... | reverse complement strand
AACAATTGCTTAACACTACACCCGCGCCACATCAGTACTAAAAATTTTGCCAACCAAATTATAATTAAAAAACCCGATGAGCGCCCAATTTAAGCCGCCAATTACGAGTAGCGTGTATGCCGTCTTATCTAGTATGTTCATCTTCATGCCTTTTCTCCCTAATCAATTTTAATTTACAGTCCGGTATGTGGTGCGGGTGTAGTGTTAAGCAATTGTTGCACCTGGGTTTGCAGCGCCTGAACCTGTGTGTTAAGGGTATTTATTTGGGCTTGCTGCTGCGTCTGTGCGCTTGCAGTATTTGTGGTAGTAGTAGTGATAGTCTGAACCTGGTTGTTGAGCTGCGAAACCGTGGCATTCAGCTGTGTCTGGTATGTCTGGAATTGAGCATCCAGCGCTGCTGACTTAGCTGCAAATTGAGTATTGATTTGCGCGGCTAACGTGTCGAACTGACTTTGCGTCACGTAGGTACCAGCCGGAATAGCCCACGGCGGATTGGCCAGCAAAGTATTTAGTTGCGCCTGGGTAGCGGTACTGGCAGTTTGAATGGTACCGACCGTCTGAATCAAGTTTGCTACACTACCCGATAGATTGTTGACTTGAGTCACCAACTGAGTCTGTTGTTGCGTAAGGCTATCCAGCGCAGACTGTGTCTGGGTGGTTAAGCTGTCAAGCTCCGACTGCTGATCAGCCACACTGGCTTGCAAGCTATCCTGGTCTTGCTGAATAACACCTACAGTTGTCTGTAGGACAGTGAAGTTACTCGTAAGACTGTTGATCTGTGACTGGGCCTGGCTAGCTTGTTGAGCCAGTACATTAATGACTGCTCCGGCTTCGGCCTGTAATACCGTTAGGCTGGCGACTTGGCCGTTCAATTGCCCCACAGCGGCCGTCTGCTGATCGCGCAAGGCAGTGATTGATGCCTTAGTTGCTTGCTGGTCTACATTAAGCCCGTTAATCTGACCCTGCAGATTACTAGTTTGAGCCTCGGTACTTGATTGAACTTGGTTCACGAGTGTTGCCAGGGCGCTGGTGCTTGTGCCCAAACCGTTCAACTGATTCGCCTGTTGGCTTAGGCTAGTCTGGACGGCTTGCAGCGTGTTTTGTAAATTGGCACTCGTAGTTGCGCCGGCTGTTATCTGCGCTTGTACATAGGCTGCAAATTGCGCCTGATCGTCCCGAATGGTAGCGACCGAGCTGGTCAGTTGGTTGCTGAGCGTGCTTTGGCTGGCATCCAAACCATCGATTCTGGTTTGTAGTCCACTGATCAACCCTGCACTGGTTTGGGTGATAGTCTGCAGATCACTCACGGCCATTCGGGTAGTTTGCTGATCAAGGCTGACGACATCAAGCTGGTTCTGCAAATTGTTTACTTGGGTTTCTGAATCGGTTTTGAGCTGGTTTACAAAGGTTGTCAAAGCTGTAGCGTTGTTACTCAAAATAGTTAATTTAGTCTGTTGGCCAGCTATGGTTGATTGAGCCTGGTTCAAATTAGTTTGTAATCCGGCGCTAATGGCGACACCAGCATCTAGCTGAGACTGAACATCGGTTTTCAAATTCTGGTAATTAGACTTGATGGTCGCAATCTCGCCGTTCAGCTGTGCTTTAAGCTGGGTCTGGTCGTTGCCCAGGTTATTCACTCTTGTCTCCAGGTTGCTTACAAGTGTCTGACTAGAAGCCTCGACCCGGTTTAATCGAGTAACCAAATCACTTTTGGCAGTGTCGGTAAGAGTTTGGGCCGTGTTAGTAGCACGAATTTCTAGCTCATATAAGCTGGTTAGTTGATCCTGGCGTAGCTTGTCAATTTTATCGTCCAGTTGAGTATGGGCATCGCTAACACTCGTAATCTGAGTCTGTAAGTTAGTGACGGTAGTATTTTGAGTCTGGACAAGCGCAGCCAATTGATCTTTCAGCGTAGTGAGCTGCTCAGGTGTGCCAGTAAAGCTATCAATCTTGGCCTGAAGTTCGGTAATCGTCTTGGCATCAGATTGTTGCAGACTACCAAGTCTTGCCTGTAGCTGGTCTTGCGTCGTTAAAAGTTGGGCTAGCTGCCGGTCAATATCAGGCTTAGCGGCAGCAAAGCTGGTTTGGGCAATTTCTATGCCCATCTGTTGGTTCAGTGTTGGCAGCTGGCTACTGCTCCAGCCGGGAGGCATGACCAGGTACGATACTTGGGATTTTTGGGCATCCACTAGTTCTTGTTGCATCCGAGTCATGGTACTCAGGGCCAACTGGGGATCAGTTTGGGCACTCGTCATAAGCCGTTCATAAATAACACTGAGATTGGGTGGGTCAACCACTTTTTCCCAGTTGTTCATTAAAGCTTGGTTATCACTGCTCATGTGCACGGGCTTCAGAACCGATAAATCGGTCAGCAAACGTCCGGACAAGGAAATACCATAGATAATTGGCGTTGTGTAGCGCTCAGTATTGCTGTCGGTCGGGAGTGTCTGGCCGGGCTTATAGGCAGCTACGAAAGTTTGGATTTCCTTTTGCTGGGCAGAAGTTGGGCGACTGGCAGCCACTACGGCGCTAATCCGTTGCATTTGTTCAAATTCCGAGACTGCCGCGAAACTTTTTGCATGGCCCGGATCCACTTGTCTGATCAAGTCTTGGTCAAGTATGTAGGTAATATCAGAGGGCAACTGGCCAGCATTTATCATATTCACTAGCTGAGCGTGCAATAAACGACTATTCGGAATGGCAGCTAGTTGATCTACTTGAGTTTGGGTAATCACGCCCACAGGAACAAGCTTGGCCAGTTCGGATAAGTCGCCGTTAGACAGCGGCCTCAAGCCTAGCCCGTCACTGATAGCGGCCAGATTTTGCTGCGTATCATCAATACTAGTCAAGACCGCTAGTTGGCTCGTCGGTGGAGCTTGTAAGCGCAGTAGCTGCAATTCATCGTAGGTATCGGCAGTGCTCGTTTGGGATTTCTGCAATGCAGTCTTAGAAAGCTTCTTGTTATCATCCAGCTTCTGGTTGAGCGCGGAAGTTCGTGCTTCATAGACATCTTCATAGGTGTTCAGCAAGTTGTTGATAGTACTGGCCGTTTTAGCCTGGTTACTGTGACCACTCTGGTTGGCCTTATTTGCTATATATGCGGCTTCGAACACTCTGTTATTTGCAAAGTCTAGTTTGAGCGAGTCGCGCCAACTGCTCAGTGGTGCTAGATTGGATGCAATAGATTCTTCGGCACGCTTGATATTGTAGCCCAACTGACCAGGCGCTTTGGCGGCAAAAGTCGGCAAGGCCCAGAAGACTGCGAGCAACACGATTACACCACCAGCTACCCAGATTCTATGATCATGCACAATGGGCGATTTACGGACTATTCGTGTTGCCCTACGAGCCACCCGCCTTGTCGAATGTACACTATGCTTGGTGTGCTGCGTTAATTTCTTAATCATTATGCTTATGCCTAACTCTATACGCTTGTACTCTAAATTACAACAAAATTACCCTGCACGGTGTTATCTAATGGCTGGCCGGCATACGCACGTCATATAGTACCCATTATTACCAGAGGATCGCGAAGCCCTATGCCCAACTATTTTATGCCGCAGCCTGAAATTGTGCCGTATATGCTTTAGCATTTCCTTAATCGTGGAAAGCGTGTATACTATTAGTTAGGTACCTAAGTAATATATGTCATGTAACAAAGAGAAACCTAGCCTGACCGCACTTATAAACCGTAGCGCCCGCCTGATTGGCTGCGAAATTGACCATGCGCTCAAAGAGCATGGCATTGCCCGCAGCCAATACCGTGTTCTGCACTTCATCAGCCGCTACGGTGAGCCGACCCAAACAGAGCTTATCGAAGCCATGGAAATACAGGCCTCAACCCTGACACTTATCGTGGACGTATTGGTACGGAAGGGTTGGTTGGTGCGAATCAAAGACACGGGCGACCGGCGCAGTAATAAGCTCCGGCTCACACCGGAGGGCGAGGAGAACTTTCGGCAAATACCAGACCCTGCCCGTAAAATCCGGCGCATTATGGTGCAGACGCTCAGCGCAGAAGAACTACAGAGCCTAGAAGTATCACTCAAAAAAATTATCAATGTACTACGTTAGGAAGAGGTCATATGGCAGCAGAAATCAGTAAAATAGTCTTACTTACTACGGAGCTAATCCGATGAATCTTACTATCATCTATGAAAAGTGGGTAGACCGTCTCTTGGGCTCCGACCCTGGCCTAAACCGGTTCCGTAAGGCCGCCGAGGCCGTACTGGCAACAGCTGCTGGTATGGCTGCAGAATGGTTGTTTGTCCATCGTACCCATGCTCTGCTCATTAATACTCACGGCGCCGTGCTACCACCAGCCCAAGCGGCCTTGGTGAATATGCAACACCACGGCCTACTTGTCCTTGCCATGACACTTGGCGCCGTAATAGCCCAATTTGTTGGAGCAGCAATGACTGATATAAAAGTCCGAGACCAGTTACTGAGCGTATTATTCGTCTATGTTCCGGCAGTTGCAGCCTTGGCTTTGGGGCTTGCTATCAATAAATATCGAGTACTAGGCCTCGTTCTTTTAGTAATACTGCTCGGCATTGGTACGTACACACGAAAGTATGGCCACCGTGGCGGATTGGCTGGTTCTCTATTATTCGTCGGCTTTCTTGTTGGCTATCTCTCGAAGGGCGCTATCGCCATCTCTGCTATTGGCTGGCTCGCAGCAGAGCTTGCCCTTGGCGTAGCCGTAGGTGTCGTCATCCATCTAGTGTTCTTTTATCCACGTTATGATAAAGCCCTGCGACGAGCACAGCGTTCATACGCTGCTCGTGCTCGCAAGGTCGTACACCTAGCCTTAACCATCTTTGACAGCCAGGAAGCTACCGACAGCCTCCTGGACAAACGCATGCACCGTCAACTAATGCGCTTAAACGAGGCCGCGCTCATAATTGACGCCCAGCTGACAGTACCGGCGGCAGTTGCCGAGGGGTCATCCGCCCAGCGGCTACACGAACGGATATTTGACGTCGAGCTGGCTTTAAGTAATATCGTCCGTTTCACCCGATTTATGCGTACACTAGACATACCGAAGCAGCAACGGCAAATAATTCATCAGGCACTTCTGGAAATTGATGCCAACAACCTTCCAGCAGCAAAGGCAGCCGGCCAGAAGCTAATAGACCACGTACGCAATACAACTCAGCCTATCTCACAACCAGAAGAAGCCGACCATCATGCCGCCATCGTCGTACACCGCTTTGCAGGATCCATCATTAACCTAGCCGACGCTCTGACCGATTGGCTCGCTGCTGGCCAGCAAGCTGCTAGCCATGCTGAGGGTGCGGCATTCCAGTCACCCGTAAAACTTGCGGCTGGTTGGTTACCGGGTTCGGCGGCAGTTAGTTCCCAAGCATCTACCGAAAGTGACGCCCATGCGCGGAATGGAATTAGCTTGAACCGCCATACCCGTACAACCATTCAAACGATGGTAGCTGCAGCTATTGCCATTATAGCCGGTGATGCGCTTTCTGGCAGCCATTTTTACTGGGCAGTCATAGCGGTCATGGTGACGCTTGCGGGCACTAACAATAGTGGCGAGCAAACACGCAAAGCCATATTACGTATCGTTGGTACGTTAGCGGGAGTCGGCATTGGCATTACCCTAGCACACGCCGTTGGTGCTCATACAAATTGGGCAATCGCGGTTATCCTCATTGCTGAGTTCTTAGGCTTCTACCTCATACGGATCAACTATGCGCTGTTTGTCACGGCGCTCGTCGTGCTGCTGTCACAGCTCTACTCGCAAATAGGAGAGTTCACAAACAATTTACTCTACACCCGCTTGGCGGAAACAGCACTTGGTGCGGTCATAGCCATACTCGTCGTCACTTTCGTGCTCCCCCTCCGAACTCGGCATGTTCTAACAGTTGCAACACGCGGACACATGAACGCCATGGCTACGTTGGTTAATAATGCTACCCGTCGATTGCTTGGCAAAGATACCGAAACTACCCTGCGCCATGACGCCCGAGCCTTAGATGCCGCACATCAAGCTCTTCTTACTACTGCTGAACCTCTCAGAAAAAACCTATTTGGCGACCTGGACGAAGAAGCTAGTCAACTTCTTGGCTTGGCTGGCACCTATCGACACTACGGACGACAACTGGTCAATGACGCTCAAAAAAACCCTGAGCTCGACAGTGCTACACGAAAAGAGTTAGGCCAAGCCAGTGAAGTCCTCAACACTTCCATAAACGTACTACTTCAGGCAGTTGACGGACAAAAGGCTGGTACGTTTGTGCGCGCCGCCTCATTGTTCGACGAGATTGAGCGTCGTCTAGAAGCCGGTTCCGAGCGTGCCAAGAAAGCACAGCCAGCCATCCGTGACCTCATAGCGATTGATGAGGCCCTGGCAAGCCTGGCCGAAACCATGGGGCTCAAGGTAACTAGTCTTGATGCTGCCTAGCAGATGTCTTATCAGAAGGCCATTTTGTCTACTTGTTGACTCGGTATCTTAGAACCTGACCTAACAGGCAACTGTCTTGGTTTGACACCATCTGGGAATGCTATTGACAGCAAGATGATTACCCCTTACATTCTAATCAGAACCTTAATTCAGGAGCAAAAATGCAAAAACTTAAAAAATTAAATCCTGCAGGCTTCAGCCATACAGTGGTAATGGCTGGCGTAGTCGTGCTTGTCGGCATTATTGGCTCGTATCTCTTAGTAATCTCTCACGCTGATTCATGTACCCCCGTTTCTGGATCAGTATCAGGGGTATCCGTTTCGGCGCCCACTTCTGGGACAACCTGTAAGTCGACTGCCATCCCAGCAAGTTCACCAGTTAGCTTACCCGTAATTCCTAGCCAACAAGTTTACCGTTATATCAACAGCGCCAACGACCGTTTGCTAAGCTTCAACTCTATTACACCAAGCAGTGGCTACAAACGTGAGCTAATAGCATTTCGAGCATACGCCAATAAAGCAACAGGCACGCAACCCGTGCATATGCTTTACCTGAGCAGCCAAGGACACTACTACACGCTCAATACAAGTGAAATCACGGTACTGGAAAAGCAATATGGCTGGCAAGATAAGGGGATTGCTTTCTTCGCCTATCCTACACAAGTAGCGAAAACACAGCCCGTGTATCATCTACAAAATAATACAATTAACCCACCACACATTCATTTAGACACTTCAAGCGCAAGTGAAGTAAGTACTTTGGTTAAGCAAGGCTGGGTAAACCATGGTGCGATCTTCTATGTTCCAACCAATTAATTGATATCCTGTAATGGTAGGCAAGCTATTCAGACATTAGCATGAGCCACAAAACACACCATAGCAGACACTACATTGAGAAAATAAGAGGCAGCGCCTACGGTTACGCTGCCTTTATGTTCATGGGGGTTCTATCTTTCCTTGTTCCGTTTGACAGTGGACGCAATATCGATATGCAGGGATTAGTACTACTACTAGTCGGTATTTTTTCTTGGATAACGATCGCTCTCCAGTGGCATATCATTTTTCAAGGACAGCCTAAGCGTGTGACGCTTTTGTTGCTAGCATTTATTATCCCGCTCCTTATCAGCCTCCTAGTAAATCCCCACAAAACTTATGGTCTACTCGGCGCACCCTATATACGGCTAGGGGCTACAGGTTTTCTGGCATGTATTGGCGGTGGGCTTTTGCTTCGTACCATACGCGCCGAGCGACTCATGGTTTGGCTCTACGGTATTCTCTTATCCGTTTCCCTCACCGCGATCCCCTATAACGTACTCCGGTTTCATAGTATAGGGCGTATCGGTGGCGTTTTTGCTCAAGCAGATATATTGGGGATAGGAAGTGCCTGTGGGTTTTTGATAGGACTGGCGTTACTCGGTACATACCCACACTTGAAAAAGTATTTGATAGTAGGGCAGGCATCGTTGCTGCTTGTCCTGTTTTTGACACAAACTCGAGCCGCCCTATTCCTGTTAGGGTTAGTAATTTTAGTGAAGTTGGTTACGGAACGACGATTAACTATAAAAACGTGTGTTTTGTATGGTGCTATATCGGTAGTAACTATCAGCGGCCTCGGCCTTTTGTCTTTGCAGCGCCTGACAAATCTCTCTTATGCGAACGAAAGCCTGCGGTATAGGCTAAGTCTACAAGGTTACGCCATCGAGGCTACCTTACATAAACCACTAGTTGGCTACGGACCAGGAAACGTAGCCGATGCGCTAGCATGTCCAACTTTGCACACTGCCCAACTCCAACAAACATGCCGTGAAGGCTATTTTTTTAACAGCAGCCATGATATTTTTATTGACCGCATACTCGCCATTGGTTGGATAGGTGGCTTGTCATTTGTTACATTGACTATACTATTGGTTTTTATAGGCCTACGAAGGCCTAGTGAGGATACAATGTTCGCATACTGTGCGCTGCTCATTGCTGGCTACTATGTAACAAATGTTACCAATATTGAGGTCGAGTTACTTTTGTGGATTTGCCTATTGCGACCGTACGCCCGGGGAAAAAGCCGTGGATAGGTCACTGATCAAGCGGCTGGCAGCTAGCCTCTGTTTATTGGCTATCACCTGCTATACTACGCCCGTATCCGCACAGGCGCACTCTATGCCACTTCCTACTAGTGATAGTCTACAGATCCTGGTCAATAAACAACATCCCCTACAGCCAAAAACATATGTTCCATCCGACCTTACTGTTCCGGATGTGCTATTAGCCGCGTATCCGGACAACTCTGAAATGCAACTTCGTTTACCTGCTGCAATTGCTCTCGCAAAGCTCTTTCAGGCCGCTTCAAGTAATAACATCTACGTAATGCTATCAAGCGGCTATCGGTCGTACGACGACCAAAATGCCCTATATACAGCATTGGTATCGCAATTGGGGTCAAGCGCCACAGACGAAGTTGCGCCTCCTGGCACAAGCGAACACCAAACGGGCCTTGCCGCCGACATAATAGCATGGAATTATTTCTGTCCCGCCCAAGCTTGTTTTGCATTGACACATGCCGCCGCATGGTTGGAATCCAATGCATACAGGTACGGCTTCATCCTACGCTACCCTGCGTATAAACAGGCAATTACGGGGTACGAGTACGAGCCGTGGCACTATCGCTATGTCGGCATAAAGTTAGCGACACGGCTGCACCAAACGGGCCTTACACTTGAGGAGTATTACGTTCGCTGAGGGGTAGTATGGGGACAGCTCAACCGTCGCTCGGTGACGGTAAGTACACGTGAGCCAGCTGGGGTGTTCATGTGAGATTAGTCTGGATTAAAGCTTGTAGCACATCTGATAAGTTGACTGGGTCGTCGACCCGACGACTGTCAGACTACAAAGGGAGCAGAAACACTTTGCGAGACGCTCGTGGCTGTGGCCTTTTCTAGGATGGTTACGAGCTGCTCGGTTTCGGTCTCACTCAGTGCATCAAGGTTTGGTAAACGGGTGCTGGTAGTAAGTTCTAGGAATTTGTCCCGCAAACTCAGACCTTTTTCTGTCAGTGTTATCGTCTTGATACGGCGGTCGTGCAGTGCTTCTTTGCGGTCGACCAGACCTTCCGTTACCAGCTGCTCGACTATGCCGGTAATATTACTCGGGTCACAGCTCATAAAGGTAGAGAGGCTTTTCATAGGCACGGACTGATCAGGCTCAAGCAAGCACAGTGTAAGCGCCTGCATCATGGTAATGTTGTTCGCTTCGGCAGTTTCTACAATGGCATACTTGCCCTTCATGCTAGAACGGATCATAAGGAGGCAACTAATTATGAAAACACCTTCCAAATGGCTCATTTTCGTACTCGTAGCCATCGCCCAGTTTATGGTCGTGCTCGATAACGCCATTACTAATGTCGCCTTGCCGACAATAAAGCAGCAGCTTCACTTTACTACCAGCGCACTGCAGTGGGTTGTTACGGCCTACGCGCTTAGCTTTGGCGGCTTCTTGCTGCTCGGCGGACGGGTAGCCGACCTATTCGGCCGTCGCCGTACCTTACTCGTAGGCATGGCAGCCTTTACTACCTTCTCGCTCCTTATTGGCTTGTCGCAGACATCGTC
>Ga0207037_10451_pt1 | contig 10066 bp, 7 predicted proteins | sample Alteio_BWMinCont_75_FD_153268 | JGI IMG/M metagenome (GOLD analysis project Ga0207037, IMG submission 153268) | Enriched cells from forest soil in Barre Woods Harvard Forest LTER site, Petersham, Massachusetts, United States -... | ecosystem: Environmental > Terrestrial > Soil > Temperate forest >... | reverse complement strand
CAGAAAATGGAATTTCAAAGGGAGGAAACGACAATGCATGGCTTAGAATGAGGCCGTCGAGAGGCTGCACCACTGCGCGAAGAAGGCCCAGCAAGCTTTGAATCGGAGGTGAAGACAAGCAATTCTCGCTGCCCGCAATCCGAAATGGAATCTGATGGCGCCGAAGAACGGTTCCCATTTCCTGACACTCTCGGTTCAGACGGCAAAGCACCGCCGCATCGCTCCAGCGGAGGGATTCATCCTCTTGGCGAAGTCGCGCGATTTCCCGGGCAATCCATTCAAGCTCGTTTTCACGATCGGAACATGCCACCAGCCGAAGCGTCGCGGGTCGTTTTTCCGATACGCACGATCGAAGCCGCTTGTCCACGCAGATACCGGGTGAAATTTCAGGAGAATCCCCTTCACCATGCATCACGGCGTGCGCAAAATCCAAGATCGGCTGGTTCGAACGATGGTTTTCATTGAGCGTGATGACGGTTGGATGCTGATAGCGGCGCAAGAAATCACGCATGTTCTCGGCACAAGCGCCGTGAAAGCGGTAGATGGATTGATCCTCGTCGCCGACGACAAAAAGATTGGGATCCACCCCTGCGAGAGCATAAAGAATCTCATTTTGTGCTGTGTTGTTGTCCTGAAATTCATCGGCATGCAGGTAGTCATATGCCTCGCGCACATCCTGGAGAAAATCGTCTTGTTCTCTGAATGCGTCAGAAACCCAGAGAATCATGTCGTCATAATCCATGAGGCCTCGCCGGTAGAGCTCCTCATTATAAAATTCATAGATTTTCCAGAACTCCTCGAGTTTATGAGCCATTTTAAGCTGGTGCTCCGCTTTCTTCTGGACCGTTTTTCGTAAATCAGAGGAAGTCGTCTGTGCGCTCCGCTTCATCGCTTCAATATGAACGTGAAAAGCTTCCTTTCGGATCGCCTCGCTTTTCACTAGCGAGATCTTTTTGACGATTTCCGGAAGATAGTAAAAAATATCTCCTCGTTCCGTCCTAAGATAACGCGGAGAGAGCCTTTCCAATGCTTCATGGACAATCTGGTAGCGCGTCACCTCGTCCACCGGCCGGATTTGCGGAGACATTTCAAAAACATCCGGATATTGCTGGATGAGGCGGTTGCAAAAACCATGGAACGTGAAAATCGGCACATGTCGACCGACAAGACCGGCGCGCGCCTGGAGCCTGGCATGCATCTCCGCCGCCGCGTTTTCCGTGAACGTCAGCGCCAGAATGCGGCGAGGGTCCACGCCCTGTTTCAACAGAAACACGATCCGTTCCGTCAATGTGAATGTTTTTCCGGTCCCAGGCCCGGCCATCACCAGAACAGGCCCTACCAGGGCTTCCATAGCCTTCTTCTGCGCACGATTGGGTTGAAACTTGAGACTCATGTCGATGCTTACGAAAACCGCACCTCCTATTTCGTTCACCAAATCAGGGAATGGCAAGCACCTTCAGACTTTCCATTATTGAGGAGCTAAAGACTCAATTTCCTTCAATCTAGGACCGAGGATATTTCCCAAATGTTCCAAGGTTTGAAAAAAAATGAAGCCGAAGATACCTGCCGCGATCACAAGGACAATGGCAAAAATCCAATGATGCAATCGAAAACGGTTAAACCATGGTGCAAAGGTGATGAATCCAAACACCATCGTGAGCACCATGATCGCCTCCAGACTGGCTCTTTGCCAGTAGTAGCCTCCCAAATGGACCCACATTCCGAACTCATCGAATGTGAGGGCCATGGCAATCCCATAGACGGCAGCGGCCACGTTGAGTCCGCAAGAACCTAGGCGCCAAAACAAAAGATAAGCACCCAGCCCTGAAAGCAAAAAAATGCCATAGTTGAGATGGTGAATATGCGTGTCGCACAGATGCAGATAGAGAACGGGTATTTTCCCACTCATAATGAGAAAAACAATCATCCGCGCCGAAATGAATGTGAGTAGAAAAAAGAAAAAGGATATTCGGGCAAGATGGGTACGAACATGCCACGGCATGGCATGCAGGTGATGGTGCTCCAAAGATACCTTTTGTCCTGTGAGAGATTTCAAGGAATGCAAACGAGTTTAATGAAACTTCCAAAGAAGGACGACCCAGATCACAAGGAATACAGCCGGAACGAATACAGGCACGGATAATCCAAGAATCCGTGTGAGAGGACGTCCTTGAATCAAGTCCGGATCAAACCCTTCTTTTTTGCTGGCCAAGGTTCGTAGATCCGCCATCGCCAAAATAGCCCCCACAATCGTGAGCCAAAGCAGGAGAATGCACGCGATGCCCGTAATGGGAATGCTTCTTAAGAGGAATTGCGAAGCGTCGAGATAGCCTTTGGGCTTTGCCTCCAAGGAGCCATTCAACGAAATGGCATAAGCAGTCACCAGAAAAGCCTGAGAGTTCACCAACCAGGAGATCCTCTGGCTGATCAGATTATCCTCATGCTCGATGCGGTGACGAATCGATTCAAGATCCAGGAAGAGGATATTTGCGCTCATAAATCCCTTCGCCTCGTTTTACTTCCTGGAGGCACATTCATCAAGAAGTCTCGCGATCAGTGCCGTCCAGCCCGTTTGGTGGCTGGCGCCCATACCGCGTCCCGTATCTCCATCAAAATATTCGTAAAACAAGATCAAATCGCGCCAGTGGGGATCCGTGGTATAAGCCCCTTGATTTCCATGGCAGGCACGTCGTCCATTGTCGTCTGGCAAAAAAATTCGAGCGAGGCGGGAGCCGATTTCCCGACCGACCTCCAGCAAATTCATCCATCGGCCCGAGCCTGTGGGACATTCCACTTTTAACGTGTCGTCGTAAAAACGGTGATATCGCTCCAATGCTTTGACGAGCAGATAATTCAATGGAAACCAGATGGGGCCGCGCCAGTTTGAATTGCCCCCAAAAATCCCAGTCGTGGATTCACCAGGACAATATTCGATCGAATGCTCCACTCCGTCGATCTGCAAACGATAAGGATGGTCTTTATGAAAACGGGAAATGGATCGAATTCCATAAGGGGAAAGAAACTCGTTTTCATCCAAGACATAACGCAGGACTCGTTGCAAACGCTGTCGTGACGGAACAGCCAGCAAGCGATGATTGCGTCCCTCTTGAGTGAGCATGGAAGAAGTGCATTGCGCCAGGTCGGGACGATTTTCAAGAAGCCATTCCATTCGTTTGAAAAAGCCTTTGCAGCGTCGAAGCTGAGTATCTTCCAGAATTTCCACGGCAAAGAGAGGGATCACACCCACAAGCGATCGAACGCGCAAGGGAATGATCCGATCTTGAAAGCGAAGCTGATCGTAATAAAATCCATCCTCTTCGTCCCAAAGACCATTGCCGCCTAAGGTGTTCATGGCCTCTGTAATGGAAATAAAATGCTCAAAAAATTTGGAAGCCATGTCTTCATAATAAGGCTCTTCTTTGGCGAGCTCCAAAGCGATCGTAAGCATGTTCGCGGAATAAAACGCCATCCATGCCGTGCCATCGGCCTGTTCGAGACATTCCCCGCATGGCAACGGTTTGGAACGATCAAAAATGCCAATATTGTCGAGCCCCAGAAAGCCGCCCGAGAAAATATTGCTTCCGTCCGCGTCTTTTCGGTTCACCCACCAAGTAAAATTTAAAAGGAGTTTTTGAAAGATTTGCGCCAGAAAGGCCCGATCAGGATGACCTTGTTTTGAAGAAATCTTATAGACCTTCCATGCCGCCCAAGCATGAATCGGTGGATTCACATCTGAAAAAGCAAATTCATAGGCAGGCAATTGGCCATTCGGATGCATATACCACTCCCTTAAAAGCAAAATGAGCTGATTCTTAGCAAAGGCTGGATCGACATTGGCGAAAGCGACGGTTTGAAAAGCAAGATCCCACGCTGCATACCAAGGATATTCCCAATTATCGGGCATGGAAATGACGTCGCGATTATAGATATTGATCCAATCATGATTTCGTCCTTCGCAGTGACCATGAGGTGGTGGCGGTTGAGAAGGATCTCCATCGAGCCAGTGCTTGATGATGAAGTGATAAAATTGTCTGCTCCAGAGAAGCCCTGCATAAGCCTGCCGGGACACCTTTTTTTCCTCTTCGGAAAGGCTGGAAGGAATGTGATGAGCATAAAATTCCTCGCACTCCTTCTTTCTCGTCTCAAAAATCGAATCGAAGGATGATCCAAAAGGTTCCGATGGCAGTTCGTTTTCACACGACAAACGCAAGTGAATGGTCGCCGTTTCATTGGGTTCGATTTCCAAGTGATAATGCGCAGCAACTTTGGTCCCGCTTTTCGCCGGATTCACAGCATCCCTTTTTTGTTCAATCAGGTAGCGGTGGAATGCGTCCTTGACGTAAGGGGAAGCATTCTGAGTCCCGAAGAGCCGTTCCATGTTTGTTTCATTTTCCGTAAAAAGAAAGGTGGGCTCTTTGTCGTTTTGACTTTCAACAAACAATCTGAAGTGCCCAAGAGAAGCGTGCTCGGCTGAGAGCGTTGAGGAATCGAATTGTCGAATTTGGGGTTTGGGCCAATAACCTTCGCCCGTTCGCCCCCAGGACCAAGTGTTTCGAAACCAAAGCGTGGGCAGAAGATCGATGGAAGCTCTATTCAGACCACGGTTGACGATGCTCCATCGAATGAGAATGTCGTTGGGCGAATTTTTAGCGTATTCAACGAAAACATCGAAATAACGATTTTGATCGAAGACGCCGGCATCCAGAATTTCAAATTCAGGATCCATCCGGGTTCTCCGTTTATTTTCTTCCACCAACGAAGTGTAAGGAAAGATGGATTGAGGATATTTGTAGAGCCCCTTCAGATAGGAACTGGTGGGGGTCGCATCGAGATAGAAATAGCATTCCTTGACGTCTTCCCCATGATTCCCTTCAGGACCAGTGAGTCCGAAAAGACGCTCCTTGATAAGAGGATCGTTCCCATTCCATAGCGACATGGCAAAACAGAGGCGACATTCGCGGTCGCAGATTCCGAACAGTCCATCTTCGCCCCATCGATAGGCGCGGCTGCGAGCATGATCGTGTGGAAAATAGTCCCAGCACGTTCCGTCTTCAGAATAATCTTCCCGCACGGTTCCCCATTGGCGTTCCGATAAATAGGGACCCCATCGCTCCCAGTTTTCCTGATGCGAAGCGTCTTGCTGCAAACGAATGATTTCCTGAATAGGGATGGGCGATGAACTCATAAAATCAGATGGAAGTTGCAGGGTTTTTCTTTTCCATAACAAGATCCATCAGGCGAAGAACCTCTCCCAAAGACCACGCCTGGAAGGGACAGCCTCGAGGTGTATGCGGTGGATTCCCATCCGCGATTTCAGGAATATGGCCGATTCCGTAATCATCCAGCCGCAACAAAAGCGGATCTAAAAAACGTACACGAGCCTTCTTTTTTGCTTGCAGAGTGTTTCCTCGCACACGAATCCACGCCTCCACAAAAGGGCCCAGAAGCCAGGGCCAGACTGTTCCCTGATGATAAGCTGCGTCGCGTTGGGCCGGACCCCCGACGTAAGAAGGGGCAAAGCGTGAATCGGCAGGATCGAGAGAACGAAGCCCCCAGGGCGTCAGCAGTCGTCGCTCAATCACATCGAGGATCCCCCGAGCTCTCTCTCCCTCCATTAAAGAAAAAGGAAGTCCTCCGAGGGCCAAAATTTGATTGGGACGAATGGAAGCGTCCATTTTGCCATGCTCATGATCCACATCGATCACATCAAAAAGACAACCCTTCTCCTGATTCCAAAATCGCTCGCAAAAACTGCGGAAGCCGGTTTGAAAGACATGTTCCCATTGACTTGAAATCGAAAGGCCTATTTTCAATGCGTTGAGCCAAAGCGCCTGGACTTCCACGGGCTTGCCCATTCGCGAAGTGACAATCCAATCTCCCATTTTTGCATCCATCCAGGTGAGTTGAACACCTGGTTCACCCGCCGCAAGAAGACCGTCTTGATCCATATAAATGTGGTGACGGGTTCCTTTTTTATATCCTGTAAGGATTTGAATAATCGCGGCTTCGAGTTTTTTTCGAGCAACCCGAGAAAGCACCCTTCCACGGCGTTGCGCTTCTTGGAAAAGATCATGAATCGCAATGACATACCAAAGAGAAGCGTCGACTGAATTGTATTCGGGCAACTCTGCCCCATCGACAAAGCGGTTCGGCAACATGCCTTCCGAGATGAACTCAGACCACTCGAGAAGAATTTCTTGCGCGGTCTCGAGCTCTCCGCTCGACAAGCAAAGGCCCCGCATAGAAATAAAAGTATCGCGGCCCCAATCCACAAACCATGGATATCCGGCAATGATGGTCTTTCCCCTTCCACGTTGAACCACGTACGCCTCGGCGGATCGATGAAGCCGGGAAGGAAAAGCGCGTCGTCGCTTTTCCTCGGTGCAGGCGAATTTTTTGTAAAGCTTCTCGACCTCAGGATTCAAGCCCTCCCATAAGGACGCACTCTCTTCTGTGGATAAAATCAAAATGGCACGATCATGGGAAAGGTCCCAAACAAAACGTCCTGGGGATGCAAGGTCTTCAAGATAATCCAATCCTCGACGTTGTTCTTCTTCATAAAAAAATTGACGATACCAGACTGGCTCATGGAGATAGTGGGCATTGGTAATCACCCGAATCGACGGCAATGGAGCATAAGGACGCCAACTCACATAGTTCGGTCCGACTTGGGCGTCAAACCGGAACGAGGCGTTTTCTTTGTGAAGGCAATGATAATCCCGGCCAGAAATAAACGGCCGAATGCAAAGCTGGGTTCCCGGCTGGCTTTGGCTCAATCGCCAACTGATGACGGTAAAAGGCATTCCATGAGGAACGAAAATTTCATGTTCAATGGATGTGCCGTCTTCGAGCAGAAACTGCCACCGCGGCCAAGGATCCGGATGAAAAGATTGAATTCGATGTCGTGAATCGGGATAAGTCACTCCGGGTGAATAATATTGGGTCGAGAGTGAAATTTGCTCGTCGTTGCGTTCCACCCAGGCGTCGAAACCATTGACGAAAACCCTGCGCCCAGTGGGAGGCATTTGTGCCGTGAGAAGGAGCGAATGATACCGGCGGGTGCGGATGCCGGACACCGTTCCACAAGCAAAGCCCCCGCGGCCGTCCGCCTCGAGCCATTCCGCTTTAAGATTCCAAGGTGATGACATTTTTGATCCCGCCGGTTCGCCCCGCAAGGAGATCTGCAAAGGATTCCATGGGAAAACGTCCCGTAATAAGAGATCGCACAGCTTTCGGCCACTTTTTCGCAAACATCGTCAGATCTCGAATGGCTGCTTGATAAGCGGATTTCCCGGCATTCACGCTGCCAAAGAGAACCTGATTTTTGAGCACCATATCGCGCATGATGAGATCGGTGTCAACCGACACAGGGCCCTTCCTGCCGGGAACGCCAGTAAAAACAAAAATTCCATTCACCCCCAAAACCTCAAGCGTATGGAAAGCAACCTGCGAAGCACCTGCAGCTTCATAGACAACATCGATTTGACCGACCCGTTCAGCTAACTTTTCTACACTGTCCGTTTGAGCTGATACGTAAGTCGCGCCAATCGCTTCAATCAGTTCTGATTTTAAGCTCGGAACGCTTTCCTGGGAATAGACAAATGTCTGGAAACCTGCCGCCACAAGGGTCATCGCACCTAAAATTCCAACAGGCCCGGCTCCCAGAACAACCGCACGATGACAATATGAGTGAGGCTGTCCCGAAATCCCAGGGCAACCCCAGGGCAATCGTTGCTGGACTTGGAAGATTTCGGTGAGCGCTTTTTCAGCAATCGTCAGGGGCTCCACCAGGACGGCGATCTCACGGAGTTCCTGGGGGACGAAATTCATATATTTTTCTTCATCCACCACAAACTCGGCCATAAACCCATGGGCTTGTTTAATACCACGCTCGAAAAAATCACCGGTATAACAAAAATCTTGGCGTCCCTCCTGGCATGCTTTGCACTCAGGATGACCGCAAGGACGACGCACCATCGTAACCACCAAATCTCCAGGTTTCAAACTCGAGACACCCGATCCAACTTCGACAACCTCTCCGAGTGATTCATGTCCCAAGATCAAATATTCCGATCCGTTCGGTGGTAGTCCATAATCAAAATGACAGATCTCTTTGTCCGTCCCACAAATTCCAACCTCAAGCATGCGAAGCTTCACTTGGGTTTCAGAAACAATCTCCGGGACAGCATGGTCGATAAGACGAATCTCTTTTTTCGATGGGAAAACGGCAATGGCTTTCATGAATTCTCGATTGATAGGATTTTTAATTTCAAGCAGATCGGTTGAATAGATGGTTCGTGAAAGACTCTTGTTCCATACTTTTACTCTTGAGCCCCAGAGTCGTTCTTCCATCCAATGGCTTCCAGCATGGGGACAATCTCAGAGTTGGCCATGAACATTTTCCAGCAAAGCCCACTCCGGTAGTTTTCAATCATGCAGACGATGGGGCCCTCATCAATAGCCAGATGACTTTCGGCGAACCAGTTTTTCTCCAGATTAAAGGCGTCCTTAAACCCGAAGTGTCCCCAAAGTCTTAGGCCATGGATGTGGTAAAACTGCTTCATAGCAGCAATAGACTCCGACGGCGTGTACGGCATGGCGCTTAAGGCTGCGGTGGGCGTGATCGTCCCATCATCGGCCTCACCGGGAGCATGGGCGCGGTAAGCGCCTGGCGCGTCGCTCGCTGTCAATCCCCACACCAAATCATTGTATCCTTTGTATTTTCTTGGATTTTCAATGCAATACGCCCGATTGATCAGCGTGATGTTGCGACTATTCTCGAAATAGTTGCAATATTTGTCATGTTTGCCTCTTGGGTCGAAACCAAGGAAGGAATATTGCGTCATAAAAAGCGGACCACCCAGATCAGGACCGACCCATTGTTGGTAGCCGTAATATTTCTTTCCATTGTAATAACCGAGCCTGTCTGCCCACCCCTCGTAGTAGCACACAGCCGGAATAGGGTGAGTCGGCGACGCAATAGCTAAAAGGTAGGTGATCATACACTCGTTGTATCCAGTAATCGGCAGGTTCATTTTCCATCCCGAACGCGGCGACCAATGCCAATAGAGCAGCTTGCTGTCTGGATTTTGAAGGTACCAATCCCATTCTACTTCATGCCACATTTCCGTCGTCCGACGGCGAATTTCTTGCTCCACGAAATTGTCTTGGTTGAAATATTGCCGGACGGTCAGCATCCCTTGAATAACATAAGATGTTTCTACGAGATCACCACCGTCATCGTCTTTGGAAGAAGGAACTGTCTTACCCGTCACGCCATTTACCCTGTGTGCCCAAGCACCATGAAATCGTTCTGTTTTGTCCTGAAGAAAAGCGACTATCTCCAGCGTCCGTTCCGCTGCCTCTTGGCGGGTTACGAAAGCGCGCTCGGCTGCCACCATAATTGCCATCAGTCCAAATCCTGTGGCGCCCGTTGAGCAAGTGTCGTGCGAGTTTAAGCGCGTTCGCGCAAGCCCGCTTTCCGGAACTGCAAAATCCCAAAAATATTGAAACGTCGCCAGCTGGACGGAGGTGAGCAATTCCTCATCGGTCATCGCGCGGGACTGCGCCGCCACCGTGTTCGTGGGTTCCGATTCTCTGTTGTTTCTGAAGACCTTCGTCACTCGATACCAATAAGTCCGATTATTCTCGCCGAAAAAATCACTGTAAACGTGGTAATGATGGGTCGACCTGTTCAATCTTTCAAAAGCCCCCTTTTCCGCAACGGCACGGTAAACGTTGTAGCCCGCCACGTTCGGATCTGCGTCTGGATGCCATCTTAAATCAATCCGGCTATCGCAACCAACCGCCGACAACCCTCCCTCCGGAACTTCGACAATCTTAAACATATCGTCAGCTCTCGAAACGCAACAAGCCGCGACAAAAACGAATAGAAAGAGAAAAATCCCAAAACGCATAAAAGACAGCATCTCGTAAATATCTCATCGTCATGATGAAACCAACTAAAAGCAAACTTCGCACACTCAATTTTACATTCCAGCCGCCTGCAAAAAAAGTGGCGGATTCAACTGAGTTCGAGAATGCTGCGCGCCACGGGGCTCGAACC
>Ga0207037_10448_pt1 | contig 10094 bp, 9 predicted proteins | sample Alteio_BWMinCont_75_FD_153268 | JGI IMG/M metagenome (GOLD analysis project Ga0207037, IMG submission 153268) | Enriched cells from forest soil in Barre Woods Harvard Forest LTER site, Petersham, Massachusetts, United States -... | ecosystem: Environmental > Terrestrial > Soil > Temperate forest >... | reverse complement strand
AGTATGAATGAGCGCGTTGAGCGTATCGACCATCAACAGCACGCTTTTAGTAAGTTGAGACCACGGGCTGGGATTCACAATAACGACTTTATCGTTCTCTACTCTCGCATCAAGTCGCACCCCGATCATTCCAAGACCCGTTGTTTTTTCCGCTTCCGGCGTGATCTGCACCTGGATACGTCGGCCCTTGCGCACAAGAACCAGGGTTGTCAGCTTACCCTTGCGCGCACCAATCAATTCCTTCAAATGTCCTACGCTGAGAACACGGATGCCATCCACCTCGTGGAATTCATCCTTTTCGCGCAAACCTGCTTTCTGAGCCACTGAATTCGGAATGACCTTTGCCAGCACGGGAATATTGGCGTGATCCAAATTCAGCATGCGAATCTTCAAGAGACTATCCTTGGAAGGCTGGAGTTCCAGAACCTTCGTTTCGTGTCCTCTTTCAATTCCAACCTGCACACGCTCGGATAAACTCAAGGCAACTCGCTGTCGAACTTCATCCCAATCATTGACCTGCTTGCCGTTGATTGTGACGATGCGGTCTCCAGGTTGAAAACCGGCGTCGCGCTCAGCGGAATTGGCGGGCACATAGCCCACTTTAAGATCCGAGTTGCTCGCGTCACGCGGAAGACCCACGATCGTGACGACGCAAGCCACGACGATTCCAAGGAGAATATTGGCAAAGCTTCCTGCAAGCAGAATGGGAATCTTGTCTTTCGGACGCAATGGCGGCAAATCCGCAAGAGGCGTATCGCTCTTTCCTTCGATGGCTTCCATCGAAAGTTGAGGAAAAGCCACATACCCACCCAGGGGGATGCATCCAAGACGGAACTCCACTCCATTTACCGTTCGGCTCCAGAGGGCCGGACCGAACCAGACGGCAAACCGCTCAATCTTTGCGCCGCGCCAGCGTCCGACTAAATAATGGCCAAGCTCGTGGATGAAAATGGTCAGATTAAAGAGAAGGAGAACAACGAAAATAAAATAGGCAATTTTCAGAATCTGCGCACCCATACGAGAAAAAAATGGCTTATTTGGTTGGAAGAAGCAAATTTATTGGACGGCAGGCTTCGCTGTGACAGGCGGTGTATTGGTGGATCCTGCAACATACGCCTGCTGGGTCAAACGCCGCCCCGCTTCCGCCTCAATGGAAGCCACGGGACGCGCGTCCGCCCGCGCCTGCGCTTCATAGAGAACGCGACGATCCTGATTTTCCTCAGCCACAAGCCGTTGAACATAAGCCGGATCCCACCCTGACTTTCCGACTGGATCGAGATACCCCCGGGCATTCTCGACGACCACGCCATCGTTCTTCATGCCCCAAAGCTCGGCACTCCGGTTGTCGCGGCGGCGCAGAACTTTGGATTGGTCATCGTCCGCGGTATTTTTCGGGTTGGTGGCCGCCTCGTGCTGATTCACATCGAGCGTCATGTGAATATCCACTTGCAGTGGCTGAGGGGTCGTCAACTTGACGGAAGGTGCGCATCCCCCAAGGAGCATCAATCCCAAAAAATAGAACAAACGATTCATCGAGTTTCGTTCAGCGAAAAGACCCTTCGCCAAACGTTTCCAGGTCATCCATTTCCAAAGTAGGTTCATTTGCTTTGAGTGGCATTCTGCACGCTCCCGCCAAAAGTCTCAATAGAAGACAATCCGTGCCAATTCATATCCAGATCTCGCACGCCTGCCTTCCCCTTTGCACGGAATGCAAGCGTGACATCCGGCCGTTGATAATCCGCGCGCAACGAATAGGAATCGTACGGATAATTACGCAGGCTTTGGATAAATGTTTGCAGGAGTTCTCTCTTCAATCCGATGGTATTTTGCTGAACGCGCTCCAGCAAACGATCGAGGGCACTTATCTGAATCAAACCGGCTGAATTGGAATCAAGCTTTAACACAGCCTGCAGTTTCTGAGTTTTTCCCTCCATATCAAAGTGGCCGCCTGCGCGGCCATCAATGGAAAAAGATTCGTTTTTGAAATCGTGCGAGATTTTGCCGGTATCGATATTGGCCGCAGCCCCCCAAATGCGCCACGATTCCTTGCCGGACCATCCGCACGTCGTGCCGCCATTGATATAGCCGTCAGCAAACGATCCTCCATACGCGCTTGTGATCGAGTTGGTGTCGAAGGTGAGCGCCAGCCAGCATGATTTCATCTCCATTTCTTTCCAGCGCACCGCATCGACGTAAAGTGTATTGACGAGATCGTTGGCCGCGGGGATAGGGACGGCGCCCGGCGCTGCATTGCTCTCAGTGGCACTCATATGAAATGCGATCTTTCCATGAAGATTCTTAAAAAAGATATTTTTTTCATTCCATGGAACATCTTGGTTGGGAACCGTCAGTTGGAATCGCGATTCCGCCAAATTGAGCTGGTTCAAATTCATGTTCTCCTGGCCGAACTCGAACGGAAATGAATAACCAAGGTTCATTTCCTTCAACCGCGTAATATCCAATTTGCCATCCGTGATCTCAAACGAGCGCACGATCCAATTGGGCCCGGCTGCAGCCTTTTTCTGTTTCACCCCCCTCGCGGCTCTCAATCGTTCCACAAACCAGAAAAGTCCGCGATCGACGCTCAGCGTCGGATGCCGAAACGCAAGCGTCTCGAGCCGGTGCTCTTGGATGCCTCCCATCGTGAAACGCAATTCGAGCTCCGGAATGCGAACAAGCGGCACAGTAAGATCAAGCGGCGAATAAAGGACCAAATTACGAAGCGTCAGAAGCCGAACCTTGTCGAGGTACCCACGTGAAGTCTCGCTTCCAAGCGGCACATCGGGAAACTCTCCTTCCACATCGAGATCGACCGGCGGAAGGCCTCGGGCAAGACCTTTGACGGTAAGTTTTCCGCGTTCGACAATCAACTTGTCCAGATGAATGGGAAGTTTGAGTTCCGACACTTTGATGCTGGTGTTGCCGTTCAACTGATCGAGGCGGGAGAGATCGAGTAGGATTTCCGGGTATTCCACTCTCAATTCGGCAATATGTCCTTTTGCAAAGTCTTCGTATTTGAAACGCAATGTCGCCTTGCGAGCCTTGATGAAATCGCCGAATTGAACATTGTACAGCACGATCTGCTGCGCGGACTTCCAATTCACCCTCTGGACTTCAAAAGGAATCTTCGAATCGAAGTGCTTCAGCCCTCCCATCAACACCTGTCGGGGCATCCCGAAAAGAAGAAAGAGCGCACACAGAAGGAAAATCCCTCCCAAAAGAACACCCAGCATCGACGTGCGGACGACATGTTTTCGCGTCACCTTCATTCGATCACCATAACGCGGTTTTGCGGTCCTTCAACGCCCAATCGAACAAGTTTAAACGGAGCGGTTCTTTGAGGGATCCCCTTGCCTCAGGGGCAGAACCACACGGCACCGCGGGAGTTTTGTCGGCCAGTGAGACACGGAGAGCCAGCCGGAGATTGGTCGCGAGAGGACAAAAACGTCCTTCAGGCAGCCGTGGCAGTCTGTGATTTCTTGCGAGCTTCTTCTTTGACAACCCACTCTTCCCATGACTTGCCGGCCGCAGCATTTTCCCCTGTGAGATCAACCTGAACGATATCGGCGTATTTAATGAGCATTTTGTCGTTGCGACCATCCAGCATCATCTCAACAAACGGTTCCGGGCAACGAAACATGCCCTTGGCCTCGCGATTGGACATGAAGCCGATCACCGTGCTGCCGTCCTTGAGCCTGATCATCACGTCGCCGCGATAGTCGAATGCCTTTTCAATCTGTGTCTTCACATCGTCCATGTTACGCCTTCTCCACCGTTTCAAGTTCTTCTTCGATGTCATGGTGATGGTTGCAAGAACCGCTTCCGCACCCCTGACCTTTGGCGAGAACGGGAACCGGAGCGCCGTCCGGATAGCTTGAGCCATTGCCGGGGACAGGCTTGCTTGCGCCGATACCTAGAAGAGAGAGCTTCACCATCCGGACGAATCCCGCCAGGCTTCCGAAACCATGGTTCACCGCGGTTGCTTCATACCCCGAGTGAACCATGCAGTTTGCACATTTGGGGTTTCCGGAGCGATGCCCGTAATTTTGCCATTCCGTCTCGTCGATCAACTCCTGGAAGGTCGTGGCTTAACCTTCGTTCAGAAGATAGCACGGCTTCTGCCAACCAAAAATATTATAGGTCGGCATGCCCCACGGAGTGCATTCGTAATCCTGCCGGCCCATGAGAAACTCGAGGAAAAGAGGCGATTGGTTAAATTGCCATTCCTTCTTCGGATTGCTCAAAATGCGCGTAAAAAGATTTCTTGTGTGATTGCGGGGAAGGAAATGCTGCTGATCGGGAGCCTTGGAATAACTGTAACCCGGCGACATCATCATTCCCTCGACGCCAAGCTCCATCATCTGGTCGAAAAAACCCCGGACACGCTCGGGATCCGCTCCCTCGAAAAGCGTCGTATTGGTCGTGACACGAAACCCGCGCTTGAGCGCTTCGCGAATGGCTTCGATCGCGACGTCAAACACACCCTCGCGGCAGACAGCGTGATCGTGATCTTCCTTCAAACCGTCCATGTGGACGCTAAAGGTAAGAAATTTGGAGGGCTTGAAAAGATCCAGTTTGCGTTTGAGCAAAATCGCGTTGGTGCAGAGATAAATATATTTTTTGCGAGCGATCAGTCCTTCCACGATCTGTTGAATTTCCGGATGGATCAGCGGCTCACCGCCGGGAATGCTGACCATGGGAGCTCCACATTCGTCGACCGCCTTAAAGCATTGCTCAGGAGAAAGACGTTTTTTCAAAATGTGCTCGGGATATTGGATTTTCCCGCAACCTGCGCATTCAAGATTGCACCGAAAAAGCGGCTCCAGCATCAACACCAAAGGGTAGCGCATGCGGCCCTGAAGCTTCTGTTTCAACACATAAGACGCAACCGTATAAGCTTGGGAAATGGGTACGGGCATAGAAGAATATTTGGTAAGCCGCTGCTTTCGACGTGTCCGCCCAAAGCATAAAACACGCAATTTACGCCAACAAAGGGAGATAACAAGCTAAATTTCTTTTCGACATGTGCAAATTTGTCACACCCGGACCCCTTCGCGTCAATTCCGGGTTGATATCGCGGAAATTGATTTTTGTTTGACGAGGCTGGAATCCTCATCTTCGGCTCGCAGTCCCAGCTCGCCGCGATTCGCGAAGGCGCCCGCATGGGGCTTGGCGTTGAAGTGCTTCAAGAAATCGATGGGATTGAAAGGTTGAATGTTTCTCGGATCATATTTGCCCCCTAGCATGCGGGGATAAAGAAGCTTCGCGACCATCGTATTGGCAAAGTTGGAATTAATGCATCGCCCTGTTTCAAAATGACAGTGCGGGATCGCTTTCAAATAATCGCGTCCGCCAGGATTGGAAGAGGTCTGCCCCATCCATCCAATCAATTGACCACATTTCACCGAATCGCCTTCGTGAACCTCGAGCCGATTCAAATGGCAATACATCGTGATAAACGGCGTACCGTCACTGAACAGGTGTTGAATCATCACATATCGGCCGTAACCGCTGCGCTCTTCATTATAGTTGGCCACAACCACGGTCCCATTCAGAATTGCAAATATTTCGTCCTTTGGAACAAGCACAGGTTCTCTCACGGAAAAATTGCGTCCGGTCTTCGGATCATAATAATCGATGCGCACCGTCTGATCCGTCTTTTCAAATTGGGTGGGAAGGATGTCGACCCCCTTATGGAATCGTCCTCCATTTCCGCGGGTCCACCCGGGAAGGCCGTATTGCTCGTTCACGCGCGTACGGGCTGCAAAGCCGAGTTCGTCGTCTTGATAAATGTTTTTGTTAGGTGTGGGAAGACACGGAATTTGCGTCACTTCCGAATCGATATCGGCAAAGACATGGATCTTGTCGCTGAGCGGCGCAGCGGCCGTCCATGAAGCGACACCCAAGATAAAAAACAGACAACAGCCCTTCTTGCTCAGCATCTTCTTTCCTTACTCGGAATGATTTTGGAACTCAACACAACGTACAACGAAATTCAATGTTTGGCCATGACACCGCGCTCGATCTCCTCGACAGCGGCTTTCCCAGCCAAGCATTCGACCAGCGCGTAAGCAAACTCAATGGCCGTGCCAGGCCCCCGGCTTGTTACCAATTTTCCATCCACCACCACTCGCTCCTCGCAATAGTGGGTGTCGGACAATTGCTCCTTCACGCTGGGATGGCTTGTGACGCGCCTGCCGGAAATCAAGCCCGCTGCATGCAACACCATCGGTGCAGCACAGATCGCCGCGATCCATTTTCCGTCCCGGGCATGCCGCACTAGGCATTCCCGCAGCCGCCTATCCGCCTTCAAATGGTTGGTGCCAGGCTGGCCTCCCGGCAACACGATGGCGTCGAAGGTTTCGTCTTTTACTTTCTCTAGTGTCGTGTCGGGGAGATGCCGTGTTCTGCGTGAAGCTTCGATCGTTCCTTCAAGGAGACCTGCCGTGATGACCTTGAAATTTGCGCGACGCAGGAGATCAATGATGACGATCGCTTCAATCTCTTCAAATCCAACGGCGAGAGGAACGAGTATGGTGGCACTCATCTCCTCAAAATAACATTTTTCCCCATCACGTCTATCTGGGATTCCGTTTATTTCAAAAGGACCTCTCGGCACAACGCTGCCGTCTTTCATTTACCTGCGCGCCTGCTATGCCTTCTTCTATCCTATGGCAGGCATCAGTTCCCCCACTAAGGTCTGCATCTAAGGTGGAAACGTCGTCGTGTTCACCTGCAGCGCCACGATCTCTCTTGGTGCCTTGGCCGGTCCGATCCCTGGTTGCGGATCTACCGGTTTCTAAAGGGGAGAAGATCCTATCAAAATTGAGAACTTTGGGGGTGCCATTGCAGTTGTAAGTAGTTATTTAAGGGCCATTTCCAAGAGGAGGCTGAGATGGTATTCCCCGTGCTCATCATTCCCTTAGGAGTCGTTTATGTCCGCCCTTAACGCCATCGTTGCCAGTCTTCAAGCTTTCCAACTCCAGATCGACACTTCTGCCAACAACATTGCTAACGCGAATACGATAGGTTTCAAGAGCAGCCGCGCAAACACATCCGATTCCTTCTATCAGACACAGCGCGCATCCTCTTCAAGCCAGCCCATCGGCATTCAAGTAGGCTCGGGCACTCAAATTTCCACCATTGGCACCATCCAAAGTCAGGGCTCGCTGCAACAAACCGGCAATCCCACAGATCTTGCCGTGTCCGGAAGTGGGTTTTTTGTTGTCCAAGATAGCAGTGGAAATTCCTTTTTTACACGCGGTGGAGATTTCAGCCTGGATCCATCTGGAAATCTCGTGAATTCACTCGGCATGAACGTGCGCGGAGTGGTTGGAAACGCTTCAAGCGATACCGGAGATGCGCAGGATCCCCATTCCGGCGCGCCGTCTTCAATTGGCAACATCGTGATTCCCTCTTCCTTCGTGTCTCAATCTCCGGCGGTCGCGGCTCAGACCGATCTGACAGTGAGCTCTTCGAGCCAACCCTCAGTAGGAAGCACCCTGAATATTGGCAGTGTCACTTTCACCTTCATCGCCAATGGTTCCGTGCCTGCAGCGAATACAGCCACTTCTGGTGAAATTGCGTTGGGAACCGATGCGAGCAGCACCGCCACAGCCATCGCTGTGGCGGTCAACGGGCATAGCACGCTTGCGGCAGCGGGTGGGGCAAGCGCGACCACAAATGGCAATGTGGTCACACTGACGGCCAATACGCCCGGTACCGCGGGAAACAGCATCGCTGTAAGCACCACGGCTGCGAGCACGCAACTCTCCACCCCTGCCTCCGGCACCATGAATGGCGGCGTGGCACTGGGCGCCTTGCGCACGGAGTCCGTTCAAAGCTACAACATCGGCCCCGATGGGAAAATTTCTCTTTTGGGATCGTCGGGTACCACGCGAGTGATCGGCTATGTCACCACTGCAAACTTTTCGAATCCTGATGCTCTCCAGCAAGCGGGCAACAATCTTTACACGTTCTCCAGCGCGGCAGGCTCGGCTTCCGGCGGAAATTCGTTTTCAGAAACAGCCGACGTTCGCAAACCCGGCACGAATGGTTCCGGACAAGTGCAGAGCGGAGCGCTCGAGGTCTCGAACGTGGATCTTGCACAGGAATTTTCGAATCTCATCATCTCGCAAAGCTCCTTCGAGGCGAACGCAAAAATAGTCTCTACCAGCGACGAACTCCTCCGCACCGTCATCAATTTGAAGAGCTGAAGATCAAGCGATCCGGAAGAAATGCTTTTTGCCGATTTTCAGCAGGGCTTGTGGCTTGACGATCATCACCTCCTGGGGATCTTTCAGTTTCGCGCCATCATATTCCACTCCTCCTTGTTGGATCAGCCGACGCGCTTCACTCTTGCTTGCGATGACGCCGGAAGCCATCACGAGATCCATGGCGGTCCAGCTCTTGGAGACATCCATTTTTAACTTCGGCAGATCGGCCGCAGACAGATCGCGTTGCGAAAATTTTTTCTCGAAATCCTCAAGGGCCCTTCGTCCTTCTCCAGCTTTGTGGAAGCGGTCCACCAACGAAGCCGCGAGGCTCTTCTTCGCCTCCATCGGATGGCCTGCTTTGAGTTGGACGATCTCTCCATCGGTCTTTCCCAGGAGTAGCAGATACCATTTCCACATGAGTTCATCGGAAATTGACATTACCTTGCCAAAAATTTCTTGAGCAGCCTCGGAGACACCAATGTAATTGCCCAGGCTTTTGCTCATTTTCTGCACGCCGTCCGTGCCTTCCAAAATCGGCAACATCATGGCGACCTGTGCCTCGAGCCCATGGTCCTTCTGCAAATCACGTCCTACAAGAATATTGAAAAGTTGATCCGTGCCGCCAATCTCCACATCCGCCTTTACCATCACGGAATCCCATCCCTGCATGATAGGGTAGAGTGTTTCATGATGACGAATGTCGGATCCGCTCTGCACGCGTTCCTTGAAATCACGCCTCTGCATCATCTGCGAGATTGAAACTGAGCTGCTCAGCTTGATGACGTCGGCCAATCCCATTTTGCCAAACCAGTCGCCATTGAAAACGACTTCGAGTTGATGGGGATCGAGCACTTTGAAAGCCTGATCTTGATATGTTTTTGCATTCGCCATGATCTCTTCGCGCGAAAGGGGTGGGCGCGTGACAGATCTTCCTGTGGGATCGCCGATCATCGAGGTGAAATCGCCGATGATAAGAACGGCTCTATGGCCAAGATCCTGAAATTGGCGGAGCTTCGCCAGGCCCACAGTATGGCCGAGATGAAGGTCGGGTGCCGTTGGATCGACCCCATATTTCACCCTGAGTGGACGGTTTTTTTGGAGCTTTTTCAACAATTCCTCTGGGGAAATGACCTGAGCCGTGCCACGAAGCAGAAGGTCTAATTGTTCTTTCGGTGATTTCATCTGGAATGCTGAGATTGCCCCGGTTGCATGGCAAAAATCAAGCCGCTCGGGACGTCGGCGTGAGTTTCAGCAAATTCGACTCCTTTTTTTATCAGACACCCTGCTTGAGATTCTTTATCCGTCTCCAACTCATCACGACCCAACAAAACCCGAATCTGTAGACTTGCGTTTGCAGAAGCGCCATCGGATGCTTACTCTTTTTTTACGCTTCAAACCGATCTCATGCATCCTCTCCTTCTGCTTTGGGACATCGACGGCACCATGATCTACACATCGGGAGCCGGTGAAGAAGCGTTGCGTCAAACGTTGAAGAACCGCTTCGGCATCCTCGATGATCTGGGTGACATTGAAATGGCGGGCCGCACCGACACTTCCATCGCAAAGGATATATGTGACCGGCATCCCACACATCAACTCGATCCGAATGAATTGCTCGAAGCTTATCTCGACTATCTCCCGGAATGTTTGAAACAAAAAAAGGGCGGGGTCTTTCCCGGAGTACGAGAGCTGTTGGAGTGGGGGCATCGTCATTCTGAAGTGCACAATGCCCTGCTCACGGGAAACATCAAAAAAGGCGCATTTCTAAAGCTTGGGCATTATCACCTGGCAAACTATTTTGAATTTGGTGCATTTGGCGACGATTCGTCCAATCGCAACCGTCTCGGCCCTGTGGCGCTTGAGCGAGCCCGAACACTC
>Ga0207037_10443_pt1 | contig 10186 bp, 6 predicted proteins | sample Alteio_BWMinCont_75_FD_153268 | JGI IMG/M metagenome (GOLD analysis project Ga0207037, IMG submission 153268) | Enriched cells from forest soil in Barre Woods Harvard Forest LTER site, Petersham, Massachusetts, United States -... | ecosystem: Environmental > Terrestrial > Soil > Temperate forest >... | reverse complement strand
CGTCTACGGACAGTAATGTCTTCGTTGGTTGCTGTTTGATCAGCGTGCGCGCGAGCCGAACTCTCTCCGGCTCGCGCGTTTTTTCTTTGTTGTTTCGATTTGAAGAAATTTACGATGCTGCCCGCGTTGTTTCACCTCCTCGCCTAACTTATGGCACAGTAGTCTCCGATGGCTGCCCGTGAACCGTCCAAAGTCAGCGCTCGCATCGCATTTGCTTATCCTAATTTCACCCTCCTGCAGCTCTCGCGCTTCCTGATTATTCTTGCGATGGAGATGCAGTCCGTGGCCGTTGGCTGGCAGGTGTACGAAATTACGAAGCAGCCGTTGGCACTGGGCTACGCCGGTCTCGCGCAGTTTCTTCCCGGCATCCTTCTTTTTCTTGTCGCTGGTCATGCGGCGGACCGCTATGACCGGCGCAAACTTCTGATTGCCTGCGACGTTGGTTTTGCTTCTTGTTTTGCTCTGTTGCTCTTCTTCGCGCTGCGCGGGGGCCACACGGTACGCCCCATTTACGCGGTACTCGTCTTGCTAGGTATCTTTCGAGCTTTCAGTGGACCCGTTGCGCGCGCCATTTTTCCTCAGTTGGTCCCACAAGAACATTTCCAGAATGCGGTCGCCTGGTCTTCCAGCGTCTTCCAGGCGGCGACGATTCTGGGCCCGGCTCTCGGCGGAGTGATCTACGCCGTTTTTCGTGGTCCGTCCGCCGTGTATGTTTTTTCCCTGGTCCTTGGTGGCGCGGCTACGCTCGCCGCTCTGCAAATCAAGACGCAGACGAAGGTCCGTCCGCCAGCGACTTTTAGCCCAAGCGTGGTTTTCGCCGGGTTCCGCTACATTTGGAGCGAAAAAGCCATCCTTGGTTCCATCTCGCTCGATCTGTTCGCCGTTTTTTCTCGGAGGAGCCGTCGCCCTGCTTCCTGTCTACGCCAGGGAGATTCTCAACACCGGACCCTGGGGGCTGGGACTTCTGCGCACCGCCCCTGCGGTCGGGGCGGCCGCCATGGCCATCTTTCTTGCCCACAACCCTCTCCAAAAACGTGCCGGGGCAACTATGTTGTGGTGCGTGGCCGGCTTTGGAATCTTCACCATTCTTTTTGGAATTTCCACCAGTATCGTTTTCTCGCTGGTTGCGCTGGTGTTTGTCGGAGCCACGGACATGGTGAGCGTCATTGTGCGCGCCACGCTGATTCAGGTGGCTACGCCCGATGAAATGAGAGGACGTGTCAACGCCGTCGACATGATCTTTATCGGCGCTTCGAACGAATTCGGCGAATTCGAATCCGGTCTAACGGCCCATTGGTTCGGCACGGTGCCCGCGGTAGTGCTGGGCGGGATAGGCACGCTGGTGGTCACGGCCATTTGGGCCTGGCGCTTCCCTGAACTACGCAAGAGAGATCAACTCACGGCCGCGCGGGACGACGCATAAACTCTCCGTGCAAATCTCTGTGGCCTGCTCATCGACAAGCTAGATGAATCAGGGTTGTTTCTGAAGCGGTGGCACAACCGGAGTCATTTTCGGTTCATCGCCGGCCAGCGAACTCTTCACCGAAGCCGGGATCTTGTCCGCATTCGCCAGCAATTGCGCCACTTGCCACAATTGTGCGTCGGTCAAACGTGCCTTGAACCCCGGCATACCGGTCAAGCGAATGCCATTTTGCGCCTTCCAATACGATTCCCAGGCTGGATCGTCTGTCACACCCGTTCCGCGAAAAAGTTGTGGTGGTGGAGGAAACATTCCTTCGGCAATGGCCGACTTTTCCTTGCCGGGCAATCCGTGGCACACCGCGCAGTGCTGCTTGTAAACCTCCGCGCCCGCTAAATAATTGTCCTCGTCGAGTGGCACGGTAGAAACCGTCTTTTTCTCCTTGTCGAGACGCGCGTCCAACGCCATGTGCGCGAATTTTTTCTCAAAAGGCATCGGCGAATCCGCTGTCGCCACTGGCGCAAAGCCGTGTGAAAAGTAAACATAACCCCCCGCCATCACCAGCAAAATCCCGACTAAAATCCCAACCGCGAATTTGACCATCTCACCCTCGCTCCCATCCGCATCGATTCCTTCCGGCGCGCCCTTGGCGCCGCGGCGGTGCTCAAGAGTTTACGTTTTCCTTCACCCTTCTGCACACCGTAAAATCAAGTATTCCGCCCCTCCCGAAGTGGGAAGCCAAGCTAGGGGGTCCTCACCACGGTGATCTGGAGCTCCCCGCCTTCGTAACCATTGCCCCCGAAGAGCCGTCTTATCTAGGCGGAAGCCTTCTTTTCCGATAGGCTGGCGGTCACAGGAGTTGCCACTTCAACCGTAAACGCACGCATGTTCTGCCATTGGCAGTCTCGCGGGTATAATTGCGCGACCTCACAGGAGAGAACGAATGGGTAACACCAAATCCATGGACCTGCCGGAACCCGGCCCACGCGGTGATTCCGCGCCCCATGCAGCCAAGAGCCGCTGGTGGCTCTGGGCACTGATTCTCATCGTCATCGCCATTGGCATCTGGTATTACCGTGGATCGCATTCCACTAGTCAGGCTCAGGATCCCGCGACCGCCGCCGGAGGCAAGGGGAAAGGCGGCGCCGGTGGGGCCAATCAGGTTGTGCCCGTCGTGGTGGCAACCGCTCAAAAGGGAGATCTCCCGGTGTATTTCAATGGACTGGGCACCGTCACGGCGTTCAATACCGTCACCGTGCGGAGCCGAGTCGATGGCCAGATCGTCAAAATTAACTTCACCGAAGGACAGTTTGTGCACGAGGGCGATGCGCTAGTGGAGATCGATCCCCGCCCTTATCAGGTGCTGCTCGAACAGGCCGAAGGGCAACTCGCCAAAGATCAGGCGCAGCGCAAGGACGCCGAAGTAAATTTCGAACGATTCAAGCTGCTCTATCAGGAAGGCGTGATTCCCAAGCAGCAATTGGACACCCAAGGAGCACAGGTCGGTGAGTTTGACGGCGCCATCAAATCCGATCAAGGAACCATCGACAGTGCCAAGCTGCAGGTCACCTATTCTCATATCACCGCACCCATCAGCGGACGCGTCGGTCTCCGGCTGGTGGACGTTGGCAATATCGTGCACGCGTCGGACACCAATGGCCTCCTGGTCATCACCCAACTGCAGCCCATCTCCGTGATTTTCAGTCTTCCGCAAGACCAGCTTCCGCAAGTGATGACGAAACTCCACGCTGGCGGGCAACTTCCCGTCGACGCCTACGACCGCGATGACACCGCGAAGATCACCACGGGCAAATTGGCTACCATCGACAACCAGATCGATGTCACCACGGGCACCTACAAACTGAAATCCATCTTCAATAATGAAGACAACGCGCTCTTTCCGAATCAGTTCGTGAATGTGCACTTGCTTGTGGACGTCAAGAAAAATGTAGTGATCGTTCCTGCAGCCGCCATTCAACGCGGCCCCCAAGGCACGTACGTATATGTGGTTTCAAACGGCAATACCGTCGGCATTCGCGTCGTAACGATCGCTCAGACTACCGGCAATAACATCGGGTTGAGTGCGGGTCTTCAAGAGGGCGAAGTCGTTGTGATCGACGGGCAGGACAAGCTTCAGGACAACAGCAGAGTTGCTACCAGCACTTCCCCCACAGGTTCAAACGCTGCTGCCCCGGCGCCGGGAGCGCCTCCTGCAAAGCAAAATGGCACGCAGTCCGGCAAACAGTCGGGCGGTAAGGCTGGAGGAAAATCGCGATGAATCCCTCGCGGCCGTTTATTTTGCGGCCTGTTGCGACCACCTTGTTGATGGTCGGCGTGCTGCTCGTGGGTTTCGTGGCCTACCGTCAGCTGCCGGTTTCTGCGCTGCCGCAGGTCGATTACCCGACCATTCAGGTACAAACCTTTTATCCAGGTGCGAGTCCGGACGTTATGGCTTCCGCCGTGACGGCTCCGCTCGAGCGCCAGTTCGGCCAGGTTCCTGGCTTGAACCAGATGACTTCCACAAGTTCTTTTGGAAGCTCCCTGATTACTCTGCAATTCGATCTCGATTTGAACATCGACATCGCCGAGCAGGAAGTACAAGCATCCATCAACGGTGCTTCCAGTCTTTTGCCGCAAGGGCTCCCGAATCCGCCCATCTATAGCAAGGTCAACCCTGCCGACGCTCCAATCCTAACCATCGCGCTCACGTCCAGTTCCTTGCCGCTTTCCAAGGTCGAAGATTTGGCGGACACCACGCTGGCGCAGAAAATTTCCCAACTCACTGGCGTGGGTCTTGTCAGCATCAGTGGTGGCCAGAGGCCCGCGGTGCGTATTCAAGCGAATCCCACGGCGCTGGCTTCTTATGGATTGAGTCTCGAAGATCTGCGTACCGCGCTCAGCCAGGCCAACGTCGACCAGGCCAAGGGCACTTTCGACGGCGCGCATCAGGCTTACACCATCGGCGCCAACGATCAATTGGTTACCAGCGACTCCTATCGCCCCCTGATCATTGCCTACCGCAACGGCGCGCCCGTGCGCCTCACCGATGTCGCCAACGTCATCGATGGTGCTGAAGATGTGCGGCAAGCCGCTTGGGCCAACAAGAATCCGGCGGTCATCATCAATATTCAGCGGCAGCCCGGCGCGAACATTATTGCCGTCGTCGATCGCATCACGAAACTCCTGCCGCAGTTGAAGGGAGGGATGCCGGCCGGCGTGCAAGTGGCGATTCTTACCGACCGCACTACCACCATTCGTGCCTCCGTTGAGGACGTCGAATTCACATTGGTGCTCACCATCGGCCTGGTGGTTCTGGTCATTTTTCTATTTCTGCGCAATCTCCGCGCCACCTTCATTCCAGCCATGGCCGTGCCTCTCTCCATCATCGGCACTTTTGGCGTGATGTATCTCCTTGGCTACAGCCTCAACAACCTCTCGCTCATGGCTCTCACCATCTCGACCGGTTTCGTGGTCGACGATGCTATCGTCATGATCGAAAACATCACCCGCTATATCGAACAGGGAGATTCGCCGCTGGAGGCCGCGCTCAAAGGTTCCGAACAAATCGGCTTCACGATTATTTCGCTCACCGTTTCTCTGATCGCTGTTCTCATTCCGCTCCTCTTTATGGGCGACATCGTGGGCCGCCTGTTCCGCGAATTCGCTATCACTCTCGCCGTCACCATCATCATTTCTGCTTTCGTTTCTCTGACCCTCACTCCCATGATGTGCGCAAAACTTCTTCGTCATGTGAAAGAAGCGGATCAGGGGTGGTTTTATCACAAGTCCGAGAAGACCTTTAACGACATCATCGCTTTTTATGGGCGCACCCTGAAGTTTGTCCTCCAGTACCGCAAAATCACTCTCATCGTCACGGTCGCCACTCTGGTCGGCACCATTCTTCTGTACATTTACGTCCCCAAGGGTTTCTTTCCGGTTCAGGACACCGGTATCATCCTGGGCGTTTCCGAAGCCGCTCAAAACACTTCCTTCGCGGCCATGGCGCAACGCCAGCAAGCCCTCGCCGAAATAATTCTTCAGGACCAGGCGGTCGAAAGTCTATCCTCGTTCATCGGCATTGACGGCACCAACACTACGCTGAACAGCGGACGCATCCAGATCAATCTCCAACCTCTCGCCAAGCGCAAAATCAGCGCTTCGGACGTCATTCGCCGCCTGCAGCCCCAGATTGCCAAGGTCGATGGCGTCTCGCTCTTCATGCAGCCGGTTCAGGATCTCACGGTCGAAGATCGCGTCAGCCGCACGCAATTCCAATACACCCTGGAAGACGTTGACGCAAAGGAGCTTGCCTACTGGACGCCCCGCTTCATCGACAAACTAAGCTCGCTCCCCGCCGTTCGCGACGTCGCCAGCGACCAACAGAACCAGGGTCTCCTCGCCACTCTCACGATTGATCGTGACACCGCTTCGCGCCTTGGCGTTCTCCCCGCCGATATTGACAACACTTTGTACGACGCTTTTGGCCAGCGCCAGGTCTCCACCATCTTCACCCAGCTCAATCAGTATCACGTGATTCTGGAAGTGGATCCGCAATTCCAACAGTCACCCGATGCGCTCAAAAGCATCTATGTGAAGTCTGCCGGGGGCGGACAAGTTTCCTCCGGAGCGACAGCCAATATTTCGACGACGGCGCTGACCAACATTACCTCCGCGCCCAGTCCGCAAGTTCCCCTCAGCGCTTTCACCCGATTCGAACCCAGCGCCACCGCCCTCGCTCTCAATCATCAAGGACAGTTTCCGGTCGTGACCATCTCCTTCAATCTCGCGCCGGGTGCGGCCCTCGGCGACGCCGTCAATGCCATCAACACCGCGAAGGCCCAATTGAATATGCCGCCCAGCATCCAGGCGACATTTCAAGGCACGGCGGCAGCCTTCCTGAACTCGCTCTCCAACGAACCGATTCTCATTCTTGCCGCGCTTATCACCGTCTATATCGTTCTCGGCGTACTCTACGAAAGTTTCATTCACCCCATCACGATCCTCTCCACGCTCCCTTCCGCCGGTGTTGGAGCTATCCTCGCGCTGCTCCTGTTTCGCATGGAGTTCAGCGTCATATCGCTCATCGGCGTCATTCTCCTCATTGGTATCGTCAAGAAAAACGCGATCATGATGATTGACTTCGCTCTCGAAGCTGAGCGTAAAGAAGGAAAAGCGCCTCTTGATGCCATTTATGAAGCGTGTCTGCTGCGTTTCCGTCCCATCATGATGACTACCATGGCCGCGCTGCTGGGCGCCTTGCCTCTGGCCATCGGCAACGGCGTTGGTGGGGAACTGCGTCGCCCTCTCGGCATCACCATCGTGGGCGGTCTCATCCTCAGCCAGTTGCTCACGCTCTACACCACGCCGGTTGTTTATCTCGCTTTCGATTGGCTGGCGCACCGCTTCGAGTTTCATGTCGGCAATCCCGTCGAAGAGCCTGCCCACGGGGATTAAACTTTGACTTCCTCATCCAATTTCTCGGCTCCCTTCATTCGTCGGCCCGTCGCCACAACGCTGATTACCATCGCGATCTTTCTTTCGGGCGCTGTTGCCTTTCGATTGCTTCCCGTGGCCCCGCTTCCTCAGGTCGATTTCCCGACCATCAACGTGAACGCCAATCTGCCCGGCGCCAGCCCGGAAACGATGGCCTCCGCCGTGGCCACACCGCTCGAGCGGCAATTCGGCCGCATCGCCGGCGTCACACAAATGACCTCCTCCAGCGGATTGGGGTCAAGCAGCATCACTCTTCAATTCGATCTGAGCCGCGACATCAACGCCGCCGCTCGCGACGTGCAAGCCTCCATTAACGCCGCGCGAAGCCAGCTCCCGGCTGATCTTCCCGGCCAGCCCACCTATCGCAAAGTCAATCCGGCCGATTCTCCGATCCTGATTCTCGCTCTCAGTTCAGAAAACATTCCGGCGGCTGAGATCTACGACGCGGCCGATTCCATCCTTGCCCAGAAACTCGCTCAGGTCGAGGGCGTTGGCCAGGTCAGCGTTTGGGGAAGTGCCAGTCCGGCCGTTCGTGTGGAAGTCAATCCTTACCAGCTCAACAGCTATGGAATCAGTCTGGATACGGTTCGCGCCTCGCTGCAATCGGCCAACGCCAATCTTGCCAAGGGCTCGCTTTCCGACGGGCAGAAATCCTGGAACGTCAGCGATTCCGACCAGCTCTTCAAAGCCTACGAATACCAGCCCCTCATTGTCTCTGGACATACCGGAGCTCCCGTGCGGCTTCGCGATATCGGTGAAGTGGTCGATTCCGTCGCGGACACCCGCAATTTGGGGCTTTCCGGCGGAAAGCGCTCCGTGCTTCTCGCCATCTTCCGTCAACCCGCCGCCAATATGATCGAGACTGTCGACCGCATTACCGCGCTGCTTCCGCAACTCAGCGCTTCGATTTCTCCTTCGCTGCATTTGACAGTGGCCGTCGACCGTAGCACCACCATCCGCGCTTCCGTCCACGATGTCGAAGTCACCTTGATCATTTCCATCACCCTCGTCATCCTCGTGGTCTTCGCCTTCCTTCGCAATACCTGGGCCACCATCATTCCGAGCGTCGCCGTTCCACTTTCGCTCATCGGCACGTTTGGCATCATGTACCTCTGCAACTACAGCCTGGACAATCTCTCGCTGATGGCTCTGACGATCTGTACCGGCTTCGTGGTGGACGACGCCATCGTCGTCATAGAAAACATCACGCGGCACATCGAGAACGGCATGAAACCTTTTGAAGCGGCCATGAAAGGCGCCAGCGAAATCGGTTTCACCGTGCTCTCCATGAGCACTTCTCTCGTTGCCGTATTTATCCCCATCCTGATGATGGCGGGTATTGTCGGCCGTCTTTTCCGCGAATTTGCCGTGGTCCTCAGCGTCGCTATCGGCGTCTCACTTTTCGTTTCGCTCACCACCACGCCCATGATGTGCGCCCGTTTCCTGAAACATGAATCTGGAAAACATAACTGGCTCTATAACTTCTTCGAAAACGCTTTCAATCGCATGCTTCGCGTCTACGACGTTTCCCTTAAGTGGGTTCTCCGCAGCCAGGGGTTGGTCCTGGGCATCACGTTCCTCACGCTGCTCCTCTGCGTGTACATGTTTTTCCACGTCAATTCCGGCTTTTTCCCGCAACAGGATACCGGCCGTATCAACGGCAGCATTCAGGGTGACCAGGACTTGTCCTTCGCGTCCATGGCCCAAAAGATGCGCGCTTTCACCGACATTGTTTTGAAAGACCCCGCCGTTGACACCGTCACCGCGTTCACCGGCGGCGGCAGCGGGGGAAGCACTGCCCGCATGTTTTGCCAGCTCAAGCCCCTCAACGAACGGAAGCTCAGCGCCGACGAGGTCATCGCGCGAATCCGCAAATCCACCTCCAGGATTCCGGGCGCCATCCTCTATCTCCAGGCCGTGCAAGATCTGTCTGTTGGCGGCCGCGGCAGCGCCGCCCAGTACCAATACACTTTGCAGGCGGACAATCTCAGCGACCTCACTCATTGGGCTCCCCTCATTCAGCAAAGGTTAGCTAAGATCCCCGAGCTCCGCGACGTCAATTCTGACCAGCAGATGCACGGTCTGGAAAGCTCCGTGGTCATCGATCGCGATACCGCAGCCCGTCTGGGTGTTTCCATCATAAACATTGACAACACCCTTGGCGACGCTTTCGGTCAACGCCAGGTTTCCACTATTTATAAAGGGCTCAATCAATACCACGTTGTTCTGGAAGTCATGCCCGACGCTCAGCAGAATCCCGAGGCCCTCAAATCCATCTACGTCCCGGACGCCACCGGCAAACTAGTTCCCCTCAGCGCCTTTGCCCACTACGAACCTTCCAACACGGCTCTCTCCGTCAATCACCAGGGCGTCTTTCCGGCCATCACCCTTTCTTTCAATCTGGCTCCCGGAGCCTCTCTCGGCCCTGCCGTGCAACATATCGAAGCTGCCACTCGCGAAATCAGTGTTCCCGCAACGGTTCACGCCACTTTCCAGGGTACGGCGCAAGCTTATAAAGATTCCTTCTCTTCTCAACTCTTTCTGGTTATCACTGCGCTAGTTGCTGTTTACATCGTTCTCGGCATTCTCTACGAAAGTTTCATTCACCCCATAACCATTCTTTCCACCATACCGTCGGCAGGCATCGGCGCCATTCTCGCCATCAAGCTCACCGGCTCCGATCTGAACATGATCTCTTTGATTGGCGTCATCCTCTTGATCGGTATCGTTAAGAAAAACGCCATCCTCATGATTGATTTTGCCGTTCAATTGGAGCGCGAGGAAGATCTCAACCCGTTGGACGCCATCTACAAAGCTTGTCTGCTCCGCTTTCGCCCGATTTTAATGACCACCATGGCGGCGCTTTTCGGAGCGCTTCCGTTAGCTCTTGGCAACGGTGTCGGCTCCGAACTCCGCCGCCCGCTCGGTATCACCATCATCGGCGGCCTCATCGTGAGCCAGATGCTCACTCTCTTTACCACGCCCATCGTTTACATCTACATGGATAAACTGCAAACGTGGCTGCAAGGTGCGCCCAAGCACGGCCCTGCGCAAACACCAGCCCCGGCCCCCGCGGATTGATTCCGCCATTCCCTGCGATTTGATTGGATTTTCTAGCAGGAGCGCTCGCCCCTGATTTCACGAACTGCCGATCAAGTATCCCGTCAAGAAAACCAGCACGCCGCCAACGATCACTTGAAACGCTGCCTGCAGGAAAGGTGTATCCATGTACTTGTGCCGGATGTAGCTGATCACCAGCAGCTCGACTCCCAC
>Ga0207037_10441_pt1 | contig 10232 bp, 11 predicted proteins | sample Alteio_BWMinCont_75_FD_153268 | JGI IMG/M metagenome (GOLD analysis project Ga0207037, IMG submission 153268) | Enriched cells from forest soil in Barre Woods Harvard Forest LTER site, Petersham, Massachusetts, United States -... | ecosystem: Environmental > Terrestrial > Soil > Temperate forest >... | reverse complement strand
GAGTGGATTGGAAGACAGCTCAATATCCCCATTTATGACCTTGTTCCCGGAGACATCATTCACCTTTCCGCTGGGGATATGATACCCGCTGACATTCGTGTTGTGACTTCCCGCGACCTTTTTGTGAGTCAATCCGCTCTTACAGGTGAAGCCATTCCTATTGAGAAGTTTTCAGGAGAAGAAACGGGTGATTCTAAAGAACTCCTTGATCTCAGAAATATTTGTTTTATGGGAAGTAACGTCGTCAGCGGTACGTCTTCGGCCATTGTTATTAAAACAGGGAGTGAAACATATCTAGGTTCTATTGCTAAGAGCATTGTGGGGCAAAGGGTTCAGACAAGCTTTGATAAGGGAATCCATAAATTCACCTGGCTCATGCTCAAATTTATGATGGTTATGGTTCCTACAGTATTTTTCATCAACGGATTTTTAAAACATAACTGGATTGATGCTTTCATGTTTGCCGTGGCCGTAGCTGTGGGGTTAACCCCAGAAATGCTCCCCATGATTGTAACGGTGAATTTAGCTAAAGGTGCTCTTGCCATGAGCAAAAAGAAAGTCATCGTGAAACGGCTAAACTCCATTCAAAATTTTGGGGCGATGGACACCCTGTGCACAGATAAAACCGGAACACTCACTCAAGACAAAGTCGTTCTTCTGAAATATGTCGATTCTGGAGGGCAAAGAAATGACCACGTTTTGCAATATGCTTATCTCAACAGTAACTATCAAACGGGTCTAAAGAATCTATTAGACGTCGCGGTTCTTCGTGAAATGAGTGAAGAGCAAACACGAAAGATTGCTCGAAATCATAAAAAAATAGATGAAATTCCCTTTGATTTTGTTAGACGTAGAATGTCCGTCATCGTCGAAGAAGAAAAACGTCGCCATGTTCTTATTTGCAAAGGGGCATTGGAAGAAGTTTTTAGTATTAGCACTCAAGCTGAATCAGCAGGACAAGTGGTGCCCATTGGCCCGACTCTAAAAGAACACTGCCTCAAGATTGCCCATGATCTCAACGAAGATGGACTTCGAGTTATTGCCGTTGCCTATAAAGAAATGCCACCCACCCACGAGAACTATTCCGTAAAAGACGAGAGTGATCTTATTTTACTTGGGTTCTTAGCCTTTTTAGATCCGCCAAAAGAAACGGCAAAGCAAGCTATTACTGATCTCAAGGCCCGCGGAGTTGAAGTTAAAGTCCTTACGGGCGATAACGACATTGTTACCAAAAAAATTGCAAGGGAAGTGGGGCTCGACGCAGACAAGATTCTCTTAGGTCAAGACATTGAGAAAATGTCTGATGACGAGTTAGCTAGTGCAACCGAGAAAACAATTATTTTTGCCAAACTCACTCCTGCTCAAAAGGAGAGAATCGTTCATGCCATGCACGTTAATGGCCATGTTGTAGGGTTTATGGGTGACGGTATTAACGATGCTGCAGAATTGAGGGCTGCCGATGTCGGAATCTCAGTTGATAATGCTGTCGATATTGCTAAAGAGTCCGCTGACATTATTTTATTAGAAAAAAGTCTTCTGGTTCTGGAGCAAGGGGTTCTTGAAGGTCGTAAAGTTTTTGGGAATATCGTTAAATATATTAAAATGGGAGCAAGTTCTAATTTTGGAAACGTCTTTAGCGTCTTAGGTGCAAGTGCCATTCTCCCGTTCTTACCTATGCAACCTGTTCAACTTTTAACTCAAAATCTTCTTTACGATCTTTCTCAAACGGCAATTCCCTTTGATGATGTGGATGCTGAGTATCTTGAAAGACCACGAAAATGGGAAATTGGCGATATAGGGAGATTTATGCTCTTTATAGGTCCGATTAGTTCCATATTTGATTACGTCACTTTTTATATAATGTGGTTTGTCTTCAAAGCAAATAATCCAGGTGTTGAAAGTCTCTTTCAATCAGGCTGGTTTATCGAAGGTCTTTTATCTCAAACACTTATCGTCCATATGATTAGAACAAGAAAGATTCCGTTTATTCAAAGTCGGGCGTCATTCCCACTTTTATTTATGACCGGCCTTATAATGGCAATAGGAGTCTATGTCCCTTTCTCCTCCTTTGGCGCAAAGATTGGGCTGACGCCTTTACCCCATCAGTATTTCTTTTGGCTTATCGGAATTCTTATAAGTTATAGCGTTCTGACCCAAGTGGTGAAGACTTGGTTCATTCGAAAATATGGATACAACTAAAGACCCGTTGACTTCTCAAGTTCCCTTCCCTTGACCAACGAGGCGCCCGATTTAGTGGGTACTGGACATCTTATCCGCTTCTCTTTCTTGTTTTTTACCGATTAAATTCTTAAAGAAACCTTTATTATCTCCGACTTTGATTTCAATTGCCTTGGCCTCTTCAACTTTTGGAAGATAGATATTTAAAACTCCGTTTTCATAAGAAGTTTCAACTTTTCTCTCATCCACCTTTGTGGGAAGGGCAAAAACTCGTTCGTACCGACCATACCGAGTTTCTTGAAGTCGAGTGGATCCCTTTTTGTCGCTCCTCTCATCCCTACGTTCGCCAGAAACGCGAAGGGTATTGTCATTCAGTTCAATTTTGACATCCTCTTTTGGTATGCCCGGAAGGTCAAATTTTGCCAGGTAATACGAATCCGTTTCTTCTATCTCTGCTGTAGGTTCAAACGTGAATCCACGCATGGCCGTTGTCACCGTAGGCAAGTCATCTAACACACCGTTAAGGGCTCGATCCATGGTGCGTTGGATTTCTCCAAATAAGGAAACAGGTCTCCAAGCATGATTTGGTTTCCAAAAATCTAGTTCGCTTCTCATTTTTATCTCCTTTTCTTTGTTTAGCGTTATGCACTAAATTCTTTGAGCAATCGGCATACCATTCGAGAAAATTCTTCGGGGAAGGTTTCAAGATGTTTCGCAAGTCAAAGTGACCCGCTGAAGGGCTGTTTTTTAGGACAATGCTATGCATAATAGTGTACTATTGCTTCTATGAACAAAGTACTCGAGCCAGGACAAGATCTTGATAAACTCATTCACGAAAAAGTTTTCGAGTCCAAAGAAAACAAATTTCAAAGATATTCCACTGACGGCTCAGCAGCAGATGATGTGATCGAACACTTACAAGTTACAAAAAGATATTGGTTTCGTGTAGAGCTCCATCACCCTGGGGGACAGCCCGACAAAAAAGAATGGACCTGCACTATAACGGATTCAATTAATCTAAGAAAGTTGAGCACCGTAACAAAGGAATTAAGGGCCCACGCCATCTGTCTTGCGGTTTTGGAGGCCGTAGGGTAAAAATGACTCCATGAAGGTCAATTGGAAAAATAAAATATCCACCGTTAAGAAAAACATCAAGACCAATACATTTATGGCCACCCATTTTATTTTAGACCAAACTCAATCGATCGTTAAGGTTTCTCAAAAAACTCTTCAGCAGGTGAATCTCTATTTTAAAAGCGACGCCTATGAAGAGGATCTAGATGAAGCCATAACCTTACTTCATATTCATAATGAATCGGCAAAGCCCGTCTATGATGACATCAAAAATCGTAATGAACGCGTGAGGAAAAAAACTAAATTTGTAAAAGACCAAGCCATTCTCTTTGTCAAATTGGCAGCGGCCATTGGCGGTGAGATCGGAACTAAATTTGCAGGTGCAAAAGGTGCTGTTGAAGGGATTGTTATCGGAACTGCGACCGGTGTGGTGATCATCACTGTTGTCGCCGGTCACATTGTTTTGAAACGTGTTTCTAAGGGGAATGACAGTTCATTTTCCGTTGAATCCACAAAAATCGATGGATTCATCCCGCTTACGTGAAAATTGAAATCATAAATGAACTAGATAAAGAGTTCGTTAAATACATTAATGACCAACTAGATAAATTTAATTTTGTTCGGTGGGAGGTTAAAGAAGTTAAACCTCTTGCTATTAAGGTTACTGACGACAACGGTAAGGTTATTGCAGGCTCGGCTTCAAGGTCATTTGGATACTGGCTGCTCTTAGACTCGTTGTGGGTGAGTGAAGTGATGAGGGGCCAGGATTTAGGTACAAAAATTTTAGTTCAGACTGAGGCGGCAGCAAAGGCGAGAGGGTGTAGGTATGTTTTACTGGACACTTTAAACTTTCAGGCTCGGCCTTTTTATGAAAAGCACGGTTACAAGGTGCAGTGGACTCAAAATAATTATCCCAATGAAAATGGCTGCAAATATTTTATGGTTAAGGAGATTTAGGCTCGTCACCTTGGGAGTAAAAGGGCTGGGAGTTTTACCAGTGACGTGGGCCATTAAATCCAAATTATAGGTATTATAGGAGTAAGCCTCCTGCTTTTTACTCCACAAAACCGAGGCTCCCCTTCCGGGTCAAGACGGTACCGGTCGACTTGCTTCGGCCTCCGGCGCGGCCTATGGAGGGCCGCGTTTTGAGGAGTCAAAAACAAGGAAGTTTTACCTCCTCGATAGATCTTCAAAATTAACAGAATTTAAGTGAAGAGCTACTTATCTGAAAATGGAATTACTCCATCAAAATAATTGACATAGCTACATAATTAGGCTAAATTTTTCCTATGAAACGTGAAAAGAATCTCTTTTTTAAAGAACTTAACCTTTCTAGAAAAAATGTATTTGGTGGAGCGCATCTTAAGAACAGTCATGCTAAAGAACAAAGGCCCATTTCAACAAAGAGAGCCATGCATCTGGTCTTAAGATCTTCGATTTGCAAGGGAGAGTTTTCCCTTTTAAAACCTAAAAATGCCGTAAAGATTGAGAATATCATTTGGAATCAAGGAGCTCATCTTGGGGTTAAAATCTATAGACTAGCTAATAGCGGGAATCATCTTCATTTACTCGTTTTACCAAGATCTCGGCATTCATTTTTAAAGTTTATAAGGGCAATCTCTGGACTTATACCACGAGCGGTTCTTGGAGCTGAGCGAGGATGTGCCAAAGGAAAGAAGTTTTGGGATCAACGCCCTTTCTCTCGAATTGTTGAATGGGGTAAGGACTTTATAAAGGTTAAAAAATATCTAGCTAAGAATATCTTAGAAGCTATAGGGTTTGTGGGTTTAGAGATCTATAAAGAGAATTCAAGAGTTTTTAGTTAAGAGAAGACACATAAAACTAGCAGTTTAAGAAAGCCCTTTCATCTCCGACAGTTTGTTTCCCCACTTAAAAGGTAAAGAGGCAAAGAGCTGAATTTATCCAAACTGACCAGGTTAGAAATATACATAAAAATATGAGCAAATTCAGATGTTTATGCCCTACCCCCCTAAAATCGTCCAAGATTTCGTCAGTTAGACAAACCTAGTGTATCTAATAAACTCCCAGACGCCCGCCGGGCCGGCATGATCCCTGCTTTTAGGATAAGTAGGTAATGGGGGAATTAAAAATGCTTAATGGAATAACTCTTAAGTTATTGGCCTTGGCTGCTATCATAAGCGCTTTATTTTTAGCATCTTGTTCTCCTGTCGCATTTAATCAGCTGGCTTCTTCTGCATTAACGACCACAACAACTGGAACTCCAGCACCTATACAATCACCATCACCGACAATTGCGCCAACACCTTCGCCAACAGTTGCACCAACACCATCACCAACAATTGCGCCAACACCATCACCGACAATCGCGCCAACACCTTCACCAACAATTGCGCCAACACCATCACCAACAGTTGCGCCAACACCTTCGCCAACAATTGCGCCAACGCCCTCGCCAAGTCCTACTGTTTTAATTTTCAATGAACCCAATACCAACAATAAGCAGCTAGATGTTCTTTTTGTTATTCACGCCACCGGTTCATTTAATAGTCAACTTTCAACGGGTGTGGCCGCGGGTCTTAGTAACTTCGTAACCGCTCTTGGAGGAATCGACTATCAAATTGGAGTTGTGTTGGCCTACCCGGCAGGCCCAAGTTCAGGAATTTTATTTAATTCTTCAAGTAACGGAAGTGCAGGACCAATTTTAGCATCTTCGAAGATGAGTCTTGCTAATATTCAAACTGATCTCGGAAATGATATTGCCCTAGCGCCAACGGCAAATATCAACATAACGTATTTGGGTGTAACCTATCCAAGTGTCCACGGTGAATTTGGAACTTTAGCTCTTATGAATGCGCTTCAACCCGCTAATTTGGCAACAATGCATCGACCCGGCGCTGCTTTGGCTGTGGTTTTCGCCGCCAATGAATCAGATAACTGCTTCATTGGTGCCGACGACACAGACACACAAGAGCAGGCTTGGAAAACTGATTTCTGTAATGGAGTTACCGCTCAAGGTGTAATCACCGCCGTTCAAGGAGCTCAAGGTGCTAATCCCTATTTATTTGGATTTATTGGTTATGGAACTGATCCTCTTGATTCCTCTGGAAGCACAATTAACGAGGAAGAGGCTGGCAACGGGTATCTCGATATCGTAAAACAAACAAATGGAGTTTTGGTTAATTTGGATCCGTCCAATACAGACTTGAGTCCTTCAGCCCAAACGAGTGCCATTCAAACTGGATTAGGGGCGGTCGGAACTCTAGCAAAATCCAAACTGCAATTGACCACACAATTTGTTCTTCAACCGAAAGCCATAGCAAGTTCTATTCAAGTTTATGATAATGGTAATCTTTTACCGGCAGCGCAGTGGAGCTATAATGCTAGCACCAATACTGTGACGATCCCTGGAGTCGCGTCACAAGACGCGATCAGGATATTGTATAACGTCGGACCTTGAATCTCGGTTTTCAGCACACCACTCCGGAACTACCCTTCGAGCTAATCGGTGATCGGTTCGCTCGGAGGGTTTTAACCAACGTTAGCAATTCGCTGGTTAACCGGGAGTGGATCTATAAGCGGAGCATGACCCATGCCAAGCTCCATTTCCAATTAAACTTTAAAGGGCCTGTTTATGATCTGCATTAAGGTCAATTGGCCTCAGGGCTTGTGCAAAAAAGTAATTCTTTAATTGTGCTTTGATTCTTTGAGTATTCTTTCCATGGGTCCACTCATTTGTTTCAAGATAAAATTCGGTGCTACGCGGCTCATAAATTTTAATTGATTACTTTGCCCCGGTCGAATTTCATTTTTGTCATTTTCTATTCCACTTAGAGAAGCGCTAACCATATTTTCTACGGACATAACCTTTACGCCCTTAGCATCCTCTGGATCCAAGTGCCCTAAGAGTTCTGTTTGGGTTGCAGGAGGGGCCACTTCAAATACTCTTACCTTTGTTTTTGAAAGTTGGACACGAAGAGATTCAGTAAATGAATGGAGCGCTGCCTTTGTAGAGCAATAAACTGGCGAGCTTGGAAGAGGAACAAAAGCAAGACCTGAAGTTACATTGACGATGGCGGCCCCTGATTTTTTCTTTAAATGAGGTAAGAAAACCTTTGTCATACGAATAGGACCTTTAAGATTGATATCAATTTCTTCAGTTAACTTTTCCAAAGAATCGTTTAAGTCATGAAAATTAATATTTTTCATAATGCCGGCGTTATTAATTAGAATGTTTAAGTTAGGAAAATCTTTTGTAACTTGAGTATAGAGAGCTTGAATCTCGGAGATTTGGCTCACGTCACTTTTAATTGTGTGCAATTCTGGAAATCGTTTTTTTATTTTATCTAACTTTGCTTGCGAGCGACCCGTCACAATAATTGTATTTTGACGTTTTAATAATTGCTTGGTCATCTCCTCGCCAATACCGCTTGCTCCGCCTGTGATAAGAATTGTATTGCCTGTCAATTTCATAGTTGTCCTTTTGTTTTAGAGTGAATGAATAGTACACATTTTTGAAATTAATATCCTTCGCCGTAACCTCTACGCCGACGGCCGTATCCTTTGCCACCGCCTTGGGGGTAATTAGGACGGGGTCGGCCGCGACCATAATTTCCGCGACCGGGAGGAGGTCTCACCGATCTTGCGCCCCCATTGGCTTGACGAAAAGATTGGGGATGTTCAGATCTGACTTGTCGTGCGACTGTTGACCATGTCGCAGGGCTTGCCTTGATTTGCGGATTCTGTGCAGCGTAAGTTTGAACATGCATAATTACGGGGCGAACATTGGTGGTGTAAGTCACGTAGGCGGGTGAGCCCGCGGCGTAATATCCCGCAGGTGCTAAAATCACCGCTTGGTTTTGGTAAACTACGTATTGCCTGGCCATGAAGTAGTGATTGCTACTTGAAATTCCACCACCTTCTGGGCTTCCTTCTGCTGGAATTTCGGCATCAACAACTTCGTCGCGATTGTCTTGAAGAGAGTCTTCATATTTTTTTAACTCTTCAGTGAAAGGTTGGTTCGCCATATTTTTTATATCATTAGGGTCAGTTAATTTCGCAGCTTCATCACAAACAGAAACTTCAATGGCGATTTTTGCGTATGCCTTATAAGTATTTTTTTGTTTTTCACTATACCGATCTTCAACCCGTGTTCCTTTTGGAATAAAAGAACATTCGTTTGCTAAATCTTGGATGGCCAAACCCTCCGCGGCAAGTTGTGCTTGGTTATCGGAAATTTCCTCGCCCGTTCCGATATAAACTACATATCCGTTGTCTACGATTCGGGTCGGGCCATCAACCCAGGTCGGTTTTTCCCTCTCTGGAGCAGAGCTACATCCACAATAAAATAAAAATGTAAGTGCGAGGAGGTATTTCATTTTATGAACCCTATGTCTCTTGCCCAGCTGATGACTTTACCTAAAGCAGTATAAAGAGTTGGATTTAATTTATCAACATTGTCATAGCGTTCTCGAAGAGAACGCATATCAAAAACATGAACGTCGTCTGACGCAAAAAATAAAGCTATGTGAACGTCTAGGGCTGCAGCGATTTTCGTCAGGGTGGATATGGAAGGATCTTTCTTTCCATTTTCCACTTGAGCAATTGTGGACTGGCTAAGGCTCGAGAGCTTTGCCAATTGGGCTTGAGTGAGGTTACGCCGCTCTTGGCGAATATATTGAATACGATCAGATAGAGAAAACGTGGAAATAGTTTTTTTTGCCATAGATCCTCCAAAATCTAGACTAGACTATGAGCTTAAATATTACCACAAGTTTTACGTAAGTACTTAAAGACTATTAATATTTAATATAGTAATAAAATATTACTTATAGTACTTGACTCTGGGGGAGCGCCGGGATTATTCTAGTTTTGTGAGTAACCCAAACTTCAAACCTTTAACCAAGGAGAGTAAAATGTCCCAGTCAGCAACTTCTTTCATTCAACCCCCACAAATTAAACAAGACCACGAATTAATCCCTGCCAATGAATTTCTTTGCCCCAACTGTGGCGAAGAAATTTCACTCAGCGAGGCCCTGCGCTCCCGGTTTACGGACCAGTTTGAGAAAGAATTAAAAATGAAAGAAAAGGTGGCCCAAGCCCTCTTCAGGCAAAAAGAAGAGTTGTTGGCCAAAAAAGCAAAGCTTTTAGAGGAGGACATTTCCAAACGTCTTTCTGAAAGCATGCGTCTCAAGATCGCCGAGAAGGATAAACAGCTTGCCGATATGAGAAAGAAAATGGCTTCAGTATACGGAAGTATTCAAGGCGTTGTCGGTGGTGCACTCCCTGCTATTGAGACTCTTGAGCTGACGGGGACTCTGAAGGCGCCTCCAAAGGGGGAGCCTCCACTCTTTGTTCCTCCCGGAACTTACAAAATCTTGTAGTTAATTATTTTCCCTCTTGTTAGGATTATTCCAAAGCCTGACAAGGGGGAAATTGGACTTTGGGATTAGATTTTAGATTAGCGTACGGGTTGAAGATCCGCAGTCTTTAGGGCACATTCTGCCACGTGATCGGGAATGAGTTCGCCCGTTTTTTCAAAAACCTTCATTTGGGCCTCTGCAATTTGAGGTTTGAATTCTTCGACGATAAGGTCTTCACGTTTGTAATGGTAGGAGGTGTGGGAAATTCCGGCATCGGTCAAGGCCTTACTTACGGCCTGAACATTACTCAATTGATCATCGACAAAAACTATTTTATGAAACTTAAGACCCGTTTCGTTTAAGAAGGCGACGAGATCTTTTCCTTTGTCTTCGCCATCTCCCATGTGAAAAATTCCGTCTTTGTAAAGAGAGTCAGGATGCGCTTACCCATAAAAGGTAAAGAGCTCGATGACTGACCAAAGGCCCACCACTTAACAAATTTTGTCACTTATGCTTATCGACCCAGTCTTTAAAGGCCGCTGTGATGTCTTTGAATCCGCAATAAGTATCCAGTTTGTCTTCGAGTTTTCGGCCGACGCTAAGGCGGATGAGATTTGAGAGATCACATTTGTCGGCGAT
>Ga0207037_10345_pt1 | contig 10249 bp, 6 predicted proteins | sample Alteio_BWMinCont_75_FD_153268 | JGI IMG/M metagenome (GOLD analysis project Ga0207037, IMG submission 153268) | Enriched cells from forest soil in Barre Woods Harvard Forest LTER site, Petersham, Massachusetts, United States -... | ecosystem: Environmental > Terrestrial > Soil > Temperate forest >... | reverse complement strand
AGTTGATGCATGCGGTGGTTTCGAAAACGCGTTTGCCGAGGATCACGTTTTCATCCTCAACCGCGGGTTGCTGCTGCGCATGGACCCAGGCTTTGAATTCTTCCTCACTGTCCACAGACACGCGCAGAAGCATCTTGGCGTGCTGAGTTCCGCAATACTGCGCGCACTGGCCTAGATAGACGCCGGTCCGGCGTGGATCAATCCACATGTTGTTGGGATGGTTCGGAATCAGGTCAGTTTTGCCCGCCAGTTGCGGAATCCAGAAACTGTGGTCGGTGTCGGCAGAAAGCAGCTTCAAGAACGTGGGCGTAGGATGTGCGGCGGCGCTCACTGGAATGTGCAACTCGTTGGCGGTCACGATCCCGAGCCTTGGATAGCGAAATTCCCACCAGAACTGATGGCCAATCGCGGTGACCTCTAAAGCTGTTGCAGGCTCGGGAGCGTCCTGGACTGCATGAATCGTTCTGGCAGTGGCCAGAAACAGGACGACCACGATCAGGATCGGAATAATTGTCCACGCCAACTCAATCTGCGTACTCCCATACACCTGGGCCGGTTCGCGGTCGGCGTCAACCGCACTCCCACGGAATTTCACAATGGAGTAAACCAGCAAAGCAAAGACAACAACAAATATGATTCCTGTAATCACAAGGACAAAAAGAGACAAATCGACGATGGATTTGGCCGGCGTGGACTCGGGAGCGAAGATATTTGTGAGACCGGTTGATGGATCCGCCACTGCGGCGGCCGCCGTCGCTACAAAGAGGAACAAGAGTGCGAGCATAAAAAGCGCGCTTAATTTAATCGAGTTTTGTTTGCGCTGCATTTTGCATTAATCGCTTTGTTTGAATTCCTGCCTAGAAACAGTTACAGGAGGCGTGGGCATGGCCTCCGATTAGGGATTCGTAACTCCCAAAGTCCGGTTCAGATCGTCTCGGGCCAAGAGATACGCCAGGCTCGCGTCCAGCAAGCCAGCGCGTGCCTTCACCGCCTGGGCGCGCGACGTGTCGCGCTGGGACGCCAATGTTATTCCTTGCTTAAATTGATCTTCTGAAAGGCGCGCATTCTCTTGCTGTGCCGCGAGATACTCCTTCTTCACCTCCACCAGGGAGCGCGCCACATCGAGCCGGTTGTAGATCATTTGCACACGGGCTTCGACTTCGTCCTTCACACGCTGGAGGTTTTCTTCTGCTTCCGCTATTTCATCCCTGCGTTCTCGCACTAGCGCTTTGCGTTTGCCTGCATCGAAGACGTCGTAGCTCAGGTGGAAACCAAACGTACCGAAGTTTCGAACCAGCAAGGGCACGTTGTTCTGATAGTCGTACCGGGCAAAGGCCGTGACATCGGGGATGTATTCTGCCTTGGCTGCGGTGTGTGCGGCTCGCGCCTTAGCGAGGGTCTGCACCGCTTCTTTGACTTCAGGGTTATTATTCAATGCAGTTCTCACCGACTCTTCGCGCGGCGGCACATCAAGTGCGACGTCGACGTTCGGATCGAGGGTGAGTTTTGTATTCAACGGCAATCCAAGTACATCGCTCAATTGGATGGTGAGATCGGCAATCTGCATGTCGGTGGCGAGCAGGGTCTGCTTGGCTTCGAGTAGGGTGGCACTGCTTTCAACACGCGCCACTTCCAGCAGGGATCCCCTCTTGACCTGCTCGTTGTTTTCGTTCAGGCTTTCGCTGTCAGAGGTGGTCTGCAGTTCAGCCGCCTCTTTCTGCAACTGGCTGGTAAGGACGCGATAGTAGAGTTCGTGTACACGGAACACAACATCATCTGTGGCCTTTTGGAATGAAGCTTGCGAGGCTTTCAAATCTGAAACTGCGATTTTATTGTTCGCATGAATCTTGATGAGTTGTGTGAGCGGCTGCGCCAGAGTGGTGCCACTGGTTTCGAATGTTGTTCGTCCCTGGGTAAGAAAAACGTTTGTGGCTGGAATAGCTGGACCGAAAGCGCCTGGTGGAACGTCGACACGCTGTACATCGGTAATATGAAGTGCGTAGGATTCATTGGTAAGGCTGGGGAAATAGCCCGATTTGGCAATGCGCCGGTTTTGCTCCTCTGCCGCGACTTGAAACGATGCGGCTTTCAACCCATGATTGGCCCGCGTAGCAAGATCAATTGCTTCCTGCAAGGTTAATTTACGCTCTTGGGCCACGGCCCCGCGCGCCATTGCGAGTGCGCAGACTGCTACCGAGGTCCACCGTCGGATCGTGGGGTTTCGGGTTAAGTTCATGCTTTCGACTCCTGATTTGCGGTCAGTTGTTGCTGAATGGCGCTGAGGTCGCCGTAGTTCAATGGTGCTTTTCGCATCAACGCAACCAGCAGTAGCGCGGCCACGCAGGCCCAGACCACCAGATAGAACCCATCGATCAAGCTCAGCGTGTAGGCCTGTAGACGAAGACGTCCGCCGATGACCCCGACTGCCCGACCGGTTGCTGCCACGAAGCCGGGAGATTTAGCAAACAGTCCCGCGGTCAACTCGCGGATGCTGGCATCCGTAATCCAGTTCCCGCTCTGAACGTGGAGGCCGAGCAGATTCGAGTGCAGCTTCTCTCGCTGCGCAATGAAGTGGCCCATAATCACCGCGCCCACGTTTCCGCCAAACAGGCGAATGGTATGAAAGAACGCAGAGAATGTCAGAATCCACTGCGGTTTCGATAACCCTCCTGAGAAAATTCCCTGTAAGACAATGGTTGCGACCAGACCGACGAACGCGAAAGCTTGTCCAACACCCATCAGGAGTTCGGTACGGTAATAGTTCGACGCCGACCACGCACTGGTTAAGTTCGCGTTCAAGCAGGAAGCAAAAGCCATGCAGGCAAAACCAACAGCCATAAGCAGACGGGAATCCATTTTTGCCAGAAGCAGCAGTGCGGCCACAAAAGCGACGAGAAGCAGAGGGGCCGCACTCCAAATCACGGCAGGTCCAATCTGATCAGCTTCGAAACCGTGGATGGCCAGCGACTGCGGCACCAGAATAATGGTGGTCACAAGGCAGAAGCGAAAGAAGAAGAGCCCTATGCCCAGCAGGAGAGTGTTCCATTGCCGGAGATAAGGCATGTCGACCAGGGGATTCGGACCCCGAAAACGCCGGACCAATGCGCTGAGGATAAGAAATGAGCCGCCAGCGATCAATGCGGTGAAGACTCCCGAGCGCCACCAGTCCAGTCTTTCGCCTTGATCGAGGGCGGCGTATAGCAGCGCAAATCCGGCGGAGGCATACAAGAATCCGGCAAAGCTAGGGGCGGCCCCAGGCTTCTTGGCTGCAGTGGACTTAGGAATTCCGAAGTAAATAAAAAGCATCATGAGTGGCGTGATCAACGACGAATTCCAGAACATCCATTGCCACGAGAGATGTTCCCTGTACCAACCGTAAAGTGATGGCGCAATATTTACAGCGCCATCAACGAAGGTCGCATACAGCGCTATCGTGAAGGGAAGGTACGCAAGCGGAATATTGCGTAGAGCAAAGGTCAAGGTAAGCGGATAGAACGTGCCTGATGTCAGTCCGGCCAGGACGACTGCCACGATGAGCAGGCTGTAACTGTGAATGAGCGGGATGAACAGACAAATCAGCGTAAACGAGGTCGCAGCAATGAACAAAATTCGGCGAGGGCCTAGTAACCCGCCGAGGTACACCGTAAACGGCCCGATAAATACCAGGGCAGCGTTGTAGGCAGTACTGATCCAGGCGCCGTCATCAAAACTGATTCCGACGTGGCCTTTAAGATCAGCCAGGCCGAGTGTGATCATGCGCCCAGTGAGAGTGACCAGGCCCGCGCCGATGATCACGCCGAGGATTCCGAACAGCGGACTCTTCGAGAGCTGCTGCGGTATCGCCGCCGCAGTGGCTCTCGCGATTTGGAATGGCGTGGGTCGAAGTGTAATCGTTGATGAAGCCATTGTTTGTCCAGTCCGGTTCGTTCCAATCAGTGCCGTGTGCGCACAGTGGCGATCACGGAAAGACCCGGCCGCAACGTAGTGGCGATCTCGGAATCGTCGAACGCGATCTTCACTGGGATTCTTTGCACAACTTTCGTGTAATTGCCGGTGGCGTTGTCGGGCGGCAGCAATGCGAACTGCGATCCGCTGGCGGGCGCAATCTCGATGACCTTGCCGGCAAATAGTTTCCCCGGGTATTCGTCAATCCGGATCTCTGCGGTGTCGCCGACTTTGACATTGGTCAACTGCGTCTCGCGGTAATTGGCTTGGACCCACTTCGTTTTGCTGACAAACGAAATTACTTGTGTTCCGGGAGAAACCAGTTGTCCGGGCCGGACCTGCCTTTCGCCCACGCTTCCGTCGCCGGGGGCGGAAATCTTCGTATAGCCGAGGTTCACCTGCGTGACCGTGAGGGCAGCCTCTTTGGCATGCAGGTCGGCGATGAGTTGAACCTCCTGCGAATTCAATACGTCAAGCCCGCGGCGTTCGGCGTCAGCGGCTGATTGGCTGCTGGAGAGCGCAGCTTTGGCTTGCTGCGATGATGCTTGACGGCTGGCGAGTTGGGCGCGTGACCGCTCTTCTTCGGCAACAGCCTGCTCAAGTTTCTGCTGCGTTGTGGAGTTGCTCTGGATGAGGCTTTCCTGCCGACGGCGTTCAGGAAGAGTACGGTCGATGTCGGCTTGGGCAGCTTCAATCCCCGCTTGCGACGCCGAGATCTCGGCTTCGGCCTCGCTTACGCCTGCGAGCGCGCGGTCAACCTTGGCTTGTTGCAGCTGTTTCTGGCGACGATTGTTCTCGATCGCCGCTTTTGCGGCTTCCACTGCCGCACTTGCCTGAGCTACCTGCGCACGGTAGTCGTCGTCGTCCAACTGAGCAATGAGGTCTCCTTGATGAACACTCTGAAAGTCAGCTACTTCTACGTCCCTAACGATGCCTGCGACCTTAGTGCTCAGCGGTGTAACATCACCCCGAACGTAAGCATCGTCCGTAATTTGTTCGACGCGGCCGCCCTCCCAGGAATTCCAGTTTCGTGTGATGGTGTAGACGACGGCCGCGGCCAAAAGCACGACCAGCAATGGTGTTCCATACTTCTGCCAAATCGGTCTAGCCGGTGCCGCAACGTGCTCGGGTTCAACCGGTCGCACGGGAGCAAGCGTCGGCTTCGCTGTCTCGGTTGTGGTAGAAATCGCGGCTTCTGGAGCCATTCTTTATTTCCTCCTGAAGTACAGAGTGAAGCGATGGTGCGTGCGAGGCCACCTTCAACGCATTCGTGTACTGCATTCACGGTGCCAGACCGATTTCTCAGAATCGAAGGCTTTTCCTCATGTGGCGCGCTGGCAAGTCTGATTGTTGAGGCGGAGTTCTTGTCTTGTGACAAGGATTCGTCACGCTAGGTTGCAATAGACCTTCCCTCGACACAACGGGCTACAACCGGAACGCTAAAAGCCGGATCAGCGGGAGTGGCCCTTATTTTGCGTACAGTTTCCGTCGAGGTTTGCTACAGAGAGGACGGTGGAAAACATGAACGGGCAAGTTCAACGCAAGTGCGCCTACTCCGAGTGCTTATGCGTCGTGAGCAAGGGAAAATACTGCAGCGACTATTGTGCAGACGCTGACGATACCAGTGAAACCGAAATTCAATGCGATTGCAAACACGCTCCCTGTGCCCTCAACTGAGTCACGCCGAGTTCCCACGGGAAGAACACGTTCACCAGGTTTCCTGAGGAACCATTGACGATGGCTTTCCCTGAGCGCCGTATCGTTGACATGCTGCTGACCACATTGTTCTTTGCCGGCGTGTGCGCTGCCATCTACTTTGCCCGGCGCATCATTTTGATCTTCGCTTTTGCCGTGCTGTTCGCCTACCTGATTAACCCTGCGGTCAAGTTCCTGCAGCGGCACTCGTTGTTCTTCAGGAATTTGAGAGCGCCGGCAGTAGTAGAAGTCTATCTTGCTTTTATGATTGTGATTGCAGTGGCAGGTTATGAACTGGCCCCAAGTCTCGCCCGGAATACCGTCATGGCCATCGATGAAGTGCCGAGTTTGCTGGAAGGCCTTTCGACAGGAGACATTGCGACCCAGTTGAGAGAAAAATATGATTGGAGTGAGGAGCAGGAATCCCGCCTTAGGGCATTCCTAGCCAGGCACAGGGAAAATATCCAAGACCTGGTCCGAAGTGTGGATCATTTCCTTGCCGACAGCGCCCAATGGCTGGGTTCGGCGCTACTGATTCCCGTGCTGGCGATCTTTTTCTTGCGTGACGGTGAGCACATCGCGGATATGCTCATCCGGTTGTTCTTTTCCTCAAGGCGCCGCCCAAAACTTTATGCTCTTGCGAACGAATTGCATGTCATGCTTACCGAATACATAAGAGCGCAAGTACTTCTTTGCGGTTTTTCCTTCCTCTTCTACTTGTCCGCCATGATCCTCCTCCGGTTTCCCCACGCCTTCGCGTTGGGCATGTTGGGAGGACTGTTGGAGTTCCTCCCTGCGTTGGGTTGGATCACGACATTTGCTGCGATCGTCGGCGTCGGTGTTGTGAATCATCTGCACTGGATCTGGATGGCGGTATTGCTAGGGCTTTGGAGGGTGATGCAGGACTACTTCCTTGCGCCGCGCGTTATGGGAAGCCACCTGAAGATTCACCCTTTAGCCGCAATTTTCGCCTTGCTGGTCGGGGCCGAACTTGGTGGCATCGTAGGCATTTATCTTGCAGTGCCCTTGATGGCGTCGCTGCGAGTGATCTTGCGTGGGCGTCCTGAAGAACGCCTGGAACCAAGTTCTCAAGCTCTTGCAAGTGTGGAACGCCCTCGGTTTACTGAGTCGACTTACTGAGGCGACCGCCTGACAAAACGATCGCAAGAGTTCGGCCAGAGTTATGCCGAGAGGCGATTTGGAAATGAGAGCTCCAGAGCAATACTGCTCGGAATGGACAGTTCCACCTCTGTACCTGCACTTGCATTGCTGTAGATTTTGAGTAGCCCACCGATTTTCGCTGCCCGCTCCTGCATGCCTGCCAATCCCCAGTGTCCCTCACGCCCCGTTTCGAGCACTCGGGGATCGACGCCACACCCGTTGTCCCGAACCCTCATGCGCAGCTCGCTGTCGGCATATTCAAGTTCGACCTCAACCCGTGTGGCTTGAGAGTGGCGAAATGCGTTGATGAGAGCCTCCCTGCCAATTCGATAAATCTCATACTGGACGGCCAAATGCAGAGGCCGCTTCTCTCCGATAACAGTGACTCGAAATTCAACGTCGGATGGAACTGCGAGTTCGCGCTGAATGCCCGAAAAGGCCTGAACCAGGTCCAGCGGGGCAGTGTCGGATAGACGAAGACCCTGCAGAGCTTTCCGCCCGTCCTCTATCCCTTGCTCCATGAGCTGAAGAATTCGATCCAGTCGCACTTTCACCGGTGAATCGGAACGCACGCCATTCACGGTTGCACCAAGTTGCATCGAGGCGCTCAAGAAGTTCTGCAACAGCGTGTCGTGGAGTTCCTGGGCAATTCGAGTGCGCTCCTCCAGACGCACGTTTTCTTGCCGGATCCGTTCTTCCTCCTGTTTACGCGATTCAATTTCCGTTGCGCTCACATACCATCTTCTGACTCGGCCTTCCTCCACCAAGGGGTTGTACCGCCACAGAAACCAGCGGTAGATTCCGTCTTGTCCAAGCTGTCTTGCATCGAGTTCAAACGGGTCACTCCCGGCAAGCCCACGCTCGCGTACGATTCTGGCCCTCTCCACATCGTCGGGATGAATTGCCCTGCCGATCACATCCTTGGAGCGAACCTCCTCAAGTGGAAACTCCTCAAGTATCAGACCTGTATATTCCCGAGCCATCCGATTGGCGTGAATCCACTTGCCGTCCGGTCCCAGCACCACAATCATCTGGGGAACGAGATCCACAATTTGCTGAAGTTCCTGTTCCGCACGCTTGCGTTCGGTGATATCGATTACCGTACCCACGAATTCATCGAGACTGCCAGAGCGGTCGAGGACCGCATGGCCTACGACGTGAATGTCCCTGATCCCTTGGTCCGGATGAACGAGTCGGTACTCAAACTCGAAATCTGACTTGTCGCGGATGGCTTTCTCGAACTGTTCCCGGATCGGATCTTGGTCGTCTGGATGAAGACGCTGAAAGAAGGTTTCGAATCGCGGTAGCGGCCCATGCGGGTCGAAACCCAGCAAGCGATAGCACTCCTCCGACCAGTATCTAATGTCACCGGTCACAGGGTTCCAGGCCCAACTGCCGGTTTGGCTCAGCCTCTGTGCTTCCGCCAAGTATGCTTCGCTGGTGCGCAGTTCCTCTTCAGCTCGTTTGATCGAGGTAACGTCAGTCGCCGCCCCTACAAACTCGCGGTTGCCCGATGCATCTTGTAATCCGTGAGCGAGCGCGTGGACGTGCTTGACACTCCCGTCAGGCAGCAGCAAACGATAGGAATGCTCGAATTGTGTCGCCCCCGCGGCGGCCCCATCGATGACCTTCTGGAAGTCCGCCCGGTCCTCAGGATGGACGCGCCGCACCACGGAATCCATTGTTGGCTTATGCGCGTGGTCGTACTCGAAGATGCGATAGGTTTCGCCTGACCAGACAATCTCTCCAGTGTCGGGTTTCCAGCCGAAGCTGCCTGTATGGCTGAGCCTCTGGGCTTCGGCCAGGTAGGCCTCACGGCGCCGGAGTTCCTGGGTCAGAAGCTCGTGTTCCGTAACGTCCATCGCAGTGCCAACGATTCTTTGCAGCGCGCCATCCTCGACGACGGGGGTGCCCACACAGCGAATGTATCGGAGTTCACCGTTTGGTCGCACAATTCGCTTGGTGACATCGCAACCCAAAGCTTCCGCCGCGATTTTCTTAATGAGCGATCTCATGAACTCGCGATCCTGCGGATGGATCAGGGCGAGGTATTCCAGAAGGCTGGGCCCTTCTTTCGCCGGATCAAGACCATAAATGTGGAAAAGTTCGTGCGACCAATAAGGGAAACAACCCGCAGGGTCCAAAACCCAGCTACCCGTGTGGGCAAGCCGCTCTCCTTCCGCGAGATAAAATTGGCTTTTTTGAAGAGCTTCTTCGGCCCGCTTGCGATCTTCGATGTCGGTCGTGACCCCATACCACTTGACGATGTTTCCATCTTCATCTCGGAGCGGCACTCCGCGGTCCAACTGCCAGCGATATTGCCCGTCCGAGCGGAGGGAACGCACCTCATTTTCGTGAGGCTTGCCGGTAGCAACCGCTTCCCTCCACTTGCCTGCATGTCGCTCAAGATCATCAGGGTGAATTAGCGCTCGCCACCCTGATCCGGCCGTCTGTTCCGCCGATGACCCCGTGTATTCCAAAAATCGCTTGTTAACGTAAGAATTGGAACCATCGGGCAGAGCACTCCACACCAGTGCTGGAATCGTGTCGATCGCATCGCGAAGCTCTTTTGCACTCTTACGAAGGGCGTCCTCGGCCCGCTTCGCGTCGTCGATATCGAGATTAACCCCGATCCAATACAGCGGCGCTCCATCACTGGCCCGGAGCGGTTCGGCGCGACTGAGGAACCAACGGTACCCTCCTTCAGCGCTACGAACTCGAAAGCTCACCTCACCGGCACCGCCCGTGCGCAGGCAGGTTGACCAGACTCGCTGTGCTTCTTCATGGTCGTCCGGATGCAGAAATAGGAGATGGGAATCCCACTCCCCGCCAATGTCGATTCCGAAACGGAGAGGATGGTCTTTCGGAAGACCAAGGTAATCCGCAGTTCGTTGATTCACGAAGGTAAGCGCGCCGGACGGACATGCGTACCAGGTGTACGCCGGAATCACATTGAGAGTGGCTTGCAACTGTATTTCGAGCGGGGTCAGCTGCTGAGTAGCCTTGGTCTCGACCGAAACTGAACTTTTCCCCATGACAGCTCCACGCACAAAGCCGTTTCGGACGCGCGAGTATTGGCAGCGAACTCAGCCAGCCCAGGAGTTTACACCTTCCATAGGGCAATTTATAGATGCGCGTCGAGAATTATGGATTCTTCTCGAAAGCTAGTAACTATTGAAGATGTGATTGTCAGATTGCTTCTAGTCACTTGGCAAACCCTTGGCGCCCTGGGTGATCGAATAAGCTGCTCGACACCATCCCGCTCGCTCCTCAACTCGCTGGTTCAAAAGAAATAGTGTTCAGGCCCTTTGCCAAGTCCGAAGTGGATTCGAGCATGCTCAATTACGGGAGCGGACTCGGCTTGTCATTTGAAAGGTCGTCCGTCGAGAGGAAAAGCGATGAATACAAATTACGTTTTCTTGTGTGGTGTGATGTGGACGCAGTACGC
>Ga0207037_10435_pt1 | contig 10271 bp, 13 predicted proteins | sample Alteio_BWMinCont_75_FD_153268 | JGI IMG/M metagenome (GOLD analysis project Ga0207037, IMG submission 153268) | Enriched cells from forest soil in Barre Woods Harvard Forest LTER site, Petersham, Massachusetts, United States -... | ecosystem: Environmental > Terrestrial > Soil > Temperate forest >... | reverse complement strand
GCGGATTTTCAATCGGGACCTCGGACTTCGGATTAGCGAAAAAGTGGCGTCCCCTGGTGGATTTGTACCTGACCGAATCCGCTGAAGCGCACGGCGGGCCAAGCCTATGAAACTTCTCAAAAAAGGGGCTGAGTCCAATGTTAATCACAAGCCTAAAAATCATACCCGTCTGCACGATGAACGAACCAACATAGTTCGTACTCTTCTACCTGGGTGCTTTCAAGAGAATAGTTCTCAAGTTCCTAGTCGGCAGGATTTAATGGTCGCCGTCGAGTTTGGTGAAGCCATGTTGGAGTCAGCCATTCTCTTATCGGAACGGCTGGTCAAACTTGAAAACACCCCTTCGACGCAACTGCTTCGGGAAAAGTTAAATTCCGCCCGAAGCAACTTTAAGGTGCTTCAGGCCCGAGCCTCGGCCTACCCAGGACAAAGGGTAAAATGAGGGAAAACGCTCAGATTGTCAATTTTGAAAATAACCCCCGCTGCCACGCTGGCGGCGGGCTCTTTCCGCATGTGGCGGCCATCATTCGGTCTAAGGGAAGGAGACTTGAAATGAAACAGAACTTTGATGGCATTACCATCACAATACCAGGGTTTGAAAATTATAATGGGAGGAAGGACATTAAGAAATGCTCATGGCTTCGCCTGGAAAATGCGATTTCCACAAGCGAAGCCATGTTTGGTTTGGACGCGGCTGAGAGATACGTCTTTGTCGAAATTCTTTGTCGAGCCTCAGAGAAACAACAAAGCAGGGTCAAAATCAACGTTGAATATTTGGCACAAAGAGCGTGTGCTACAGCGGTACAGGTGCGTTCGGCAATTTCAAAGCTCATAGCCAATGGCACTTTAGAGCTTTGCGATCAGACTCGACCGGATCTGATCGGATCTGTACGTGCTGAAGAGGTTATCACTCCAGTACGTTCGGAGGTTGAGGGTTCACGTTCAGATTTGGCCCTTACGGACGGACGAGACGAACAGGACGAACCTGACGGGACGAACGAACGAGACGAAGTAAGTGCGGACACAAAAACTCCGACCGCGCTCATTGAAGCTTTAAAGCCCTTTGATCCCGACTCAAAACTTGAACTGACATTTCTTAAACGTAACGTTTCCCTTGAAACCCAGCAGGCTTTGCTTGATGCCTACCCAGATCCCAAGTGGGTCTCACAGCAGGTTTTTAGATCATTGTTCTGGGAAGTGGCGAATCCCCATAAGAAAAAGAAAAATTTCTCACGCTTTTTAGGGAATTGGCTTTCGAGGGGGTGGGATGAGCACACGTCAAAACTCCCAAGTAATCCGGTGCGCACACGAACGGGCGGATACCAACGTCCTGCCGGAGCCCATGAGCGTGACGACGATCTAGATGCAGTGATTGAAAAAATAAAAACAGATACTTATGCGGAAACTCAAAACGATTCGGTGATCGGAGTAGCGAATGCAGCAGCACTCTAAGGTTTTTAGGCCCGTGTTGATTTCAAATGGTGAACAATTTGAAAAGCCAAGTGATAGGTGTCCTGAGTGTGGAGTAGTGTTCAGCTACGAAAAAAATCCCGATTTTAATTTTGAGGATTCAACGGCACTTCCACCAGCCGTTTTAGGCAGAATTGCATGGCGGCCGCTGCCCCATCCCGTTTGCGAGGAGAAGGTTGCAGAGAGGGGGCGCGCTGCAAACGAAATTCGTAAACGTCAGGATATGAACCTTATGCTAAAGCGCTCAGGGTTCCCCGGAAATGTAATGGCGAAGCGGCTTGACTCTTTTCAAGTTGACTCCGACTGCGCTAGAGAAATTGAGCTTGTGAAAAAGTGGAGGCCCAGTGACCGATATGGGTTTTGGCTCCAGGGGCCTCCGGGCTCTGGAAAAAGTCACCTGATGGCGTCCTTTGTTCACCGCTATGTTGAGGCTGTCGAGCGTGTGCCCCTGATGGTGTGGTGGTCAGTTCCGTTTTTATTTGACCAAATGACAAAAGATTTTGGCCGTGATGATCGCTCGGAGCCCACTTTCAACGAAACCCTTCACGCCGATGTTTTGTTTTTGGATGACCTGGGTACTCAGCAGGGAAAACCGTGGGAGACAGAAAGACTTTTTCAAATTATTGACAGACGCCTTAATTGGGAATTACCAACTTTTGTGACGACAAACCTTGCCTCGGGCGAAGTGAAGTCTCTTTTGCATGAACGCTTGGCCTCCCGTCTTTTGGGTTTATGTGTACCGATCACTTTGAAGGCGAGAGATCGGCGGCGGGATGTCCTGGCCGACCGACTTAGAGAGTTACAGCGTCGTCAATGAGGTTCATCCATTTGGATTATTTTCACTCTCACGAGCTCGCTCCCAAGTACGTTGGATGGCTGAATCAATTTCGGCAGCATCCCAATTACTCGGAAAACGAAAGTATTGTTGCCCAACGGGAGGGATTTCGTTTTCAAGGTGAAGGAGAAAGGTAAAAATTTTGTTTACGATTTCTTTATTGAGTTTTTTCATTTCTTCGTCACTGATTCGGGAGAGGTTGTTCCACGGAATTTCGCCGAAGGGACTTACAACTTTGACATCGGAGAAATCGCCGGTTTTGGAGTCTGGAGTTGTGCCTGAATGGAGGTTTTCAAGAAATGTGTTTCTGACGCAATTTAGAGCAATAAGTTTTGCGAGTCTTTCAGCGCCTATTCTTAGCTTTTTTGAAGGGCGTGGGACTTTGGTAGATTTGCGTTTCATAGATAAATTTCCTCTTGTTGCTACAAAAAATAGCACGATTTTATAGCAAAGGGTATATGGAGGCCTTGGGCGCCTGGAGTTGGCAAAAGTGGTTGTCTCTAGTTTTGATATGATCATAAGTATTTGTTTTTGTTGAATTTTTATATGAATTGTTGCAATAGTTGTTAAAATGCGGTAATATTAGTAATGAAAGTTGGAAAAATTAGGTATATTTTTCCATTAAGTGCCGATAAGTTAAGGAGAACAGAAATATGCAACGACATCAACACCCCCACTCAAGGAGGTTTTCAATGGAGGCCAAAAAGTTAAGGGTTTCCCCAATTGCCCGAATTTTTGATGAGCTGGAATCGACCGCTGCAATCAGTGAGCGCGACCTTGTTTCTTATTTGGATGTGGGCGATAAAACTCTTCGTAATTGGAGAACGGCTAAAATCTCGGAAGCCAGTTCAACGAAATTTTTGCGCCTGAGAAGGCTCAAAGAGGTTGTCGATTTAGCGATGCAAAATGCTCTTTCAAAATCCATGATTCGGCAGCTTTTGGTGGCCCCGCTTGATCTTAACGATCAATCGCAAAAATCCATTGTGGACCTCATTCGGACCGAACCTGAAACAGAATTTTTCAATCAGATTGCTCACCTGCTTGTCGAAAACTTCAAGATTCGCCATAGCACAATGGGGCACTTTGTTTTGAACAACGAAGATTTTGATCGTTTGGCAGTGGATCTTCAAAATGACCAACCTTCGGAAGCTGTACGGAGAGCACGGGAACGTCTTTCTCAGCTAAGGAAAGTGGAAGCTAAGTGAGTTGGAAAACAGTCAAGTACGACGGGCAAGTTAATTTTTCTGCATTCACTTGTGATCAGCCAGTTTTGAATGATTATCTTCACCAGAAAGCCGTGAAGGAACATGAGAGCGATATTTGTAAGCTTTATTTCCTGGTTAACGATCAAAACGAAGTCGGCGGCTATTACGTTGTTAGTAATAGCTCCATTCGACGCCAAGACCTTCCCACGGCGAAGGCAAGAAGAAATCTGCCAGGTTATCCCCTAGGCTCGGTTCATATTGGAAGGCTCGCTAGACATAAAGATATGGTCGGACAAAAACTTGGTGACTGGCTGATTCATAGTGCGTTTGAAGTAGCCGCAAAAAGCTCTGATATTACCGCCGCTCATGTCCTCACCGTTGATGCAAAAGACCTTCGAGCTGAAACTTATTATGCAAAGCATGGCTTCGAGAATCTAATTGCTGATCCCGCCAAGACGACTGAATACCCGAAAGCTCTGTATATGAAAATGAAAGACGTTCGATTTATTTTGAGTGGAATACAAACCAATGTGGGAAGTTGAAAACTGCAAGACCTGTAACTCTGAGATGATCCCGGACCCGTCGCCTGATCGTGTTGCAAAACGTCTTTTGTGCATTGAGTGTGACTTTAAACCAGAGTCCATAAAAAAAGAGTTTGAGGTTTTAAGTAAGATGGACTTTGGGCTGAAAGATTTCCCCAAACTTAAAATGCCTCAAATAAAATCAAAACCCCTTCTAACAGAACCACTGAGCGAAATGAATGACTATCTTCGCAATGTGCTTACCCTTGTCGGTGGAGACGAAACTGCAATTCGAGACCATCTTTTTGGAAACAGTATGAATTTTTCAATGATCCTTTTGATGGCCCGTCACCGCTACATTTATAAATACGCATGGGCAATTCCTTGTCAAAAGGCTCTAAAGGCGATTGCGAAATATTCCCCCATCATTGAAGTCGGCGCTGGAAATGGGTACTGGGCTTATCTTTTGAATAAGCTTGGGGCCGACATTCTAGCTTTTGATTCGTCACCACAGAATCACTATGCGAAAGCGGGTCTAAAATTTCATCGTCAGTGGTTTGATGTGCGGGAAGGCAAAGAAAGTGTGGTTAAAGACCACCAAGACCGAACGCTATTTTTATGTTGGCCACCTTATAATGAGGAAATGGCATTTAAATGCTTAAAGGAATACAAAGGTAAAACCGTTCTCTATGTTGGCGAGGGTGGGGGCGGATGTAATGCCTCTGATAATTTCTTCAGCCATATCGAAAAACATTTTACTGAAGAGGATTGCGTCGAGCTGCCTGTCTGGTACGGAATTCACGACAGGCTTTTTATTTTTGAGCGAAAGTAGAGCTGGCGATCCGAAGCCGCAACGAATGTGAGCTTAGAATCCAAAGGTAAGGAGACCTTAGAAAATGTTCAGTAAAAATGCCAATCAGGAAGTTAACACTTTTATTATTGTCCATTGGGTGTTGATGAGTCTTTGTGCTGGAGCTCTCAATGCTATACGATGGTGATATTGCCTCCACAGTCCTGACATTTGCAAATTCCGGTAAGTACATGATGTGTGGTGCCGTTGAATTTAAACGGACTTCCACTTACCCCTGAAATTGCTTTTTTTTTGTGGTATTCACCGACTCTTTCCCTTACTGACTCCCACAAAAGCTGCGGAACAACTCTCAATTCTTCGAGTTTTATTACAAGCCAATCAGATTTTGGAATTTTAATAACTTGTTTTGTGCCATCATTCTTTTTTATTATTTTGGTTTTCCCACGCTCGATAATTCCAATGTAAGCTTTGTTATTTAAGATGTGCCAAATGGTTCTGTCTCTCCATTGAGAAATTTTACCCTCTCGTAGATTGCCTTCTTTATCGTAACTGGCAGGTGCAGGCACGCCTTCTTCATTTAATATTCTGGCAACATTCTTTGTGCTATGGCCGTCACGATAGAACGCAAAAATTCGCAAAACTATTTCTGCTAGAGGCACGATGATAAAATACTCGAAATATGAATCTTTAAGTTTGCCCTTTACTTGTATTTGTCTGGAGGCTTTTGAGCCGACTCCAAACCACAGATGACCGTCCGAATAACCTTCATATCTTCTTTCATTTAGGCCGCGCTTCGTATCTCTGGATACTCCATCGAGAAATTCCTCGGAAGCATAAGCTTTGTTCATGAATTTTAAACGGGCACCAGATTCCGCTGAACTGAATCCATCACTGATTGAAATGAGTTCGGCGTTGTGTTCCTGCAAGAGGTCATAGAGATCGAGTGCAGATCCCATATCACGGATGAATCTCTTGAAATCATCTACAACTATTACTTTTATCTGACCAGAACGTATGAGAGAAATTATTTTGTCTAACCCATCTCGACCAACTTTACCAAAGCCACTAACAGCATCGTCTTTTATCTCGTAACGGAGATCAATTTTAACATTGGGAAAAAGTAGAGATTTAATGGTTCCGTGTTGATTGCTTCGTCTGATCCGTCGCAATTGGTCGTCTGTGCTTGTTTTTAGTTGATTATCTGTGCTGTATCGTGCGTAGGAAGCACCGTCTGCTTTGGACGCAACAGTGTCTTCTTTTGCGTATTTAATAATTTCTATGTTACGATCGGTTGGCTCCATTAAAACTATATCCTGTTGACGATTGATCGTTGCCGTTGGTGGCAACGTCCTTGGAAACGAAGGATGCTATAATTATTTCTGACGGGGCGTCAACAATTTCAGAGAGTGGTGTCTGGAGTCTTTCGGTCTCCAAATCCTTTTCGACCAAGTGTTTGACAATGAGATCCAATAAGAGATCAATCTTTCTTAAATCAATAACAGCATCGGATGTAACAATCAATTCTTTGTCGGTCGTCCTCAGTGGTGCAGGGGGTATATGAGCATTCGAGCCATCACTGGCTATAGCTGGTTCAGAAATGAAATTTGAGGACGATTCGATTTCCACGGCTCTCCGGTTCGGAGGACCCCAAAAAGGTAGAGCCCAAAGAACTGAAGAATTGCTACATTAAAAAAATAGTGAAAGTAAGTTGGGTAAAAAAGAGGTTAAGAATTTTCCCAGGGGTTCAGAATCGCCATAGATCGATATATTACTTTGTGTGGTGTCGATTAAAGATTTCAATAAGTTCCTCCATAGGTCCGGTTAGATCACGTCCTTTCTGTTGTTTTTTATCCCGATCTAAGTCTCTATCTTTAGATTTCTCGATGTTCGTGAATTTTTCACCAATTTTTGCATGGCCAAGGATTTTGCCCTGACGTTTAACGACTGTTACCAATTTTTTTTCGTCAATTTCTTGTATAAAAGTTGGCCAAGGCCATACGGGCTTATATTTTTCAAGATATATGGCGAGATAACGGGGAAGCTTTATCCACCGTGAGCCAAGTCCAATTTTGTAACTCTCTTTAACACCTTTTCTTTCTTTTGCAATTTGTTCCTTTACGGCAGAAATCATTTTTTCATAAAGTGGCCTGGCCAAAACATCATCGTGGTAAAGGAGATTTACACGAATGGTAATGTTTATTTCTCTTGTTGTTTGATGGCGAACCATTGTGGATGCTGATTTCACCTGAACAGGGTACATTTGCCAGAAGGTTTTCATAACCTGAATACTTGGTATTTCCCATCTGGGCGCAATCGGAAAGGAAACTATGTCACCAAATTTTTCAAGAAAGTTCTTTAAAGGTTTAAATTCAGGATCTACTGGTGGTCCACCAAATTCGGGAACTGATTTCTTATAATATATTTCTAATGCTTCATCACGGTCATCATTGTTATTCATAGCTTCTTTTAAAGAATTCAAAGTGGGCGTTGAACTGTTTTCAAGAAACAAGTTCTGAAAGCCGTGGATCAAATTGAAATGCTTTTCGAGTTTATCCTGATCTTCGGGGAAGTAGCGTTTATCATCCTTGGCAGCCTCTTTTTTGGCTTCAGCCGCAGCGGTGTATAAAAATAAATTATAAAGTTGGTAGGTTCCAGGGTGCGGGGAGATATTTGGAGCTAAGTTATAGGGCTTTATTATCTTCTTTGACTCCTTTTGAAAATCGTCTACAGCCTTGCGGTACTCATCATTGAGTCTTAAGATACTCCAAAGTTCATAAGGATTATCGTGAACGGTCTTTTTGTGCTTTTTCAAAGCCTCTCCATTCGGCATGTGAAAATAAGTAGTCTTACATTTCCCCATCTTATGCCGAGATACAACTTAGTTTAAGCTGCGCTTCTTTAATTTTGATGGAGGCGCGTAATGAAAACTTCTACACCAGTAAATATCGGAATTCCAGAGGGGAATGAAATTTTGCCCACGCACTCAATAGTGGCGACACCATCGGTGGACATAACACCTGTTATTTCAGATCTCGATTTTATCGTGGTTCCAATTACTAAAATCCTCGAAAACCCAAAGTATCTTGTTCGAGAGAAATTGAACCCTAAAACTATAGATCGATATATTGAATTCATGCAGGCCGATAACGGCAAGGGCAAGTCAGACTTTCATTTAGATGCGATCCAAAAAGATGGCAAACTCATGCTTATCGGTGGCGGTCATACCAAAGCTGCCCTTGAAAAAATGAATGAAACAACGGCATTGGTGAGAGTGTGGAGTGACTTGACCGATGCAGAGGCGATTGTTGAGGCAGCCCGCTTGAATCGCCATGGACTACCAATGTCTGCGGCGGACAAGTGGCTAACCCTTACAAATCTTCATAAAGAGCCTGGTGTTTGGTCAATTCCAAGTCGTGAAATTGCTCGTCGGCTTGGGTTTAGTCATACACTTGTTAATAAGTTCAGAAAGGAGACAAAGGATCTATCTGGAAACGGATTCCAGATGGGTGAGGCCAATGAGACACTCACTGTCAAGCGCGGGAACCAGACCTATGTGGCCAATAAGCCAAAGAAGAAAAAGAATTTACCAGCAAAAGAGGACAAGACCGATACAAAGACGGAAGCGCCCGTTGCCGGTCAAACCCCTGCAACCCCCTTGAAAACATTATCGTCAAACGGGGGCAACGAATCTGATTCATCGCATACGGAAAATTCTCAAACTTCACCCGTCCCTAACGGAAAAAAGACCCGCATTAGTGGGTTTAAACCCATCAAAATCCTGGCCTCTGAATGCTTTAAAGCTGACAACGTAGCTCCCGCAAACGTCAATGGTAACATCAACAAAGCCGTTGATAACGCAATCTATGACTCTGGTTATTCGGACATTTTAACGGTTGTCATCGGTGGACCCAGTCAGACCGCTCTAGAAGACTTTAGTGGTAGAATTGTCGAAGTGCTCCCGCCACTGGTTGATCTTACCCCTCCAAAGGAAAAAGTTGAAATTCCCCCATTCTCACTCGGCGAACTTACCGACCCAGCCCCTCAGTTGATGGATCAAATTGATAAAATGGCAAAGAGTTTAGCCGCTCTGATTGCTAAGGCAAGAAATCAGCACGGATACCGTCTGATGAAAAACCCAAGGCAATGGACCTCCGTTATTGAGTTAAGTCTTCTCATCAGGCCGATTGTGTCCCTCGAATATGTGAACAATACTTTAGTAGCCTACTTGTCGTGCCAGTCAGAACCGAAAAGCGGGGGAGAAATTTGCGAAGCCTTTCCTCAATCTTGGTATAAAGCAATAAATTACAATATCAATCGTCTCATAAAATTGAAGAATAAGTTCGATCGGTTTGGCAAAGGGGGGAGTGGGGACCCATTCCGCTACAAGCTAAAAAACCAAAAATCTGATTCGGGATGGCTATCTATGGATGTAGAAGCCAAAGGAAAGTTAGCGGAGATCATCCCAACATCAGAGGATTTATTGAGAGAAGAAGATCATGCGCCATTAGTGACAACGGAAGCAGAAGTAAAATGAGCAGAACGATTCTTAGATTTTTTGGGGGAAAGCACCGTATATCACCATGGATCATATCTGAGTTTCCACTGCATCGAAATTACGTTGAAACTCATGGTGGGGCTGCCTCTGTTCTGATGAGAAAACCGCGATCTATCTCCGAGGTTTATAATGACCTCGATGATAATATTTATCTTATTATTAAAGTTCTTAACAATTCCGTTATGGCTACCGACCTTCAGCAACAGCTAGAAAGGACTCCGTTTTCGAGGCGTGAATTTGAGTTAGCTCATGATTACCATCCTGACCCAGTTGAAATGGTCAGACGATTTATGGTTCGGTCGTTCATGGGTTTTGGAAGCGACTGTGTATCCAAATTCGAGAGTAAATCGGGGTTCCGAGGTAAATCAATTCGTACATCAACAACTGCCGCTCACGATTGGGTCAATTTTTCAAAAGAAATTCCCGCTTTCAAAGAAAGACTAAAAGGTGTGGTCATTGAAAATAAAGATGCAGTTGAACTCATTCAACAACATGATGATCCAAACACTTTATTTTATTGTGATCCGCCTTATACACACGACTCGCGAAATACGAAACACGGCTATCGCCACGAAATGACCATAGATGATCATGCTGCGCTCATTGATGTTTTAGATCACACCGTGGGCTCGGTTGTTCTATCGGGCTATGACAACGCTCTCTACAACCAAAGGTTGTCCCATTGGCGGCGATCCGAAAAGATGACCTATGCTGATGGTGCTAGGCCGAGAAAAGAAGTTCTTTGGATTAAGGGGAACAAATGAGATTGAACCATGTTTCGCGGCTGATGAGCCTGCCTGCCCGTTGCACTCAGTTTGAAAATGACAAACAGCACAGTGGTTCGTTTCTCGATTCTGAGAAAGTTTGTTCTGCA
>Ga0207037_10438_pt1 | contig 10293 bp, 8 predicted proteins | sample Alteio_BWMinCont_75_FD_153268 | JGI IMG/M metagenome (GOLD analysis project Ga0207037, IMG submission 153268) | Enriched cells from forest soil in Barre Woods Harvard Forest LTER site, Petersham, Massachusetts, United States -... | ecosystem: Environmental > Terrestrial > Soil > Temperate forest >... | reverse complement strand
ACACCGTGAGAACGAAGCCGCCCGGCGGCGGACGCTGCGCGTGAAGTGAACGGAGCAGTGTTGCTCGATGGTTGAGATAAATTTTGGGTCACAAGGAGGTCCCTGTGACCCATCTCAGAAAAATGATGTTGGAGGAACTCCAACGTCGTAATTACTCGCAAGATACCACACGCCACTACATCCGCACAGTCGAAGATTTTGCTAGGCGATTCAATTGCCCGCCTGACCGTTTGGGTCCTCGGCACATTCGGGAATATCAGGCCGAGCTGTTTCAAAAGCACAAGTTGTCACCGGGTACAGTGACCAACCGCCTCTCGGCTTTGCGGTTCTTCTACACCAAAACTCTCAAAAAGGCCTGGAGCGTCGCGGAGACTCCCTATCCCAAAAAGCAACGTCGCATCCCTACGATCCTCAGTCAGGAAGAAGTCGCACGACTGATCGATGCCGCCGGCACTGCTTTTCATCGAACTCTGCTGATAGCACTCTACGCGACCGGCTTGCGGTGCGCAGAGCTGACGCGCCTGAAGGTCAGCGATATCGACAGCCAGCGCATGGTGATTCACGTCCGAGGCGGCAAGTGGGGCAAAGACCGGGATGTGATGCTCAGCCCCAAGCTACTCGAGGAACTGCGCAAACACTGGCACCGCTTGCGGCGAAAACCGAGTGCTTGGCTCTTCCCAGGCAACCGGTGGCATACCGGTGACCACCCCATCGATACGAAAACGCCGCGTCACGCTTGCAAGCAAGCCGCTAAGCGCGCGGGCCTGAAAAAAGCCGTCCATCCACATACGCTGCGCCATTGCTTCGCCACTCATCTACTTGAGGCCGGCGCCGATCTCCACACCATTCAGATCCTGTTAGGCCATCACGATCTGAAAGAAACTACCGTCTACCTGCATGTCTCCGAACGCCACTTGAAAGCGACGGCGAGTCCTCTGGACTCGCTCCAACTGAAAAGCGAGTTACCGCGAGAAGAGTAGATGAATCGGCCGCCCTTGGAGGTGGCCGACCTTATTCGCAGCGCGGGAACCGCATTTCTCGAGCGAAATCGCCAGTGGCTCCGCTGGAAGCACGTCAAAGTGCTGCTGGCCATTGCGCGCTGTCGCACCGCCGCACTCGGCGGACATCTCGATCAGTGCACTCGCTGCGGGCATCGCGCCATCTCTTACAACTCCTGTCGAAACCGTCACTGCCCGAAGTGTCAGATCGCTGCCCGCGACCGTTGGATCGCCGCGCGTCAAAAGGAACTTCTGCCGACACGCTACGTCCATGTGGTCTTCACGCTACCGGCGCAGCTAGCACCCTTGGCGCTGCAGAATAAAAAACTCATCTACGGCCTGCTGCTTCGCGCCAGTGCGGAAACTCTTCTCGAAGTCGCGCGCGATCCCAGACACCTCGGCGCAGAACTTGGTTTCTTCAGCGTGCTGCACACCTGGAGTCAGAAGCTCACCCTGCATCCCCACGTGCATTGCGTCATTCCCGCCGGTGGGTTAAGTCCCGATCTCACTCACTGGGTGCAATCCCAAAACCAGTTCTTTCTTCCCCTCAAGGTGTTATCGAGAGTCTTTCGCGGCAAGTTCGTCGCTGGTCTCAAGCAGGCCTTCCAGAGCGGCCGACTGAACTTCCATGGAAACCTCGCTCCACTCGCCCAGCCGAAACCTTTCGCTACGTGGCTGCGATTGCTATTCCGCAAGGACTGGGTGGTCTACGCCAAACGTCCCTTCGGCGGTCCTGAATATGTGTTGCAATATCTGGGCCGATACACTCATCGCGTGGCCATCTCCAACCATCGCCTGGTCTCGTTTACTGACGGGAAGGTTACCTTCCGCTGGCGGGACTCTGCTCACAACAACGAACAGAAGCTCATGACATTACCGATCGACGAGTTCCTGCGACGCTTCCTATTGCACCTGCTTCCCAAAGGTTTCGTCCGTATCCGCAACTTCGGTTTCCTCGCCAACCGCAGGCGCGCCGTGCTCCTGCCGCTTTGTTTTCACTCACTCGGTGCAGCACAGCAACCACATGCCAATCAACACGCCTCTCCCTCGAACGATCTTTGGCACTGCCCTATGTGTGGTGGACCGATGGTGATCGTTGCAAAGCTCACGACCACAGAAATCCAACTTCGTTCTCCGCCACTGGCCACCGCTGCAGCATGACACGGCTCTCCCAAGCTCGCTATTCTTCGCACGCTTCGCCGTGCTCACTACCCTTGCATCTTGCCTCGCACCAAATCCCCTTTTCCAATCTCCTCCGCGTTGTCTCCACCACACTCTCTCTCCTTACTCAGCTCCCCAAGTCTTCTGCCGTGCTCTACCGCACAAACTCGCCCACTTCGACACCGTTGTCTCCACCCATTCAATCTCCATAAGGCCCGCGTCCGCCGCAACCACGGGCGGCTTCCTTCTAACGGCTTAATCGAACGCGCGCAGAACACCCTGCCCGCCCCAACTCTTTCGCGAAACGCGCGTCCGATTAAGCACTAGCGTGATGTGGGAGTAGCTGCGACGCATTAATTCCAATCCGACTACTGAGTCGTCAAATCGAGGGAATAGATTTCCTCGGTTCCAACATCGCGGAGGATCAAAGGGGAATCATCGGGCGTCAAGCCCATCCAAAATCCGCTACGGAAACCGGTTTGTCGTACGCCCGCAAGATCTGTGACTTGCTCGATCGTTCCATCAGCAATTCGCAGCCGCAAAATTGCAGGAGCGCTTCCCCGACGCAAAAAATAAAGATAGCGGGCATCGGCGGACCAGCTTATCGCGCCGACATATGTGTTATTCGCAATATGTGACCACGCCTGTGAGCTGAAATCGTAGAGCATCAGACCAAGTGGCTGCGTCGACCTCGCCACCATGTAACGTCCATCTGGCGACCAGCGGGCGGCCCACAAGTTGTCAGAGCCTGGCAGCTTAGCAACGCTCCGGTTGTTCAGTGTGACGATGAAGATGCCAAGCTGCTCTGCCGGGATGCGTTCGAATATCGGAAAATAGCTGAAGGCAATGGAATTTCCGTTGGGAGACCAACTGGGGTCCATTTGATTTCTCGATTCATTCAGGAGCGGCTCCGGCGTGCCACCGTCGGAAGACAGCAAGAGAATTCTCCAAGGTTTTCCAGGCGCGACGTCAAAAAACGTGATGTGCTTGCCATCAGGGGACCACTGAGGAACGGCGGCACGTACGCCGCTTGAAGTAAGCTGGAGCCGTTCGCTGCCGTCGATTCTGCTGCGCCATAAGGTCTGCTCCGGAAACGTAACATACGCGACCCATTGACGGTCTCTGGAAAAATCCACGAACTCGGCGGAGATTCCCGACAGGAATGGCAGGAACTGGCCGGCTTTGCGGTCGTAGAGGGACAACTCGCCTCGCAATTGCTGGCCGATGAGGTAAAGCTTTTCGCCGGAGGAACTCACGAAAGGAGCCAACGAGTGTATCTGACCACTCGTTAACTGCGCCGGTTGTTCACTGCCGGTAGCGAGAGCCCAAATTTCTGTCTTCCCTTCGTGCGTTGCCTGGAAGACGAAATACTTACCATTCGGCGTCCAATTGCCGCAGCACTGAGACGCTCGCTGGTCCCAAGTTGCCAGCAGGCGTTGTGCTCCTTTAGCCGGCAGCAAAACCTCCCACAACGATGATTGTCCGGTCGACTTATCGAAAACAGTTAGACGGAGACGAGATCCGTCAGGCGACCATCGCAACCAGGAACCGGTCCCAGGTAACGTCACAATTTGTTTTGCGTCGCTGCCGTCGCTTCGAGCCCGATACACCACCGAGCCATCAACGAATGCCATCTCACGACCATCTGGAGACCAAGTTGCCGCGTCTGCCGCAGTCTGACCGGCACGCCTGAGCGCTTCACCTGGTAGCGACAAAATCCAGAGGGGAGGCGCGGAGCCGGTGTACCCGGGGCTACCTGCTGCTGAGGTCTCGGGACCGGACGATCCGACGAGCAAATCGCTGCGATTCGGAGCAATGTCCAGGACGTATGGGGCTTGCAGCGGAATCGGTAGAGAGGTTACCTCGCCGCCGGTCACTGAAGTTTGAGCCAGCGTGAAGTGATTCATGTCCCCCTCCCCAAAGTAGAGCCTGACTCCATCGCTGACGATTGGCCCCTGTTTTGCGCGGCCATCGTTGGTGATCTGTACAAAATTTGAGGCGTGAAGACTTTGTGGACGGCGGTAGGCCACAATCAGAGCGACGATGACGAGCACTGCAACGCTCGCGTAAATGATGCGGTTCAGGCGTAAGCGGCTTGTCGGCTGAGGCTGCTTGCCTTGGGCTGCTGCTGGCGCAGACTTGGTTCTTTCGCTTTCTATCACCGGAATCAAGAGCCGATAGCCCCGCTTCGGCACAGTCTCGATAACCGGTTGCTCACCATTCCCGAGGATCTTCCGCAACTGCGAGATATTTTGCGTAAGTACCAAGTCCTCGACGAAGCTGTCGGCCCAAACGCGCCTCATGAACTCTTCTTTGCTGACCAGGCGGCCAGCATTCTCTACGAGCAGGAGGAGGGTGTCGAAAATCTTGGGACCTAAGGGAACGGCGGAGCCGTTACGCAGCAGCAAGTGCTCGGCGGGGTCCAAACGCCATTCACCAAACTCATAAACCCTGTCGAGAGAAACCGTCATAGGTAGCCCTTGGGCAGTTCTCAGGATTTTATCAGCAAAGTTTCAGAGTTTTGTCAGTACATCCTGCACAAAACACGGTATTCCAGGGCCTCGTTCGCGAATCGGTCGATGGGTGTTTCCGCGGCACCCAAAGGCTTCGGCTGCTCCCGCACTGGAGGAACGATGGGCACGACCTTAACTCAACGGCAATATTCGGTTCCCGCCACCAGCAACTTGCCCGGCAGGGGGTTTGATCATATCTTTTTCCCCGGCATCGCGTGGCTGATGCTGATTATAGTTCTTGTGGGCTTCGCGCCCAGCTATTATCTCGCTGGAGCCCTCAACGCGCCGCTCCCCAGCCTGGCGATTCATGTGCATGCCATAGTGTTTTCTTGCTGGATTCTGCTGCTGATTGCGCAGACATCCTTGACGATTGCAGGGCGGGTGGATATTCATCGCCGACTTGGCATCGCGGGCTTAATTTTGGCTGGCTCGATGCTAATTGTGGGGGTATGGGCTGCAACCGACCAGTTGGCACGCGAATCCCATGTGCGCGACCCCCTGGGATTTTATATTTTCCCGCTTGCCAATGTTGTCGCGTTCGCAGTACTGATGGTGTTCGCTTACCGCACGCGGCTTGATTTCGCGACTCACAAACGGCTGATCATCGTGGCTTCGACGGCGCTGATGGCCGCTCCCATCGCTCGTTGGCATATGCACGGGTTTCTTCAGGCAAGGGCGTTTGGCATGAGCGCTATAATGGCAGAGCGACTGTCCTACATGTTTATTCTGCTGCTCATGGCCTACGACCTCTGGTCCACGCGGCGGGTGCAGCGGGCTACAGTTTGGGCTGGTGCTTTCCTTATTATCTTTCAGCAGTCAGCGTTTTACATCGGAAGAACAGAGATTTGGCACGCTTTCGCAGGATGGGTGCGAGCCATGGCTCGAGGTTGAGAGAAACGGGAACGGCGAACCGGCCGTCGCTGACGCAATGCCGCGCCAGATCAGAACCGAAAACGCCCTTGTATCCGAAAAACAAACCAGTTCGTGAATGGTTGGCAATCCGGAAACCATCCAGAAACGGAGTTCTGGGAAATGCGCTTTACTGATTACTGACTGACTCCAAGGGCGCAGCGCCTGGCGAGCGAAGGGTCCGAATATCTCGCTTAGGTGGTTGGCCGAAGAAGCGGCTATATTCGCGATTGAATTGGGTGGCGCTTTCGTATCCGACCTCAAAAGCGGCACTGGCGGCGTCCAGACTATCTATGAGCATGCGTTCCCGCGCTGCATGCAACCGAAATTGCTTTTGATACTGAAGAGGACTCATGGCGGTCAGCATCCGGAAATGATGGTGCAGTGTGGAGACGCCCATGCCTGCGATTTTTGCGAGGTCTTCTACTCGTAGCGGCTTCGCGTAGTTCGCCCTGACCCACGAAATCGCTTTTGCCGTCCGTTGGCTCTGATCTCCCAGCGTGGCAATCGCCCGAAGGCGCGCCCCCTCACGTCCCCGGAGGATTCGGTAGATGATCTCGCGTTGTATCAGGCCATTCAGAAAGGGAATGTCCTGCGGGGTGTCCAGCAGGTCCACGAGCCGACAGCATGCATCGAGCAACTCCGCCGTGGTCTCGCCAGTGGCCATCGCAGGACTATCAGACGGCGCCTCAGGCGCCTGAATCTCCTCTCGGCTCAGAAGCTCTCGGACTACGGGCATTTCGAGCTTGAGTAAGAAGCCGAGATAGGGCACCTCCTTCCTTGCCTCAATCACTTGGCTGATGACTGGCAAATCGAGCGATGTCAGCAGGAATCTCGACTGGTCGAAGATGAAAGTGGTCCGGCCGAGGTCTATTCGCTTCCGCCCCTGCGCGACCACGGCCAGGCTCGGCTCGAATGCGACTGAAGTCGGAGCCGTGGGGGCGGTCCGCCGGGAAAGCATCAAGCCCGGGATGTTGGTGGTTATCAGTTTCTCTGCGGACCCAACGAATGAGGCAATCTTATGAGCCAGCTCGGTGCGCAATTCGCGCGCTCGATTTTGTGGTGGCGAGGCGTTTTTGCTGGGGTTTTTCACTGTAAGGTTTCCTTTGCCCCTTGGCTAAGGATAGCCGCTCAGCTCCGGGAGCGCCAATTGCTTTCACATGACAAGAGGAATAGGCAATAAATCGGAAGGATCAGGCTACCGCTTGCAGGACGTGTGCTCTTAATCTCGGGATGCGGCAAACGCTAAGGAGAGGAAACAATGGAAACGCGCAAACTTGGAAACAGCAACTTGGAAGTCTCGGCTCTCGGGCTCGGCTGTATGGGAATGAGCGTTGGCTACGGTCCTGCAAGCGACAAGAAGGAAATGATCTCGTTGATCCGGATGGCTGTCGAACGCGGCGTCACATTTTTCGACACCGCCGAAGCCTATGGTCCCTTCACAAACGAAGAACTCGTGGGCGAAGCGCTCGCTCCACTTCGTGACCAGGTGGTGATCGCCACCAAGTTCGGTTGCAAGCCTGATCCCAATGGTGGACCGGCCCTGAACACGCGTTGGACTGCCCAGAACAGTCGTCCAGAACACGTCAAGGAGGTCGCCGAGGCATCGCTCAAGCGCCTCAAGACCGATGTCATCGATTTGTTCTATCAGCACCGCGTAGATCCCAACGTGCCGATCGAAGACGTCGCCGGAGCCGTGAAAGACCTCATCCAGCAAGGCAAGGTGAAGCACTTCGGACTCTCGGAAGCAGGCGTGCAGACCATCCGTCGCGCACACGCCGTTCAGCCGGTCGCGGCGCTTCAGAGCGAATATTCACTTTGGTCGAGAGAGCCTGAAGCGGAAGTGATACCGACCCTTGAAGAACTAGGAATCGGGCTCGTTCCATTCAGCCCTCTCGGCAGGGGCTTCCTCACTGGCAAAATCACCGAAGATACCAAGTTCGATAGCACCGATTTCCGTACCGTCGTCCCTCGCTTCACTCCAGAAAACCGCAAGGCGAATCAGGCGTTGGTGGATCTGCTGGGCAAAATCGCGGAACAGAAGAAGGCGACACCGGCGCAGATCGCGCTGGCGTGGCTGCTTGCGCAGAAGCCGTGGATCGTTCCGATCCCGGGCACGACCAAGTTGTCTCGCCTCGACGAGAACAATGGCTCGCTCGCAATCAAATTCACATCAGACGACCTGCGCGAAATCGACAGTGCGGCCTCGAAAATCACAGTGCAGGGTGATCGTTATCCGGAACGCGTGCTGCGGATGAGTGGTCGGTGATCGGCCAAAGCATGATGACGACGCCTTCAGTCCTCAGTGGGAGGATAACTTCCGATTTGTCGGCTAACCGGAAGTGATCTGATGCCGACTTACCACAATTAGTAATGGGAAGTCGGCTTGTGGCAAGCGACCCATCCTCCGCCAATTTCCGAGACTCCCTAGGGCAGCGTCTTTGTTTCTAAAGTGGAGGTTCCCCTTTTGAACCCAAACAGCCCGCCAACCGCCACGGCCAACAGCAGCAGCACCACCGGATCAATCGGGTGCCGGTAGCGCAGGTTGGTGTGCGTGATGTAATACAACCACGGGTACACCACCGGATACGCCGCCGCTGGAAACCAGTAGGGACTGCGTTTTCGGAGCAGCACCACAATTCCCGCCAGCGCTCCGATCCCCCCAACGAAGTTGCACACCAGCAGCACCCGCACCAGCAGCTCATCCGTGGCCAGGAAATTCTTCACCGGATCCAGCAACCCGATCCAGAACTTCATGAACCGTTCCCAGCTCAGCCCCGCAACCACCGCCGGATGCGCGCGCATGAACTCCAGCGCCTTTCGCTTCTCCTCATCCATGAACGCCGTCTCACCCATCTTGAAATATCGCAGCAGCTCCCCTTCTTTCGTAATTCGGGGTGGCCACACATACTGCCGCGTCGCATAGTTGCCGTTATTACCGATGTACAGCTCCAGCGGAAAATTCGAGCGCAGCGGAACCAGCCGGTGAAACTGTACGTAATTCCGCACCGTCCACGGCACGCAGCACAAAATGGCGATTCCCGCCGCGGCCAGCGCCGGCTTGGCGACCCGCAGATTGTTTTTCCGCTGCGCGTGAAACGCTGCCCAGCCCAGCAAAAATGGCAGCAGCGATCCCAGCGACGGATTGGTCATCAGCGTAAATCCCCACAGCAATCCACAGCCGCACCAGTCCCGCAGCCGCTGCGATTCCGCCACCTCCAGCGTGGCCCACAGAATCGTGGCCCCCAGCAACGCGGACAAACTCGTATCCCAAATCCATTCGAACGGCACCATGATGGCGTTGGGAAAGAGCGCCCACAGCCATGCCGCGCCGGCTGCGACTCCCAGCCCGCCAATTCGTTTTCCCGCGTAAAAAATCGCGATGCACACCGCCGAGGAAAAAAGCGAATTCAGAAAAACCAGCGCGAAAAACGACGCATTCGTAAAAATCCCGAAGACTCGAAACACCCCCGCCACCAGCAACGGATACACCGGCGTCAGCCACGCCGTCGGCCCGGTGTCTCCTCCAAACGGAGAACTAAATCCTTTCCCTTTCACCAGCGAGGATCCGATACTTCCGGTTTCCTGCGCGAACGAAGCGAGCCCCAGCACTTCCCGCGGAATCTTGCGCGTCTGGTCCCACGCAAATCCCAGTCGCGCCCCCAGCGCCACCACAAAAATGAGCGTGAGAGAAGTCGCTGCTGCCAGTAGTCTCTTTTTCATTCCCGATGTTTGTCCGGAATCGATTTCGACACCCCGTTTTGACGCCGGTCAGCGCCCATTCCAAAGAAGCTAAAATCGAACTTGAACGGGGCTTCCGCGACGCTCCGCCCGGCTTTCGAGCAGGATGCGCCATGCGCTTCGAATGATGCCCGCGCGAGTCCTCCGTAGCTTGCCACAATCAGAACGAAGCTGCAGCCAGTCGAACGTCAGTTCGTATGGCTGCGGAGAGTTACTTCGAGCTGGTGGAAGGAATGAGCGCCGCGTTCCCAATTAAGTCTGGTTGACGCGGCGCCTCGAGGGTTCTGGCGGGAGAGTGGCGGTTACACTGTGGAACTACATGGGGCAGGAAATCGTCTCTCGAATCGCCAAGCGCCAAAAGTCTGGCACGGCGTTCGCATGAATCTCCTTGAATCTTTTCCGCTCCAATCGCAACTGCTCGCGAGAATCAATCCCACGCCCGTTTTGCTCGCACACTTTACATTCTCGGGCAGGGCGAGCTTCGCACCTTTGCTGGCCTTGATTCGAACGACGTAGGGAGTATTTGCAGGACATGGGCCATACCGCGAACGCCGCAATTGGCCTCGTTTCAATCGCTTGGAAAACCTCCTCCGAATGCCACTCGCCCCATTCCTGCAAACTGTCTCGTCCTGGGACATTGCCGCGTCGACGACCGGAGTGACCTGCCAGACTCTCAGCCCCGCAACGCGACCGTCGGGTGGCTTTCGAATAACGATCCTCTTGAGTGGCGGCGCGGCAGACTGCTCGCATCGGACCCGGCCAGCTGTTGGCATTCGAACGCATCGTGCTAGCCGGTTTCGAACGCGGCGGGCTGCTGCGTTCGAACACGGTTGCATCTATGCGGCGGCTCCACCGGCTGCTCGCGTTCGAGCGAAGAATGCCGTCAAGCTGCGGCGCCGCCGGATTTTTCCTTGCCCTTAATCTCTGCGCCGTCGCGCTTCAAGTAGCGATAAAGGCTGGTGCGTCCAATC
>Ga0207037_10366_pt2 | contig 10381 bp, 6 predicted proteins | sample Alteio_BWMinCont_75_FD_153268 | JGI IMG/M metagenome (GOLD analysis project Ga0207037, IMG submission 153268) | Enriched cells from forest soil in Barre Woods Harvard Forest LTER site, Petersham, Massachusetts, United States -... | ecosystem: Environmental > Terrestrial > Soil > Temperate forest >... | reverse complement strand
AAATTGGGGCGCCGTTGTTTTGTCCCACTACGTTGATGTCAAAATTCACCAGGCGCTCGCCCGAGACTCCCGGGGCGATCGAACCCATGCCGTGCGCTGTGTGGCAAACCGAGCAGGAGAAGCCATCCTGAGATACGTGGTTGCTGTGCTTCGTGAAGCTGGTATTCGCCACGACTTTGCTCAAGTCGTGACATTTGGCGCACATGCCGTAGGGACCACTGAGGCTGAGGTCTGGGTTGGGGAACGTATTCGTGACCAAGCCTCCTGGAGCCGCAGCCTGGCTGAATTGATAGTTGTGCTCGAGGATGTGCGAGTAAACCGAACCGTGAGGACCATTCGGCCCGAGCCCGCCGAACTCGCGATTGTCGTCGCTGTTGTGGCAGTCGCTGCAGAAAATCCGGACCCCCATCAGTCGCCCTGCCGTGCCATTCTGATTCAGCATATTGGTGAGCAGACTGGGTTGCTGCAGCGGGCTCAGGCTATCGTGAGTTACGGGATGGCTTGAGGTTGAAGTGGAGCTGAACTCGGGAATTACGTTCAGTGGATCCGGAGCCGAAACCAATCTCGCGGGCGCATATCCGAAAATCATCAGTCTCTGCTTGCCTACGCTCGTGCCGTGACAGCGCAGGCAGTTCTCGTATTGGTTCAGGGCGGGAAGCAGAACGGTCACACCGTCGGTGGCGCTGATCCCAGTCAGGTTGGCTTGTGAGGGACGGATCGCAGGAGGGGCGGCAAACGTGACTACATGGTCGGAGCCGTGAGCGCTGTGACAATCGACGCAAGTGGCGTGGCGATTATTATTAAGCACAGCCACTTCGCCAGCGTCGTGAAAGTTGTTTCCCGCAGGCAGGGGATGGCTTATCTTCGCGATCTCAGCCATGACGTTGGGACCCGCCGGCGCCAGCAGCGATCCACCGCTGTGACAGGTGATGCAATCCTGGGTCGCGGTATCCGTACCGGGTGCTGGCGGGTTCGCCGGTCGAAGCAGCCGTGCTGGCGCGGTTGCATCATGTTCCATATGGCACGACGTGCACGCATTGAGGGCAACCGTGCTATACGAACCCACATGTGCATTGGCTGCGGGCTGGTTGGTCGCGGTTTGATGAATGCTGTTGGTCCAGCCTGCCAATGGGTTCGGTTGTCCGGGAATGATCCGGTTGGGATCGTGACAGGCGAGACACATCTGGCCGCTCGAACTGTCGCGGACCAGGAAATCCTGCGCGACCTTGTCCGTACCCTGCACGTGCGGGTTATGGCAGCTGGTGCACTCGATGTTCCCCTTGATCAGTTTCACCGCCCCGGTTGGATCGGCCGTTTTGCCTTGCGAAACCAGAGACGCCACCAGGTTGGACGCGTCTTTCATCGGCAAGACCAGGCTGAAGGGATGGGTTCCGCCGAGGTTCGTCCCAAAAGAATCGATGCTGTTCATGGATCCTGTCACCGGGAGTGTGCCATAGGCTGCCGATTGTCCCACTGCCACAGTGCCGTCGTGGCAACTCAGGCATAGACTGCTGGTCAATCCGAGAGTCGGCTGGGTGTTTCCCTGCTCGACATAGGTCGAGCTGGAATACGGAGTATAGGTCGCCTTCGATAGCGTTTGGTTCCACAACGGAGAGATTCCTCCGAGTCCGCTATGCGGAGCGTGGCAGAAAGTACAGCCGAGACTTCCCTGCGAATAAACCGAAGCTCCGCTCGGAGGCGACAGATTGTGCATACCCATTACATCTGCGGGTGCCTGGGCCATGACGAGGCTTTGCGCCAGAAGCACTGCACAAGCTGAGGCCAAGATCCACCTCATGGTTTCCCTCCGTCCGCCGGTTTCACGGCAGCAGAGTAGTGAAATACCTCGACGCGACGATTGAAGGAATCCACCACATAGATGCGGTCGTTGTTGTCGATCTGTAGTCCGGTCGGCAACTGAAAGTCTCCCAGTCCGGTTCCTCGCTGGCCGAAGTAGTACAAAAGCCGGCCTTCGCGGTCGAAGACCTGCACCATGCCCAATTGACCGTCGACGACGTAAAGATGTCCTTCGGAATCGAAGCCGATCCCTTTAGGACGAAACATCCATCCTGCACCGTCTCCGAGTTTGCCGATGGCATAGTGAAAGCTGCCGGAGCGGTCCAGGACTTGAACGCGAAAGTTCATAGCATCGACCACGACCAACTCCGCACCGTTCAACCGCAACTCCGTCGGGTAGTTGAATTCGACCTCGCCGGTGCCAGTCTTCCCGATCGTTGCCATCACGCTGCCTTGCATATCCATTACAAAGATCTGGTTGCGTAACGTGTCGGTGATGTAAATGCGCTGCGCGGCGGAATCGACCGCGATACCGGTCGGACGTTTGAAATACCCTTCCCCGCCTTTCAAGCTGCCGATTGTGCGGCGGAACTTTCCCTTGGCGTCAAACACGAAAATCTTGCCGGCAAGCGAATCGGTCACATAGATATTGTCTTGGGCATCCACCGCAACACACTGCGGCGAGAGCATCGGATCTTTGCCGCTGTCCTTGCGGGAGAGGAATTTGTATTTCTTCTCGGTGAAGTCGAAGATGTGAATGCCATCAGCTCCAGTGTCGGTCACGATGACGCGTCCGTGCGAGTCGGTTGCGATGCTGTAGGGACTAACCAGGAAGTGGAAGTCCGGTTCACCGGCGATGACATCGACCACGCGAGTCCAGAAGCTCCGCTTGGGTTTTACTTCGCGCTCCAGACTGAAGCTGCGCTCGAAGGTCAGTTTCCGGCCACCGTCCAGCAACAACTCCGGCGGGGCGGGCTGCAGATTCGTTGTCTTCGGCTGTTTGCCGGCTCCGGCAGGGATGCCCAGCAACACGACGATCAGGGTTCTTAGCAATTGCCTCCTGCGCCACTCGCTCAGAAGAAATCGAACCATCTCGACACTCCAACAAAGTACGAGTTCGCGGTTCCCGGCGGGGCGCCACCTGCGCTGATGCTCTGAGTGAATCGGGTAAAACCGGATAGCAGGCCAATCCTCCGGAGATGGTACTGCATTTGAGCATTGAAGATCTCTGTATTGTTGTGCGAACTCGTCGCGCTGCTGAGCGTATTGCTGATGGCGCGGCTGTAGGTTGCCGAAAGTGTCAGGCGGCGCAGAGGGGTCGCGGAAATCCCGCCGCCATAGCTGTCCCCGGCGAAGGTAATGAGGTCGCTCTCCGGCACCCCGGGTGTCGGTGGAAGCGGTACCAGCCCGTTGCTGGTGAGAATCGAGTTTCCGCTTGCCTGCGTGTAGTTGCCGGTTACGGTGAACCGCCGCATACTGAAAGAAGTCGAATAGCTTTTACTGTCATTGGAGCTGCCCGGTTGGTTCGTCAACCCGCTGTGACTCCCGTTAAAGCTTGCGATCCATGCCAAGCCATGTCCGAAGCGCCGGTGAAGCCTTCCACTGTAGTTGTAATAAGAGGTCGTATAAGTGATTAAGACTGACTGCACATTCTGGGCATAGCTGAACGTACCCGAAGTTTCCCAACCCTTGATCCTGCGAAAGTAATTCGCATTGCCGATGAAGCCCACCGAGTTGCTGCCCTGGCCATTGGACTGCTCCACTACGCTCGCCGAAAACGTAAACATATCGAAGATCCTGCGCGCGTAGTTCACCGTGCCACTGATGTAGGTTCCGGTGTAACTCTTGTCAAAATAATATTGGTCGTAGTAAGTAGCCTGCCCTTGCGTGGACAGATAGTTGGTGAACTGATAGGTGGCGCCTCCACCCACCGTGAAGGACCTTGAGCCTGTTCCCAGATTGAACGGTGTCTCCACTGTTCCGCCATTGATGAGATTCTGGTTGAAATATCCCGATAGATTGTCGGTGTAGCTCTGGTTCGCAAACAGGCTCAGTTTTTGCAGCGGGTGGAAAGTGACGCCGGATGTTTCGGTGCTGGTGGTGTAGTTGGTCGTGTTGTCCGCGCTTCCCAGAAAATCGGTAGTTGCTTCCGAGCGGCTGTAATTTACATAGAAGGAGCCATTGATCGGCAAATTGCGGTTCGCGCCAAAACCGAAATCGTGGCCGCTTGTGTCTGATACCGATTCCTGCTCGCCAGCCAGAAATTCCGGGTAAGTCGAATGAAGCGTGTTGTGATCGTAGAAACCATTCAAGCGAAAACCCTCGATCGCGTAGGTTGACCTCACATTGAACAGCTTCGTATCGGAGCCGGTCTCCTGATCGGTGCCGTAAATGGTGCCAGATCCGTTGCCCTGCGAATAACTGGCAGAGAGAGTAGGCAGACCTGGTACCAGCGCGCTCCAGCCAACGCCGAAGCCCTGCCCGTGCCCGTGGGTGGTGAAGTCGGGTTGCCCCGTAAGCCCGAAGGTGCCGGTGCTGTTGTAGTCGTCCCGATAGCTGACCGATCCTGGAAAATGGCTGCCCGTAAACAGATTCGCGGTCGCCGTAACTCCGCTGGCGCCGGTCAGCGATTGGTAGTTGGAATTGGCGCGTGACTGATTGTAATAGGGGGTTACATTGAACGAGAGGAAGCTAGGATTGTAGTAAGAACCTGAGAGTGTGCCGTCAAGCCCGAAGTTCAGGCCGTGGCTCGATTGGATCTCGTTTCCGTAATCTCCGGCATACCCCAAGGTGAACAGGCCGCCAGCCTTCATCTCCAGATTATCCCCGACCTGCAGCTGGGCGGAAGCGGTTGGGATTGCGACCAGAAGCAACAGCCCCACGACGCCGGATATAAACCTCGTGACTGTGCTGGTGCCATCCACCCCTCGAGTCCCCGCTTTCCATCGGCCAGACAAGCTATTGAAGGCATCCCCGTTGCCATTCTTTGCCGACCTGAGGGAGGAGCTAAGGTGTTGACAATGAGATTGTTGCGCGTATTCCGACTGGTGCTCCATCTGGGCTTTAGGGCTTGGCTGGGTGATATGGCTCGCTCGGGGAGTTTAATTACTCAATTCGGGAAAGGACGGAAGTAGCTCTGAAGTTTCACAGCATTTTCACCACAGAGGCACAGAGTAGTTAGAACAAAGGCAAGAACAATTCTAGAGGTTTTCTCTCTGCCTCTGTGGTGAAACGCTTTCTTACTCGTCGGCCCGGCTTGCTCACACGATTTCGATCTTGGCTTTGGCGCGCAAGCTTTTCGCGAGATTCGAGCGCAGCTGTTCATACTTGCTCTTCTGCAATTCCGTGCGCAAGTCAGTCTTGACATCTGCCAGGCTCTGCTTGCGCGGCGGATTGTGCGCATTCAACCGGAAGATTGTGAACGCATTCTCGATCTGGATCAGGCCGCTCACTTGGCCGGCCTGCATGGCCAGAGCTGCCTTCACGACCTGAGGGGGCAGTTTGTCGCGGCCTACTGCCTTATGGTCGCCCATGTTGACCCGGAAGTCGTCCTCGGAGATCTTTTCCGCTAAGAGCCCAAATTCCTCATAGCTCTTGGTAGCCTTGGCCTGGCGCAACGCGTCTTCGGCGCGCTTGTGGTTTTGCTGCACCACTTCCGCGCTGGCAGGGGCGTTGCGCGGAGGGAGGATGGAAATACTTTGTATGCTGAATGACTCCGGTTGCTCGAAGCGAACCGGATTCTTGTCGTAGTAGGCTTTGATATCGGCCGACGAAATGGTTGCTTTGTCCTCCACATCCGTCTTCAGTACATCCTCGATCAGCAACGAACGCTGAATCTGCTTCCGCAGCATCTGACGCGATCCGTGCATCTCCGTCTGCATGTATTGCTCGTACTCGTCGGGACTGCTGAACTGCTTGCGAAAATCGGCCTCGGCGCGATTCAGTTGCTCTACAGAAACCGTCAGCTTTCGGCGGCCGGCCTCCTGGTAGACCAGTTCTTCGAAGATAATCATCTCCAGCGCGCCCTGGCGGATGGCGGCTTCCTGTGCTTTGGGGAATCCATTGTGTTGCTTGGCGTAAGGAAAGATGGCAAACATCTCGCGCACCAGATCGCGGTCGGTCAGCACCGCTCCGTTGACCCGTGCCACGGGCTTGTCATTGACCTGCAATGTTGAAGCCGGCGAAGCCGCTGACGCCGTGCCCATGCTGCTTGGGGCATGAGATGCGACTTGAGCTGCTGCGGCTGTGGCCGCTGCCAGCAGGATGCAGATTGAGAGTTTGTATTTCATAATTCCTCGCTCATTACCTCAGAAAAAAGGGGGAGAGATGAATCTCTCCCCGTGGATTCAAACCGCTCTTACTGGAACTGCGTCGTAATGGTGTTGGTGTTGTTAGCCTCGTTCGCTTCGCCAAAGTGGCATTGACGGCAGAATTGTGTCGTCGAAGGCGCCGAGGTGCTGGCGTAGGTCTGGAGGTTCGGATTGTAGGGGCCGTTCACGAAGAAGTAGGTGGCATAGAACTTGCCGCCGCCGTCGTTCATGATCTGGCTGGCAGTGCTCGACGTGTAAACGGTCATGACGTGCTGGTTGTGGCAAGTGGTGCAAGCCACATAGGGCTTGCCCGCGGCGTTGACGCCGTAAGGGGTGGACCACTTTCCTGGCGCCAGGGCTGGCCAGCCGTAGTTGGCTACAAACTGGGCGTACGGACTTCCAGGAGTCACGGTGAATTTCCCGTTTGCCCAAACTAAGCCAGGCTGGGTCGTGCTGATGTTGGCATTCACGCCTACTGGGTGATCGTTGGTGTAATTGCCAGCAGTTGTGCCATCATTGCCGAGCAGGGTTGGAATCGGTTTGTTCCCGTACGCGGTATTGGTCAACAGGCCGATCCTTTGTTCGTACGACTGATTAGTCATCATGTTGGAAGCGGTCAGGTTGCCGTCGTGGCAGCTCAGGCAGAGCAGGATGCCTCCGACTTCAGTGCTTCCACTGGTGATGCTCGTGGGCAGCACTTCAACGAAACTTCCGCCATCGCCGAACGCAATGGTTTGGCCATACAGTGGGCTGGCGTCCTGGCCCCACAATGCATAGCTGCCAGCGTCGGCTGCGCCGCCGTGCCCGGAGCCAAACGAGCCGCTATGCGGAGCATGGCAACCCGCGCAACCGCGGCCTTGATTGTTATGCGCGCCGAGTACGTCGACCGGTGACGACCAGTTTTGGGCCATCATCAATCCAGCGACGGCGAGAACGAAGATTGCAAGTAACATTACTTTTTTCATATGAAGTGAACCTCCTCGTTTGTTTGCGAAACTCCCAAAAAACCTTTGGAGGCTTAGGCCCAGGCTGCAACTCCTCTGCAGCGCCCCCCGCCCTAACCTATGCAAATGCTTAACCGAAGCCTCGTGGATAGCTCCAGGGTCGCCAATTTGGTGTAACCCCAAGGGGATTAAGGCTTTAGCGCATTATTGTTCAAATGTGGTCCCGATCCGGGACAAGGGTTAACTGGGGGAAAAGAGCCAGCGCTTTCTGATCGGTTGGTCAAATTCCTCAGTGAATGCAAGGCAAATGCATGCCGTTGAAGGCAATATTGTTGAGAGATGCAACAGGGGGAGTTGCTAAACGCCGCTGCGGGGCCCCCCCGTCACAGGTGAGGGCAAGATGCCGGGCGCTGCTGCTATTTGCTTCCTGGAGCCTTTGCCTGAATGGTAGGAATCGTCGTGGGAACGGATTGCTTTTCCGTCGCTCCAGCCTTCTTCTCCCGGGACGCGTCTTTCTCCTTGCGCAGCTGATCGGCCTCAGCGTCGGTCACGTAACGGAATTGCTGCACTCGCCCGGGGAAGATTTCCGAGGTGAAGACGCGGTTCGTCTTGTCGATGGTAATGCCGACCAAACCCTGAAACTGGCCAGGAAGAAGTCCATGGCCACCGAAGCTGATCAGCAACTGCGCATCGTGATTGAACACCTGCACCCGATCCTGCATTCCGTCGACCACCCAAACATGGTCATCGCTGTCAATGGCAACGCCCTTGGGCCGCGCGAAGTATCCCGGGCCGTCGCCCGCTTTCCCGAACATGCTGACGAATTTGCCGTCGCCATCAAAGATCTCGATGCGGTTGTTCAGAGCGTCAGCGACGTAAAGATTGCCTTCCTGGTCGACTGCTAACCCCGCTGGGCGGGCGAAATCTCCGGGCGTGGTGAGTTCGTGTTTGTGTCCGCCAGTACCAATCCGGCGCTTCAACTTCAGCGTGTCAGCGTCGTAAACCAGAACCTGATCCTGATCGACATCCGCAACATAGAGAAGCCGGTTTTCGGTATCGATAGCGAGGCCACCGGGTTCGACTAGTCCGTCTGTGATTACGTCTTCCGGCTGGTGCTTGGCATTGAAAACCAGCACGTGACGCAGGCCAGGGTCGGAGACAAACAAACGGTCGTTGTCGTCCATGGCTAGCCCGATGATGCGAACAAAGTGCCCATGGGTCTTGTTCTTAATCAGTTCCACATCCCGAGTTTCGGTGTTGAAGATAAAGATGGCGCCTACCTTCTGATCGGCCACGTAGAGGTTGTTCTTGGAATCTACGGCCATGCCGTAAGGCTCTGCGAGTTGGAAAAGAACTTTCGTATTCTCGCTGGCGGGCTGGGTACCCGCGAGGCGGTCCATCCAGTTTTGCTTCGTGGTCTTCGGGGTGTCTACCTGCGAAATTTTTTCTGCGGCATAGAAAGCCTGGTACTTGATGCGGGCAATTGCCGGCGGGTTCGGCCACACGATATTGGAATAGTCGATGACCGGTGGCGCTTTAGGTGGGGCAGCGTCGGCCGTCTTTTTCTTTCCTCCGAAAACCCAGACCGGCGATCCGAGCCCCAAGCTCAAAAGGACAACCAATGCGAGACCGCTTTGGCACCTGCGAGTCGAGTTTGGTCGAAAGGTAAACATCGTAATCACTCTCCTGCTGCAAGCTATCGCGATTTCAGATCCTTGTGACACGTCGAGCAGAATGCCATGTTGTTGGCCTGGTCTTTCACCAGCAGGTCGGGCTGAGCTGAAGCGTGCGGCTGGTGGCAAGTCAGGCAATTCATCGGTGTTTTCACCTTCGTCGGATCCGCCGGATCCAGCAAGTCTGAGACCGGATGCGCCGCCACCGGATGTCCCGTGCCAAACTTCAAAGGCAGCACCACGACTTTGTTCTTAGTGAAATAGTTGTCGGGCAGCTTCACACTTCCATTGAAGATGGTTATCAGGTGCTCCGATTCCAGCTTTTTCGGTTGCGCGTCTGGCCCATGGCATTCCAGACAGAGGGCATTCGTGCTCTTGGCGCGTAACAGATGATCGTTGTCTCCGCCGTGAGGCTGGTGACAGGTGGCACACCCCTGACTAAAGGCCGGCTGGTGGTGGAACTGCTTCTTTCCCTGATCGGCAATATCGCTGTGGCAGCCCAGGCAAATGTCAACCGCGTTGGTCTTGGGAAGCCCCGGCTGCCGGCTGGCGTGGGGACTGTGGCACTCGGTACAGTCGCCCGCTGCTCCCGGATGCTGAACTTTGGCAGTTTCGATCAGTTTGGCTTTCTCGTCATGGCAGGTCACGCACAGCGCCTTGGCGTCGGTCTGCGTGAGCACCACTTTCCCATCCTTGGCCGGAGCATGGCAGACTTCGCACTGTTTGTCGCCAAATGGCGGATGGGTGAATTTTGCCATCAGCTTGGGAGCGGTGGACTGGTGAGGATCGTGACAGCTCACGCAATTGGCGGCCTCGAAGGGCTGATTCTGGTGTGCCTTCTGCAGGCCAGCATCTTTCACGTCATGGCAATCCACGCAAAGCGCTGGTGGCGCTTTTTTGAGATGGAAGTCGAACTCGACCTTGCCGATGTCGCCGGTTTTGTGGGTGACGTGGCAGGTGTCGCAGCCCATATCGAGGGCGGCATGGCGGCTGCCCTTCTCCGGGACGTTCAGGCCGGTTGTATGACAACTCAGACAGAGGTTCTCTTTCGCGTCCCCTGATGTCGCCTTTAACAACTGATTCTTATAGTCCGAGGAGTGCGGATCGTGACACTTCACGCAGTCCCGCACCGCCGGGGGATGGACCGTACCTTTTATGTCGGCGGCATTCTTGTCAGCATGGCAGGTCAAGCAAAGAGCCAGCGGAGTCGTCGTAATCAGCTTTACCCGCGTGATGTCTTTGTTCACTCGAATCTCGTGGCAGGCGGTGCATCCCATGGCCATCGCCGAGTGAACCGACTTGCCCTTGGTTTTGTCTTCGTGGCAAGCAATACAGGTGGAGGTGTCCGCCTTCGGGTCGAGCGGGACCGGATGTTTCGCAGCGTAGGCGCTGCCCGCAAGCATGAAGAGCATGATGAAACAGCCCAGCGCCTGTAGCTTGCGCGTCATCCTCGGACTCGATTTGGACAGTTCCACCGCCACTCCACTACTCCCCAGTCGATTGCCTGTGCACGCATCTCGCCTTAGTTCGCCAGCCTGGCAGGTTCTGAACGGTCGCTGTAAAGAACTGCAACGCAGTCAGTTGGGAATTGAGGTCCGCTCATCGGAAGATCGCGTCCATTAGCAGCCTGATCACCATGGGGATTCTCCCACAGTGA
>Ga0207037_10434_pt1 | contig 10438 bp, 10 predicted proteins | sample Alteio_BWMinCont_75_FD_153268 | JGI IMG/M metagenome (GOLD analysis project Ga0207037, IMG submission 153268) | Enriched cells from forest soil in Barre Woods Harvard Forest LTER site, Petersham, Massachusetts, United States -... | ecosystem: Environmental > Terrestrial > Soil > Temperate forest >... | reverse complement strand
TGCTAATAAACGGAATGTACCTGTGTGGTAGTTGAACGAAAAAAGAGTACCCATGTTATAGGAAACACCGCCATAAAAAGCCAGTCCATATAATAAATCATTGGAAGCATGGCATAACGAGCCATACAGGTAAGCGCCATAATCTCCCGTGCCCGGTAAATCATACAAATCGCTGTCTTGCCCGGTTTTTACATTGTACTGGATAATGTTGCCGAGCCCATTGCCTCCGTAAGCAGTCATGCCATATAGCAGCCCATTATTAAGCTGAATAAAATTGCCATAGCCTTCATATCCGTTAGCTGTATTGAAGCTAACGGTGGCCGTATCGTGATTGGTAAGCGGGTCGAACTGGTTAATTACACCGTACCCGTTAACGCCCCCACCATAGGTCATGCCCACCATTAATCCATCTACCTGTGCCGCAGCTGGCACGATGGAAACGAGAGGCATAAACAGCAAGAAAATATATCGTAATGCTCGGTTCACTTCAATACGAAGACGGTTTTTACTATGCAAATGTATGAAAAGCAATCTACTTTACAGCCCTGCAAATAATATCTTTGCATATCATTGGTATTTGTAAAACACATTGTTTATGATGGATTCGAAAACATTCAAAAAGATGATTCAGCAAGGTATTCCTGATACATTGCCCGAAATGCCCGTATATGATAAAGCGATAAATCATGCTCCCAAGCGGAAAGATATTCTTTCAAAAGAAGAAAAAAAGCTCGCTATACGCAATGCTTTGCGCTATTTCCCTGAAATGCACCATGCCAAATTGGCAAAAGAGTTTGCGGATGAATTAAAAATCTACGGAAGGATTTATATGCATCGTTTTCGTCCCACTTATAAAATGATTGCGCGGCCTATTAGTCAATATCCGAATCGTTCTAAAAAGGCTGCTGCTATTATGTTGATGATTCAAAATAATTTAGATGAGGCCGTAGCACAGCATCCGCATGAATTGATTACTTATGGCGGAAATGGAGCTGTCTTCCAGAATTGGGCGCAGTATTTGCTTACTATGAAATATCTTTCAGAGATGACCGATGAGCAAACATTGGTGATGTATTCCGGGCATCCCTTAGGCTTATTTCCTTCATCCAATAACGCACCGAGAGTGGTAGTTACCAATGGTATGATGATACCCAATTATTCCAAACCCGGTGATTGGGAAAAATACAATGCGTTGGGTGTAACCCAATACGGGCAAATGACAGCGGGTTCGTATATGTATATAGGTTCACAAGGTATTGTACATGGTACAACTATTACACTTCTTAATGCCGGACGGAAAATAAAGTCAGCCGGAAAAGATGGAAGTTTGGCCGGAAAGATATTTGTCTCTTCCGGATTAGGTGGCATGAGTGGCGCACAACCCAAAGCGGCTGTAATTGCAGGCGCTATAGCGGTAGTGGCCGAGGTAAATCCTAAAGTAGTGGAGAAAAGGCATAAGCAAGGTTGGGTAAATGAAGTATATACCGAATTAGATGGTTTATTAGAACGCATTAAAACCGCCGTAAAGAAAAAGGAAGTTGTGTCTCTTGCATACCAAGGCAACATAGTTGATTTGTGGGAAAAACTGGCGAAAGCAAAAATGAAAGTGGAACTAGGTTCTGATCAGACTTCCCTACATAATCCTTTTGCTGGCGGATATTATCCTGTTGGTTTATTGCTGGAAGAATCGAATAAACTAATGACTTCCAATCCCGCAGCATTTAAAAAGAAAGTATATGATTCGCTAAAAAGGCAAGTGAATGCTATTCGCAAACTGGCCGATGCAGGAATGTATTTCTTCGATTATGGCAATGCATTTTTGCTGGAGGCAGGAAGAGCCGGAGCTAATATTTTCAAAAAAGATGGAGCGTTTATTTATCCTTCGTATGTAGAAGATATTATGGGCCCCATCTGTTTCGATTATGGTTTTGGCCCATTCCGCTGGGTGTGTACATCCTGCAATCCAAAAGACTTAGAACTGACAGATACCATTGCTGCCAATGTATTGGAAAAGCTCTATAAAAAAGCTCCCCCGGAAATAAAACAACAATTGCGCGATAACATACATTGGATAAAAGAAGCGCAGAAAAATAAATTGGTGGTAGGCTCGCAAGCCCGCATATTATATGCTGATGCCGATGGGCGAATAGCTATTGCTAAAGCATTTAATAAAGCTATTAGAGATGGAGAAATATCGGCACCAATTGTATTAGGCCGCGACCATCACGACGTATCAGGAACTGATTCCCCTTATCGCGAAACCGCTAATATTTATGACGGTTCACGCTATACAGCCGATATGGCGGTGCAAAATGTAATTGGTGATTCGTTCCGTGGGGCTACCTGGGTGTCTATACATAATGGTGGTGGAGTTGGCTGGGGCGAAGTGATGAACGGTGGCTTTGGTATGGTGCTGGATGGCTCGGCTGATGCTGATAAAAATTTAGAAGCTATGCTATTTTGGGATGTAAATAATGGCATTGCCCGCCGCGCCTGGGCCAGGAATAGCGGAGCCTTATTTACTGCAAAACGGGAGGTGAAACGCTCGAAGAAATTACAGATTACTTTACCTAATTTGGTGCAAGATAAATTATTGGAGAGGCTATTTTAGTCGAGCTGGCCGGTAATCGCAAAATATTTTTCCATGTCGCGATTTGTCACACTTTTTCCAAGTTTAAAAGTATATAAAATTGATGTTTTTGGCAATTTTATATCGTGGCAATCAATTAGGTACATGGTTTGTCGCACCTTTGAAATGTAAAATGCCATATTTGCTATAAACTTTGTGTGTGGCAAATGCCTGGCAAAATTGGTCAATGACTTTTCAGAAACAGTATAAATTTTAGCAGGGACGGAATTTTAAAAAGGGAGAAGAATGATTCCTCCTCCCTTTTGCCTTTCAATCGAATTACAAATTATTATTACTTCTTCGGTGGCGCGGGGAAAAGATCCTGTGCCACAAGTCCTCTTTGTTGAAGAAAACCTAATCTGTCTGTTTCCAGCCAGCCATTAATAATTTTCCCTTCGCTAACCTGGTAAATTCCAATTCCACTGTTGGTAAACTCTTTCTGAGTTGGCGGAAGGCCTCTGTATTCACCTGAGTTAATTCCTTTCCACGTCCATTTTAGCGCAACTTTATCTCCTTCAGCGAATAGATCTTCAATGGTCCATTTGATATCCGGAAATGCTGCTATTAATCCCTTAACTGTCATCGTAAATCCGGCAACTCCTTTTACTCCCAGGGGGCCGCTAAACCCATTATATTCCTCTGAAAAAATGGTGTTGAGTAATTCTAATTTTCCCATGTTCAGAACTCCTTCATAAAGGTTCAGAACTATTTCTTTGTTTTTTTCTTGTGTTTGAATTGTTTCCATTGTTATTTATTTTGATTGATTATTAAATGACCATTTTATTTAATATAGACCAAATGCTTAATAAGAAATCTCTACAATTGCTTTATAAGTTTCCTTATTATTCACATTGCTTATCATAAACCCTGCAACATCGGCACGGGAAATGCTCAGGCATTTCTTTAAGAAACTGTTAATAGCAAACCGGTAATTTCCTGTAGCAGGCTTATTGGTTAATCTGGGTGGCCGCATAATGGTCCAGTTAATGCCGCTTTCCTTTACTATTTTTTCCATTACCCGTTGGTCAGCATAACCCCATCCTAATAGTTTTTGTAAAATATATTTTGTAATGAACCGTACCATGAATGACTGTACAGGACTAATTTCAACAGCAGAAGCAGAAATAAAGAAGGCGCGATTTACTGTTGCCTTCTTCATAGCATTGAGCAAATTCATATTCCCGGCAGAAAATAGGTTAGTAGGTTCATTCATCTTACCGCCTATTGCAGAAATGACAGCATCTTTATTTTCCACATACTTCTCAAATGTCGCGAGTTGCATTATATCTCCCTTTACTACTTTTAGGTTGGGATGGGTAATAGTTAACTTAGCCGGATTACGCACCAGCGCGGTAATGTGGTGTCCTTTTTTTAAGGCTATTTCCACCACGTTTTTACCAATTCCACCGTAGGCGCCTATTACTAAAATTCGCATGTTGGTTTGTGTTTCATTGTTTTCCATATTGTGTTTTTCTATTTTATGTAGTTCGGTTTTTCTTTAAAGAGTTTTAATAACAGGCGCAGCGTACATAAATGAACTACGAGAGGTATACTAATAAAAATGAATATTTCCCCCAGTATTCTGTGCAGGTTGGTGTTTCCTCTATTTGCGTAATGTGCATACATAGTTAACAATCTTGTGTATTTCAGTTTCTGTAAGCGAGCCATTAAATGAAGGCATTCCATTTTTACCTTCACTAATAGTTTTGTAAACTAAACTGCTGTCAAGCCTGCTTAACTGCAAGTTTGCTGCATTCCCGATTCCGGCTGTTCCGTCAGAACCATGACAAGCTGTGCATTTCGACTCAAATAAGTCATGTCCGCTTTTCTCTATTTTTGGGTTGTTCCTTGTATCTGATGGAGTCTCACTGCCTGTGCATGAAACAAGAAATAGCGATAAGGAAATAGCTATAAATTTGAAATGTTTCATTGAGATTGAATTAGTTGTATTTAAAAACACTTAAAACAAAAACGACAAGGAATAATAGAATTTGAGAAAGATGGAACAACCTAATATTCCCTTTAATCTTTAAAAGTTCGCTTGGTTGATTCTTGCCTGGCGAATTATCCGCAAGAAGTTTTCGCAGTTTTAATCCTTGTCTTCTTCCTAAAACTATTCCGTTGAGGATGATTATAATTACGAGCGCAAATTTTATACGAAACCATAGTTGTTCGCCAAATACACCATGCGTAATACCCATCATGGTGAAACCTGAAAGAAGTAGGAGTAAAATTCCAATGCCCATAAGCATGGGAAGTTTTGATAGTGTTTCCAGTACGGCCATTCCTTTCTCTTTGGCTAAATAGTATTGTTTCCAAAACTGTTTAAACAATATATAGTCCGCTAATGTGGCGCCTGCCATGGTGGTAAGTCCAATGATATGGGTTACTAAAGCGATGTGATAAAGTGTTTGTAAATTCATAATATTTAGTGAGTTTAATTAGTATATTTGCGTATTATAAAATGCAAATATAGTATATTTACGTAACATATTACTATATTACCGTAATATATTTTTTACTTTTGCAGCCAAAGAAGAGTTTACCATGAACAAAGCCGTTGAGTTAATGAACCTTTGGGGTTCTTTTGAAGAAAAGCATCCCGATAGCAGCATTGAAGATTTTTGCCGCTTCCTGCTTATTGATAAACGTGAAACGAAGGGCAAATTGGTAGGTGGGGTAGTCCCCCGAATTACAGATGGGCTTCTACTCAAAATAATAGGGCGGTTAGCCAAGCTGAATTTTTACTACGCTACCCTTGCTCTTGCAGGAACCGGGTTAAATCACCTGGAAGAATTTGGAATGCTGCTCACGATAGAACAACTTGGCTCACCCAGAAAAATAGATGTATTGAATGATTGCCTCTTTGAAGTTTCCAGCGGCGCTGACATGCTCAATCGCCTGAGAAATAGAGGTTTTATTTCTGAGCACGCTGATAAAAAGGATAAACGCTCCAAACGTGTAAAGATTACTGCACTCGGAGAAAAGACTATTAGTAAAAGCAAGATAAGCATTATTAAAAATGCACACATGATGCTATATAATATGCCTGATGAAGATAAAAACCTTTGCATCAACTTGCTTAAAAATACCGAAATCCATTTTTCGGCTATGTGGCCTGAACATAAGGGGAAATCATTCTATGAGATATATGAAGAGGTTGTTGGCGACAAACTAAAAAAACTTCAACAATAGGCTGTTGGTGAATTGTCATCCTGAGTGTTACGAAGGATCTCAATAGCACTGAGATTCTTCACTCCGTTCAGAATGACAAAGTCATTTTGTAGATTGGATACCATAGCGCTTTTATTCCTACCTTTGGCTAAGTCAATCATTCAATATGCCGGACATTATCCTCAACGATTTTTCTTATCTCGAAAAGTATAAAGAATTTATTTCCCGCAAAGAATTCTGGTTGGCTGTAAGCGAGCAGTTAAGCAAAGATTTTAATAATACCTTTTCTGTAAAGCTGGATGAGGAAACAGATATAGAGGGGGACCACATTGCCGAGATATTTGTGAATGAATTGGAAAAGGAATTACCATCGTATACTCCACGCTTATCAGAAATATTATATCGCATTGATATTCCCGAAACTCAGGTTAATTCATTGAAAGAAGTGCCCGATGACATATATTACCGCTGCCTGGCGGAAATGATTTTAAAGAGAATCATTTTAAAAGTTGTGGTACGAAAAATGTTTTCTGAAAACAACGATAAAACTTGATGATGTTGAAATTATCAAATCGCCGAACTATCAACTCATCAAATTAAAATAAGTGTCAGCACTATCCATTTTTATTTGTCTGCTTGTTTACTTTGCCGTGCTGATGGGCGTATCGTGGCTTACAGGTCGCATCCATACTAACGACAGCTTTTTTCTGGCGAACCGTAAATCGCCCTGGTATCTTATTGCATTCGGAATGATTGGCTCTTCCATTTCGGGAGTAACATTTATCTCTGTTCCCGGAGCGGTGGGTGGCGGCAGCTTTTCCTATTTCGAGGTAGTACTGGGCTACATGGTAGGCTATTGGATAATAGGTTGGGTGCTTCTTCCTCTATACTATCGCTTACAACTGACATCTATTTATACCTACTTAAAAGAGCGCTTCGGCTATTACGGGTATAAAACAGGAGCGTCTTATTTTCTATTGTCAAGGATAACCGGTGCAGCTTTTCGCCTGTATGTGGCTGTGGAAGTATTGCAGATAAGCATATTCAATCATTGGGGAGTTCCTTTCCTAGTAACGGCCTCGGGCATGGCAGCGCTTATTTGGTTATACACCCGTGAAGGCGGAATGAAAACCATCATCTGGACCGATGCTTTGCAAACCACTTTTTTAATAGCTGCATTGGTAGGCTCCATTTATCTGATATGCCAATCGCTGCATCTGAATGTTAGCGGACTTATTGCCAGTGTGCGGAATTCCCCGCATTCACAAATTTTCTTTTGGGATTTAAAAAGCCCTCAATTCTTCTACAAGCAATTTGCCAGTGGCATTTTTATTGCTATCGCCATGACCGGTTTAGACCAGGATATGATGCAAAAAAAACCTTACCTGCAAATCAATCGGTGAAGCACAGAAGAATATGTTTTCGTTTAGTATAATACAAGCAATTGTCGTTTTCATGTTTCTTGTGTTGGGGTCATTGCTGTATTCGTTTGTAGCTATTGACCATATTGTCGCTCCCACCAAACCGGATGACCTTTATCCTATGCTGGCCACCCAGGGCTATTTTGGAACTGCGGTTGCTTTCCTTTTCGTAATGGGGTTGATAGCTGCATCATTTGCCAGCGCCGATTCAGCATTAACTGCCCTCACCACATCTTTTTGTGTAGATATTCTAGATATTTCAACAAAAGCCCAACCATCTCAGCTAAAAATGCGTAAATATGTGCATGTACTTATGGCGGTGGGTTTGGTAGTGGTGATGATCATTTACAAATTAATCGATAATCCGATTATCATTAATGCAGTATTCAAAGTAGCAGGCTATACCTATGGTCCTCTTCTCGGGCTGTATGCTTTTGGCATGCTTACAAAGCCTAAGGCGAACGATAAATGGATTCCGGCAATATGTATTGTATCGCCATTGATATGCATAATTATTAATAATTATTCCGAGCAGCTTTTTTCGGGATATAAGTTTGGATTTGAAATGTTAATCATAAACGCTTTGCTTACCTTTATAGGACTTTTAGCATCTTCTGTACGTAGCAGCAAATCTTTGCATGGATAAAACGATTAAAATATTATCAATAGACGGTGGTGGTATACGCGGAATATTACCGGCTACTTACTTAAGTATTTTGGAGGAAAACTTACAAGAAGTAAGTGGTAATATGAACTTGCGCCTTGCACAATGCTTTGACCTGGTTGCCGGTACCAGTACAGGAGGACTACTGTCGTGCATATATCTGACACCGGATGACAATGTTCCCTCCGTTCCAAAGTACACGGCCCGCCAGGCATTGGAGTTTTATTTAGGATATGGAAATTCTGCTTTCGCTCTTAATACGAGTGGTGGATTTCATAAATACCTGCCCACAGGATTAGAAACGGGGTTGACTAATTTTTTCGGCACACTCAAACTGAGCCAATTAGTAAAGTCTTGTTATATTACTGCTTACGATATGATACATTGTAAGCCCTATTTCTTTGATTCCTACCCTGCAAAAAAGGCTCCAGGGAACGACTACTTTGTGAAGGACATAGCAAGAGCAACTTCTGCATTGCCGGGAATATTTCCTCCAGCTTCTGTTTCATCGTTGGATGGTAGTACACATACTTTTATTGATGGCAGTATTTTTGCATATAACCCAACGCTTCAGGCCTATATTGCTGCAAGGAATATTTTTCCTGATGCGGAAGATTTTTTGATTGTTTCGCTTGGAACGGGATTATCTCAAAAAACATATACAACTGCCCAGGTAGAAGATGCCCATGAGAAAAATTGGGCGGGGTTACTTGCTGATACAGCTTTTTCTGTTCAGAATGATTTGACTCATTATCAGCTCGAAGCAATATTCAAAGAGAAACCTCGTTCAAAATATATACGATTACAACCTTCTTTACATGGTTTAAATTGTGAGTTAGATAATGTATCGGCAGAAAATGCACATGCACTTTATAAAGCAGGGTTGGAGTTTGTAAATGATAATGAAGAAATAATGGCACAACTGTTGGATTGTCTGTCAAATAGATAGAGCCATGATGCAGAAACAGCCCGGATTAACATAGATATAACAAAAAGTACTATGTTTGTAAATAACCTGCAAATGAGAAATGAGAGCGCATAGAATCAAGATAATAGCAGCTTTAGTCGGATTATTTTTTTTCGATTCTCTTTTTGTTTCCTGTCACAAAAGTTCCCCTTCATGGGATACCCAGATTCTGGCGCCGGTTATTAATGCCAATTTATCCATTAACGATCTTCTTACTTCAACCTACCTGAAAAGTAACCCTGATAATAGCGTTTCATTGGTTTATACCGATTCATTGTATGGGTTGAATTTGGATACGCTTTTAAACATACCTGATACTGTTCTTGCATACGATACAATATCACCTTTCGGCGCTACTATTAACCCTCGCGGTTTGATGTTTGCGACCAGCCCTACTACTACACAATACCCATTAGGGAGTGTGCAACTCGTTCAGGGAATAATACAATCGGGATATTTGGTCTATATCTTGAATAATCCTTTAGCCCAACCCGTTGATTATTTATATGAAATATATAATATCACATTGGGTGCTGCTCCACTTGAAATTAAAAGAACGGTGAACGCGAATTCCACGATAATAGATTCCATTAATTTAAGTCGATATAATATCGATTTTACAGGTCCTAAACATAATGAATACAATGATATTACTGCGAGCATAAAGGTTACACTTGATTCCAATGCAGCTCCTCTAACAATTAAAGCATATACTAAAATTGTTGACGCGCATATAACTTTCCGGAAAGTGATTCCCTACTATGCTAAAGGATATTTTGTAACAACTACTAAAACATTTGGCCCCCAAAGTGTAAATTTCCCGGTGTTTAATAAAATCATCGCCGGGAATCTGAATCTTCAAAATGTGAGTGTCAATCTTTCAATCACAAATGGGTTTGGAGTAGATGCGAGCCTGTTGCTTTCCCGCCTGTATTCTTATAATAGCCATACCAAAGATACGGTTGATCTGTCAGCTCCTGGGGTAGGCATAATCAACTCTACAATACATGTTAACCGGGCCACTCCTACCGGCAATGCTCCTCCTGCATCTCCGGTTAATCCCTCTAAGCTGAACTTTTCAATTAATCCATCCAATTCCAATATCCTAAAATGGCTTGATAATTTGCCTACCGCTATCGGTTATAAATTGCAGGTAACCACAGACCCACTCGGAAATGTTTCCGGCTCGAATGATTTTGCTTACTACGGATATGGCATCAATGCGAACGTTAATATTACCATCCCACTTTCACTAATAGCAAATAACCTTACACTGGTTGATACACTTGCTGTAAACTTTGTAGGTTCAGGTAATGCCGCAACCAAGCATGTAAAAAGCGGTACGTTAACTCTATATGCTGTCAACGGATTTCCCTTTAGCGCCGGAATTGAATTATATCTTCTTAATAAGAATAATGTGGTATATGATTCTCTTCTTATTCCTGCTCAAACTATTGCTGCTGGCCTGCTTAATCCCATTACAGAAATTGTGACAAGTCCCCGGAATTCAATATTAACTATTTCACTGGATGCGGCCCATACACAAGAACTATTCAATACGAAAAACATAATGTTAGAGGCCC
>Ga0207037_10425_pt1 | contig 10469 bp, 13 predicted proteins | sample Alteio_BWMinCont_75_FD_153268 | JGI IMG/M metagenome (GOLD analysis project Ga0207037, IMG submission 153268) | Enriched cells from forest soil in Barre Woods Harvard Forest LTER site, Petersham, Massachusetts, United States -... | ecosystem: Environmental > Terrestrial > Soil > Temperate forest >... | reverse complement strand
TCAGGTGGCTTTTGGGGTCAAGCTAAGGAACTGGGGCGGGGAGCTCATGTTATTTTAAAAGGAGAATTATGGCACCAATATACGGGGCATCACCATTCTCGTATATTACTGGACGTTGACCATATCCGAACTGCTCCCAAATCATAAGATCAAGTTAAACGATATCTGATAAGAATTATGCGGTGGTGTGGTGCCCTTGGGGTGGGTTGGATAGAAAAAGATTTTCCAGAAACTTTGCAAAAAGTGCATGAAAAATTTCCGGAGGGGGCACCTGATCCCGTAATCATAGATGCACTCAACCAAGCAGGTCTTAATCTTAAAAATTTCTTTGAGCGAAATAATTATGAAAAGCGTCTTCTTAAAAATCCTAATGGGCACTTTGGATCTTGTTTTCTGGCATCACTTTTCAGGCACGACCGCTACTGTGGTCAGTATGAACTTCGCTTTAAAGAAACAAGACTTGTTGGAAAGCCTGGGGCCAAAAACCTACCTAGGGAAACCAAGCGTCAAGTTTTGGTTTCTGTACCACGGATCTTTAGTGAGGAAGAATGGGCAAAACTCAAATCAAAGAGAATGGAAAGATCCACTTGGTCAAAGAAATTTGTAAAATGTGAATATAAAGAATCTTGAGAACAGGTGACTTTATTGATTCAGGTACATGATAAAAATCATCTAGCTGCGGGATATTATCTGTTACTTGCATCTCATTCTCCTATGATTTTGGAAGATAGCGAGTTAGAAATTCTTTTGGCTTGACCACCTGAATCCCATGATAATTTGAAACCTTGAGTAGATGCTTATCACCACTTACGATCCATGGCACTTGGGCCGTGAGGGCACATGAAAAGAATTTATCATCGTCTGGATCTTCACACACTCGAATATGATGCTTTGGAGAGACAACAATCTCAGCATTAGCTTCGAGGAGTGTAAGAACCTGTGGGAAGTCGATGAGTGGATATTTTAAAGATAGGCTGTGACCAATTCTTTGATACTCTTCAAGAATTTCAAGAGAAAGGACAAGGCTTATTTTCTCCGCGATCCAAGCCTTTAAAATGCGATTGGGGGGACCATCCCAAAATACTCCTGAAACGAAGACATTCGTATCAAGAACGATCCTCATCTGTTTCGACGTGCTTTTTTGATAATGGCAGTAACGTCAGTTTTTTTGAGACCCGCTTCTTTAGCTTGAGTGCGTACTTTTTTTAACAGATCGTTAAATTGATCTAATGAAGGAGTTTGTAGAGCCTTAAGAATTACAGTATCTCTGTCACCAAGCACCACAAACTGAGAGCCTTCGTGAAGTCCCAGGCGATCTCTGACCTCCTCAGGGATTACGACTTGTCCTTTGGACGACATCCTTGTTGTGGCTAGATTTGATTTTCGCATTTAAAAAGCTCCTTTCTTACTAGTAAGAGTATAGCTAAAGGACAAAGAATAAGCAAATATGAACTATTGGGGGTGGTACCTAGTAGATGTCTATTTCTTAATGCTTCAAGAGATCCCAACAAGTGCAGTCAGCTTTTCACAAATGTACCCAAAAGGGATACGTTCTTGCTCCAGCCTGGGGCGAAAACCAAGTCGCCCCTCCCTGAGATTATCAAAGAATTTAGATTCGTCCTGGGTGAGGTTACTCAATTTACCAGTAAAACGGGATTCTTCAGGCTCCTCCACACAAAGCTGTCGAAACCTTAGGAATGTATCAGAATCCATGAGAAATGATCGAGCTTGAGGCAAAAAACTTCTTATTTGAGACAAGATGGCAAAACCATGGGTATCGATGTCGCCCCAATATATGATTTCACGCTCCTTGAGCCAGTCCACATCGGAAAGCATACCGAGGCCATAACCCAATCCAAATACCACAATACTTTTTGGACAAATTGGAAAGCTCAATCCGTTGATTTTATTTTCAGTTACGAAAACCCGCGAACATGCAATCTTAGCCTTCTTGAAATCGGAAACGGGGACGGTCATATCTTTCAATCCTAGACCATCATTAAGAGCTGGATCCAAAAGTCTAAAACGAACCGCGGGTTCATCATATTTCAACCCATACCGCTGTTCGAATCCGCTTCCAGAAAACTTCTCGACGATTTGATCTTTAGCCATACCAGCAGTATTGGCAGATTGAGGAATAATGATCTTCAGCAACTCCCAAAGTAAAGGTTTATGACGTTCAATGAATTTTGTATCGATGCCGGGAATTTCAAGCTGCCTGAGATAGCGTCCATATTGGAGATTTTTCTGAAAAAAAGAAATAACCAAGAAAATACGCTCCCAATCCTCTTTGTAATCTAGAATTGCCAACGGGGTTCTCTCAATCCATGGCGCTAGAGCTGGATGCGTTTTTTCGATTTCTACTCTCAACTTTCTCCACTGTAAGAGCTCTTTGTCTTTACCTATAAAACGACACAAGTCTTCTGGTGAATCAAAACAGATATGATCTGGAACAAGCTGTTCCCCAAGTTTACGATGACTCAATGGCTTCAATGTCAACGTGTAACCATGACCTCTTTGCTCTTTACTATGACTGCGGAGTTCTGAAAGCCAATCTTTGACCTCTCCGAACTTTTCCAGCAACTCACCGGCGCCGGGCTTTCTGAACCGTATGACAAGGGGGAACATGGCTACTCCCTTCAGCTCAGCTCGCAATAATTGTTGGGAGTCCCAGCAGCGGAGTGCTTTCTCACGAATCTGATGTGTGGTGATCACGCAGGAGTCTCGCGCTCAACCACTTCAGGAACACTCGACGCCGTAACATTCAATAGATGCTTTGAGCGCTCTGCTCTAAATTCCTCAATCGTGAGATTTCTGACCATAGAACAGCAACTATCCTTGTTATGAATATAGTGAACGGATCGAACATAATCCTCTATGACATGAATCTTTTGAAGGGGTGTAACAATCAACAGTTGCAGGTTGAGTTTCTTAAATAGCTCTAGGCCATAGCGAGTACTCGCGTCCGATCCTCTCCCAAAAGCCTCGTCGATAACAACAAAACGAAAAGATCGAGACCTGGTCACGTTCCATTCCAAGCCAAATTGGTAAGCAAGGGCTGATGCAAGCACCGTGTAGGCAAGTTTTTCTTTCTGCCCACCCGATTTACCTGATGAGTCAGAATAGAATTCTTTCTCAGAATCGTCATGTTCCCATCGTTCGCTGGCTGAAAACTCGTACCAGTTTCGGACATCGGTTACCTTTGTAACCCATTTCTGATCAAGCTCAGCCATTCCATCCCGACCATTCAACCGATCTAAGATCGCCTTGACCTTTAAAAACTTCGTTTCGTTATAAAGTGATTCATCTTGAAGACCATGAGACAAGCATTCTTTGAGATCTTGTTGAAAATCTCTAATTTCCTTATCCTGGGTTAGGTCATGAACCAACTCAATGTAGGTTCCGGGATTATATTCAATTTCACAAAGGGATTTGTTGATGACGGCGATTTTCTCTTCAATATCTTTTCGACCACGTTCAAGATGGTTTTGGAAAAGTGCTATGCTATTGATTGTACCCTCATTGAGAAGTTCTTTAAATCGTAACTCGTGTCGTGGAAGATCTTCTTCTTTGAGTTTTCCAAGCATCGCAGAATATTCAGAAAGGGCCTCTAGGCTTGCGTCGATGTCCTTTGTTTCTGCCGGGTAGGCATTCTTATACTGCTGCATCTGCCTGACTAGACTCTCGGTTAGTCGCTTAACTTGTTTATCTTCCGCATCAATTTTACTTTGTAACGATGCGCGGACTTCAGAGTGTCCTTTATCAAGATTTTGAAGGGTTAGTTCTCTACCGCCAAATGTTTCTTCGACATGGGATTGGATAACGGGGAAGTCCCTATTTTGTATTTCTAACGCGACTCCGTCTCTAGCTGCTATTGCCATAATACGTTGTTCGCAAGAATTATTCATACGATCTTGAGCCACCGCAGATCCTGATGTCAGCTTTTTATGGAGATCTCTCTTAGTTTTGAGTTCCTCCTCAATTTCTTTTAACTGCCCCTGAAGAGTTTTTAACAAATCAGAACTCTCTTCAATGGCTCGTTTCTCATCCTCGAGGTCCTTAATTCTTCGTGCAAAAAACTGCCAATTAATTTCTTGGAACTGAGAGAATTTCAATAGATCGCGAGCCGCATCCCTCAGGCCTTGAGCTTTCACCTGTCTTTCCTCAAGTCTTCCCATTTCATCGGCAATCAATTGGGCTTTTTTGATCAGCACATCACTATTTGCTTCAAGGGCAAGAATTTTAGCACCGTTGCTCCAACCCAAGACATAGGAGCTTCTATCATGCAGGGAACGGCGATCATCCTTTTCATGGCGCTTTCCACCTATTTTTATTTGCCCTTTTTGCGTGACGGCAAAAGGTTGTCGCTGGAATTCCTCAAGAGACTCACAGCAGACATAATTAAATCTGCTCGAAAGCTCTTGTTCAAGCCAACTGTAAAATTGACTCTCAGGTTTGAAGCGGAGTTTTTTCACTAAAGATTTTGGCTTCAGATCTTCCATCATCGATTTTTTTGTTTCATTGGCGTGATAGTAGATCAATTTACCTCTGAGATCGGTCACATTCACATAGTGGGCAACTTGTTGATATAGCTCTTCTGAAACAAGGAGACTTAAACCGAAAGAGTGGAGAACCCGCTCAATGGCCCCTTCCCATCCTGACTCTTTTTCATCCACCTGAATGAGTTCGCCTGCGAAGGGTAAATTCTCCTCATCGACACCCAACACCTTGCACATGACCTGACGGATTTCAAGACTATGTCTGGGAATATTGCTGCGCCTCTGTTTCAACGACGCGATTTCCGATTGAATACTTTCTACCTGGACTTTGAGCTCCTGAAGCTTAACACCTTGGTTGATCTTATTTTCACTGATTGCCTTAAGGTCAATTTCTAGAGTCCCAATAAGTTTAGTTGCTTCATTACGGTTCGTAAGAAATGAAGCCTCATCTCGCACAGATTTCCAATCCAACGCTTCAATGGCTTCATCGTATTCATTCCGACGCTTTTGAGCTCGATCTCTCTCTTCTCCCGCCTGACGGATCCCGTTTGAGAGAAATTCTAGGCGCTCTCCCCCTTGCTTGTGGATATTTTGTTTTAAATCCAGCCGCTGGGCCTCTAGGTGGTCAATTTCCTCCTCATTTTTCTTAGCCTTCTGAACAAGTTTTTCAACTTCAAATTCGAGCTCCTGGATCAAGACATCAAGTAGTTTTACTTTCCAACCAGCGAAGAAGGATTCAAGGGAATCACGACAATTCCTAAATTTCTGCACCGACGAGATGATTTCGCTGTGCTTCTTCCCTTCCTCCGCAATGGGTGTTAAGTTTTCAATCTGTCGTTTTGCTTTGAGAACTGCTTCATGGGTTCGATTTAAATTTTCAAAATTTTGCCTTAGTTCTTGTATTCGAGGTTGAATATCTCCAGGTTCAAGCATGTGTAGCCTTACAAACTGGGTGAGGTTGCCAACCGACTTCATGGAGATGGTTTGATAAAATAGCTCTAAAGCTTGCTCATGCTCAATTCCAAATTGATTTCGAAATTTGCTGCTGTACTCCCGAAAGGTATCGCATACCTCCACTTTTGGAGCCATTTTCCGCAAGCGGCGTTTAAGATCCAAAATATCTGTTCCAAAATTGCTAAAATGTTCTTTGATCGACAGCTGACCCTGGGCTACAACAAAGAAGCGCTCGGGATTGCGACCTTGATCTTTGAGCCAGAAGACTTGAGCTAGAGTGATATCTTGAGTATAACCTTCATTGCGAAAAAATCCGAGTACAACGGTATAGCTGTTTTGGCCCCGAAGCACGACGGGTTTCGCCGTCTGAGATTCGTTATCTTTTTCATTCTTATACTCACCTCGGATATAAGAATAAAGTGTACGCTCTTTGGAATCGGCTCCTGCGGCTTTATTATAAATGATACGGTGGTGAGGAACCAAAAGAGTGGTGATGGCGTCAACAAGAGTTGATTTTCCTGACCCAACGTCGCCGGTAAGCAGGGAGTTCCAGCCGCTCGGTTCAATGCGCCAAACCCTCTCATCGAAAGTTCCCCAATTTAAGACTTCAAGTCGATGCAGTCGAAATCCCGCCTGGCTATCTGGGAGGGCTGAATCAAATAATGTCGTTTGCATGTTTTCGATACCCATCTAGTTTTTCGTTTACTTCTCCCAACCATTACGCATCTACAAGAGCTTTAAGTATTCTTTTTACCTCATAGATGGGTTCTTCGCTCTTAAGCTTTCTTAAAAATCCGTAGTCAATCAATCTTTGTACGTACTGATCAATCTGGTCTATTATTTTTGCTTCATTGGTTGATTCGGGGAGAAACACCCGGACCATATCTACAATTTGGGCATGGCTCAAAATGAGCCGAGTTTCTCCACCCGACGCATCCAACTCACTTAGTTTTCGACGGAGAAGCACGCAAAGGAGGCTTATGGGGAAGCTTAAAGGGCGGCGTTGAATCAATCTAGGGATACTCTGTTTCTCCGCACTTTCTTCAATTTCAGGTCTCTGACGGAGAAAGGCATAGCCTTCTGCCTCATCTACCACAACATCAAGTCCGATCACTGAAAGATAATCCCTCACACCTGCTTGAAAATTCAACAACGCCTGCCATTGTTCTTGGTGGATATCTGAATAAATTATTCCCTTTAGAAGATGAACAATGACAGCGGAGGCTTGAGTGGGAAGCCGACTACTCATTTCCATTAAGAACTCCCTTTTGTAATAAGATCATGTCTTGTAAAAATCAGCAGAGGTATTTTAAGCCTTCGTGCTTCTCCTGTTGGCATTCGATATGTGATGAGCTCGGTTTGCTCTTCATCCACCATCGCTTTAGAGTCTCGGCTTGCAATATTCAAGTAAGTCACGGCCTCTGCTAAACCTTTTTCTAATGGAAATCGTGATACGATCTGGTTAAGCGACACTTGTTCGCTGGATTCCAACATTTTTCTGATGTTTGATAAGAGTTGGTGTTCGTCAACGTAAATTTGGTTATACAACACATCCAGCGGTACATCAGGTTCATCCTCTGAAAAGGTTTCTGCACTGATGACAGGACTTACCACCGGAGCGAACAGTCCCCGACTCATAACTAGATCGAAGTCAGGGACTACATCATCTACCTCCATAAAATCTCGATCTTTGGGAGGGTTGTTCTTTACTTCGATTGCGGTTTTTTCAAACCCCTTAATAAGCTCCATGATTCTACGGTTTTCAAGATAAGCCTGATCGTCAAGAAATTTACGTAACTGATCGGCTAGCATATTATTTGTGCGATAAACCTTCTCTCCAGCTTCCAAAAGATAATGTTGAATTTTAGAGAGAAATAAATCCGGAGATAACGCTCGAATTTCTTTGCGACCATAAACTGCTTGGAGCAATTTGTCGAATTCTTCCTGACGTGGAGGAGACATCAAGAATTCCCAAAAAGCTTTAAAACTCTTACCCTGATCAGAGTCCCAAATGACATCATGATCCAGAAAAATCTCATCCAACAAAAGCCCCTTGGCCTTTTCGTTGGAAGCGATACGCTCACGAGTCTCACGATCCAAGCCCCGAAAATTCGATTCAATCTGCCTGAAATCAGCAAGTAATTTCTGTGCCGTTTCTTCAAGCTCAAAAAACCGCTCTTTTACCTGTGTGGAGTCCAAGCGTTCGAAAATCCCTTCTCGAGCCTTCTCGATCTTCTCCTCAAGTGAGGCCTTTTCTTTTTCAAGAGCCTCTACCCTTGCTTGAGAGTTACTTTCAGTCTGGCGAGCCAATTCTTTTAATAGGTCAAACAAGGTCAATAATCGCGATTCTGTTCCTACAAATCTTTTTTCCTGAACTAAACTTCGAAGCCATTCCAGCGCTTTCTCGGTATCAGGAGTTAAATCACATTCCGGCTCGTCGCTTTGTTGTACATAATATTTTCTAAGGAAAGGTGTTTCGGACCGTGACCAATCCTCTAAGTAATCGCGTCCCGATTTGGAATAAAATTCTTCACCGTGAACTCTACGGATTCCATAGAGGTAATCATCCAATCTTGAGACAAGTTCTGGGTAAGGTATCGAGCGGCGGTTTGGCTTGAGAAAAACCGTACAAAGAAAACTCGCAATCAATGGCAAATTATCCGCACCGAGAAGGCGTAATGAGGGATGAGTAGATTTTAATCGTAAGAGATAGTCGTGCTCCATACCGTCCCACTGAGTATTGCTATCCATAAAAAGTAAATCTGGATTGCGTAAAAGAGTTTATTTAGCACAACTTCCTCTAAAAAGCATCGTCAGTCTGGCTTTAACCAGCCCATAGCCCCAAACTCAGCCCATCTTTATTTCAAAGGCACCCTTCAGTAGTTTTGACAAAAACTACTCTTATCTTTGAAATGACCTAAATTGATCGACACGGTGACATAAATGGCCTTTAAATTTGTATTGCCAATAGATATACAATTCGGTATTGTATAAGAATGCGGATCATCATTTATCCCAGCATTTTGGAGAAGCTCAAAAACAAACATGATGTTTCCGCCACGGAAGTTGAACAGACGTTCTTGAACCGTGCAGATAAACTTGCCAAAGAGGTGCGTGAAAAGCACCAAAGGGTGAGCAACGATGGTGGTTTATTTCAACAACGGATAAAGGGCGTAAACTCAAAGTGGTCTTTTTCAATGACCCTGATGAGAAGGCCCCAGTCGTTATAACTACCTATGAACCAAACGATGACGAGGTAAAATTATATGAAAAAATACAGCAGCAAAAGACATAACGAGAAGGAGCTTTTAACTGAATCTGAAGAGTGGGAGACTGGCAAGCGTGGTTCCCGTTCAATCGCAGCAACGAACGAAGAAGATGCCGCATTAGACGAAGCTATGGAACTTCAAATGATTTCAATCCGACTGCCCCATTCGGTTGTTGAGAAGCTTAAAACTATGGCCAAGATGGAAGGCATTGGGTATCAGCCATATACCCGCCAAGTCCTCATCCATCACATTCAGGGTGATGGCGGAAGCGGCAAAATTCACGATTTAGAAAAGCGACTTAAATCAGTTGAGAAAGTTGTATTTAAAAAGACCGCTGGGCGATAACGAATAATGCCTAAATATGTAAAGGCCCGACAAGGGCCAAAAAACTCAGTCATTTACACAGACGATAATGGCAGCGACTGGATATTTGAAGGTGGATTCATACCCTGGCGCAATCAAAATCCAGGCGATTCTAGATCGCCCCATTGATGTCATAGCTACAAATAAAGTCACCAATTCCGAATCTGAAAAAAATGTAAAGGTGATCCAGCTTATACTTTCAGGTGGCTTTTGGGATCAAACTAAGGAACTGGGGCGGGGAGCTCATGTTATTTTAAAAGGAGAATTATGGCACCAATATACGGGGCATCACCATTCTCGCATATTACTGGACGTTGACCATAGCCGTTGACATCTCTAGCAACTCATCCCGGATTCCATTTCCAAAATGATGGACTTCATCAATAATTAATAGATCAAATCGATTTCCAATTTGGTTCATATTTCGATAAGCGCTCTCAAACGTAGAAATGGTTATGGGCGCGAGCTCCTTTTGTCCATCTCCATAAATTCCGATTTTTCCAGAATAAAATTTCTTTATTTCCTTCTGCCATTGCTCGATCAATATTCGAGTCGGGACGAGACAAAGAGTACTAACCCCTGTTTTTGCCATTGCAGCTATCGCAAGCCTTGTCTTACCACCCCCTGTCGGAAAAACAGCGATTCCATGGCGGTCAGCTAGATCCCATCTATTTCTGAGGGGAAGACCACACCATGCGATATCTTAAAGTTTTAACCATAAGAAAAATGATCTGGCTTTTATGTTTAAGTTTATCAATTTTATCCCCATCGTTTTCATTTGCAGATGATGGAGATGAAGTTATTCAAGAGCTCAGACAAAACTGTGAACCACTTGCTAAAGATATGGCGAGACAAAAAATTTCTCTCAGTTCATGTTAAGAATATTAGAGGTTTAGTTGTTTGGCGGTCTTCACGTTGTGAAAAACCCCCGACGGGAGAAGGAGTATAACGTCTCTTTGCGAAGGAGACCTAGCATCTGGAGGTGGAGCCCTCTTCTGGCAACACAAAACGAAAGCTGGAAAACTCAAAAATGGTTTTTTAACTTGCGAATGAAAGTTTGGAGCTCTCAGACAGAGAGCTTCTTTTTCCATTATCTACAAACTTTCTCCAATTTTTCTTGTGGATAATCGTCATACGGTTGAAGTCCAAAATCTGTAACTGAAAATAGAAAACTCATGATCAGTAATGGAATTTTGCTTTTCAATACGCCCCCTTTGCGAAACTTACTGAAACAACTAATAAAAATCAAGCACCACGAGAAACTTTCGTTCCTCATGGTCCAAGATCAGAAATGGTGGCCTCAGGGTCGGGCATGAAGAACTCCCCGTCCTCACCACATTTGAGAATCAGAACACAGGTTTCGACGACTCCGCTCTATGAGAAC
>Ga0207037_10432_pt1 | contig 10484 bp, 9 predicted proteins | sample Alteio_BWMinCont_75_FD_153268 | JGI IMG/M metagenome (GOLD analysis project Ga0207037, IMG submission 153268) | Enriched cells from forest soil in Barre Woods Harvard Forest LTER site, Petersham, Massachusetts, United States -... | ecosystem: Environmental > Terrestrial > Soil > Temperate forest >... | reverse complement strand
GAGATCCTTGGCGACAAACGCGGGGTGGGCTTTCTTGGCGGGGCCGAAGTCGCGCTCGACGCCGATGTGCAGTTGCTGGGCGCCGCATTGAAACCAGCAGCCTCCGCGCGAGCGGAGAGGCGCTGGCTTTTCGATTTCCGGGAGGCCGAGGAGCGCGCCGTAGAATTCGCGGGCGGCGGGCTCGCATCCCTCGGGAGCGGCAATTTGAATGTGGTCCAGGCGCGCGACGTGTAAACTCATAGGCAGTCTAGAATACCAGCCTGCAATTCAATTCATTCCTCCAATCCAAAAGGAACCGTCGATATCCCTCACTTGACGTGCTATGGCGGCGCAGTTAGGCTTTCGTTGCTGTGGTTGTGCCGAGAGTTTCTTCGCGGAAGGTCAACCCGAACAGGGACTTGTGGCAGACACTCCTTTCCAGGTCGCCGGCAGCGCAGGCAAAGAAGAAAAGAGAATCACCGCGGCTGAATTGCTGGTGGATTCGGCCAAGAATGCCGTGCTCGCGGTGCAGAGCTACGCGGAGCTCTGCGGACGCACGCTCGTAAACATGGTGGTTGGCCCGCATTATCTCCAAGACACATTGGAACAAATGGATTTCATTGGGGCTGGGTCCATGCCGATTATCCTGCTCGCGGGATTTTTTATCGGCGCGGTCATGGTGTTGCAGACGGGATCGCAATTTATCCGCTTTGGGCAGACGTCTTTGACGGGAGACGTCGTCGCCATCGCGCTGGTTCGCGAACTGGGCCCGGCATTTACCGGATTGCTCGTGACCGGGCGCTGCGCGACGGGGATCGCCTCGGAGCTCGGGTCCATGCTGGTGACCGAGCAGGTAGACGCCATGCGCGCGATGGGAACGGACCCTAACCGCAAACTGGTGGTGCCGCGCGTGCTGGCTTCGTTGCTGATGCTGCCGCTCTTGACGGCGATCATGGATTTTATCGGCTTGCTGGGCGGATGCGTGGCCTCGGTTTTTTCCTTGCGGCTGAGCGCGATTGAATTTTGGCGGCGCGCGATTGAAGCGCTGGATTTTGCGGACTTGATGCAGGGTTTTACGAAGCCGGTGATCTTCGGCTTCATTCTCGCCACGATCGGATGTTACAAAGGACTGACCGTTCGCGGTGGCACGCAGGGCGTAGGACGAGCCACGACACAAGCGGCCGTGCTGGGCTCGGTGCTCATTATCGTAGCCGATGCCTTCCTTACGAAGCTCGCGCTATTCCTGGCGGACAAAGTCTTCTAGCGCAGGCAACGGGCAGGTTCAGCCCCTTCCGATATCCCCTGCGACCTCCGGCGCAATTACCGCTATAATCGTGCACATCCGATGAGCGGCACGGCCACAGCTCTCTCCGATTCGGGTCCAGCCATCCAGTTTGAGGACGTTCGCCTTGGTTTCTCGGAAGGAGATGTATTCCGAGGTGTGTCGTTTCAGGTGCAGCCACGCGAAACGATGATTTTGCTGGGTGAAACGGGCACAGGCAAAACGCTGACGCTAAAGCTTGCTGCTGGGCTGCTGTCGCCCTCCGCCGGCGTTATTCACGTTTTGGGTAAAGAAATTTCGAGCATGCGCGAAGCGGAGTTGCTGGACTTTCGGCGCAAGATCGGATTCGTGTTCCAGGAGGGCGCGCTGTTCGATTCGATGACGGTAGGGGACAACGTGGCTTACCGGTTGCGCGAAGAACGCGTTCCCGAAGAGGAAATCGAACCTCAAGTGCGCGAGGTTTTGCGGTTCATCGAGTTGGAGGACACGATCGAGCTTCTGCCGTCGGAATTATCGGGAGGAATGAGACGCCGCGTTTCGATCGCGCGGGCGCTGATCAGCCAGCCGCAGGTCGTGCTGTACGATTCACCCACCGCGGGACTCGATCCGGTAACCTCGCAGACGATTATTACGCTCATTCTGCGGCTGCGCGATGTTTATGGCGTGACGGCGCTGCTGGCGACGCAGCGTTTACAGGATGGTTTTGCGCTGGCGAATTTTCATTACGATCCACAGACTAAGCGCGTTATTCGCAACGCCCGGAATGGAAACGCCGCGGCCGCCGCGAAGGCGGGACAAACGCGCTTTCTGGTCTACCGCGACGGCGGCGTTTATTTCGAAGGCGGACCGGAAGAGCTTGAAAACTCCAAAGATCCATATTTGCAACGATTTCTCGTGTGATTCTGCAATAGTGTGTTTCACTGAATTGAGGGAGGGAAGCAGAAATGGCACAGCGCAAACAACTTAGCTGGACCGAGTTGCGTGTGGGAGTTTTCGTGTTGGTCGGATTATTCGTACTGGGCGCGGGGATTTTTTACGTGACGGCCCCGGGGATTCTGGGGCCGAAGTACGAATTGAAGACGTTCTTGCCGGAAGTCTCGGGACTTACAGATGGGGCACCCGTGCGGCTTGACGGCGTGGAAGTCGGAAACGTGGAAGCGATCCGGCTGGTGCCACGGACTCCGGGAAAGGCCCTGGACAAGAATAGGAACATTGAAGTGGTGATGCGCGTGGACCGGCGGAATCAAAACGATATTCTGACCGATTCCACGGCCAGCCTGGTGACGGAAGGGCTGCTCGGCAACCGCTACGTGAACATTACTCGCGGGTTCACAGGAACGCCTTTGAAACAAGACGGCGAGGTTCCCGGAAGCGAGGAAAAGGCGATGAAAGAGGTGGTCGAGCGGAGCGCGGAACTGCTCGGGAATCTTCAGGCGCTCTCGGACAACGTGCAGGAACTCATTTCCGGCGTGAAGCAGGGACAGGGCTCGCTCGGAAAATTGCTCACCGACGACAAGGCGTACAACCACCTGAACGAGCTTCTGGCAAGGGGGGATGCGATGCTGGCCGACGTCCAGGCGGGGAAGGGAACGCTTGGAAAGATTGTCACGTCGGATGAGATGTACACCAAAGTGGACAAGGGCTTGGACAACGTGAACGTGATTTTGGCGGACGTGCGCGCGCAAAAGGGAACGATCGGGAAGTTGATGTATGACCCGACGCTTTACGACCAGGCAAAAGAGGCGATTTCGAATGGGAATGTGGTCATCAGCGACGTGCGTGCGGGAAAGGGTACGCTGGGCAAACTCGCGACGGACGACACGCTGTACAACAAATTGCGTGACACCAGTACCAATCTGTCCACGGCGACGGCGAAATTGAACGACAACAACAACACCGCGGGCAAACTTTTCTCCGATCCGAAGTTGTACGACAACCTGACTGGCATGACCGGGGATATGCGGCTGCTGATCAGCGACTTCCGGAAAAACCCGAAGAAGTTTTTGCATATCAAGATCACGCTTTTCTAAGCCGGCGTCGGCGGCTTGGTGAGAACGGGCTTCGTGTGCTGTAATGCCACTGTAACAAAGCAGGATTAGTGTCGTAGTTCGAACAGCTTATCTCGACGAGTGCTAATGGAAATTCAAGACACTGCAGTAAAAGCGCCGCGCGCGGAGCCGGCGAAGTCCACCCTTCCGCAACCTGGGCGGCCGGTTCCTAGCCGGGCGTACCCGGGCGCTTTGATTGTGGTGGAAGGTACGGATGGTTCCGGCAAGAGCACGCAGTTGTATTTGCTCAAGCGTTGGCTGGAGATTGGCGGGTACCGGCTCCATTTCACGGAATGGAATTCTTCGCCGCTGGTGAAATCCGCGACGCGCCGCGGCAAGCAGCGGCGGCTGCTGACCCCGACAACTTTTTCGCTTTTGCACGCGGCGGACTTCGCGGATCGCTGTGAGCGGCAGATTATGCCGCTGTTGCAAGGCGATTATCTGGTGTTGGCGGACCGTTACATTTACACGGCGTTCGCCCGCGACGCTGCCCGTGGCTGCCCGGCGCGCTGGCTGCGAAATTTGTACCGCTTCGCGCCAATCCCAGACATCACGTTTTATTTCCGCGCGCCGCTGGACGTCGCCGTGCACCGCATCCTGAGCGGGCGCCCAAAATTGAAATACTACGAAGCCGGAATGGACTTGGGGATGTCGTACGACCGTTCGGAAAGTTTCCGTCTTTTCCAGGCGCGCATTCTGGAGGAGTACGACAAGATGGTGGACTCGGACAGCTTTGTGGTGCTGGACGGCACGCTCCCCGTGAACAAATTGCAGAAACAGATGCGCGACATCGTGGCCTCGAAAATTGACCTGAAGCGCTTTGCGCCACGCGCGCCGGAAGCCGAGTGAACATGCCCGATCAGGACAAAGACAAAACCGCAGTGGTGCCGTCGCCAACGGCGACCGAGATTCCAGCGGCAACGCCTCCGGCACAGCAGGCTAAACCGGTTGCGGTAACGGAAGAGGCCTCCAGTCAGTATTTTTTTGGCGAGCCGCTCGTCGGGTTTGACCCCAGCGAAATTACCGGCAGCCTGGTCGTCATCGAGGGCATGGACGGCTCCGGTCGCTCGACGCAGATTGCTTTGCTCCAGGAATGGCTGGAGTCGGAAGGGTTCGCGGTGCAGACCAGCGGACTGCGGCGTTCGAACCTGGTCGGGCGCGACATTGACGAACTTCTCGCCAAGAACGCCGTCACGCGCCTGACGTTGGCATTGATGTATGCGACAGACTTCTTCGACCAGGTGGAGCACCGTATCCTGCCGGCCTTGCGTTCCGGCACGGTAGTGCTGGCGGACCGTTTTATTTTCACGCTGATCGCTCGCGGCGTAGTCCGCGGAATCAACCGCGATTATATGAGCGGACTCTACGCTATGGCGCTGCGCCCGCACCTGACGTTCTGGCTAAACGTCCGGCCGGAGACGGCCTTCGGCCGCGAATTCAAGAAAGCACAGGCCATCAGCTACTGGGAGGCGGGGCGGGACATGTCCCTCTCGCACGATCTCTACTGGTCTTTCATCCGCTATCAGACAATGATCAAGCGCGAGTTCGAAGTCATGGCGAAAAAAAATAGCTTTATCGAGCTGGACGGCGAAGCCAGCGTGTCCGCGGTGAACAAACAGCTCCGCCAGCGCATCGGCGAACAATTGGGAATTCGCGCCACTAAGTACACGCCCTCCGCGGCGCTTGCGCATCTCTGGCGGTAAATTCTGAAATGTCCGAGCCGGTTCATATCGCCGCCATTGATGCCGGCTCCAACGCCCTCCGCCTGTCCGTGGCGCGCGCGTATTCCGCGCTGGACATCGAGCCGGTCCATTCCGAGCGCTATTCCTTGCGGCTGGGGGAGAGCGTCTTCCTGCGCCATCGCTTCACGGAAGAAATTATCAAGAAGGCCGCCAAGGCGTTCCAGCATTTTCACGAAGTCATGGATGAATTTGGAGTTACGCGTTACCGCGCGGTGGCGACAAGCGCCACACGAGAAGCGCACAACCGCGATACCTTTGTTCGTACCGTGAAGCAGAAAGCGGGGATCGTGCTGGAAGTGATCAACGCGACGGAAGAGTCGCGCCTTGGGCGAGAAGCCGTTCTCGCCGCATTGGGGCCCGAGACGCCGTTGCGTTGCATCGTCGATCTCGGCGGAGGCAGCCTGGAGCTCAGCATTTTGCGAGACCACACCGTGGAGCAAGGTGTGCAGTTGCCGGTGGGAACCGTGCGGTTGATGACCACGCTGAACATTCCCGGCGTGATCCGGCCGATGCAGGCGGAACAAGTGCGACGGTACGTTCGCGCACTGCTCGATTCGAAACTGGTGCCGCGGCCAAATCTGGGCGTCGAGCTGAGTTGCCCGGCACGGGCTCGTCCGCTTCCGCGACAAGCCCGTCCCGGAACCGCACACCCGCGCCTCTTTTCGCCGGCGCACTCCGCCCGCAACCCGTTCATTTTGAATGAGCTATCTCCGCCTTAGCAATCGGATATACGTTTGCACCGGATTCCCAGGGCCAATCCCACGAGGTGATGCTATGACGAGCTTCTGGCAGGATCTGCGCTACGCCTTCCGTGCGCTTCGCAATTCCCCGTGGTTCGCGGCCATAGCCGTCGTGACTCTCGCGCTCGGCATCGCCGTCAACACTTCCATCTTCAGCATCATCAACGGATTCATACTGCGGCCCCTGCCTGTGCCGCATGCGGAGCAGCTCGCCGTCCTCAGTCTGCAACAAGCCGGCGATCATTCCCTTCAGAAGTTCTCCTACCCTGACTTTGTAGATCTTCGCGATCAAGCGGCTTCTGTCGCCGATGTCCTGGCCTACCGCATTACGCTCGGCGGCTTGGCCGCCGATAACCGCGGCGACCATTGCATCATCACGCGCGTCTCCGGCAACTACTTCCCCATTCTCGGTGTCCAGCCCGCGCTGGGCCGCTTGTTGCTGCCGACCGAGGGACAAACCCCCGGAGCCGACCCTGTCATCGTTCTCGGCTTCTCGTACTGGCAAAAACGATTCGCTGGCGACATCGCTGTCGTTGGCAAGCACGTCGAGATCAACAACCATCCGTTGACGATTGTCGGCGTGGCTCCGCCGGAATTCCACGGCACTTATTCGGTTCTTGATTCCGACCTCTACGTTCCACTGAGCGCGGACATCTCTTCCAAGGGCGATTCGCTGATCCAGGATTTGTACACGCAGCGCGCCGATCGATCGCTTTCTCTCATGGTTAGGCTTAAACCCGGAGTCAGTCTTAAGCAGGCGCAGGCTTCCCTCAATGTTGTCGCACAGCGCATCGCCGATCAGCACCCTGACGTTGACAAGGGAATCTCCGTTCTCGGTTTTCCGGAAAAACTTGCTCGTCCCGATCCCGATCCTGACAATACTCTGCCCGCAGTGTCCGCTGCATTTATGGCTCTTGGTACCCTCGTGCTTCTCGTCGCTTGCTTCAACGTCACCAATGTTCTGCTGGTTCGCGCCACCGCGCGCCAGCGCGAAATGGCCATCCGCACGGCCCTCGGCGCAGGTCGCAGCCGCCTTGTTCGCCAGTACCTCACGGAAAGCCTGTTACTCGCATTCCTCGGCGCCGCCGGCGGCTTGCTTCTCTCCTCTTGGGCCACGCGTTATCTCAGCACGCTTTCTCTCGGCACGGATCTGCCACTGCGCATGGATTTCATGCCCGACGTCCGCGTCTATCTATTTGCGTTTGGCGCGGCGCTTCTCACGGGTGTAGTCGTCGGTGTATTCCCGGCGCTTCGCGTGGCCGGTCGGGACATCAATTCCGTCCTCCACGAAGGCAGCCGTGGCTCAACGGATGGCCGCCGCCATTTTGTCCGCAGCACGCTCGTCGTCGCTCAGGTGGCCGGCTCGCTGGTGTTGCTCATCGTCGCGGGACTTTTCATCCGCAGCCTGGGCAAAACCCAGACCATTTATCTTGGTTTCAATCCCAGCAACGTCCTCAATTTCTCGCTCGACGTCCAGCAGATTGGTTATCAGGAAGTCCAAGGCCGCGAGTTTTATCGTGAACTGGAATCGCGTCTGCACGCGCTTCCCGGCGTCGTCGCCGTGGGCCAGGCTTTCAGCGTTCCCATGGGCGTCATGAGCTCCAATGCACCGGTCAGCGTCGAGGGTCACCCCCTGGAAGCCGGCAAGCAGCCTCCCAGCGTGGACTACAACATGGTCTCACCCGGTTATTTCGATACTTTGCGCATTCCCGTGCACCGTGGCCGGACGTTCACCACTACCGACGATGAGAAGTCCCCGCAAGTGGCCATCATCAATCAAACCATGGCCAAACAATTCTGGTCCGATCAAGATCCTCTTGGGAAGCGCTTCAGCACCAAAGGCGCTTCCGGCCCGTTCTTTGAAGTTGTCGGCGTCGTTCAGGACGGCAAGTACAAAGGCGTGGTCGAAGACCCGCTTCCGCATTTCTACGTTCCGCTAAGCCAGTCCTACGTTCCACTGCGTACCTTCCACGTTCGCACTTCAAGTCCGCCGGAAAATCTGTCCATGCAGATCCAGGCGCAAGTCCGCGCGCTCGCTCCCAATCTTCCCATCTCACAATTGCAAACGATGAATGAGGCGCTTCAGGGGATCAACGGCTTCATGCTCTATCGCCTGGGCGCGCAGTTGACCGGCACGATGGGCTTCCTAGGTCTCATCCTCGCCATCGTCGGCGTTTACAGCGTCGCTTCCTATGCCGCTTCTCAACGCACCCACGAGATCGGCATTCGCATGGCCATCGGCGCCACGCCGCGTGACATCCTACGATTGGTCTTGCGCCAAGGCATCGGCGTCGTTGGACTCGGCGTCGTTGTCGGCTTGGCCGGGGCCTTCGCCGGCACGCGCGTGCTGTCGGATCTCTTCTACGGCGTTAAGCCCTCGGACCCGCTCACGTACGGCGCTGTGGCCATTTTGTTAGTCGCCGTCGCTTTGTTTGCGTGCTGGATTCCCGCGCGCCGCGCAACGCGCGTCAGCCCTCTCGTTGCTCTGCGATTCGAATAGCCGCGGGGCCTCCGGTTTCTTGCTTGCGGTATCAGTAGCAATCCTTTGCGACGCGATTGCTGCGCACAGGACCGCCATCGCCGCAATGATCGCGGCCAGCCAAGTTCGCATCCTCGTAGCCCTCATTTCGCACATCCCAATTTTGCGCCACCGCACGCCTAAATCACAGCGCATGGCGCGCTCGCTGGACGCACAGCCGAGTGGCAGCTACACTGTTTGTTTTCAACACGTCGCGCGTGACGTTCGGTGGGGGATTTCTCGCGAATGCTTCGTTTCTATACCGCTGGTGAATCGCACGGACAGGCGCTGCTCGCCTTTATTTCAGGCCTGCCCGCGCAACTCCCCGTTGACATCGATTTCATCAATCATGAATTGCGCCGCCGCCAGCTTGGCTACGGCCGCGGCGGCCGCCAAAAAATCGAGAAGGATCATGCGGAGATTTTCGCTGGCGTGCGCCACGGCAAAACCATCGGTGCGCCGATCGCGCTGCGCATTGAAAATCGCGATTGGGCCAACTGGGAAAAAATTCTTCCCGTCCAGGCCTCTCTCGAGTCAGTGGGCCAAGAACGAAAGCTTCTCGCGCCGCGCCCCGGCCACGCCGACCTTGCCGGCTCCCAGAAATTCGACTATCACGATGCGCGCTATATCCTCGAGCGCGCTTCCGCACGCGAAACCGCCGCGCGCGTAGCCGTGGGCGCTTTCGCAAAGCTGCTGCTCCGTGAACTCGGAACGGAAATCGCCAGCCACACCATTCAGGTCGGCCATGCGCGTCTGGAACACCCTGCTACCTGGAAAAAGATTCACGCCGCCAGCGCCGACATCGATTCGCCTCTGCGCTGCATTGATGCGGCCCTCCAGGAAAAAATGAAAGCCGAAGTGGACGCTGCCCACAAATCCGGCGATACCGTTGGCGGTATTTTCGAAGTCGTTGCGCACAACGTTCCCGTGGGTCTCGGCAGCCATGCGCAGTGGGATGAAAAGCTCGATGGCAGGCTCGCGCAAGCCATGATGAGCATTCAGGCCGTGAAAGCCGTGGAGATTGGCGCGGGTGTGACGGCCGCCGGCTCGTTTGGGAGCGAAGTCCAGGACGAAATCTTCTACGAAAAGTCCGCGCGCCGCTTTCGCCGCACCACCAATCGCGCGGGCGGCCTTGAGGGCGGCATCACCAATGGCGAAGATGTCGTCGTCCGCGGCTATTTGAAACCCATTTCTACCCTCCGCCAGCCGCTGCATACCGCTGACATGGTCACCAAGGAACCCGTGCAGGCCGCCTACGAGCGCTCGGACTGGTGCGTGGTTCCCGCGGGCGCCGTTGCCGGCGAAGCTATGGTTGCACTTGTGCTAGCCGATGCTTTTCTGCAAAAATTTGGGGGAGACTCTCTCGCCGAGATGCGGCGAAATTTTGACAACTATGCCCGACAAATCGACGAGTTCTAAAGCCTCGGCCGTCGAGCGGCCGCAGGATGCACCGACGGTCGCCGCGCCGGAGAAGCCGGCGACGCCTCTGAAGATCTATCCGATCGTCAAATACGGTGACCCCATCCTCGAAAAGCCCGGCGCCCCGGTAAAAAAATTTGACGCCGCGCTCGAAAAGCTCGTCGAGGATATGTTCGCTTCCATGTACGCCGCGCAAGGCGTTGGTCTGGCTGCCCCACAAATCGGACTGGGTCTGCGCCTCACCGTCATTGACGTCACCGCCGGAAAAAATCCCGAAGCCAAGATCGTGCTCGCCAATCCCGAAATTATCCATGCCGAAGGCGAAGTCCGCGAGGAAGAGGGCTGCCTCTCGATTCCCGGCTTCCGCGGTTACGTCGTTCGCCCGCAGTTCGTCACGGTAAAAGCGCAGAATGCCAAAGGCGAGTCCTTCGAAATTCGCGGCGAGAATCTTCTCGCTCGCGCCTTCTGCCACGAAATTGACCACCTCAACGGCATCCTCTTCATCCAGCATCTCGGGATGCTGAAGCGCGACCTCATCAAACGCAAAATCAAGAAGCTCAAGAAACAGGGCGAGTGGTAAACGGCGTCGCCAGCCGCGTCCTGGCCGCAGAGGAGTGAAGATGCGCATCCTTTTCTGCGGCACTCCCCAATTCGCGGTTCCCTCGCTGAAACATCTTCTCGCTCAGCCCGATCTCGAGATCATAGCCGTCATCACCCAGCCGGATCGCCCCCGCGGACGCGGCAATGAAGTCTCCT
>Ga0207037_10373_pt1 | contig 10547 bp, 11 predicted proteins | sample Alteio_BWMinCont_75_FD_153268 | JGI IMG/M metagenome (GOLD analysis project Ga0207037, IMG submission 153268) | Enriched cells from forest soil in Barre Woods Harvard Forest LTER site, Petersham, Massachusetts, United States -... | ecosystem: Environmental > Terrestrial > Soil > Temperate forest >... | reverse complement strand
CAGGTGAAACCTGATTTGATGTGTCTCGCCAAAGGGCTCACGGGCGGCTACATGCCGCTTGCCGCGACGCTGACGTCACAATGGATTTTTGACGCGTTTCTTGGGAGTTATGCGGAGAGAAAAACATTTTTTCACGGTCACAGTTACACGGCAAATCCTCTCGGTTCTGCCGTCGCCTTGGCGAATCTGGAAACGTTCGATCGCGAAAAAACGCTTTTGCGCGTTGCGGGGAGGAGTATTGAGTTTGAGCAGATGCTCCAATCGTTCTGGAAAAATTCCCATGTGGGTGACGTCCGCCGCGTGGGATTGATTGCGGGAATTGAGCTGGTGCGCGACTGGAAAACGCGGAAACGATATGCATGGGAGGAACGCATGGGGGGACGCGTGTGTGAAGAAGCCAAGAAGCATGGCGTGCTGACGCGGCCCATTGGGAATGTCGTGGTGGTGATGCCTCCGCTTTGCATCACAGCGGGGCAGCTGGAGAAAATTTGCGGTGTGTTGCAGAGGAGCATGCGCACGGTGTGTGGTTCATAATATGGCACCCCCGCGATCCTTCGATCCATCCTTCGGGATGGGCATCTCTTCTGATTGGGCCATGATTTTGCTCGCCTGTCTTGGCAAGCGGCGGAGCAAAGGGTAGGATTTCCAAATGAAGGCCGATCGCACCTCGCAACACTCCGCCAAACGACTGGAAGATTTGATCGAGGTGCTGGTTCGGCGGACCGTCCAAGATCCTTTCTCCATTTATTTCGTGACGGGAACCGATACGGGAGTGGGAAAAACGTTCGTCACGTGCAAACTGCTTCAGATGCTTGGAGCGCACAAAGTGCCAGCGGTGGGATTCAAGCCGATTTGTTGTGGCGATCGACGCGATGCGCAGAAATTGTGGAAAAATTCTGGAGGCGATTTTGATCTGGACGTTGTCAATCCGATTCATCTCCCTCTGCCCGTGGCACCGATGGCACAGCGCAATCCGGGTTGGAGCCTGATTTTAGCGAGGGTATGCCGTGGAATTCGAATCGTGCGCGACCATGGAATCCGATTGGTACTCATGGAAGGAGCGGGTGGATTGCTTTGTCCGATTGCGCCGCAGCATACCATGCGCGAACTTGCGAGGGCGGTGAACGCACGCATGATGGTTGTGGCGCCTGACAGATTGGGTGTTTTAAATCACACCTTGCTTACAGTCGAGGCCGCGGGTAAGCGGCATGTCGAGGCGATCGTGTTGAATGCAATGAAGCGCAAATCGGATCTGTCTCGAAAGTCCAACGCCAGGGTATTGTCTCGTTGGACTCGACTGCCAATCTATTCGATCCATCAGGAAACGGCATGACGGAGCCTTCCTCACCTCCGGATCCCTCTTCGAATGAGGGAGAGCTTTCGAGTGCGATTCAGGATCAACAATGGATCGCTCGGGTGCAGGAAGGTGACGCGAGGGCGTTCGATGAACTGATCGAAAAATATAAGTCGCGGCTTTACGGAGTCATTTATAACATGCTGGGCAACCATGAGGATGCCGCTGATCTCACGCAAGATACGTTTGTCAAAGCTTTTAAATCCATTAGTACTTTTAAAAGTAAAGCCAATTTTTATACGTGGCTCTATCGAATTGGGGTGAACACCTCTCTCAATTTTTTGAAGAAGCGAAAGGAAATTCATTTGAGCCTCAACGACTGGGATCCTGAGATGGAGGAGGAAGCGGGATTCATGGAACTGGCTTCCAAAGAATCGGCGAGTGGTGCTTTGGATCGTGAGGAACTTCAAGAAAAATTGAACGAAGCGCTTCAGAAGTTGTCTCAAGAACATAGGGCCGTTGTGGTCTTGCACGACATTCAGGGACTTCGACATCAGGAAGTTGCAAAAATTTTAGGGTGTTCGGAGGCGACGGCAAGATCCCGATTATTTTATGCACATCAGCAACTTCAGGCTTTGCTTGCAAATTATCTGTGAAACCCTCAACATGCACTTGATTTTATGACGTGCGATATTTTTCGCCCTTTTCTTTCACTGAAGTTATCGGGTTCTCTCGATGCAAAGCAGGCCCGACGTGTGGAGGCGCATCTTGAAAAATGCCCTTCGTGCCAGGCGGATCTCGTGAAAGCCGGCAAGCTTCGCAGACTTCTCGCTCTGAAGCGCCACGAAAAGCCGGACGAGTTTTTCATGAATACTTTCACGGCCGAATTTCATCGCCGCGTGTGCGCTGAGATGGTTCAGAAGCCTTCCTTTACCCAGAAACTCAGCGAACTTTTCGAGATTGTCCGCCAGCGCATGGGAATCGTTTCTTATTCTTCCGCAGCCGCAGTTGCTGTTGTCGCGATCTGCCTCTTTGCGGTTCATGTTTCGACACCCGGTATTCCAGCTGAAATCTCGAAGACCACGTTCGTTGCGAAAGCGGCGCCTGCTTCGCAAGCGGATCGCTCTGTCGTGGAAGTCGAATCCCGTCTTAACGAACTCGTGTTGGCCACGAGCCAGCCCAAGAGCGTTTATGTTCTGGATCGTCTCCAATATGAACCCCCGCATGGCTCTACTGTCCTCGCATTTTAAGCATCTCCGTGTCGGAGCGCGTGCGGGTCTGATCGTCTCGCTTCTCCTTGGCGTGGTCTTTGGTGTTCCGCGCGTTCATTCGCAGGGCGTCATGGAAGGCTTTGAGAAGGAAATCCAGGGTATTTTCGATCGCACCAAGGATTGCGTCGTTCAGATCAAAACTATTTTGCCTGTCACGGATGTTCAGAAAGGCGACCTTGTCGCGGAAGCTCTCAGCATCGGAACTGGATTTTTCGTCGACCACAAAGGGATGATCGTGACGGCGGCCAGTGTCCTTCGGGGCAGCACCAGTGCGGTTGTCTATTGGCGCGGCAAGACGTATGAAGCTCAGACGGTGGGCCAGGATCCCTCTACCAATCTGGCGCTCTTGAAAATCGATGCCGAGACGCCCTGCCTGCCTGCAGGGGATCCCGATTCGCTCAAAGTTGGGTCGATGGCGCTTGCGGTGGGATATCCCGCCGACGCTCCGATTTCTGCCGAATACGGTTTTGTGAGCAACACGGACGCGGCGCAAACTCCAAAATTTTTTGCGACAACGCACATTCGCAGCAGTGTGCGCGCACAGCCCGGGCAAAGCGGCAGCCCCTTCCTTAATAGCAGGGGTGAAGTGGTCGGAATGGTGGTTTATACCATGCAGGATGGAAGTTCCACGTTCGCGCTTCCCATCACGGCCGTAGAAAAAATCGAGCGGGACCTGGTAACTTATCACGAGCCCCGCCATGGATGGACGGGCTTGACGATCGAAGTGAAAAATAATTCTCAGTTTGAGGGTGACAGCGGCATCGCGATTCGTGACGTTTATCAGGGCTATCCTGGACATCTGGCCGGCATCAACTCGGGCGATGTCCTTCTTAAGATCGGCGAGAAGCCGATCCATTCGGCCGCCGACGTGATGAACGCCACGTTCTATCTGAGCATTGGCGAGAAGGTCAATTTCACCATCCTGCGCGATGGTGAGGAGAAAGTGATTCCTGTCGGGGTGGTCTCCCGTCCCACAGAAAAAGAAATGGGAGCGTTGCGCCCGGTGGCACATTGAGGCTTGTCGCAAGCTGTTGTAAAACGGTCGATCGCAAGACACTGCTACAGTTTTGCCATCAAACTTCCCAGATTGGGGCTGTTGCACATCAAAAAGTGCGTGAGGTTGCGTCCAGCGACTTTGGCGTCGTGATTCAGGAGGGCGAGGTCCCAGGCAAACTTCGGGCGCCGAGCCATATCCCAGAAAATTTTGGGGTAGCGCATGAGTGATTTGGACATCAAAAAAGGAGTGATGATTTCAAGGGCGGGGATATCTTCCTCAGCCGTGTCGGTGATGGCATGGATGCCGATGAAAGGAATGCCGCGCGACTTGGCGATTTGATAGACCGCGAAGGACTCCATGTCGACGATGTCGGTATGCATGCGATCGTAAAGCTGCCGTTTTTCCTCATGGCGCGCAATGATGCGATTCGCGGTATAGAGGGGGCTGACATAAACGTGGTGTTCGTGCGATTCATCCGCCACCGCCTTCAATCGCTCGGACAGGTTCTGATCAAGTGCGGTCACCTGTATTTCTTCATCGTTGCGGCAATAAGAGGAAAGAACGATGTCGCCACGTTTGAGTTCGGGGTTCAAAGCGCCCGCATATCCGAGAGAGACCAGAGCTGAGGGCCGGTCCGATTCGCATAGGAGCTGCGCTGCAGTGCGTGCGTTTGTTTTGCCGACACCGCTGATTACGACCGAAATGGGAAGGCGCCCGAAACGACCCATGTAATGCCGGCATCCTCCGAGCCGCTGTTCCTGATGCACATGAAATACCTTGCGAAAATATCCCCATTCCGTGGGAAGCGCGATGATGATTCCAATCTGAATAGGACTCGGCATAGAGAGAGTTTCTCCTTTTAAACATCTTTGGAACCCGTGACAATCTTGGATTTGAGCCGAGATGGCATTCGTTCCAGCAGTTTGGCGGAAAAAGCCTTCCATTCGATCGTAGCGACGGCTGTACATTTGACAAAACCGTTGAACAAAAACATAAAAAGACATGGCATTGAATCCGAATAAGCTGACCATCAAAGCCCAGGAGGCTCTGCAAGAAGCGCAGCAAGAGGCGGAGAATCATGGTCATGCGGAGATCTCTGCGGAGCATCTTCTTTCCGTTCTATTGAAACAGAGCGAGGGGCTCGTCCGACCTCTGCTCGAAAAACAAGGAGTGAATGTACAGCGTCTTCAGGGTCTCTTGGAGACCTCTTTGAACCGAAAACCGCGAGTTAGTGGAGACGCTTCCCAGGCCACACTCTCACGCGAGCTTAATGAAACGCTCTCGCTCGCGCAAAAAGAGGCCGATCAGCTTAAGGATCAATTCGTAAGTACAGATCATTTTCTTCTCGCAATGGTGGAGCAGGGGAAATCGGATGTTGCGGGCCTGCTGAAGGGGATGGGTGTGAACAAATCCTCTCTGCTTCGCGCGTTGGCAGAATTGCGCGGCAACCAGGGCGTATCGGACCAGAATCCTGAAGACAAATTTCAGTCGCTCGAAAAATATGGGCGCGATCTCACGGATGCCGCGCGCCGCGGGAAAATTGATCCCGTCATCGGTCGCGATGCAGAGATTCGCCGGGTGATGCAGGTGCTTTCCCGCCGCACTAAAAACAATCCGGTGCTCATTGGAGATCCCGGCGTCGGCAAAACCGCGATTGTGGAAGGCCTGGCGCGGCGCATTGTGGCGGGCGACGTTTCCGAAGGCCTCAAGGGCAAGCGCCTTGTTTCGCTCGACCTTGGAGCCATGATTGCTGGCGCGAAATATCGCGGCGAGTTTGAAGACCGCCTCAAGGCATTTCTCAAAGAAGTGACATCTGCCTCGGGAGCCATCATTTTATTCATTGACGAGCTTCACACGCTCGTGGGGGCTGGAAAGGCGGAGGGGGCTGTTGATGCTGCGAATCTCTTGAAGCCGCAGCTGGCCCGCGGCGAACTGCGCTGCATCGGGGCGACCACACTGGACGAATACCGCCAATATATCGAAAAAGACGCCGCGTTGGAGCGACGCTTTCAACCGATCCACGTTGCCGAGCCGAGCGTGGAAGATACGATCGCCATCCTGCGCGGATTAAAGGAGCGCTATGAAGTGCATCATGGCGTGCGTATCAACGATTCCGCGCTTGTCGCGGCCGCCACGCTTTCCCACCGTTATATTAGTGATCGTTTTCTGCCGGACAAGGCTGTGGACCTGATGGATGAAGCAGCGTCCCGTCTTCGCATCGAGATCGACAGTTTGCCCACGGAGATCGACGAGATCGACCGACGCATCATGCAGCTCGAGATCGAACAGCAGGCGTTGAAAAAGGAGAAAGATCCTGGCAGTGTGGAACGTCGCAAAAAAGTCGAAAGCGAACTCGCCAATTTGAAAGAAAAGTCGCGGCAATTGAAGGCACAGTGGCAAAATGAGAAAACTATCTTGACGAAAAGCGGCGCGCTCAACGAGCAGATTGAAAAAGCGCGTGAGGAAATGGAACAGGTGAAACGGCGAGGGGATTTGAATCGCGCGGCGGAAATTCAATACGGAGTGATTCCCAGTCTTGAGAAACAACTCGCCGACACCCAGAAAAATCTCGCGGAAATCCAAAAAGGCGGCGGCATGCTTCAGGAAGAAGTTGGGGAGGAGGACATTGCCAAGGTCGTGGCGTCTTGGACGGGCATTCCCGTATCACGGATGCTCGAGGGCGAGCGTCAGAAACTTGTAAAAATGGAAGAACGACTCCATCAACGTGTGATTGGCCAGGAGCACGCCGTCAAGGCGGTGAGCAATGCCATTCGCCGTTCACGCTCCGGATTGCAGGAACCGAATCGTCCCATTGGATCCTTTATTTTCATGGGCCCGACCGGTGTTGGCAAAACAGAGCTCGCTCGCGCCGTGGCTGAATTTCTGTTTGATGATGAAAACGCGATCGTGCGCATCGACATGTCCGAATATGGCGAAAAGCATTCCATGGCCAGGCTCATTGGCGCTCCGCCCGGCTATGTGGGATATGAAGAGGGAGGCCAGCTTACGGAGGCGGTTCGACGGCGCCCCTATTCTGTCGTGTTATTCGACGAGATTGAGAAAGCGCATTCTGAAGTGTTTAACACACTCCTCCAACTCCTTGATGACGGCCGGCTCACCGATGGACAGGGACGCACGGTGGATTTTCGGAACACGCTGGTGATCATGACCTCCAATATCGGAAGCCCCATCATCCAGGAATATTTTACGGATCAGGATTCGAAAAAAGGAGTGGATATCCAAAGTGAAGGGTACAAGCGGATGGAACAACGGGTCATGGATGAACTGCGTCGGCATTTTCGTCCCGAATTCCTCAATCGCATCGATGAGATCATTGTCTTTCGTTCGTTGCGCGCGAGTGAAATTGGGAAGATTGTCGATCTGCAACTCACCCGAGTGCAAAAGCGGGTCAAGGAGCAGCGGCTCGAACTTCAATTCAGCGATTCCGCCCGGTCGTATATTGCTCAGGAGGGATACGATTTGGTATTTGGGGCTCGTCCGCTCAAACGTGTGATTCAGCGCGAAGTGCTCGACAAGCTGTCGTTGGATATTTTGGATGGCAAGTTTCGAGAGGGCGACCGAATTCTGGCCGAAATCCAGCCGGGGGCTGGAGTCGTGTTTCAAAAGGAATGAAAACTCGTTTTTTCGGCGGTCCGTTCTAGGATGAACGACTTTGTGAAATTTTTCACAAATCCGTTGACGCTGAAAACAAGTGATTGATATATTTGCTGCTCTAATTCTGAACCTTTAATAATTTTCATATGATGAACAACACTCGCATTTTGGCATCCCTAGCGTCGATTTCCTTGTTTGTTGCCTCCGCATGGGCGGACGGGAGTGTCGCCGGCAAAGTGACGCTTTCCGGCAAGGCTCCCGCTGAATCTCCCATTAAGTTTGACGCAGATCCCAAGTGCAAGGCGGCCCATCCGACGGGTGCAAACACGCGTCGCTATGTGACGGACGCCAACGGCGGCCTTGCCGATGTGTTCGTCTACGTCAAGGATGGTCTGGCCGGCAAGAAGTTTCCTCCTGCAACCCAGCCTGTCACGCTTACCCAGCAGGGATGTCTTTATTCCCCCTATGTGCTTGGCATCCAAGTGGGCCAGCCTCTCATCATTGAAAACGAAGATGACACCCTTCACAATGTTCATGCCCTGACGAGTCCCGGCAAGAATCAGGAATTTAACGTAGGCCAGCCGATCAAGGGCATGAAGACCGAAAAGATGTTCACCAAGCCGGAAGTTTTCGTGAAATTCAAATGCGATATTCATCCTTGGATGTTTGCTTATGTCGGCGTCGTGGAGCATCCGTTCTTTGCGGTGACCGGGGCTGATGGCTCTTACACCATCCCGAATTTGCCGGACGGCGACTATACGCTTGCGGCGGTTCATCCCAAGGCGGGAGAGCAGACGATCAAGGTGAAAGTGAGTGCAGGCGCTCCTGCCAAAGCCGACTTTACATTCACACCCAAAACTCAATAACTTGTCGAAGTCTCTGCGCATTTCGTTGAGCCTCTGGATCCAGAGGCTCGTCATTTTCGTGTTGCGATGCGATGTGCGCAAAGAGATTGCACATTCCTTCGCGCTGGGTGTATGGAATGGAAGTTCATCCAATCCGTAAGCATTTTTCATCATGGACGCTACCTCTACCCACATCATGGACGCGAGTCACGAGTCTCACGCACACGAGGAACTTGGCTTTTGGCGCAAATACATTTTTGCGACGGATCATAAGATGATCGGGCTGCAATACCTCTTCACGGGGTCGACGTTCCTTTTCTTTGGTTTTTGTCTGATGTTGTTGATGCGCTGGCAGCTCGCCTATCCAGGCCAGCCGTTGCCGGTGATCGGCAAATGGTTGGGCGAAAGTCGCATGCCAGGTGGAGTGATGCTGCCCGAGTTTTACAATTCATTGGGCGCGATGCACGGCACCATCATGGTCTTTCTGGGGATTGTGCCCTTAGCGTTTGGCGCTTTTGGAAATTTCGTGGTGCCGCTTCAGATTGGGGCAGTCGACATGGCCTTTCCGAAGGTGAATGCAGCGAGCTATTGGAGCCTCTTTATCGGAGGAATTGTCATGCTGGCCAGCTTCTTTGCTCCAGGTGGCGCGGCGAGTTCGGGCTGGACCTCGTATTCACCCCTGGCAGATATCTCGACGACAGGCCAGACGATGTGGCTCGTTGGGATGATCTTTCTGATCACCTCGTCGTTGCTCGGCGCGGTGAACTTTATCACCACCATCATTCAGATGCGCGCCAAAGGCATGACATGGATGCGCCTGCCGTTTTTTGTCTGGGCTCAGTTCGTCACGGGTTTTCTCCTTCTTTTGGCATTTCCTCCCCTGGAAGCTGCGGGGGTCATGCAATTGATGGATCGCTTGGCAGGAACAAGCTTTTTTCTACCAAGTGGTCTCGTGATCAGCGGCCAGCCCCTCAATGTGAGCGGGGGTGGCAGCCCTCTTCTTTGGCAGCATCTCTTCTGGTTTCTGGGACACCCTGAAGTCTACGTGCTGATTCTGCCGGCCATGGGAATTGTCTGCGAGATTATCGCCAACAACACGCGCAAACCCATCTGGGGATATAAGTCTCTCGTCTATTCGGTTCTCGGGATTGGCTTTCTCTCCTTCATTGTGTGGGCCCACCACATGTACATGACTGGAATGGGCCAGAAAATCAGCGTCTTTTTTCAGACGACGACGGTGATCATTTCCATTCCCTCAGTGATCATTTTGACAGCGATGTTCATCTCTCTCTGGGGAGGTTCGATCCGATTCAATGTGCCCATGATGTTCGCGCTCGCCTTTCTTCCCATGTTCGGCATTGGGGGATTGACGGGATTGCCCCTGGCTTTCAGTGCCATCGATCTTTATCTCCATGACACGTATTACATCATCGCGCACTTCCATTACATCGTGGCTCCCGGGACCATCTTCGCTCTTTTTGCCGGGGTTTATTATTGGTTTCCAAAGGCCACCGGCAGGATGATGAATCCGTTGCTTGGGAAAATCCATTTTTGGGGATCGTTCGTCTGCATGAACATGATTTTCCTTCCGATGTTCGTACAGGGCATGTCGGGTGTTTCACGCCGCTGGTATGACGGCGGAGCGACCTATGAGTTTGCCAAGCATGTGATCCGGTCCAACGTTCACATTTCGTGGGCAGCTTGGGTGATGGGGCTTTTCCAGATTCCATTCTTTTTCAATCTTTTCTGGAGCACCTGGAAGGGGCCCAAAGTTTCAACCAATCCGTGGGATGCGACAACCCTGGAATGGGCAACCCCATCTCCTCCTCCTCATGGAAATTTCCTGAAAGAACCTGAAGTGTTTCGCGGGCCCTACGAATATAGCGTGCCCGGCGCAGAACAGGATTTCACCCCTCAGAACAAACCCTAAACCCGCCTACCCTCGATGGACATTCCTTACACGGTTACACCTCGATCAGATACCGGCCTTTGGAACGCCAAACTCGGCATCTGGTTGTTTCTCGCATCGGAAGTGATGCTGTTTGGGGCCTTGTTCTCCAGTTATATTCTTTTGCGAGTGGGCGCTCCGGAGACTGGTCCGTTTGCATGGCCAAAAGGATCGACGTTTCTGAATGTGCCGATCGGCACGTTCAATACGGCAGTGCTGATCACGTCGAGCATCACGATGGTGCTCTCTTGGGCGTCGCTCAAGCTGAAGAATTTCAATCGGTTCAAGTTGTTCCAGGGGCTCACGGTCCTTCTGGGGCTGACCTTTCTTTGCGTGAAGGGTTTCGAATATCATGCGAAGTTCACGCATTACGGGGTCTTTCTTAACGACGGAACGGTTGTTACGGGGCATCTGGAAAGTAAAACGGACGACCAGATCGTCCTGCTTCCGGATCCAGAGGCTGGATCTCACGAACATCCGCCCGCCCGTACCATTGCGACAAGCCAGATTTCGCGGCTCAGTGCCTTTGGACCCTGGTATAGCGCCTTCTTCGCTATTTATTTCACGCTTACTGGAC
>Ga0207037_10431_pt1 | contig 10578 bp, 11 predicted proteins | sample Alteio_BWMinCont_75_FD_153268 | JGI IMG/M metagenome (GOLD analysis project Ga0207037, IMG submission 153268) | Enriched cells from forest soil in Barre Woods Harvard Forest LTER site, Petersham, Massachusetts, United States -... | ecosystem: Environmental > Terrestrial > Soil > Temperate forest >... | reverse complement strand
GTCTTTCCGGGCTCTATATTCACTTTAAAATTTGTCTGTTCCCCGGTCGGCTGGCTTGGTCCAGACAAACCTACCACTCTGATTTCGTGAGACCCCGGAGAAAGTCTGAGTTTTGCAATTTGCAAGGTATCAGGCAATGTTTCCCAAAATCTAAGATCAGCTTGATCCATGGCATTTAAACCCGCCCAAGTTAGCATTCCTAATAGTTGATTATGCTGCGCCACTTGGTCAGCGATTACGGCTTTAGCTACGACACCTGCAACCCTTTTTGCCACAAGGCCCGCGTAAGCATCATCCAAGGTTTTAATGGCTACTTTCGAGATGCTGTAAATTTCGTGGGTATGCTCGCTGATATTTTCATCGGGCACCTCCATAACAGCTTCAGTCGTTGTTGAAAATCGATGAAAAAATTTGGGGAACCGGTGAGAGGCGGGATTTGGTCTTTTTTCCGCACTTCTCCCTTGCTGATAAATCAAAATGACTTGGCCTGTTTTAGAATCATCTTTAGCTGAAGGGACTTTCACATCGCCAAATTCCGTCTGCCATTCTTTTAAATCTTCGAACCTTCCGAGACGCTTTGCCCATTTAACCAAATCATATTTAAGATAAGGAAAACTGGGATCGATTTTATAGGCTTCTTTAAAATCTATGTAAGCATCGTCGGGATGGTCAGAGGCTTCCCAAATAAGAGCAGAAAGGTATCTGGCAAAAGGATTTTGCTCGTAATCTTTTTTAGCTTCAAACTTATATTTATAAAGTTTTTGATTCACTCTGCGACATTCAACAAGGGCGTCTTCAAAATTTCCCTGTAGAGTATAGTCGATGGCTAAAAAAGCATTGATTATGACTTTTTCGAAATCTTCGCCTTTATACTGTTTAATATTGTCGTTAGTGATCAGTGTCGCCGCCTCGGTCGAAAGGCTGACATAGTCTTTGACCTCACTCATTTTATCGGCGGCGAGCCAATCTTTTTCGCTGTCTTTATAATCTCCTGCCAATTGCAAAGCCATCCCCCTATCAAAGAGATAGAGGAGCTGGTCTTTGCTATCTTCGTTGGCTTTAGCCTCTAAAGCTTTGGCCGCCTCCGCAAACCGACCACTGTAAAAGCTACTCCTCGCCGTTCTTGAGGAGGTTTGGTAAGTCGTCGCGCAGCCAAAACTAAAGAGAAGGAGTGTTAAGAGTAAAAGTTTTGTTCGCACTCTTCTACATTACATACTGATGTGACGTTTTTTAAATATCTTACGAATTTGGTCTTGATCTTGCCAAACCGAAATATTTGTACTGAGGTTTGTAAGATTAAGAGTGATTTTATAGTAAACGGTTTTATCTTTTCCGACCTCTTGAACGATTGAATCCAGGCGACCGTTTAAAATATAGTCTGCACCAATTTGTTTACCCTTAGACTTTGCGGTTTCTTTATTAACCATTCCAGAATTTTGATATTCATATTCGGCAGAGACATCACCGCGGGCTTCTTTATCCACAAATTGAACGGAACCCGTCTTGGCCAGGTCAACCTTGACCATGTCCATAATACTTTGGGTATCAATATGCTCATCGGTTTTATTTTCTAATTTTGTGACCATCACAATGGGAGGAGTTTGCGCCCGTGAAATGGGGCGTGACGCGATCAAGCTATCGACAAGTTTTTTAACCATAGCTTGCATGTCACTTTCGGAGAATTGGTCATTGAGGAGATTCACTTTATCGGGGTCATCGTAATCCCCTTTTGTAAAGGCCCGTGGACCGCAATCCGTTAATCCTAAAGCAAGTAGACCAACTACAACGTATTTATAAAGATTTTTAGGCATGATTTAAGCTCCTCTGTATATTCTGAAGTCAGGTGTCTTTGAACTAAGCAATGATGACAGATATTCCCTTGAGAAATCAACCCCCAACACGTCTAAAACTGGCACTAAGGTTGCTATGTTATTAGGAATGAAGGGAGAGGTTTATCTTGAAAAGGCATAGGTTTATTAAAGGGTATTTAACGCGGTTCTCAGATTTCATTCTGGGGTTTTTAGCCGCACTCCTCATTATAACTTTGGGGCGTCATGCCATGGCCGAATCCTTTCCATATCGAGATGACGGCGTAAATACCACCATCAAAGAAGAATACATAAAGATAGACCTGGAACAAAGACGGGCTGCTTTTCAGCTTCCAAACCCCCGATCTATTGAAAAAATAATTAGCGAGCGGGAGGCCCTGATCAACCGACCGGTTCAAGAGAATGATTCTTTAATACATCATAGCGACGACATTTCCCCGGTGGAACAAAGCCTAGAATTTAACCGGCCCAGAGCTGCAATAGAGAAGAAATTTGATCCTCTTAATGATATCGAACAGGAAATCGCCGATGAGCAAGCTTATGAACTCTACCTGGAACGCTATCGGGGGGCCCTAAAACAAGAACTTATTCGAAGGGCTAAAGACCATGGGATTAATCCAACCGATAGTCTAGCCGAAGAGGCGACCTCAAAAGCCATTTCTCGCGGTGTGATTGTAGTCCCTGAACCGATCCGTCAGCCGGCCAACGGGATTCCGCAAAACTAAAGTACTTTCTATTCGTAATGATCACGTGATCCACCAGGGGAATCTGGAGCAGAGCCCCACTTTGTCTCAAACTCTTTGTTAGCTCTTCGTCTGCTTGGCTTGGCTCACAAATTCCTGAGGGATGGTTATGTCCAACAAGAATTGAACTCGCATTAGCTGATAGGGCAAATCGATAGACATCACGGGGATGAATAAAGCATGTATCCACGGTTCCCCGAAAAAGCATAACGGATTTAATGATTTTGCACATAGGATTTAGGGCGATGGCCCAAAATTCTTCAACGTCTGAGGTGCCAATTGATTTTCGAAGGAAGTAGGCTGCCCGCCGGCTAGTAAGTAGTTCCATTTTAAAATACATTTGCAAAATTCTGACCGAGATTAGCAGTGGCTTAGTTTCAGCTTAGGTCGATTTTTCGTCCGAAGGGCCGTCCACCGGAACTTTAATCGTAAATTCGGTTCCTTTTCCAACTTCACTTTTCACGATGATCTGGCCCCCGTGCTTCTGAATAATTCCGTAGGAAATCGATAAACCAAGGCCCGTCCCGGCTCCAACGGGCTTTGTCGTAAAGAAGGGATCAAAAATCTTGTCTACATCGACCTTTGGAATTCCCGGGCCATTATCTCTTATGGAAATAAAAGCCCAAGACCCTTCCTCCCAGGTTTTAATCCAAATATCACCTTGTTTCTTTATGGCTTGGGAGGCGTTGCTAACGATGTTCATAAAAACTTGGTTGAGCTGGCTTGCATAGCAACGTACTTGATTGTGATCTTGGTAATCTTCATGAAGGGTAATTCGATTTTTTAATTCGCCCGATAGAAGTTTAATCGTATTTTGCAAGCCTTCTTTAAGATTCACACGTTTTAATTGAGCCTCATCGAGGCGTGAGAAATTTCTTAGACCCATAACGATATCGCGAGTACGTCTTGCTCCATCCTCGCAACTTGCAATAAGTTTGAAAAAATCATCTTTGATATAATCAAACTCCACTTGTTTCTTAATTTCTGCAAGTTTGCCCGGATTTTTCTCCGCAGTTTCCAAAACGAGGAGAAGCTTTTGGACGTAATCCCTCAAGTGCGCCATATTTGAATAAATAAAACCGATGGGATTATTTAATTCGTGAGCCACGCCAGCCACAAGTTGACCAAGGCTTGCCATTTTAGCGGACTGAACAAGAGTCGTTTGTGTGGATTGAATATTTTTTGCCATTCGTCCAAAGGAATCAATAAGAATTCCAATTTCAGTGCCAGAGGTGTCTTCCAGCTTGAAGTTGACCTCGCCATCTTCCATGCGTTGGGTGGCTTCGACCAATTGATTGATGGGGTTGACTACTCTATTTGAAACGTAAATAAGAAGGGGGATAAGAAAAATTAAAATTAAAATTGTAATGGTGAGTAGGGTTAGTTTAATGCGATGGAGAACTTGCTGACTTTCCTTTTTGCTCGCAGCCAAACCCAAAGTCACAAAGGGTCTTTGATCACTATCAATAATTCTTCGAACGATCATGCCGTAAGATTCATCACGGCTTGTGATATCAAAGAAGGTTCTTGTTCCCCCCCCTATTTTTTCCGGAAAAAACTCTTTGGGGTACAAAAAGAAATCATCTCTTGAAGAAGCCACGGGCTGACTTTTCTCGTCAAAAATCACGGCCTCTAAATTAAGTCTTTTCTTTAATTGCAAAACAAAGGATTGCCCAAGCTCGATCGCTTCTTCAAGGTAGCCAACGGTTCTATTATCTTTACCGACGATACGGGTGTACGCGACAAGTTCTAAACCTGAATGAGGTAAAATATCGCGGGCGGTAGCTTGGCCCTTAAGATTTATTTCTTTAATAAGACTATCTGCCAAGAAAACATCTCCCGCCTCAAGATTGCTCTGAGATTTAACATCATTTTGTTGGCCTCGAACTTGAGCAACAACGAGACGGCCCTCTCGATCAAAAATAACGATCCGTGAAGTTGAGGGTGAGGTTTTTAGCCACTCGGTTACAACTCTTCTCGAGGCAGGAATATTTCTTGTGGCCACATGATAAACCAAAGTAGGGTCGCTCGCATGAATTTTACCTAATTTTACAAGATAAGTTTCAAGTTCAGAAAGGGTGACACCCACTTCGCGAACGTTCCCCTCGAGTCTCTTTTGGAGTTCGTTATTTAACGAAGATTCATAGAGAACCGTGCTGTATCCAGAAATGAATGCGAGAGGAATTATTGTGAACGCTAAAAACCAAAGGGTGAGAATACTCCTTAAAGACTTCTCAGCCTTTTTTGTATTCACTCTTTAGCCTCCTCGACTGTCATAATAATACGCATATGCCCAGATCGAATTACTCGGGGATGTCGCTCTTTCGTTAGCTGAACAATTCCCTCTTCATTGAGCACGCTTAAGAACTTCTCGTAATTTTCTTCCGGCAAAATAAAGTGATAATACCGCTGTTGCCCTTGATGGTAGCCGAGTTCAACCTGTCCGGCTTTTGTTCCACCCAGATCTATTATAACTTTCCTCACACGTTCAGCGACGTCGTCCGTGAGCTCTTCGACTTTTAGACTTCCTCTCCAAACAAAACCTGCCATTCTTTGATCGTTTTCATTTGGAACCACACCGGCGGTTTGAGAGTTTTCATCCTCGTTGTCTTTTGGATTGGCAGCGACCACTTGAGTCGTCGGTGTGGCGGCGGCAACAGTCACGAGTGCCGCAGTTGGAACAGGTGTGACCTCGGCGACTTCGGGCTCAGGCACAGGGGTGCTTGCGACTACAACAAGGGGTGCTTCTGGCCTCATATTCTGCACCGTCCGCGCAAGACTCAGCCACGGAAAATAATGAACGGTTAAAATTAATCCCACCGTAACTAAAGAGAATTCTACGGCCCACTTCAATGTGGGGGGCCAACTCTTCCAGCCTAATCGCCTAATTGAATCGATCCAAAAATGATGTTCAACTTTGAGATAATCGACCATGGCCGGGACAGGCTTTGTTCCCACGAGAGCTAGGATTGTCGCCCGGGCTTTCTCTAGCCTGTCGTAATAGCTCTTACACTCTTTACAAGTCGCGAGATGACTTTCAATTTTCTTCTTTCGAACGGAATCAAGTGTGCCTTCACTTTTCAGAGGGAAAAGCTCTCGAACAAAGAAACAACTCAACTCTAGATCAGCGGTCAAGATTTGCCTCCCCTGAAGGTTTCTAAACCCCGCCCGAGACGAAAATGGATTGTCCCCTCAGGGAGAGAAAGGGCCTTGGAGATATCTTTAACGGAATAATTTAAAATATAGCGAAGTACCAACGCTTCAGCAGATTCGGGTTCACTTCTTCTTAAATAATCTTTCCACGAGCCAAGGGCGTCACTATTGGGTGCTTTCCAATCCGATTTTGCGGGATTACCCTTTGGAGTCTGATTTTTCTTCAAGACTTTTTGAAAGACTAAAGACATTTCCCGAATTAACGCCAGATCAATTTCTTTGCCTTGGGTTGCCTTGTGTTTTTTCTGAACGGCTTGAACTGCCCGTAAAGCACTATGAAGTGAGGGTCCTTCGTCCATAAGGAGAAAGTAAAAATAATTGAGGACCGCCTCGTAGTGGACCTCGGTGAACATTTTAAACTAATCCGTTGTGAGTTGCTTGAGGAGATCTAATTCCTCAAGAACCTTGCCAGAACCAAGAACAACACAGGTCAATGGATCTTCTGCTAGCGATACGGGAAGACCAGTTCGTTCTCTAAGAAGAATATCCAAATTCGCAAGAAGGGCACCTCCACCGGTTAAAACAATTCCGTTATCAACAATATCTGATGCTAATTCTGGAGGCGTTTTTTCTAATGCCGTTTTTACGGCATCCACAACTTCGTTCACAGAGTCTGTTAAAGCATCGTGAACTTGAGTTGAAGTGATCTCAATTGTTTTCGGAGCGCCGGCAACAAGATCACGACCTTTGATCTCCATCACGCGTTCTTCATCAAAGGGATAGGCATTACCAATAGCCATTTTAATATTTTCGGCGGTGCGCTCGCCAATTAACAAATTAAATTGGCGACGAACATAGTTCACGATACTTTCATCAAACTTGTCCCCTGCAATTTTTATGGATTTACAATAAACAATACCACCTAAACTAATAACAGCAACACCCGTAGTACCACCGCCAATATCCACAACCATATTTCCGCTCGGTTCAGTAATCGGGAGTCCCGCGCCAATGGCCGCAGCCATGGGTTCTTCAATTAAGTAAACTTCTCGTGCGCCCGCTGATTGAGCTGATTCTTTAACGGCCCGCTTTTCAACCTGAGTGATCCCGTAAGGGACACAAATTATAATTCTGGGTCGGACGAGGGCTTTTTTCCCGCCCATGGATTTTGAAATAAAATATTTGAGCATACTTTGAGTGACTTCAAAGTCTGCAATAACGCCGTCTTTGATAGGGCGAATGGCCACAATGGAACCTGGGGTTCGGCCCAACATTTCTTTAGCCTCTTTACCTACAGCAAGAACTCGGTTTTGCATTCCACGATAATTTTTTTGAACGGCAACAACAGAAGGTTCATTGAGGATGATGCCGCGGCCACGGGCATACACGAGGGTGTTCGCCGTTCCGAGATCGATGGCTATATCATTTGCGAAATAATCTGAGAATTTATCTAAGAAGCCCATTGTTATTCTCTCATTTAACGTGGGTTAGTGATCTTTAGTCAAGTGCTCGAAGCGATTGAAGAAAATAATTTTACCATTCAAAATGTCGCACCTTGTCACCTCGCTCATCGATCTCACTCATGGCTTGAACTCCGATTTCCAGATGAACATCTGCGTAATCTCGGAAAACCCGATTGGCCGAAGACTTGGTCTTTACTTTTTTAAGAGGTAAGTCGCTGACGAGAAGTAATGCTCCGCAAGGGACTTTACTTGCGAAAGCGGTTACGAAAAGTGTGGCACATTCCATCTCAACGGCGGCAACCTTTTCACGCCTGATTGTCGCTTTGAATTCCTCATCGAACTCCCAAAAACGGTAGTCCGTTGTGTGGACAACTCCCGCTTGATATTTCATATTTTTTTCTAAAATAATTTGGCTAATAAATTTTTGAATTTTAAAAGCAGGCAAAGCTGGAACCTGTGGAGGCATAAAATGAATACTTGTTCCTTCATCACGTATTGCTGCCATGGGAAGTAAAAAATCTCCGATTTTGAGATCGCGGTGAAGACCTCCACACATACCCAACATCAATACTGCATCTGGTTTGATAGCCGATAGCATTTCAATAACAAGAGCCGCTGTGGGACTCCCGATTTTAAAATCGACTATACTTACACCGAGGGCCTTAGAGTGGGCCGCTCGCATTGCAGACCCTGATCTCAGTGGTGCATTGTAGCGCTTACTAAATCGTTCCATATAATATTCAAAATTTGTGAGGATGATATGCTTGTTAAAATCCTTAGCCAAAGATCCCGTGTAACGCTCTAGCATATTCCGAGCAATGGCTAACTTTTTTGGATTATTCCAAGTTCTTTGCTTATCTGATGCGTCATGTGAAACTGTGGTCATTTATTGCTTACCTTTATTAACTATTAACAATTTTTACTATTGCGTTAACTTACCTTGGGTTAAATACTATTTCAACTATGTCAGATCAGCAAGCATTCGAAGAACTTAAAGATTTTTTCGAAAACCGACCGGTCTGCCGCCAAGCGGCCGACTCTTTGCGGAGTAATGTAGAAATTGGCATTGTCATTAATGATTCTTTAAACTGCGCTTTCTTCAAAGTCGGGGAAGCTCCACGCTTTGAAGCTCGCGAAGCCAAGAACCCCGATGTCGTTTTTTACATGAAACCTGAATCCGTAAAAAATTTGGTCGAAAACAAAAGTGATGATATCGGCGAAATCGGGATCACGGTCGTCAAAAATTATTTAGCTGGCTCAATTCATATTAAGGTCAAAGGCTCAATGATGAGTCTTCTCACTAACGGTTACATAGGGGTAATCAAATCTGGCGGAATGTCTTTTGCGAAGTTTCTGGCCAATCACGGTGTTACCGGCCTTGGAAAAATCAAAGACGTTATTCAGAGTTTGAGGAAATAAACTGCTCAGAATCCCTTTGACTAAAGGGTTAGTCAGTCCCTATGCTAAATCACACATCGGTATTTAAGTAAGATAATTGGGGGGGATATAAAATATGAAGACTAGGGGATTGTGTCTTATTTTTGGCTTACTTTTTCTGAGCGCGTGCCAAAACTCCCAAAGGTTCGCGACGCCAGCCCGATTGAATGTCGCCCAACCCGGTCTGACTTGCGGGGGAGACAATCCCTGCCCGACACCAGAGCCAACACCAATTCCAACACCAGTGCCGACTCCAGTTCCAACTCCAATTCCAACTCCAATTCCAACTCCAGTTCCAACACCAGTGCCGACTCCAATTCCAACTCCAGTTCCAACACCAGTTCCAACACCAGTGCCGACTCCAATTCCGACTCCAGTTCCAACTCCAGTTCCAACACCAGTGCCGACTCCAGTTCCAACTCCAGTGCCGACGCCTGGACCAACTCCACTACCAACGCCCACACCAAACCAAGGGGAAACAGAATTGACTCTTTGGCCTGATGACGGCAACGGCTACCTTGCCACCGACGTTTGGTATGACGGCGACAAGATTGTGGGGAACACATTTTACGGAAGTATCGGCCTAGTCAATCTGAAGGTAAAGCCCAATGAATATTTGGGATTTTTCGGTGGAGAGGCTAGCTCGAAAATAAAATGCGACGGAAATTCCTGTAAGGGGTACATCGCTGGAAATACGGCTTTCTACACTACGAGTCTCAAAACAACGGGTGGAGTCGATACAACGGTCATCGACGGATCCATTAACTTTTATCACTTCACAGCCCGGCACTCAGACAAAAATATTGAGGTCAGTAGTGTAGCGGGTAATTCCTTAAGACTCCATAAGGTTAAATCCGGTCTTTGGGAAGGCGAGGGAATCATAAATTCGGGGACTCACCTCGGAACATTCCAAGCCCGGTTGACCACTTCTGGCTCGTTTGAAGATTTACCAGATAGCACGATCTTAACTTTTCTTTTGGTGGCTCCGTTCGATAGTAAATGACGCAGTCCTCAACGAAAAGTAAGCCGACCGGCGGCACCGTTGCGACGGAGGCCGCATTAGTCTTGGCCCGGAAGGGTCCGTACCTAACGCCAGCCCATTTCAAATTTGAGATGGTCTTTGTAGAGTTGTTTTTCTTCCTCGACTTGTTTGTCGGACCAATCACGTTCTTTTTTAAAAACTTCGGCGATGGCATCAAGCAAAACAAAACCGTGGTCGGCGTTGGCGAGGAAAAGGGGAGTTCGTCTCAGCATAAAATCTCTCAAATGAAAACACATGGTATAGTGACTTGCGAAGAGAGCCTCCATTTCCCAGGGTCTATGAAGACCTGCTTTTTCGCCTTCTTCTAAAATTTCTAAAGCTTCAAAGCCATGGCGTTCGGCCAATTTTAAAGTTTCGCTTTCCGTCAAACCATATTCTGCAGCCCAAGAAAGAGATTGGGCCAAAGCTTCAGAAAGTTTTCCCGGAGTGACAATGGGGTTAATTACGTCTCGGGTTTGATTATTCGCAAATTTAATTCGATCTTCGAGAACAAACTCTTCCTTTAAAACAACTTCCATAATATCCCGGGCCATTCTTCGATATGTCGTGTATTTACCCCCAGCAACAAAGGTCACATTTCGGGGGGTATGTAAGATCACATGTTCGCGACTTGTTTTACTTTCGGTAGAGCTCCCATCGGCAACAAGTGGCCTGACCCCCGAATAGCTGGCAATAATATCGTTTTCAGTTATTTTTGCCTTAGGAAAGTAGCCATCGATAATTCTTAAAAGATAAGCGACATCTTCTTTGTTGCTATGAACAGTTTCGGGGCTCGCCGTGAAATCTGTATCGGTTGTGCCAACGATAACCATATCGTGTCTTGGAATTCCGAAAATAATTCGGTTATCTTTGTCTGTGGCCATAACCACAGCCTCCTGAAGAGGAAGTCTCTCGCGACTTAGGGTAAGATG
>Ga0207037_10429_pt1 | contig 10588 bp, 12 predicted proteins | sample Alteio_BWMinCont_75_FD_153268 | JGI IMG/M metagenome (GOLD analysis project Ga0207037, IMG submission 153268) | Enriched cells from forest soil in Barre Woods Harvard Forest LTER site, Petersham, Massachusetts, United States -... | ecosystem: Environmental > Terrestrial > Soil > Temperate forest >... | reverse complement strand
CCTGCTCCCGCTGGCATAAAGACCCACACTCCCGAACCGGCTACGCTCGGTATGTTGGCGCTAGGAGCCCCGGGACTGTCGATCTGGCGACGCGATGAGCCTGTGGCCGCTACGTCTGACAGGAATTGATCTCACGTAAGCCGATACTTGACGATAAATCTCGATTACGCTCAAAACCCTTAATGAGCGCTATGGCCCGTTAACAGAAGTCACCGCTCAAGCACCGACACGGCATGATGCAAGAAGGGCCGCTTAGACATCAGGCGGCCTCTTAGCTTTGAATCTGAGCGGGTCAGGGCCTCTTTCATCACCCAAGGCAAGACATTGCTCCAGTAGTGCGCGGAGCGAACACTGCGATTGTCGTGCACACCAGTCCGTCTGGCCTTCATACGCACCCATGTCGCAGCCGCCAGTGTCCTCCTTGTCATGACGCGACTTGCCGCGTTGATCGGTCTTCAGCGATTGCGCGTGCTCCGATGCCCCTTCCAAAATCCATCCCGAAACGGCACGCGCGAACGCTTGATTTTTCAGCATCCCCCTCGCGCGATCTCGGTCTTCCAAAAAGAAAGCAGGATCTGTAACTTATTCCGCTGGGCTGAATCTGATTGACATGCGCAGCAGTTTCTTTCTGCTGGTGCTCGGTTTGGCCTCCCTAGTCGCCGCCTGCCGGGCGCAGGGGAACTCCAATCACCTCAGTGGGGAGACATCGCCGTACCTGAAGCGGGCAGTTTCCCAAGCCGTCGACTGGTACCCTTGGGGCCCAGAGGCCTTCCGGCGAGCCAGCGAACTGAACCGCCCGATTCTGTTGGATGTAGGCGCCGTGTGGTGTCCGTGGTGTAGTCTCATGGATCGCGATACGTTCACAAACGTGGACACCGCAGGCTACATCAATCAGCACTTTGTCTCTGTCAAGGTTGACTTCGATTCTGCTCCCGAGTTGGTGGCGCAATTACAACGCGCCCAAGCGGTGCTAAACCTGCCCGCCGGGTTGCCTCTCACATCTTTCATCACACCAGACGGAAAGCTCTACTTCGGCGCGGGATACCTGCGGGCAGAGCACAAGGACGGCAAACCGTCATTTCGAGAGGCAGCGGAAAAAGCTCTGAAACGCTATACCGACAAGAGGGGGATCGAGGAAGAATCCTTTCAATTGGAGGTTGCCAGGAAACCATGAAGAAAATTATTCGGTTATTGTCGCTATTACTGCTAGTGGTACCCACTCTGTTCGCAATCGACAACGTGAAACTCAATCCGCATCTCGACTACGGAAGTGACAGCCTCGACGGTCCACTCATCACTGGATCGGACGCCCAGTCGGGATTTGTTTCGGGCAAGACCAACTACGTCATCATGTACGGTGAGGGATGCTTTAACTCAAAGAGGCAGGCACGGCGGACCGTCGAACTATACAACAAGTACCGCTCCCAGGTGCATTTTGTGGTGGTCGATCTTGACGTTCAGCGCTCGCCCGAACAGCAGGAACTGGTCAAGAAATACTATAAGGGCTACATCCCTCATGTCCTCGTACTGGATGCACATGGCGGGCCCCTTTACAACCAATCCGGCGAAGTGGACTCCGGAGTCATTGAAGACCTCTTCAAGAGATCTGCTGGGCAGTGAGTAACGAGATCTTCATAGATCTTAATCATTGAATGGAAGGTATGATGTGCGCGAGGAATTCGCGGGGAAGACCGGTCTGATCGTGGGTGGATCCAGCGGTATTGGGAAGACTGTAAGTAGAATTCTGCTTGAACGCGGAACCGAAGCGGTAATTATCGTCGGCAAGAACGAGCAGTAGCTCCGGGCCACCGAGTCGGAATTAGGTTCGTTTGGGAAAGTGATCACCAGTTGAACGGAACACAACATCGAAAGGATGGATGCGATGAAGTTGAGGCTCTGGTGCAATTCTATAACGCGTGATCGCGTCAGCTTGGCCTTGGCACTATCGCTGATCGCGGCTGTGGCGGCGACCACATTGGCCGAAGCACAAACTTACAAAGTAATTCACACCTTCACCAGCGGAAAGGACGGAATCGAGCCCGAGGCCGGTTTACTTCTCGCACCGGACGGAATCTACGGCACCACCTACCGAGGGGGCGGCCGTTCCGACACTGGTACGGTGTTCAAGATCGATAAAACTGGTAAGGAAATCGTGCTCGAAAGGTTCCCCGGGTGTTGCGGGGTATATCCCGAGGGAGGTGGCCCCGAGGGTGGAACGGTCCGGGATGCAGCGGGAAACCTGTACGGCACCACCAGTTACGGCGGCAGCGGCGGGGGGCCGAACTGTGGAAACTTTGGTTGCGGAACGGTCTTTAAGCTGGATACGACCGGCAAAGAGACAGTCCTGCACAGCTTCGTGGGCACGGACGGGCATGGTCCCCGCGGTGGTTTGATCCGGGACGCCGCGGGCAATCTTTACGGAACCGCTCTTTACGGCGGCAACCTTTCACGCTGTGGAGGGCTTGGTTGCGGAACCGTTTTCAAGCTGGATGTGGCCGGTAAGTTGACGGTCCTACATGCTTTCAAGGGGGGCCTTGACGGAGCACAACCAATTGGCAATTTGGCCCGGGATCCGCATGGCAACCTTTACGGCAACACGTATGAGGGAGGCAGTTTCGACTGCCAAGGGCCTGGCTGCGGAACGCTGTTCAAAGTGGATGTGAGTGGGACTGAAACGATACTACACGTCTTCGTTTCCGCTGAGCCCTACGGGATTATTCCTTTTGGGGGTTTAATCCGGGACCGGGCTGGGAACCTTTATGGAACCAACAGCGCGGGCGGCGCTTTTGCCGAGAATGGAACCGTATTCAAGCTCGATCCGGCGGGTGTGGTGACCGTACTTTACAACTTCGCGGGAGGCACGGACGGGAGCGGTCCGGCCGCGCCATTGATCCGGGACGCGGCTGGCAACTTTTACGGAACCACCGAGCTCGGGGGCGACCCTTTCTGCAAGTTGTTGGGCACCCTCAATGGGTGTGGAACAGTCTTCAAGTTGGATACAGCCGGCCGGGAAACAGTGTTGTATAGCTTTAAAGGAAGCAAGGACGGCGGATTTCCAAATGCCGGTTTGGTCATGAACGCAGCGGGCAATGTTTACGGGACCGCGTCTCTAGGTGGCGATCTGGGCTGTGACAACAGCGGACTTGGTTGCGGCGTGGTCTTTGAGATCGCTCCGTAACGAGGATTGCTAAGCCGGAAGAAGCGGCGTAATTTTGGCATCCGGACAAAGTCCCGCGTGGAGGCTGGATTTGCCACGGTGACCAACGCCGGTCCGTTGTTAGCCACATCGGGAGCGGTGATCTGCGCCCGAACTGTACTGCCCGACACAACTGTCGTGGCTCGAATGGACCCATTCCAGTACACTGCCGCGTTCGGACCGAAGCCGTACCATTGGACAGTCAGAGTGAAGCCATTGCTGCCGGAGGCGACACTCGCCGGAACCAGCGGTCGGACAAATCAACGGGGGACACGTCATCAGTTAGGAAATTTGAGCGCAACGTCACGACCCAGCTCGGTGCCCTCGTTGGCGAAAAATCGCGTCTCTGACAATGTCGGCCCGTGTCAGGTTACCTATGGCGTGGTTGCGTCAAAGATCGACGATGGGTACGCAGATTTTGGTCTGACTGCTCCGGTGAAAGTCACTATAACGCCCGAGGAACCGCTTGCCAGCGTCATACTGAAACTTGGCCCAAGAGCGGGTATTTTGATTCCCTTAGTGAAAAACAAGATCACCGGAAAGCCTGTGTCAGACTTCTTGGTGGCTTATCAGGACCGACCGGGGAACAAGGAAATCCAACTTTCAATCCTCTACAACGCAAAAAGGGATCTGGATGTCTTTGCCGACTGGCAGGACTATTTCCGTAAACAACAGCCCCCCACGCTCATCACTTGGGGCAAAAATGATGGAATCTTTACGGTGGAGGGTGCTGAACTCTTTAAAAGAGATATTCCCAGTGCAGAGCTCCATCTTTTCGACACGGGCCATTTCGCGCTGGAAGAAGAAGTGGATCGGATTGGGTCGTTGATGCATGAGTTTCTCGACCGAACAACAAACAAGAAATAGGTATTGCATTGAAAGGGCGTGGCCCGTCTCGTCCACTGGAAGGCACATTTTGATCTTGCGGCGCATTTCGAATTGCCTTACATGAAGGCATTCCCAACCGTGATGCCCGAGGTGCTCGAAAGCGAAATGGAGTTGCGGCATTGTTCGATGGTTACGAAGATCGCAAAAAAGTAGAGGAGAAATCATGGCACGCATCGTTCGCTTCCACGAATATGGCGATGCAAGCGTACTGAAAATCGAGAATCTGGATGTTCCGCCGCCGGGTGCCGACGAAGTCCAGATCGATGTAAAGAGCATCGGCTTCAATCGAGCGGAGGTCATGTTTCGCACGCACGCTTTTATGCAAGAAGCTCAATTTCCCAGCCGCCTCGGGTACGAGGCTGCGGGCATCGTCAAAACGGTTGGTACGTCCGTCACCTGCTTCAGGAAAGGCGATGTTGTCAGTTTGATTCCGCCATCCGATATAGCCCGGTGGGGCACATATGGAGAATTGGCCAATGTGCCCGCTCGCAACCTGGTCAAACATCCGCGGAGCATCTCTTTTGAAGAGGCGGCAGCTTCGTGGATGCAGTATGTCACTGCATGGGGCGCCCTCATTGAGCAGGCCAAGCTCACCGCGGGTGATTTCGTCATCGTCACAGCGGCGTCCAGCAGCGTCGGTATTGCCGCGTTTCAAGTTGCAAAAGCTGTGGGCGCGACAGTCATCGCAACCACTCGGACCCGAGCCAAGAGGCAAGCGCTCATTGACCACGGAGCAGATCGTGTTGTGGTGACGGATGAGGAGAATCTTGTCGCACGAGTAATGGAGATCACTCGCGGCGCCGGCGCGCGCGTTGTGTTCGATCCAGTCGGTGGTCCGTCCTTCATCCCCCTCGCCGACAGCATGGCGCGAGGCGGCATCTTGCTCGAATATGGCGCGCTCAGCACCGAGCCGACGCCGTTTCCTCTGTTCACGGTACTGGGCAAGAGCTTGACCTTGAAGGGTTATCTGAACGGAGAGATCACGAATGACGACGCTGCCCTAGAGCGTGCAAAAATGCAGGACCTTATACTGCGCTGCCCAAGCGCCTTGTGCGAGGAAAACCAGGACGACACCTGCCACTAAAATCGGCACTTTCTGTGTTAACGCCATCTTCCTTGCTAACATTTATTTCTCCCTTCTCGGAGGTGGTGCCCCTGAAGAACCCTGGTTCGGCTGGTTGTGTCAACACTAATAACCCCAACCCAGAGTGCGCCGAGAGCGTAGAAGTCGAGTTGGTGACTCGTTGTCGCGCTCAGGCTAACAGGTGTCCTGGCGCGTCGGGAAGAGGGATAAACATGAGAAATCATCCACCCTTAGCTAGGGAAGTAAATCCGTCTCAGCGCCCTTCAGATCCTCAACTCGCTTTAATAGATCGATTTCACTGAGGATTTCAAGACGCCTTATCCGCCGCGCCCCAATTTCACCCTCGTGTGCGGGTGTCTCTCCTGAATCCCAAAAGTCGATTGCTTGTAACTCCGCCGTTAGTGCGTCTAGCTTGTCATCAGACACATTTCCCTCCATCCGAGCAGTAGTGGCCGTCCTCCCAAGAAAACGGCCTGCAAGCCGGGCGCCATGATCGAACCCATTATTTTCAGGAGTTCACAGATGCCGAGCTGCCGAGATTAAGTCAACGGCTGCCGAAAGATCGGCAGCTAAAGTTTCCCCAAATCTAGTCGATGTCTCCCCTCAGGAGGCACCATGACCGCTAATCTCACTGCTCCCGCTGCTCAATACCTTCGCATGTCCACCGAACACCAGCAATATTCGCTGGACAACCAGTCCATGGCAATACAACACTACGCATCAACCCATGGTTTCACGGTGATGCAAACTTACACCGATGCCGCCAGAAGTGGAGTCGTGCTCAGGCGAAGATCGGGATTGCGGCAGCTCCTGAAGGATGTCGTTGGCGGAAATGCGGACTACAGGGCTGTGCTTGTATACGATGTCAGCCGTTGGGGGCGATTTCAGGACTCCGACGAGGCTGCGCACTACGAGTTTCTCTGCAAATCCGCAGGTGTCCCGGTTCACTACTGTGCGGAGACGTTCGCCAACGACGGCACGCTTCCCAGCCTCATCATGAAGGCACTGAAGAGAACCATGGCGGGTGAATACAGCCGCGAATTGGGTGTGAAGGTTCTCGATGGACAGATGCGGCTAGCACGCCTGGGATTCAAGCAAGGAGGCGTTCCCGGCTACGGCCTGCGGCGGATGTTGGTCTCGCCGGATCGGTATCCGAAACAACGACTGGATTTTGGCCAGCGAAAGAGTATTGCCACGGACCGAGTGATTCTCATCCCCGGCCCTCCCCACGAAGTGCAGATCGTCCGCGACATCTACCGGATGCTCATTTCTGAAAAGTTAACTGTCCATGCCATCGCCCGCGTACTCAACCAGAGGGGTATTGAGTATGCAAGCGATTCCCCTTGGGACTACCAAGCCGTGCATGGTGTGCTCACCCATCCCAAGTACACAGGGTGTCACATCTTCAATCGAACATCCTGCAAGCTATACACACCTACCGTGAGGCTACCAAAGTCGGACTGGATTCTGACGCCAGGAGCTTTCGAGCCCATCGTCGATCAAGCAACGTACTCCGAAGCGCAGCAAATCCTCCAAGGTCGGACAATCAACCAATCGAACGGGGAATTGCTGAATGGCCTGAGGGAACTACTGGCCTCCGAGGGAAGACTATCTCTCAGACTGATTCAGAACTCCCTCGCTCTTCCATCACCGTCTACCTACCGACACCGCTTCGGCAGCCTGCGACGGGCTTATGAACTTGTTGGATATGGCCGCCCGAGCCAGTTTGGTCCTATTGATGTCCGTCGTCGCACACAAGCCTTGCGCGAGGAACTGGTTGCCCAGATCGTTGGGATGTTTCCTAACGACGTGGCGATTGTTCACAAGGGAGGAAGATGGCGCAGCCGATTGCGACTGACAAACGGTTCGATTGTTTCGGTACTCGTTGCGCGGTCGGTCCGACCTTGCAAGACTGTCCGCTGGCGGGTCAATGCAGTGCAGCACGAACGAGGACACGTAACTTTGTTGGCGCGGCTGGCGGAAGGAAACGAGTCATTCCTTGACTTCCATATGCTGCCCAACATTGATCGCTGCATTGACATATCTCTGAACGACGTATGGCTGAATCGCGGGCTGCCCCTCAGTGATTTGAGTGGGTTTTGCAAAGTCGTAGCCCGTGTAGACACAGTACGCTGCGCCAATTAGTGCCCAGATTGGCGGGGGCTGCTGCCTCATCGGGCACTTTTCTTGTTAGGGAGTATGATCGGCGTCTCTGATAGCGAGGATCTCTAAAGCGCTTCAGCGGAAGGACGCCAAATGTCAATCCTTGCAGCCCAGTATGTCAGGATGTCTACCGACCTTCAGCAGTATTCAATCGAGAATCAGAAGGCAGCAATCCAGCAATATGCGCTACAACACGGATTCGCCGTAATGAAGACCTACACTGACGCTGGCAGGAGCGGCGTTGTACTCAAATCGCGAGCGGGTCTTAAAGAGCTTCTGGCCGATGCCTTGAGTGGCAATGCTATCTTCAAGGCAATTCTGGTCTACGACGTCAGTAGATGGGGGCGATTTCAAGATTCCGACGAAGCCGCCCACTACGAATTTCTATGCAAAAACGCAGGCATTCCGGTTCACTACTGTGCCGAACTGTTTCAAAACGATGGAACACTACCTAACTCGATCTTCAAATCTCTGAAACGAATGATGGCGGCAGAGTACAGTCGCGAATTGGGCGTCAAGGTATTTGGAGCGCAGAAAAGATTGGCGCAACTTGGTTTCAGAATGGGCGGCACTCCCGGCTACGGCCTTCGACGGTTGCTCGTTTCTAACAACCCCAAGCTCAATCGACGGTTGGATAAAGGCCAACGCAAGGACCCCGCCGATCATATAATTCTGGTTCCCGGCCCGAGAAAAGAAGTTGAGTGCGTTAGGGCCATCTATGCGATGGCCTTAACTAACATCACCATGAGTGAGATTGCTCGTCGACTCAATCTCCACGGCATCCCGTTTCTTGGGGGCAGTCAATGGACGAGTGCTGCGGTTGGAAGAACGCTTAGAAACCCAAAATATGCAGGAGTCAATACGTGGAATCGGATGACCTGCAAACTCCACAGCAGCCCGAAGAACCTCCCTCGGGAGCAGTGGATAGTGACGCCAGATGCATTCCCGCCTGTCATCGACCAAGGTACCTTTGAACGAGTTCAGGTCACATTGAAAAAACGATTGGCTAAAAAAACAGACGAAGAAATCTTGGATGCCCTACGATGCTTGTTTCGCCGAAAAGGGGAATTGAGCGAGAAAATCATAAGAAATGCCCGGAACGCCCCCACACTTTCGACGTGTTATTACCGCTTGGGTCGCTTTCGAGAGATATACAAGCGGGTCGGATATGACCCGCCTGCGGGCCGTTTCACGATGAGTGAAAGCAAAGCTGTTACCTGGAAGCTCCGTGCTCAGGTCCTATCGCATATTTCAGAAGTGTTCGCTCAAAGAGCCCAGTTCTTTTGTCTCCTAGGGAGACAACGAGTGATGGTCCAATTGGATAAATCTCTAACCATTTCGCTACTCACTTGTCGTAGTGAGCGAACGCGAGGAGGCGGACTTGGCTGGAACATAATTCCGGCTCCTAGTGAACGCGATTACATTACTCTGCTATGCAGATTGAACAAAGAGAACACCGGGATGCATAGTTTCTACCTGTTTCGCAGGATCGACAAGGGGATCAACTTCAAGGTGGATGAGAGAGACCCGTGGTGGGCGAAAGGTAAGCGCATAGTGCTTGCGCAACTGTGCGACGCAGCGAACGAAATGGCACGATCCGAGAACGCGGCTTGACGACGTGCCGCGCGGGGGGAGGGAGCATTTTGCCGTCGCCCTACATAGACCCGCCAACGGTTTGACGGGGTGAGAATACAACGGGATGGAATATGCACCCCCCCTGCGATTCGGGCTCAAACCAGGCAATTCTCAAAGAGTGCTACCGCGAATCACAATTTCCCTTTCGCACGTAACTGTTGAACTTCTTCTGCCACGGAAAATTGCCGAGCGGGATTTTCCTCAAATTGACTGCAAGCGCATACGCATTCACTTCCAATGGAATCGCCTCGTAGCTTCCGCCATTCAAGAATCCGCGCACGTAGAGTTCAGAGAATCGCGGGATGCCAAATTGCCGATACTGCTCCACATGTACGAGTTCGTGGAACAGCAATCCGTTTCTGAACGGCTCGTGCGAGACCACTACGTCAGAGAACGTGATCGGGCGCCACACTCAGTTTTTCCAGGAGGGAGCGGTCGATGTCCATCCCCGCTGGATAGTATTCGGAGGCTGAAATCTAGCTATGCCCGTCAGGTGTCCATCTTGGCCATGTCGCGCAATTCCGCAAAAGACACAACCAGAAGGCAGCAGCTTGCCTAAGTGCCTTCTTCACACGGAGACTTGTCGGATCAATGACACAGAGCGAATGGAAGTACTGGCGCTGCGGGAACAGGAACGGGTCGGGATCGTAATTGGGATTTCACAATCGTCCTTGTAGCCGGAACCGGCCGGGCGACCGGGCAGTTGCAACTTACCCCGGCAGCGATTGATTTCGGAAATGCGAGCGTGCGATCAAACGGAACTCAAAGCGGTCAACTCGCCGCCAGCGGTGGCAGTGTAACTGTCTCTTTTGCAACAATTAGCAGTGAGAACTTCCGATTAGGTGGACTATCGCTTCCCTTCACGATTCCAGCGGGTCATAGCGTGCCCCTTACGATCACTTTTATTCCAAAAGACAGCAGGAGCGGGTCTGCCATTCTTTCGTTTGCCAGCGATGCCAAGAACTCTCCCACCGAGCAAGAGGTGGACAGTCCGCATGGTTGGCCCAGCTCAGCATAAGGTTCAGCTATCGTGGAAGGCGAGTACTTCTAAACATATTCTCGGATACAACGTGTATCGTGGTAATCGATCGGGTGGCCCGTACAAAGATCAATGGCATTTTGGATCCAACTACAAGATTCACGGACCTTACGGTGGCGGCAGGCCATAAATACTATTACGTAGCAACAGCAGTCGAGATCAGAAAAGGCCATTGCCCGCAAAGCCTTCGACGCTGCTCTGGGCCAGGAACTTCACGAACTGATTCAGGAAGCAAAGCGAATGGCCAACGAGATCCAGCAGTCGTCGGATCTGTGGGACCTGGAATATCACCTGACTCAACGTCGTAAAGAGATTGATCGCAAATACGACTTTCGCGCGCTCGGCCAGCCTCAGACCCCAGCGCCGCAGATCGCTGTCCGCTCCAAACGGACCCAGAATGTGGTGCGCCCCTTGCACCAGCAACGTCCTTAAATACGGGTCACCTTCCTTGCTGATGTGCAGCTGCGGCTCGCTCTGCCAGGCTGCAGCCGCGCAGCCGTGCCCCGTAGGACTTCGTCAACCCTCGCGCCGTGTTGATCAACGACGTTCGCGCCCGCACCAAACCAGCTCGCGCTCGGATCAC
>Ga0207037_10428_pt1 | contig 10631 bp, 8 predicted proteins | sample Alteio_BWMinCont_75_FD_153268 | JGI IMG/M metagenome (GOLD analysis project Ga0207037, IMG submission 153268) | Enriched cells from forest soil in Barre Woods Harvard Forest LTER site, Petersham, Massachusetts, United States -... | ecosystem: Environmental > Terrestrial > Soil > Temperate forest >... | reverse complement strand
ATGGCATTTTTAGGGCATGATATCAGGTAATTATAAGCCATATCATGCGGCGTAAGCTTTGTCGACCGGTCATGCCCCCTCCATTCTTTGCAGGCCAGCAGTACCGGCACGGCTATCATACATAAAGCAAATGATCCTATAGCAGCAACCCGCGCATTTAGTTTTATGCGGACAAGCTCGGCCAGTGCCAATACCCCTAATCCTATCCAAATGGCAAAGGCATAAAACGAACCCACGTACGAGTAATCGCGTTCGCGGGGCTGCACGGCGTTTTGGTTAACATATAAAACAATGGCTATCCCGGTAAAAAAGAAAAGCAGGGCAATGATCAGCGCATCTCTTTTTCTTCGTTTAAAATGATAAAAGGCGCCTAATAATCCCAGCACTAATGGTAAAGCATATAAGGGCGCGTAGTTAGTGCCGTTGGTGATTGATTTAGGCAGATGTTTACCCCCATCAAAAATGCCGCTCGTCCAATTACCATTAACATCGGTTGTGCTTTGCTGCCCGTCCATTTCATTATAGCGGCCAACAAAGTTCCATAAAAAGTAACGTGCATACATTTGGTATATCTGCCAGCTAAACAACCATCTTATGTTATCCGAAAAAGTTGGAGCCTGTCCGTCGGCCATTTGCAGCCATCCTTTATAAAACTGAACGTTTTGGGCATAATAAGGGTCTGATTCGGTGCTCCACATCCGCGGCAAAAAAGTATTATGATCGTAAACATAGTCTATCTTTTTGCCTGCATTTTCATAACGGGATTCACCTTTACGGTAAATAATGCCACTTTCCTTTTCGTCAACTATTTTAGCATCATAATATGGGCCCGATAGCAAAGGTGTTTCGCCGTATTGTATCCGGTTCAGGTAACCATACAGGGTAAAGGCATTGTCGGGGTGTGAATTGTTCAGATCAGTATTCGCAGCTGCCCGGATAGGAATATAAATAAAGGAGCCATAGCCTAAATAAATGAAGGTAACGCATACCAGTGCCAGGTTTAAAACAGGTTTTTTATTGCGGATACTATACCATATTCCGCCTGCAAGCATACACGCAAGCAGGAGCAAAAATGCCATTGCGCCGCTGCCGAAGCCGAGACCAAGTGAATTCACAAAGAAAAAATCAAACCAGGCCGCAAAGTAAATGGTATAGCCTCTTATACCAAACTGTACCAGCCCTAGTATTACAATGCTAATTAAAAAGGCGATGATGCCACCTTTTAGGCCGATGTTTTTATTTCTGCGGAAGTAATAAACCATTGCAATGGCGGGGATAGTGAGCAAATTGAGCAGATGTATACCTATTGAAAGGCCAATCATATAGGCTATTAAAACAATCCACTTATCAGCGCCCGGCTCATCGGCGTGGGCCTCCCATTTTAGTATGGCCCAAAAAACGATGGCGGTACATAGCGATGATAAAGCAAATACTATTGTTTCGACTGCCGAAAACCAAAAGGTATCGGTAAAGGTGAAGGCCAGCGCACCCACCAGCCCTGCACCAATAACCATTGTGAGCTGATTGTTGTCAGCAAAATCATTCTTATCTTTTAGTACCAGCTTTTTTGCCAGCGCGGTAATTGTCCAAAACAGAAACATGATGGTTGCACCACTGGCTACGGCCGACATCATATTGGTAAAATAAGCCACTTTAGTATGATCGCCCATAGATAAAAGCGAAAATGCCTTGCCCAGCATGGCAAAAAGCGGATATCCGGGCTGGTGCGACACCTGCAAGCGGTATGCACAGGATATAAATTCGCCGCAATCCCAAAAGCTTACAGAGGGTTCTAAGGTTAAGATATAGGTAATGGTGGCAATAGCGAAGCAAAGCCAGCCAGCTAAATTGTTTATTTTTTTGTATGACATGGCAGTATAGGTGTAAAGTTTATTCATGTATTTGGTTGATTGATTTTCAGATCATAACAACCAATTTCCATGTAATTTTTTACATCACACTGGCATTTAACACCTGTTAACAAAATTTAACTAAAAAACGGAGGGATTTAACATTTGTGTTAGTGATTAGAGACTGGTGATTGGAGATTAGGCTTGGGTGGTGGAATAAGGCTGGTGTGATTAAGAAGCTGTCTAAATTTCATCCAGTATTTTGATATGAGCACAAAGACAAAGCGTCATGACGATATTTTTTTATTTTTAGACGGCTTCAAAGATTGAAAAGGCAGGCAAACAGGTGATAGGTAGATGTAGGGGCGGCTATGAAGGGTTGGTGACCGGGGATTTGAAAAATGGAGCTTTCGATCTTTACATTTTCAGATCAAAAAAACTAACCTCAGATCACCAACCTCTAATTTCTAATTACGAAACGAGTTCTTTTTTCATGAACTCGGCAATCTTATCGTCAATAATGTTGATTGACTTTTGAAGGTGGCTGATGTACATATCAGTTCTTTCGTCTTGGGTATTTATGTGCATTAAATTTTTCAGTGTTTCTGTAAGCTTGTCTTTTGTTCTAATAAACTTATTCAGATCAGCCATATTATTTATTGTTTTGGTGATCTTTTACGGCGAATGGTGCCAAGGGTTTCCGCAAAATTGTGAATACTTATTAACTTATTAACATTCAATTAATTTAAAATGCTTTTCTTATGCGCCTGCCTTTTGTTTTATGCCAATACATGTTTTAAATGCACAATTTTACAAGTACTACATTAATAGACTGTTGAAAATTAATAAAGGAGAACAAACTCCCTGAAACTAAAAAATCCATTCAGGTTATTAACCGAACGGATTTTTTAGTTTGTTTTATGTTGATTACTCGTTTTCCACAGAAGAGAATACTTCCAACAAAATATTCCATTTATGCGAAGCATCTATTTCCCAAATACGCACATAATTATAGTCACTTACAATGTCGCCTTTTTTAATACGCGCTTTACCGTATGAATAAGCTAGATCATTGCTGCTTGCACGGCCGGCATCAGTAGTAGTTGCGGTAATGGTTATGGCTTCATTATCAATAAATTTCATTATTTTATCCTGACCAATAACCGGCTCAAAGCCAGGGAAATAATATCTTCCTTCGGCACTTAAAAATTCTTTATAAGCCGCCAGGGTTGAAAGGGTTAAAGAGTGATTAAATAAATTATCAGTTGCCATAATAATTTTTTTACCACCAAACGGATCTTTACTTAAAGCTACCCTTTCTTTCAGATCAGAGTTTTTAAAATCAATTGGAGCGGCTTGCTCAGCCTCCGGATGTTGGATGCCTAAATTTATCAGCAATTTAAATTTCCCATCATTATCAGCGCGCCAAATGGAAACGTAATCGCCAAAAACCTTGTCTGAGTCATCGTTTCCGTTTTGATATACGTAAGGGCCTGCCGTAAAACCTAAATCGCCGTTCACAGCTATGCGCGCAAAATCAGGAGTTGAGGTTAAAGTCCCTGCCTGTTTATCAATGCTGTTATAAAAATCGGTTATGTTAACCACATTGGGTTTAAATACAATCCCCACCGGGTCGGCAACAGTCAAAAAGCCGCCTTTTATTCCTTTACGTTCTACTTGTTTATTAAAATTCTTTTCGGCATCAACCACTGTATTTACATCAGCAGGGCCGGTTTGTGCCAAAACTATTTTACTTATTCCAATTAACAGAATGGTTGCCAGGAGTAACTTTTTCATTAGAGTGATTTATTTTTTAATGTAATGAAGTTATTATGAGCCGTTTTATTTTTTGAGCGGCGGCTCAATAATGGTTTCATTATTTTATTTAGATGTACATCAATTTATTAATACTAATATGTTTTTTCGATAAATAATATCAACAGGTAATTATAACAATTAAATTTTGCTCCAGTTTGTACCTTCTTTACTATCATTTAACTGAAACCCTATTTGCTGTAAGCCGTTCCTTATTTTATCGGAGGTTGCGTAATCGTGATTTATTTTAGCTTCATTCCTTAACGTAACAATCAGGTTTAATATTTTAGGCAGGTCTTCATTTCCCGACTGTTCATTTTTTAAACCCAAAACATCAGTAATAAAAGTATTCATCAAAAACTTCAACAGCTCCAGGTTTTCCTTATTAATTTTCAATTTACCATCGTAAACCGAATTAACAATGCGCGAAGCCTCAAAAAGCTCAGCTATTAAAACCGGACTGTTAAAATCATCGTTCATTGCCGCATAGCAATTATCTAACAGGGGCTGAATCTCAACACCATTTTCTGCCGATGGTTTTAAACTATCTATCAAAGCAAAAGAATTCATCAGGCGTTTAAAGCCTTTTTCTGAAGCTTCCATGGCATCATTCCCAAAATCGAGCGTGCTGCGGTAATTGGCTTGCAGCATAAAAAAGCGCACCGTCATGGGGCTATAGCCTTTATTTAAAATAGAATGATCGCCGGTAAAAAGCTCATGCGGCAAAAAGCTATTACCTAATGATTTCGACATTTTTTGCCCGTTTACCGTAAGCATATTGGTATGCACCCAGTAAGTAGCCGGATTTTTGCCACAAGCAGCTACGTTTTGCGCTATTTCATTGGTATGATGCGTAGGCACCAGGTCGATGCCGCCGCCGTGAATATCAAATTGCGCGCCCAGGTATTTGTTGCTCATTGCAGAGCACTCCAAATGCCATCCCGGAAAACCAACACCCCATGGTGAAGGCCATTTCATTAAATGCTCGGGTTTTGCTTTTATCCACAAGGCAAAATCAAGCTTGCCATGCTTTTCCTGCTGACCACCCAGCGTCCGGGTGTTATTAAGCAAATCTTCCAGGTTGCGGCCGTTTAGTATGCCGTAATCTTGCGTTTTGTTGTATTTTTCAACATCAAAATAAACAGATCCATCAACCTCATAAGCATAGCCTTTTTTCAAAATCTCTTTTACCAGCTCAATCTGCTCAATAATGTGGCCAGTTGCTGTAGGCTCAATACTTGGCGGCAGGATGTTAAATATCTGCATCACATCGTGAAAGCCAACGGTGTACGTTTGTACAATCTCCATTGGTTCCAGCTGCGCTATTTTAGCTTTTTTGGATATTTTGTCTTCTCCCTCATCGCCTCCGTCACCTTCCAGGTGCCCGGCATCGGTAATATTGCGTACATATCTCACCTTATAACCCAAATGGGTAAGGTATCTGAAAATCAAATCAAACGAAATATAAGTACGACAGTTACCCAGATGCACATCACTGTAAACCGTGGGCCCGCAAACGTACATGCCCACATGAGGTGGGTTAAGCGGTTCAAATTTTTCCTTTTTGCGTGTTAAAGTATTGTAAACAAACAAATTTTGTTCCATGGGCGCAAACTTAACAATTTTAACAGTGATTGGAGGTTAGAGAACAGAGGTTAGTCAGCAAAAGTCTATTCAAATCTAATCTCTAACCTCCAACCACTAATTATCTAAACTTATTTTTTTAATCCAATTTCTCTTAATCTTTCATCCAGGTACTCGCCGGCAGTAATATCGGTGTATTGTTTTGGATGATTTTCATCAATACATGATGGCAAACAGGTTAGATCCATATTTGATTTTGGATGCAAAAAGAAAGGTACCGAAAAGCGTGAGAATTTCATCAGCTCGCGCGGCGGATTAACCACACGGTGAGTTGTTGATTTTAATTTATTGTTGGTTAAACGTTGTAGCATATCACCCACGTTAACTACCAAATCTTCGCCATAAGCCTTAACCGGAAACCACTCGTGTTCGCGGGTTAAAAGCTCCAGTCCATCGGCACTGGCGCCAATAAGCAGGGTAATCAGATTAATATCCTCATGCGCCCCTGCCCTAACAGCATCAGGCGAAAGCAAATCAGGATTTTCTATAGGGAAATAATGCAACGTGCGCAAAATAGAATTACCATTATGCACTTTATCGTCAAAATAATTCTCAGGCAGGTTTAAATAAACCGCTATGGCACGCAGCAAATGCTGACCGGCCCATTCCAGCTTTTTATAAACTTCTAAAGTGGTAGTATTAAATGATGGCAGCTCATCAACCATCAGGTTATCCGGATATTGATCTTTAACCGGATCGTTATCGGTAACTGTTTGGCCTATCTGCCAAAATTCCTTTAAATCAGGCGCCTTAAATCCTTTGGCTGTTTCTTTTCCTTTGCTGGTATAACCGCGCTGTCCCGCCAGCTCTGGCTTTTCGTATTTTATTTTTGTTTCATCGGGCAATGCAAACAGTGCCTTAACATCCTCATAAAGTTTATCAATCAGTTTTTTATCTAAACCATGATTGGTTATCGTAACAAAACCAGTTTCGTTAAATGCTCTTCCAATTTCGTCCGAAAATTGCTTACGCTGTTTTTCATCTCCGTTTACATAAATATTCAGGTCAAGCCTTGGGATATTAACATTGCTCATAATCGTTTCTAAGAATTTTTGTAAAACTATTTAATTTAAAAATAGTAGTGTAACAATTGGGTAAAAAAATACAAAAAGGTTAAGGCTTCATTTATAATAAATAATATTAAACTATATTATTTAAAAACAATCAATATATCTAAGAGTTGTTAATTTAATGTTCACCCAACAGAAATATTTGTTATTTGCTGTAAATACTGAATATCTTACTTATGAAAACAATAAAAAAAATAATAAAAACCGGCTTTTCCGCATTGGTACTGCTATTTGCACTATCAAGCCAAAGTAAAGCGCAGGGAGATTACATATCCGACCAGGACTTTTATGATAATCTGCAACCCTACGGTACCTGGGTATCTGATCCGCAATACGGAAATGTATGGATACCCGATGTAGATGGCGATTTCAGGCCATACGCCACACGCGGACATTGGGTGGTAACCGACTATGGAAACACCTGGGTTTCTGATTACCCATGGGGATGGGCCACCTTTCACTACGGCCGCTGGCGTTATGATGATTATTATGGTTGGGAATGGATACCAGGACACCAATGGGCACCTGCCTGGGTTAGCTGGAGACATGGCGGTGGTTATTACGGCTGGGCACCGCTATTACCGGGCATAACTATAGCTATTTCAATTGGCGGGGGCTATCATGTACCCGATAATTATTGGGTTTGCGCCCCACAGGCTTATATAAACCGCCCTAATATTTATAATTATTATGTACCGCCATCACGTTCGGTAACTATAATTCGCAACACTACAATAATTAATAATACCTACGTACAAAATAATGTCACTTACGTTACCGGCCCGCGTCCGCAGGAAATCAGGCAATATACCCGCCAAAATGTTACGGTGTATAATATTAATAACACCAACAGGCCGGGTAATGTTACTATAAATAACAAAACTGTAAATATTTACAGGCCGGCGGTTAATAAGGCCCCGGATGCGCGCCCTGCCAGGGTTGTTGATGCCAATGCATACCGTCAACAACATCCTAATCAACCTATTGCCAATCGCGGTAGCGGAGGTGCGCCGTCTTTTAACCGCGCCAATGCGGCAAAGCTGGCCAGTGTTGCAAAAGCCCCCACGCCCGACAATAAAATTGTTCGTGTAAACCCGGTTAATAATCGCCCGGCGCAACAAGCGCCAAATAGAGGTACTCAACCAAACAAACCACAAGCAGATAGGTCGCAGCCTAATCAACCAACAAGGCAAGTTCAGCAGCAAGCGCCGCAAAAAAACAACCAACAGCAACAACGGCAACAACCCGCGCAGCAGAGCCAACAACGTCAACAACAAGCGCAACAAAAAACCGCTCAGCAAGCACAACAAGGCCAGCAACAAGCGCAACAAAAAGCCGCACAACAGGCGCAACAACGCCAGCAGCAAGTGCAACAGCAGCAGACGCAGCAGAAAGCTACACAACAGCAGACGCAGCAAGCGCAACAGCAACAAGCTCAGCAAAAAGCCGCACAGCAGCAGGCACAACAACGCCAACAGCAAGCGCAGCAGCAACAGGCTCAGCAAAAAGCTGCACAACAGCAGGCTCAACAACGCCAGCAGCAAGCACAACAACAACAGGCTCAGCAAAAAGCTGCACAACAGCAGGCTCAACAACGCCAGCAGCAAGCACAACAACAGGCTCAGCAAAAAGCTGCTCAACAGCAGGCGCAACAACGCCAGCAGCAAGCGCTGCAGCAACAGGCTCAGCAAAAAGCTGCTCAACAGCAGGCTCAGCAACGCCAGCAACAACAGCAGGCTCAACAGCGTCAGCAGCAGCAACAAAAACAGCAGCAGCAAAAACCAAAGCCCGAAGAACCACCGAAGCAGCAGTAAAATAAACTGACAACAAAAATTAAATAGCATCCGTATACTGCCAATGCAGTTTGCAGATGCTATTTTTATGCATTATTAAATCAATATGACTAAAAAGTTTACTTCGGGATTTTTTCTATACCTTATACAAGTGGCGGTATTTTGCACACTGCTTTTTGCCGGTAAAAACGCTAAAATTGCGCCCGCTGCAGCCTCAAACGGCAGTTCGCACATTGTTTTTATTGAGGATAAATTTGATGAAGCGCTTAAACAAGGCCGCCTGCAAAACAAATATATTTTCGTTGATGCTTACGCCACCTGGTGCGGCCCCTGCAAAATGCTCAAGGCCCGGACATTTACCGACGACAAAGCAGCTGCATTTTTTAATGCCAATTTTATAAATGTATCTATTGATATGGAAAAAGGCCAGGGACCTGCACTTGCGGTACAATGGCAGTTGCAGGCTTATCCTACACTCATCATTTTTAATCCGCAGGGGAAACCGGTTTTGGGGACTGTGGGCTATATAAAGGCCGATGATTTGATCAGATTTGGCAAACAGGCTTTAACCAAACAATAGGCCAAATAAAAAAGGCCGAAAAACTCTCGCAGTATTCCGGCCCTACATCTACCTATGAAAAACAACCCTTTGAGAAGGGCATTGTTATTAACCCAAAAGCAATGCCAATTGCACATTCAACGAAAACAAGCCAAAATACTTCTCTAATCCGTTAAAAAATTGCTGTTTTGTGGAAATTATTACTCAAAAATCGGGCACTATTTACACACCTGTTTAAAAATAAATTTAAAACCACCTCATTAGCAACCCACTAATATACTATAGCAGTAATTAAATCTGCAATCTGTTGATTTGATACAACCACCCGGCAATTATTCCGTAAAACAACACGAGAGCCAAACTATCCCCTCATAATATTGTTATAGTTTTATGGATTACAATGTATATTTATTAGCGACCGATCCAAAGAATCCTTGCAGAGACGTTATTCATTCAAGAGATACCGGGTTAAAAATCAGGGTATTTTGCCTTGATAATGAGCAGTTTGATCCGGATACTAATGAAATTCAGCTATATGGATATGCAAACGGGAAGCTATTTGCTTTTGAAACGATCAATATTGCGCCTGATGACGCGCTTGATGTTGTAGGAGCAATACAATGGTACGCCGATTACGTTGACTATCCGGAAATGGAAATACTACCCGATGATCCACGCGGAAACAAGAATATTGCTATGTAAACGCCTATTTCCTCCTCCCTCATTCCAAAATCAAGAAACGCAATCAACCAATTAACTGATTGTAAGCCATTTAAGCCAACGTTAAAAATAAATTAAAAAAAAGTAAATTTCATTTTGAACATTTGCCCATACATCCTATATTTGCAGTCCCAAAACGAAGGGAGCTTAGCTCAGCTGGTTCAGAGCATCTGCCTTACAAGCAGAGGGTCACTGGTTCGAACCCAGTAGCTCCCACTTCATAGTCAAAAGCCTTCAGTCGAAAGTCTGAAGGCTTTTTTATTAGGTGATATTTAACTCAGTTGGTTCAGGCCTCCCGATTTTACATCGGGAGGGTCACTGGTTCGGACCCAGTAGCTCCCATTTTATAGTCAAAAGCCTTCAGTCAAAAGTCTGAAGGCTTTTTTTATTGGCTAAGATTTAGTTCGGCTGGTTCAGGGCCCCGCTGTTCGTGGATCAGTCCGAAAAGTTGGGGGCTAAAGATGTTAAGCATAGATATTAGCTAATCTGAACAGGAAGAAGGTAGGCGGACAAGTGTTTCGTAGTGTGCAGACAAGGGAATTCGTATTGGTTATGCTAATGCAAATCAAATACTTTTTTTATTCCCCCACAAATATTCTGCTTGATCCACAAATATTGGGACAGTGGGGAGAGGCTTAAACAAAAAAACCTGACATTTCTGTCAGGTTTTCTTTCCGTGGGAGCTACTGGGTTCGAACCAGTGACCCTCTGCTTGTAAGGCAGATGCTCTGAACCAGCTGAGCTAAGCTCCCGTTTTAAATTTGTACTCTTTTGTCCCGCTGAAACAGCTGAGCTGAGCTCCCCGTCGTTTTGGGATTGCAAATATAGAATCTCTGCGCAAATCTTCAAAAAAGATTTTCAAAGTTTGTAAATAAGGGGTGATTTGTGTTCAATCGCGATTTGGATTTATAAAATTTTCAATTAAACTTTTTGGCGATATTTTTGGTGCTTACATTTTTTAACTATCTTAGTGTCAGTTTTTTAGTTATGTATTAACAGAAAAAAAAAGCTAAATCAGCCTAAACTTTAAATAATTTATCAAAATCATGAGCAATGAGGAGGAAGAATTGAAAGCCCTGCGTGATGCATGGTCAACTAGTGTAAATGCTTTTGATAATACAGTAATTGTTATTTCTTCGGGCGCTTTTGCAATTGCATTTGGTTTTAGTGATAAAATAGT
>Ga0207037_10422_pt1 | contig 10713 bp, 8 predicted proteins | sample Alteio_BWMinCont_75_FD_153268 | JGI IMG/M metagenome (GOLD analysis project Ga0207037, IMG submission 153268) | Enriched cells from forest soil in Barre Woods Harvard Forest LTER site, Petersham, Massachusetts, United States -... | ecosystem: Environmental > Terrestrial > Soil > Temperate forest >... | reverse complement strand
TTTATCCGCTGGCAAACTTGCTGGCCACGGAACAGGTTCACCTGGGCGACCTGGTGTGCATCGATTGGAATAAAGAGCAGGATCGTCTGACTTTTGTTCGCGAAGGCGAAAACCTGGCGGTACCGCTGCGGCGTACGGAGCCACCGGTGGCGGCACGCGTGACCCAGGCCCGCAGCGGCAAGACCGTGGAAGCACCGAGCGTGGCGCCCGCCCCGGAGCCGATGCCCCGGATGGCGCGCTAAACATTAAATCAATTTTCTCTCTGATTCGGCCCGGGCTTCGACAACCCGGGCTTTTTTCTTTTCCCCACTGACCGGTGTAAAGTAATCCGGATGTGCGTATATCCTTCTGGATTCGCCAAAAAGCTGAGTCCCAGGTTTAGGCTAGTGGCCTCATTGTTCTGCGTGCTTTCCCTGTTGCTCGTTCCAGGCGCTTTCGCCCAGCGTACCCAGCTCAAACCTCCCTGGAACATTTATTCTCCGAATACGGATATCAAGGAAGGGCAGCAGTTTGCCCAGCAAGTGGAGAAGCAACTTCCCCTTTGCAACGATGCCAAAGTGGATGCCTACCTGACAAAGTTGGGGTTGAAGCTGGCGGCCAAGCTGCCCACAGGTGCCGTGAAGTATCCCTTCGAATTTCACTGCGTCAACGACAAGGCTATCAATGCTTTCGCGCTGCCTGGCGGATTTGTGTTCATCAATCGAGGAGCGATCGAGGTCGCCGGCAATGAATCGCAGCTCGCTGGAGTGATAGCCCACGAACTTTCACACGTGGTGTTGCGCCATGGCACGGCGCAGGCCTCCAAGGCTTCTCTGGCGCAGGGTGCGGCAAGCATTTTAGGGGGGCTCTTCGGGGGCAGCGTGGGCGGCTCGGTGCTTTCACAGGGGGTGTCGCTCGGCGCGGGATCGCTGCTACTTCACTATTCGCGAACCGCGGAGACCCAGGCCGATGTCATGGGTACGCAGGTGCTCTTCGACAGCGGCTACGACCCGCGTGCGATGGCCCAGTTCTTCGAAAAACTCGAAGCGGAGACCAAGGGCAAAAATCCGCCGTTATTTTTTTCCGATCACCCCAACCCTGAAAATCGTCTCGCGCGCGTCGAGGAAGAAGTCGATAAACTTGGCGGCGCTCCTTCGAATGCGAAACGGGATTCGGCGGAATTCGAAACCATCAAACGCGAAGTGTTGGCATTGCCGGTGGTAAAACGCGGTGCTTCGGCCGTGGCGCTTGCGGGCGGCGCGCCGCCTGCGCTCCCTTCTGGCAATTTCGCGACCTATGAAGCCAAAGCCTATACGTTGAAGTATCCCGACAATTGGAAGAAGTTTGCGAACAGCGACACGGCAGAAGTGACATTTTCACCGGATGGCGGCGTCATCCAGGGAAAGGATGGGGAGAGCGGACTGGCGTACGGACTGATCGTGAGCGTTGTTTCGGGTGAGGAGAACAGCGGCGATGCAAGCGCACTCGAGACCAGCACGCAAAAACTGATCAGCAATCTGCAACAATCGAATCCCGATATGAAAGTCGTGCATTCCCCATCGCGTGTGCGGCTGAATGGTCAACCCGGTCTTTCGACCTATCTCAGCAATACTTCTCCATCTGGTGGGCAAGAAACGGATTGGGTGATCAGCGTCCTTCGCCCTGAAGGCCTGGTTTATTTCATTTGCGTCGCCCCGGAGACCGCCTACAGCAATTACGACAAGACATTTGCCGAGATTCTGGACAGTGTGCGGTTTGCAAAATAGCCGCGGAAAGACAAACGATATAAAAGGGCGTTCCGGTCACCCGGAACGCCCTTTTTTGGTGCCCGAGGGTTTGAACCTCGGCTTATCTATCGTCGTGCCGGTCGCTGAAGAGATCCGGCAGGACGGGTGTGCCCTCCGCCCTTACGGCATCCAGCGCATTCGGGTCGAGTCCCAGCAGTTGCAGGATCGTGGGAGCAACCTGAGCGGTTTCCACGAAGCTGGTTAGCGTTTTGGCTCGGATGTTGGGGTTCGAGACGAGCAGCATCACGTTGGTATCATCCCATGCGTAGCCGCCATGTTCGGCTTGCTTCTTGAGGCTTGTGGTATAGACGACGCCGACGTTGGGAATCACGACGATGTCCGGAGTACGCGGGTCGCCCCCTTCGCGAAGCTTGCAGCATGGGCCGGGGTTATTGGGCACGCCAGGTGGGTTAAACAGCGTGTTGATCGAGGAGCCAAAGTAGATCTGGCCCAGCCCGATCGTTGTGGCGGCGTTCTCCAAGGCGGCCACAGCGTCGCCAGTCTTGGTCGAATCTGCAAGCCAGAGCTGGGAGATGTCGTCTTCGGCGATTCCCAGGGCGTTGTTGGGATCGTTAAAAACTGCAGGGAGAAGATTCGGGATGATCCCCGATGGCGGCGTGCCATTGTTGCCGGAAGCGCCTGGAATGGGGAAGAAACGGTTCGGGTCGATCGGCGACTGACCGTGCTTGGCGGTAATGATAATCGTGGTCGATTCAAAACGGCCGGTCTCCTGGAGCGCGGCTACCATCTGCCCAATCGCCGCATCCACGTATTGAATTTCGGCCAGCATTTTGGGTCTGGGTGTACCCTGGGCATCCTCGTAGCCGCCAGAGTTTGCGTCGGTCCTGACCGCGGATTTGGGTTCAATCAGTTTCTCTCCGACGCTGACCGCCTGGAAGTTCATGCCGAAGATTGCTGGGACAGGAGCCTTGCCGGTTCCGAGGTGGGTACGGCCATGGATCTGGTTCAGCACAGCGTTGACCTTCAATTGGTCATTGCATTTGATGGCGTCGAAATCTGTGGTCCAGTCGTCGCCATTGGGAACAAGCTTGCCGCAGTCAAAACCATTCGCCGCCTTAAGCCCTGGCAGAACAACCTGGAGGGAGTTAACTTCCGGCGAATAGTAATCGTCCACGTTGCTGGGTTTATTGGTACCGGTGGGGCCGGAAACGGACGCGTAAGCAGCGTGCTTGTCGGACCAGGCGGTGTAACCGCCGGCGGCGTGGATCACGCCAAAAATGGTGTTGGTGCGAACGAAGTTCCAGGAGTAAACGGGTTGGCAGTTGTTGAAGGGATCGCGAATCAGCCGGTCTGGATTGATGGATTTAACGCCACCGTCGATGGCATCCAATGGACTCGTGGCAGGGGCGGGGCGGCCGTTGAGTTGCGTCTCGTCGAATTCGTTGCCTTCCTCGTATTCCGTCTCTGTTCCGGTTGACCCGTCAGAGTTTCGATGGATTTGACCTACAACACAATCGCCGGCCGGGAGTCCGTTGCCGGTGGCAACCTTCGGCGGCGCCAGAACGCGATCGTAAGCGACGTCATAGAACGCACCGACTGTTCTCGGAGTGCCGCCACTGACCAGCGCCATCAAGCCGGGAAACGAATCGGACGGCCGGGATGTGGTCGTACGGGTGTAGTTCACACCCGTCCTGCCCAAAGCGGCCAAGGTCGGGCAGGTGTTGGATGCCACGCAGTTTTCATAGTCAACCGCGTGCATGCCATCGATGCTGATTAGCAGAACGTGCTTGATTCGGTTTCCGCCGCCGCGATCGTCGTCGGCTCGTGCTGGAGCCGGAAGCGTGGCTCCAATCAGGCCAATAGAAAGTGCAACCGCAAGAATTTTTTGTTTCAAGTGATTCTCCTTTGTATTGGGAAGCAATTCGAAATAAACATCCCGCGGTAGACACTAGGTGCGTTGTGTTACAGGAAGGAGAACAGCGGATAGCTTGCTAGTGAAACGAGGGAAAAAAGAGCAAATCTGAAAAAGTTTTCAGATTTGGCGCAAGCGCGATGTAGCTAGCGAATATAGCGACCGCAATAAGTGAACTAGTCGGCCGCTTCACTGCGGGGTGCGGCAGGCTTCCAGCGCAAGATGGGTTTGCGTGCTGCGCCGACTTCATCGAGACGGCGCACCCGGGTGGTGTGTGGCGCGGTCTTTACCAATTCCGGGTTCTTTGCGGCTTCCTCGGCAATCGAACGCATGGCATCGATGAACAGGTCGCACTCTGCCCTGGATTCCGATTCCGTCGGCTCAATCATCAAAGCGCCGGGTACGATGAGTGGAAACGCGGTTGTATAAGGATGGAATCCATAATCGATCAGCCGCTTGGCGATGTCCATGGTGCTGACGCCGTTTTTCTTTTGAATCGCATCGCTGAAAACCACTTCGTGCATCGAGGGCAGGGAATAAGGCAGTTCGAATACACCCTCGAGTTCCTTGCGAATGTAATTGGCATTGAGCACCGCGTCTTCCGTGGCCTGCCTCACTCCCGGGCCGTATGCCAGGATGTAAGCCAGTGCGCGCACGAGCACGCCGAAATTTCCGCTGAATGCTTTCACTCGCCCGATCGAATCAGGCCGCACGTTCTCCAGCGCCAGGCGGCCGCCTTCTTTTTCTATGAGAATAGGAACGGGACGGAAAGGTTCGAGAATTTTCTTCATGGCCACGGGGCCGGCGCCCGGGCCGCCTCCACCGTGCGGCGTGGAAAATGTTTTGTGCAGGTTGAGGTGCATCACGTCGACGCCAAGATCGCCCGGGCGCGTGACGCCGGTCAACGCGTTCATGTTCGCGCCGTCCATGTACAGCAGTGCACCCTTGGCGTGCAGAATCTCCGCAATTTCGGGAATGCGTTGTTCGAAGATCCCCAGCGTCGAAGGGTTGGTGATCATCAACGCCGCAACGTCATCCGTGACTTGGCCGCGCAGCTTTTCAACGTCGACCTGTCCATGGGATTCGGATTTTATGTTTTCGACTTCATAGCCGGCAATGACCGCGGTAGCGGGGTTCGTTCCGTGAGCCGAGTCGGGGATGAGAACTTTTTTGCGCGAATTGCCTTGTTTTTCCAGATAAGCACGGATGAGCAGCAGTCCCGTCAACTCGCCTTGCGCACCGGCCGCGGGCTGAAGCGTGATGGAGTCCATGCCCGTAATTTCGAGCAGGCATTTTTCGAGCAAACAGAGAATTTTCAGACAACCTTGCGAAAGTTCCTGCGGCTGATAGGGATGCTCGGTGGCAATACCCTCGAGGCGCGCCACGAATTCATTTACGCGCGGATTGTACTTCATGGTGCAGGAGCCCAGCGGATACATACCCAGGTCGATAGCGTAATTCCACGTCGAGAGGCGCGTGAAGTGCCGAATCACTTCAATCTCACTGACTTCCGGGAATCCCGCGACGCCTTCGTGCCGGTGATTGGCCCCAAGAGTTTTGGTGAGATCGGCCGCGGGCACATCAAGCGGTGGCAATTCGAATGCGCGCTTGCCCGGCGACGATTGTTCGAAGATCAGCCCTTCGCTTTGATTCGTGTGGCGCGAAGCTTTTTTTATTTTGTCTTTCATCGTCGAATCCACAACTGTTGCAAACTTTCCTGGTCTAAATCGGCTGCTCGAGCGCGTGTCTTACTGCTCCCGCAAACTTCTCAATGTCTTTCCGCGAAGTCGTTTCCGTTACGCACACCAAGGCATGTTTCGTGAGTTCCGGATACGGCGTCCCCAGTACAAATGGCCCAATAATCTTGTCCCGAAGCAATTGCGCGTTCACCAGTTTCACGGAGCGAGGAAACTCCACCGTAAATTCGTTGAAAAACGGCGCATCGAAAGCGCGCCTTACTCCGGGAATCTTTGCAAGCTCCCCCAATGCGAATTGCGCTTTGGAATGATTTTGCTGCGCCATCTCGCGCAAGCCCTCTTTGCCGAGCAAGCAAAGATGCACTGTGGCCGCCAGCGCGCATAGAGCCTGATTGGTACAAATATTCGAGGTAGCCTTCTCCCGGCGAATGTGTTGCTCGCGTGTCGCCAGCGTCAAACAAAATCCGCGGTGGCCTTCGGAGTCCACGGTCTGGCCCGCAAGCCGCCCCGGCATCTGTCGCACGAATTTGTCGCGCGAAGCCAGGACACCGGCAAACGGACCTCCGTAACTTGGAGCCATGCCAAAGCTCTGCGCTTCCATGGCCACGATGTCGGCTTCTACGGGCGGGCGCAGCAAACCCAGCGAAACACCTTCCGCAATGGCAGTGACGAGAAGCGCCTCGTGCGCGTGCGCCTCATGTGCAAGCGCATTGATGGACTCGATAACTCCAAAAAAGTTTGGCGATTGCACCACCACGGCGGCAACATCGTTCCTCATCGCCGCATGCAACGCCTTCTCGTCCACAGTGCCGTTCGCTGCGTAAGGAATCTCTTCGACTTGCAGTCCTGAATGCTTCGCGTACGTTTTCAATACCTCGCGATACTCGGGATGCACCGAGCGTGCCACCAGCACGCGTTGCCTTCCTGTAAGGCGCTCCGCCATCAATACCGCTTCCGTGGTAGCCGTCGAGCCGTCATACATCGAGGCGTTGGCCACTTCCTGCCCAGTCAACTGTGACATCAGCGTCTGAAACTCGAAGATGGCCTGCAAGGTTCCTTGCGCGATCTCTGCCTGATAAGGGGTGTAGGAAGTGAGAAATTCGCCGCGCTGGATGATCGCATCCGTAACGACGGATCGCAGGTGGTTGTAGACACCCGCGCCAAGAAAACTCACGTAGCCGTTCGAGTTTTCCGCGGCGCGTTCCTTGAAATAACCGATGATCTCCGCTTCGGAAAGCGCCGGCGGCAGATTCAGCGGTTTGTTCAGCCGGTAGCGTTCCGGAATGCTGGAAAAGAGTTCTTCAATGGACTTTGCGCCGATGGCTGCAAGCATCTCTCGCCGCTCGTCGGGGCTCTTGGGAAGGTAGCGCATCAGGCCGAAGCTTCCTTGTTTTTCTCCGCGATATACGCTTCGTACGCTTTTGCGTCCATCAAGTTGGCGAGCTCCGAAGGATTGGCCAGCCGCACTTTGATCAGCCACGCCGCTCCGTGCGGGTCCGTATTGATTTTTTCCGGTGTATCGTGTAATTCACCGTTAGCCTCAACGACTTCGCCGGCCGCGGGCGCATAAATCTCGCTCACCGCTTTCACCGATTCCACTGTGCCAAACGATTTTCCAGCCTCGATCCTGGCTCCCGGCTTGGGCAGCTCAACGAACACCACGTCACCCAGCTCATGCTGGGCATAGTCCGTGATGCCGATGGTTGCGATATCGCCTTTCGCATCGACCCATTCGTGTTCTTTTGTGTATCGATAATTCGCCGGGTATGGCATGGAATATTCTCCTTGGCAATTTTGCGATTGTTGCGTCGAACACCACAGGTATCCCGTGACTCTAGCCTCAATTCTTGGGAGCTTGTGATGCCTCCTCCAGTGCTTTCTTGAGTTCCGGGTGTTCGTCAAAAACTTCGATCATGCAATCCCGGCCCAACTTCTCACCGAAACTCCCCGAGACCTTTTGAATTTCAGCCAGCGATTCCGGCAGAACGGACAAAGCCTTTTGGCCAAGCGGTGTTTGATAAAAGGCCGTCAGCCCATCGATTTCTGTTTTTGTAAAATGTTTTGCATAGATGGGGATTGATAGCTCCATCAGATACTGCACCTGGAACTTGGCTTGAAATTTCTGGAAGAACAAGTCGACCAGTTTTTCACGATATTCCCCAGGCGGCAGGTTGGTCACCAGCGTAGGCCGTATGTTCGCGATAGCTCCCACTACTACCTGCTCCATCATCTTCTGGGTTCCCATGACTTCGAACATCTTTCGAATTGCCGTTTCTTTTTCCGGGTCAATTTTCTCGGCAGGGTTCGTAGATGCTGTTTGCTCGGCAGGTGCGGGTTTGGATGAAGCTACCGGTTGTTGATGTTTTGTGTCCTGGGTCAAAGCATTGCTGCCACGGGCTGAGGGGCCGAAGGCTGCGGTCCCACACATTAAAAGAACAGGCAGAACTTTCATGCAAGCTCCTAAGATCCGGATCACTGAGTCTTCGCCGCTTGAAGCGAGGGTGTTTTCTTCGGCCGCTTGTAAAATGGAGTCACCACCACCTGCGCCTTGCACTTCTGTCCACGAATTTCCACGTACACCGACGTGCCCACCGCCGACATCGCCGGCGGCAGGTATGCCAATGCGATATTTTTCCCCAGTGTCGGCGATGGCGAACCGCTCGTGACGATTCCTACCGGTTCACCGGCCTCGCTACAGCAGCAGTACGCATCGCGCGCAATCCCGCGGTCGATCATTTCGATCCCAACCAGAGTGCGCTTCAACCCCGCCGCTTTGGCACGCTCCAGAGCCGCCCGGCCAATAAAATCGCCCTTTTCCATTTTGCAGTAGCGGTCCAGCCCCGCTTCCCAGACGTTTATCGTGTCGCTGATCTCATGCCCATACAGCGCCATTTTCGATTCCAGTCGCAGGGTGTTCCGGCAGCCGAGTCCGCAAGGAACGATCCCGAATTCCCGTCCCGCTTCCATGACCTCGTTCCACACTCGCTCACTCGTCGCCACATCCGAAGGCACATAAATCTCGAATCCGTCTTCCCCTGTGTATCCAGTCCGTGCGATCAAAGTATTCTTCAGCCCGCAGACCGTCCCATGCGTAAACCAGTAATTTTTGACGACGCCAAGATTGGCGTCCGTCAGTTTCTGAAGCACGTCAACAGCGCGCGGCCCCTGAATCGCCAACTGCGTGTAAGCATCGCTCAATTCCTCGACCACGCAGTCGAACCCTTTGGTATTTTCCCGCACCCAGCTGATGTCTTTCTCCCGCGTGCCAGCATTGATCACCAGCAAATAATCGTCTTCACCCAACCGATGTACGATCACATCATCCACAAACGTCCCCTGCGGATAAAGCATCGCCGAATAATGCGCCTGCCCAATCGTCAACAGCGAAGCATCGTTCATGCTGATGTGCTGCACCGCCGCCAACGCTCCGCCGGCCTTGCTCCGGCTGTGAATTCGAATGTCCCCCATGTGGCTAACGTCAAAAAGCCCCACGCCCCCGCGAACCGCTCTATGCTCGGCGATCAAGCCGCCGCTCGAAGGATACTCGACGGGCATATCCCATCCGCCAAAATCAACCATCTTTGCGCGCAGATGCCGATGCTTCTCGTTCAGCGCCGTCTTGCGCAGCACAGCAGTGGTGGGAGTCGTGGTGGATTCCATTCCGTTGGCTCTAGCGGAAACCGATACTAACATGCGCCCCCGGAACGGTCAAAAAAACGCCAGCGCACGCTCGCATTTCGCCGTGTCCCCCGTTGAAAGACTCGCGTCACATGGTGACGTCCGCCTTGCCGCCTCGTCCTATGCTCAGGTACAGTTTCCTCGGAGGCTCCTCCCATGGCCGGCCCAGTCGTTTGCGTCCAGTGCGACAAGACAGAAGTTTATTGCGTCTGCGAAAAGTACTGCACCATCTGCAAAGGCCAGGTAAAAGTCCGCCTCTGTATCGATGGCTTGTACTATTGCCCGGACTGCCGCGAAGCCTGCGACATTCCCCTCGCTGACAACAGTGGCCACTGAACCCACGACCATCCGTTTGCGGATCTCAGCCGACCGCCGCCTGGCCGCCGCCGCCGGTGGAGTAGCACGCTACTTGGCTGATGCCAGTTCTCTCGAATCAGCGGCGATTGCGAATTTGCAATCCACCGTGGTATCCGCCTGTGTGGAAGCCTTTTTGAATTTGCAGAATGGGAACTTAGATCTTTGCTTCACGCGTTATGCCGACCGTATCGAGGTCGCCCTCGCTCATCAAGGTGAGACTGCTCCCGCCGTTGGACTTGACGCTATCGCCGGCTTCGCCACGCAGTTCGGAGGCGCCTCATCCGGCCCCGGCACTTGGAGCGGCGTCGATCGTGTGCAATACGAAACCCTAGGTGGCACGGCGATCACTCGGTTAACAAAATACTTCGGTCAGACTTCCCCTGCCGCTTAGCTGGCATCAAAAGAAAAGAGCCAGACGCGTTAGACGGTCTGGCTCTTCTCGTTCCAAGTATTTGTTCAGGGAAAAGCTACATCTTCATTGCAAACGTGTTATGCCTGATCAGCGACGTCATCTGCTCATCGCTAAGGGTCATGCGTAGCGTCACGCGGTCCCCCGCCGGCGTTACCCGCGCCTGATCCAAAAGCTGCGATAACTCCGGATTGTCTTTCCCAGCTTGATATTTTTTGTACAAGAACCCCGCCTGCAGGAGCTGCCCCAGTGTGTTGGCATCATCCACTGATCCGCACACGATCTGGAATTTTCCATCCACGGTGGTGCTGGCATCCACATTGATGATCGTATTCTGCATCCGGGTCACCAGCTTCGCGGCTTCCGGGAATTGCTGAATCTCAGGCGCCATCTGCTGCATCGCCAGACGGGTATACGCCGGGTTCAACACCGCCCAGACGATGCTCCCGCCGTTAGCTTCGTTGATCAGCGGAAAAATCTTGTCGTTGTACAGCAAACCTTGCTCATCGCCGAATCGAACACCGATCATTTTTTCCAGTTGCGCGCGATGTCCAAACGCCGCCTTGTTCGAATCAATGAATAGGAAAAACAAATCATCCGCGCCCGCCCCGGTCCCAAACGCGTACATCGTGTAACCGCGCAGTTTCACCGTCGGCAGCTTTTGCTGTTTGAAGTAGGCTTCCGTCGAATCCGGGTTGTAATTGCCCAGCGCGATGCCCACAATCTCTTCGCCGGTAGGAACCGCGCTGGAACCGGTACCTTCCGTCTTGGCCGTCACGCCTTCGGCAGCCAGCCCCCAGGCAAGTTCATCCACCTGCGAATTCGGGTCCACGCCCGCGGCGGCGAGAAATTTCTCGAATTGCCGGAAGCGTTCGGGAAGCATCTGCTCCTGCAACTGCGGAAACCATTTCATCGTGCGTGCTTTTTTCAGGT
>Ga0207037_10421_pt1 | contig 10729 bp, 9 predicted proteins | sample Alteio_BWMinCont_75_FD_153268 | JGI IMG/M metagenome (GOLD analysis project Ga0207037, IMG submission 153268) | Enriched cells from forest soil in Barre Woods Harvard Forest LTER site, Petersham, Massachusetts, United States -... | ecosystem: Environmental > Terrestrial > Soil > Temperate forest >... | reverse complement strand
CAGACCCAGCACGAAGAGAAGCAAAACTACGCTGGTGGAATCAGAGTCCCAATTCGCCCAAGAACCAAAAGAAAGCGCACAAGAAATCCTTGCGCTGACTAAACCCCCACCTGGCGGCATTGCTCTGCGCAAGGGCCTTTGTCGCGATTGACGCTGCAATCCAACAGCCCAAACGGCTCATGGTCGAAGCCGACTCAGTCCCAGTTGCAAGCGGCGCACTTGTTTGCCTGATGGCCGATCAGTCGGTTCCTCATTCTCTTCGTTTGCTAATCCATGCTGGCGAGAGTTCCAAAACAGCCGGGTTGGATACGTGCCGTCGCGGCGAGGCTATTTATGACGACAGAAATTAGAGCCCCCCAGTTACTTGCTCGCCGGCGCCCAGCCCTTGGTACCGAGAAGAATCCCGTGGTTCTGCCCGCGCGCATTCAGCTCGTAGATTCGCACTGTCGACCAGTCGAAGCGCGCTCTCACCTCTACCATAGAGGCAGGAACGAGGATCTCGTAGACCTGAATGACACAGAGAAGATGGTTCCGGGAAAACCTCCTGAGTAGGAAATCCACGATGTCGATTATGGGCGGCTTGGTGCGCTGTAGGTCAAGGCCGGAGGAGGTGTCGAAGGCATTGCCCCAGGGCGGTGCGATGAACGTAATGAGCAGCTCACCCGGAGCGACCGAGACGCCGCTCAGCCCTGAGAGGTAGTCACGGTGCAGGATGTCAATGGGCAACCCCAGAGCTGCGATGTTTTGCCGAGTAAGCCCGAAGACCTTTAAATCCGACTCAAAGCCTACACCCCGCGCGCCCGGGAGGTGCCGCAGCAGCCAATAGAGCGTGTTGGCGGAGCCGGCGAACGGATCTACAACGAGCATCCCGGACGTGGCCGGGCACGTCGCGGCAATCGCGGCGACGTCCTTGCCGACCGCATCTCCCAATCCATCGCGCGTGCATTCGACGGCCGTTCGCCCCAGGACTCGTGCGCCCTTCGCATGCCAATCGGACGGCCGCATACCGTAGATGGAGACGTAGTCGGTAATCGCCATAGCCGTCTCTGCCGTAGCACTGCACCTCAGACAGGTCGAGGACCGCGTCGCGCTTCGTGCCGAACAACAACAGTTCACGGTCATATCGTTGCCGCTGATCGTTCATGATCTTTTCCAACCTGAGACCAGCAAGAGAAATGAAAATCTCAGAAACATGGTAGACCTGTGAATGAACAGTGTGCGAGATTGCTGAAACATTTTTTCTTCGGAGCGTCCGCCCAGCGCCCGCGGAGACTGGAGCGGGGCGATAGCTTCGGCATCCAAGGAATGTGTGATCGCCCGGGTAGGCAAGCCAATTCTGGCGGGATTTGGGTCCCGGAGAGGCTGGGGTCAGGTTGCGCGTTTAAGAGGTGCGGGCAGTATAAAGAGGATTCAGCCGCGACTCGCTGGAATCACGTGCTCGGCAATATCCTTAGCGACGGGTCTCCCTGCCCTATTCCGCTGACATTCGGGTAGGGCCATGCCGGCACGCATCCAGGACACTGGCTGGCGCTGGCGCATCCGGTGGGTGTTTCGGCAGGCTGAACCAGCGCGTTTGGCAGTGTCTTGGCGGAGAGAGTGGGATTCAAGCGCGACGATTTCGCGCACGTTGGCTGCTTGCAACAGGATACGAGCGAAACCCGCGTAAACACTGGCTCTTCCACGTTGTTCATCTTAGGCTACTGATATCAATTGCTATCATCCGTATCAGCGTTTGGGCCCTGTTTTGGACACCATGGACACCAAACTCTGGGTCCGTAGGACAATGGTCTAAGAGATAGTCTAAGCTGGCGAAGAGGAAGTCGTGAGGCGCAACAAACTATTTGTCGAGTCATCGGTTGCTTGCAAGGTCGGCACGCGCAGCCTTCCGCTCTCGGACTGGACTGCCATTGTGCAGCATTTGGCTCCGCTGTTCGATTTCATGGTGTCTCCGCTCTCGTTCCTCGAAGTTCTCAACAGTCTCGCGCGTGGCAATGAGCAGTACATCATTCCCAATCTGAAACGCCTCGAAGCTTTATCTCCTATATACCCGCTGGAGCCAGCCTTCTTGGAGATGCCCGGTCAATTCATTCTTCGCGAAGTGCTCGGCTGCGGTCCGGTGCTGGTGAACACGTACCAGCCTTGGCAGATGGCCGAAGCAATGGTCAGCGTTCTTCGCCATAGCAGCGTGAGCATCGAACTGCGAGATTGGCTTGCCGAGATTAGGACCAATCACCAGTCAGGCACTGAGAACTACGTTAGCACGCACGACGAAATGAGACAGGTGGGGCAGGTTGTTCCCGACCGTGAACTCTGGTTGAGGGCGAAAACGCGGCACCTTGGAATCCTGCGCTTATCGGATGAAGAGATACAAAAGCTAGGCGTGGCACTCGATGCTGCTTACCAATATGCGGCTTGGATTCGACGGGAGTTGAAGAACCCCCACTATCAACCATCGAAGAGAGCGAGTGCGTGGGTTGACTATCAGCAGCTTTTCTATCTCTGCGACCCGACCATTCACATGCTTTATGTCGATAACGACTTCACCGAGCGCACTGGCGGGAGCAGCCAGCAATCACGCCTACTGAAGCTGTCCGACGTTATGGCAGAAGCAGTCGGATGCACGACATGACTCCATGCGAGGCCAACTTGCGAAGGTTGTGTATGAAAATCAGGCAGGCATATGAAGGTCGTGTGATTGAGGCGCGATCCTCCGAATTGAAGGATGGCGGTTGGGATTGTGGGTTTTCCATCGAAGACCATGAGGCCACTGGCGTAACTGAAACGGCGTTCTACGTGCCGGGAGTTTTCCCATCGGCAGAGGCGGCGATCCTAGGCTGTGACGGCAGGAAAGCGGAAGATAGATTCAGGTTTCGAGTACAAGGCCGTTGTCGAGTATCGACAGTGAGGACCGGGCACCACGTGGGGCCCGCCCGATTAAATCCACGCGACCTGCTCGTTGTATCATTTTTTGGCGGGGCAAGATTTGGACATCCGACTATTCCTATGGACGCACCCTTGGTGGCACGCGGCAGCCGTCCTTATTCCGCCCGTCGTCCTCGGCGCTACCTTGTCTTGGCGGGAGCTTAGGCACAGCAAGGAAGCCAACCGTTTGCGCGGCGAGGCCAATCGGTTCCGTGCGGAAGCAAATCGCTTGAGCGAAGAAGCCGCCTATGCAAACGAGCGAGCGAATGAGTTTCGCGAAGAAGCCAACGCCTTACGTCAACAGGCCAATACGTTTCGTGAAGAAGCCAACCTCGTCGCGAAAGATGCCGCCAAGGCCGCCCAAGCCAACGTTGAAACCCAAGTCAATAAAGAACGAGCGCGAATCAGGATTGTCCTTGAAAAAATCAATCCCACGTGGACAGGGTCCGGCTTTAACGGAGTGACATGCTGGCTTACGAACTACGGCCCAACGGCAGCATTTATTGACGATTTCAGAGGTAGATTACTTCAGGTGCATGTTGCCGAAGAACCCATTGTGCTCGATTATGCTCAATGCAGAGACATCCTTTACGCGGAATCCCTTCAGTCTACGGGGCGCACTGCCTCGTTCGTGATTCCACTGGAGCCCAACGCCAACTTGACGGAGGATGAGGTTATGTCCATCCGAAAGGGACAGGCGTTTATCCATTTCTACGGCTTTGTTAAATATCGAGACGTGTTTGACCGTAGCAGACGACAAACCATTCACATGCGATGGACGATGCGCTGGGGTGGAATGATCGAGGGGCAGATTATGCAATGGTGGGACCCTGTCGGTTCCCCAGCGGAGAATAGAGACACAGAGGAGCAGAATCTAAGTTAGCCCCGATTCGTGCAGGTCATCTTTCATTATTCATTATTAATTATTACTGCGGCTTGAGAGTCGCTGCCGACAACCGATCATGGAGTTGGGACGAATCTCAGTTCACCGCCTAACGCAAAAAGAAACCCGTGTAGCTGAGCTGGGTTTGATAAAGTAGCATTTCATGCAGACAAAAACAGCCCAACGGAGCAACGAAAAGTACGTTCGTAGGTCACTGCAAGATTACCTAGAAGGCCAACAAAACCTGAAATGGATCGCTGGCGTTATCAGGGGCGGGCAGGCGGATGTAGCAGCCGTCAGGGAGATGCTTGCAGACCTTCCGAACTACGGTTTGCCAGGACGACGCAGCGAACTTTCGGACTGGCTCGATTCGCCTCCGAAGTAGGCCGATGTTAAGTGACACGGAAGATCAACCTCGAAGAAGTGCTCGCGTCCCTTGACGTGGCGTGCCAGAAATTTCACCCGCTGAGGTGCGACGTATCGACTTTGACCAAATCGAGTGTCCGGCATGCGGCGAGCGGTTTGCGCCCACGCCCTAAAGCGTAGCCCCAAACCCGCGCCCTTCTCGGAACGGCTCCTTGAGGCGCGCCGGTCTTTCTAAGGCAGTCGGGTGGCAGATTTGCTAGTCTGTCTTCGTGCCGGACGTGAAGGCACCCACGGATGGTTGTGTAGCCCCGGTCATGCGACTCGATTTTCGCGTCAGTCCTTTGAGACTTTGGTCGCGCTCCTTCTCCGCCCTTGCTCTGGCGCAAGCAACGTCGGATTCTCCTTGACACCCACATCCCCTCTCCTCTAGATTCCTTCGCACAGTTTCCTGAGGGGGAAAACTGAACCGTCACAAGGAGGAGCCCATGGCTCGCTACGCGGTTGCAGTGTCCCTTTTTCTTCTGGTTTTGACTCTTTTGAGCTCCGGTCAAACGCCGGGTGTACCACCATTTTCCACACAACACCACGGTCTATACGATTCCGTAGATACAGCGAATGGTAACGTTGTGTTGACCATCCCAGTGCGCAGCAAAACAGGGCTGATTCCTTTTGACTATTCGCTTGTGGTGAACAACTCTGTTGGCGAACAAAGCCTACAGCAGCTGAGCTACGCTGTTATCTATCCTGACTGGGTTTCGAGATTGTCTGTTGACTTTGGATTATCCGTGACTGCTGGACCCCAAGCTCACCAGATCGCGACGTGCCCTAATGGGAGCCAAAAAACAGTGAGACTTTCCGGCTATGTCTTCATTGACAGCTTGGGAACCTTGCATTCGCTTCCTACCCTCCAGACAGACACCGCACAGTGTTTTCCTCAGACCTTATCGGCAGGGGATGATAAAGGCGACACGGTAGTTATACCGGCTGGAGGATCGCCGCCTCCGCCAATCATCTACGACAATCACGGAAATGTTCTTGGCGCCGGGCAGTTGACAGACAGAAACGGGAATGTCTTATCTTTTTCTTGTACTGCCAATTGCTCGTCTGGCAATCCTATCACCTACACATGGAACGATAATTCAGGCAGTAGTTATCCTCCGATGACCGAATACGTCACCTCGTCGCAGTATGGCATAGCAGGCGACGTCCACTCATGGACGGATGCTGCGGGCAAAACTCAATCGTATACGGTCAATTACTCTACCTATACGCAAGCCACGAACTTCGCTTGTCCGAATAACATGCCGAGGGACATCGTAGCCCATCAGGTTTACTGGCCCAGCAGCATTACTGCACCAGATGGCACTTATCAAATTTATTACGAGCCTACTACCGGAGGTTACACTGGTCGTATCACCAAGATCGTGATGCCCTCCGGCACTTCGATTCAATATCAGTTCTCAGGCGGCAACAACGGCATCACCTGCGGAGCAGCTAATCAGATCATGGTGCCAAAGCTCACGCGAACTGAAACAGACGCCATGGGCAATGCGCGCGTGTGGACATACAATACCGTCGCAGTTCCCAATGCGACGGTCGTCACGGACCCCAGCGGTAACGATACCGTCTACACCTTTGTTACTCAGTCAAACGGCAGAACTACCTTTGAGTCCGAGCGGCAGTATTACCAAGGCCACTATAACCAACAGCCTCCCGACCTTCTAAGGACCGACATTACTTGCTACAACGGCTACAACAGCAATGTAAACGCGTGCATAACTGCAAACTTGATTTTTACTCCTATAAACCAGAAAGACGTGTATACGACGATGGCAGGCATGTCAACGTCTTCTCGCTCAATGACGAAATACCTCACGACGGGTCAGGTCACTGAGGATGCGGAATATGACTACGGTGCATCTACGCCAACCACCGACACGGTAGCCACCTACAGTAGCATATCTGGCAAGCATTACAACGCGCCGAACTGCGTGCAGGTTAACGGTGGGGCGTCCCCAGCTTGCGGAACCACGAACAGCAGCACTGCTTCATTGCAAACGTTTGGTAACTTCGACGCGAATGGAAACCCCAAAACGATCAATTCGTGGGTCGCAGGTTCGAACTTTCTCACGAAGACGCTGTCGTACAACCCAAATGGAACTGTCAGCACAGTCAACGATGTGAACAACGCCCAGAGTAGTTACACCTACGGAGAGTGCAACGGCACGATGCCAACCAGTGTGAGTGAGCCGCTCAGCCTTTCCAGGTCCATGACTTGGGATTGTAACGGCGGGGTAATGACGAGTCTTTCAGATGAGAATCAGAAGCCGACAAGCTATCAGTACACGTTGAATGGGGTCGCCGATCCGTTCTACCGTATCCTTGCACTCGCGGACCCCCTTAGTAACACTGTCAACTACAGCTACAGTCCTACCACAATCGAAAGTTCCATGAGTTTTAACAACCAAGCCTCGATCTCGGACACGTTAATTACCACAGATGGATTTGCACGCCAGACATTAGTCCAGAAGCGACAGGCTCCGGGTTCGTCTTCGTTCGATACCGTCCAAAACGTATATGACTCGAACGGAAGACTCTATACGGTCAGTGCGCCGTGTTCAGCAACATTAGGTTCAGGATGTAGCGGCGCGGTTACGACCTACCTGTACGACGCACTCAACCGCAAGACTACGGTGACCGATACTGGAAAGGGCGTTTTGAACTACACCTACCCCAATCCCGACGTGCTGGTGGTTGCCGGCCCGCCCCCGCTCAATGAAAATGCAAAATCCAGGCAAATGGAATATGACGGACTCGGGCGGCTGACTTCGGTATGTGAGCTCACAAGCCCCGCCAATGGTGGCGGCACTTGCAGGCAGGCGAATTCCAAAACCGGTTACTGGACAACATACGCTTACAGCGCTAGCGGGAACCTTACGGGCGTAACGGAGAACGTTACAGGCAGCCAACAAACGCGCAACTATTTTTTCGATGGGCTCGGCCGTCTCACCTCGGAAATAAACCCGGAGAGCGGAACAACCCAGTACTTCAACGATACTGGGGCGGGTGGCTCAGGAGTGTCATGTCCGGGAACGTACAACGGCGACCTCGTGAAGAGGTACGACGCCAACGGGAATACCAGTTGCTACGCTTATGATGCGTTGCATCGCATCGCCAGCACCACCTACAGCGGTCCAAATGCCACGACGAACCGGTATTTCGTTTACGATACAGCAACCGTAAACGGGCAAGCCATGGTGAATGCAAAAACCAGGGTAGCCGAGGCTTATACTGCAACGTGCACGACGTGCACGAAGGTCACTGATGAGGGCTTCAGTTACACCGCCAGGGGAGAGCTTGCCAACTTTTACGAATCCACGCCGCACTCAGGTGGCTACTATCAAGTACCCATCAGCTACTGGGCGAACGGAGTGATCGAAACGTTTGGGCCGTTCTTGACGGAAGGCCCAGTTGCGTTCGGTGTGGACGGCGAAGGTCGTATTCTGAACGCAATTAGTTCGACTGGAATCGCCCAGAACATCGCCTATAACGTAGCTAGTCAGCCTACTCACATTGACACTCAATGCGGCTCGACTTGCTACCCGATCACGTATCAATACGATCCAAATACGTTTCGCATGACCCAGTACAGCGTCGCGGGGCTGAGTGGCGGTACCATTTCTGGGACGCTAACCTGGAACAACAATGGCAGCTTAGGCAAACTGGTGATTGCGGACCCGCAAAATCCTCCCGATGCGCAGACTTGCACCTACAGCCACGACGATCTCAGTCGTATTGCCAGTGCAAACTGCGGCTCGGTCTGGGGGCAGACGTTCAGTTATGATGCGTTTGGCAACCTCACCAAGAGCGGCTCGGTTTCGTGGATGCCCGGCTACAACCCAAGCACGAATCGATACACGCTGGCGCACGTAGTCTACGATAACGATGGCAATCTGCTTAACGACACCTCCAACACATACACTTGGGACGCGGAGGGGAAGCCATTATCCACAACCTACCTCTCCAATGGAGAGACGTTCTCGTTCCTCTACGATGCATTTGGGCACAAAGCGGAATGGGCGGCCGACGGAGGCTACCGAGACTCGTATGTAACGCTGGGAAAGTTCAAATTGTCTGCTGTGGGCCAAAGTGCCGACTATTCCGAAACTCCGCTGCCGGGTGGCTCGGTCATGAGTCAGGGGGGCGGCTCTACGGGTTACCAATTGGCCGATTGGCAAGGTACGATTCGAGCTTTTTACACCATAGGGGGGTTCTTGTCCGTGAGTGGGGCGCACGCTCCCTTCGGAGAAGCCTATGCGTACAATACGCCAACCTATCCCTTCGGGTTTACCGGACAGCTCAATGACGGACAAATGAACAATACCACTTACTACTTCCCCGAACGACAGTATCGCTCATCTCAGGGGCGGTGGCTGTCGCCCGATCCGGCGGGGCTAGCAGCGGCGGAGCCGACCAACCCACAGACTTGGAACCGCTATGCCTACGCCTTGAACAATCCATTGAGCTTCAAGGATCCAACCGGCCTCGAATGCGTTTGGGATGACGGTAGTTACGACTCGAACGACGATCCGCAGACCGGCAGCGCCGGGTCATGTTCCGATGCTGGGGGAACCTGGGTCGATCACTCGTATTTCCAGCAAAACAATCTGGCCGACTGGAGCGGCGACCCTAATTCCGATATTTATAACTACGCCCAGAACTTCACCACAACGGTGACCGCAACGCCCTGTTCCGTACACGCTACCCTGGGCCAACGAGTGACGGCAGGGATACAGGGCACCCTGAATATTGGACTTGGAGAGGTCAAAACTGCTGTCGCGGGCGGCGTCGCAATTGCTGGCATAGCCGGTGCTCCAGAAACTGGAGGTCTGAGTCTCGCCGCGACCGCTGCTGCTGGATATGGAGTGATTACTTCTCAGGGTCAGGTACTTAGCGGAATGGGACAACTTTACACGGCATTTAGTGGGAACCTCCCCGCAGGGCAGGGAATACAACAAGCCGGGGACATCATCGCGGGACCCCTAGTTGGAGTTCCCACACTCGTGGCCACACAGAACCCGGCAACGGCTCAAAGGGCGGCGAACTATGAAAGCTTTATTACCGCCGGAACCGGGTTTGTGAATTCCAAGGGATTCGGTGAGGCGGTGCAAGGTGCTGTCGACTTAGGGTTGAGTGCAATGGGGCTGGCGGGCGACGACGGCTGCAACTAACGTGGATAGCTAGCTGTAACAGCGTCGGCGGGATTCAGGTTGTAGCGAGGGTGGGAGGAAAACAGTATGGATCGGATCATAAAAACTATCGCCAAGAGACTGCTGCTGCTGTTCGTTTGTTCGATGGGGATGGTGATTCTTTTAGCTCGTGAATTCAGCCACGGTGTTCTTTCGTCCCATTGGTTCGAAGTTGGTCTCCTGATAGTCGCCGCTGCTATGGGTGTTTCGGCCATGGTCATCGTAACAAGAACGACCAAGGAGCATAGGGGAATCACTGGACCGGCAGGGACTGCTCTTGACGAGGTCACGCGCAGGCGGCGCTTGCTGGGCATTCGGGCCGGAAAGGCGATGATTGCCCTCCTGGCAACAACTCTCGTCTTCGGGTTGTTCCGGGGCGGTCCATTGGTGCCGGTGCTGGCAGGAATAGTGATGAATCTGGCGATGATGCTCTCACTTATATGGTGGGTGGTACGATTGCAAAGAAGCTTGCATTAGCCCGAACAGAGATAGTCCTCTTGCAGTGATTCCATCGTAGAGCAGAAGTACGCTCCCTTTGCGTCCGGGACGGCTAGGGCTTGCGATCCGGGAGCAGGTGAGGCCCGAGGGAGCTACTCTGGTTTGGAATGAATGCCGAGAGCGAATTTTTTCCTTAGCCGCCGATCTGCTCTTGCCGTTCCCGATTTTTCCGGGGTGTCCGGTTGCTGTCCCCATGAAGTCAGGTCGCCGAGCCTCTCGATCCAGGAGCGAGCCGGAGGTAATTAAGAGTGTTCAGATCAACTACGGGGGGGCAAGAAATGAAGGATAAAGGTCTACCGATGAGATACCATGTTGTCTACAACCTTGGTGACTCTTTTACGTGGCAATCTCGACATTGGAACATCAGCGAACTACGAAATGGAGAACAGAACCAACTGTATTTGAACTTTTCATGTTGGTAGCTGTCGGCGGCGTGTTGTTCCTCGCTACGGCAACTACCCTTCACGGCTGGCGTAATCTCCCGCTTATCTTTGGCGACAACGACGCGTACCTAGCGGTTGCGACTGCAATCCGGCATTGGGACTTCCACGGGCTCGGCATTCAGCACTTCATGGGTTACCCATATGCAATCGCCGCCGTCTCACTGGTCTTGCATCTTCCCTTGATCTTTAGCCTCTGGCTTGTGGCGGTCGTAGCGTCCCTTGTCAGTACTTTTTTGGTTGCCCGTCTGTTCGGCACTAGGGTAGCCGCCTACTTCGCGCTCTCAAATTTCGCGTGGTTACAATCGTCGCTTCTGGGTGGTTCCGAACCTCTGGCGGTTGCTCTCGGCATGGGTGCTTTTTGGACCCTC